>Ga0302181_10001591_pt1 | contig 16750 bp, 15 predicted proteins | sample I_Palsa_E3_3_FD_198786 | JGI IMG/M metagenome (GOLD analysis project Ga0302181, IMG submission 198786) | Peat permafrost microbial communities from Stordalen Mire near Abisko, Sweden - I_Palsa_E3_3 | ecosystem: Environmental > Terrestrial > Soil > Palsa > Peat permafrost | place: Sweden...
GGTCAATTTATGGCGGCGGTTTTCTTACCCGGAGCGATTGCCACTTGCGCGCCGGGCCAGGCCAGTGTGAACTGTCCCAACAAGAAGTGCTGACGCTGTCATCGTCGTCGGGGAATTCCGGACCCGACATTGCCTCTCGGCCATCTCGGCTCGGGGTGCCCGCAGACGTGCGGTGACGCGGGGAGGGATTCGAGGAGGACGTCAGTGAGCGCGACCGCGGGCCAGGCGCAAGATGAGCGCGGCCAGGCCGAGCGGCTCGGTATCAAACCGGGCCAGGTGGTGCAGGAGATCGGCTACGACGATGATTGCGACGAGCAGCTGCGCGGCGCGATCACCAAGGTAGACGGCGTGGAGCTAGTCGACGAGGACTACGACGACGTGGTCGACGTGGTCCTTTTGTGGTGGCGGGACGGGGACGGAGACCTCGTCGACGCCTTGGTCGACGCCCTCACGCCGCTAGCCGACGGGGGGTACATCTGGCTGCTCACGCCGAAGGCGGGCAGGTCAGGTCACGTTGAGCCGAGCGACATCGGTGAGGCCGCGCCGACGGCAGGCCTGTCCCAGACCTCGAGCGTGAGCGCGGCCCGTGACTGGTCAGGGTCACGCCTGGTCGCCCCGAAGGCGCGCCGATGAGCCGCTGAGGGCGCTGAGGGGGCGGTTCCGCAGGTGTGCCGCTGACCGGCCGTTCGCTTATTTTTTACCGAACGGCCCTGGTTCGGTGCCCCCGGCCAGGTGGCAGACTTAGGTGGTGAGCCGAAATTCAGGCAACACGGGCGGATACAGCGAAAGGACCAGGCATGGCGGTAGAAGTAGGCGAGCAGGCGCCCGACTTCGAGCTGACTGACCAGCACGGGACGCCCGTGCGGCTGTCGAGCTTCCGTGGCGCTAAGAACGTCGTGCTGCTCTTTTACCCGCTGGCGTTCAGCGGCGTGTGCACGGGTGAGCTGTGCTCGCTCCGGGACGAGTTCCCGGACGTCACCCGGGACGACGTCGAGCTGCTCACGGTGTCCGTGGACTCCACCTTCGCGACCCGGGCCTGGTCGGACGCCGAGCACTTCGAGTTCGGGCTGCTGTCTGACTTCTGGCCGCACGGGGCCGTGGCTAGCCTGTACGGTGTGTTCGACTCCGAGCGCGGCTTCGCGATCCGGGGCACGTTCATCATCGATAAGGACGGCGTAGTGCGCTGGAAGGTCGTCAATCCGGCTTCCCAAGCGCGCGATCTCGCCGAGTACTCAAAGGCGCTCGCCACGCTGGGCTAGCGCTGCTTTCCTGAGGTAAGGGGAGGCCTGGGCGTTCATGGGGTTCTGCGGGCTCGCAGGGACGGTGTCCCGAAATGCCCTGTTACCGCTGCGGCATGCGGCAGACAGACCCGGAGCGGGGTAAGAGCCCGTGGCGGCGCGGCGTGCGGCGTGACCAGCTGGTGCTGGTCTGCCCTGGCTGTCAGGAGTCGGGGGACTGGACCGCTGACCTCGAGTCCTGCGGCACGTGCGGCAGCGTCCACCTGATCCGCCGGCTGGGCCAGGTCGAGTGCCTCGACTGCGGCTTGGTCCGCGAGCCCGCACCTGTCCTCGTCTCGGCGCCAAGCGGCGGAGACGACGCCTTGGCCGAGGAGGTCGGCCGGGCGCTCGACCGCCTGCTCGGCCGCCGATGAGCCCTCCAGATCCCGGCCTGATCCCGCGAGCCGCGGCCGGATCCGGTTACGGCGTCATCGGTTTAAGGCCGGTCCTGGCCGGTAGTGCGAAGATCATTGGGATAGCGGTAAGCCACGAAGATTCCAGGAGGCAACGCGTCATGGGCACCAAGGTGCGCGACGTGATGACGCCAGGCCCCATCGGGGTGGACTACTACCAGACGATCGGGGAGGCCGCACGCGCTATGCGCGACTGGGGTATCGGCGCCGTGCTCGTCGTGCACGACCAGGCTCTGTACGGCCTGGTCACCGACCGAGACCTGGTGGTCAGAGCGGTGGCGGGAGCTAAGGGCCACGATGAGGCCGTGGGCCCGCTGAGCACGCCGAACCTGATCGGCGTGGGCGCGGACGCCGACACGGCGGAGGCGGAACGGCTGATGCGCGGCAACGCGATCCGCAGGCTGCCCGTCATCGAGGACGGGCAGGTGGCGGGCATGGTGTCGCTCGGCGACCTGGCCCTGTACGGTGACCCGGCTTCGGCGCTCGCTGCGGTCGGCGGCGCGCGTGCGGCTAGCTGACCGAGTCCGGCATGTCCTCCGAGATCACCACGGGCGGGATATCGGTGCCGCTCACGCACGCCGCGAAGGTCCTCTTTCCCGACGACGGCCTCACTAAGCAGGACCTGGCCAGGTATTACGCGGACGTGGCGGACGTGATGCTGCCGTGGCTGCGGGACCGGCCGATCACGATGGTGCGTTACCCCGACGGGCTGGGCGGCCAGCGGTTCTTTCAGAAGAACGCATCCTCGTACTTCCCCGGCTGGATCCGTCGTGCCGAGGTGGGCAAGGAGGGCGGCGTGGTCGAGCACGTCATCTGCGACAAGCCCGCCACCCTGGTCTACCTGGCCAACCAGGCGTGCATCGAGATCCACGGATTCCTCAGCCGCGCCGACAAAGTGGAGATACCCGATCAGCTGGTGTTCGACTTCGACCCGCCGGATGGCAAGCACTTCCCCGACGTGCGGCGCGCCGCGCTGTGGGCGCGTGAGCTGCTCGACGGCGAGCTTGGCCTCACCAGCTTCGTCCGGACCAGCGGAGGACGCGGGCTGCACGTGCACGTGGCCCTGAACCGGCGGGCCGGCTTCGACGCGACACGGGAGTTTGCGCGCCGGGCAGCGGAGGTGCTCGCCCGCAGGCATCCCGACGTGATTACCGTCGAGCAGCGCAAGGACAAGCGGGGGACCCGTATCTACGCCGATATCATGCGCAATGCCTACGCTCAGACGGTAGTGGCCAGCTACGGAGTCCGGGGACGCCCGGGTGCGCCGGTGGCTACCCCGTTGAGCTGGCACGAAGTGGACGACACCGGCCTGGAGCCCGGCCAGTTCACCATGGCGACCGTCCGGGCCAGGCTGACGGGCACCGATGATCCGTGGTCGGACTTCACCAGCTCCAGGCACGGCCTCGGCGAGGCTGGAAAGCGCCTCGCCAAGCTAGCGCGCTGAGCTTCCGGAGTTCCTCGAGCTGGCCGGTCAACCTGCCGGTCTGCGCTGTTTGCGCAGCATGGCAGCGGGTAGCGGACAAGGCCATCCCAGGAGGTGACCATGACGAGGAAGATGCGCGACATCATGTCGTCCGCGCCGGTGTGCATGGCTTCAACCGAAACCGTATCGGCGGTGGCGAAAGCCATGAGGGAACACGGCGTCGGCACCGCGCTCGTGCTCGCCGACGGCCAGCTCAGCGGGCTCGTCACCGACAGGGACATCGCCGTCAGGGTGCTCGCGGAGAACCGCGACCCGGTCACCACCCTGGTGGGTGAGATCTGCAGCAGCGAGGTGGCGGTGCTCGGCCCGGACGACGGCGTTGAGCAAGCCCAACGGCTGGTACGCGAGCGGGCGATGCGCCGCATCGCGGTGCTTGCCGACGGCATCCCGGTCGGGGTGGTGTCCGCCGGCGACCTAGACCCCTTCCCCCCCTTCGCCTCCTCCTGAGAAGGGGCGCCGCGATGTCCGGGAAGCCAGAAACGATCGTGAAAGAGCTGCTCGACCGGGGCGGCTCGCTGTACGCCGAGGACGCTGGCATCAAGCTCGCCGACCGGCCCGGCCCGCTGTACCAGCTGCTGGTGCTGGCCACGCTGCTCAGCGCGCCGATCCCCGCGGAAACCGGGATCGCGGCGGCGCGGGAGCTTTTCGCGGCCGGCTACCGCAGCCCGAAAGCCATGAGCGAGGCCAGCTGGCAGGACCGGGTGGACGCGCTCGGGCGCGGCCATTACCGGCGGTATGACGAGCGCACCGCGACCATGCTGGGTGACAGCGCGGACCTGCTGTCCGGCGAGTGGCACGGCGACCTGCGCAGGCTGCGCGACCGGGCCGACGGCGAGGCTGGCGCCATCGCCGCCATGCTCACTGAGTTTTCCGGGATGGGACCTACCGGGGCGAGTATCTTCCTGCGCGAAGTCCAGGACACCTGGCCGGCGGTCGCGCCCTACGCGGACGCCAAGGTGACCAGCGGCGCTCGCCGGGTGAGATTGCCCTACGACCGCGAGTCGCTGGCCAAGCTGCTCGCGGAGAGCGGCCAGCCCGCCCGGCTCGCCGCCGCCCTCGTGCGGGTGTCGCTGAGCCAGCGCCTGGCCAGTGAGGTCACCGCCGCCGTGCCCGACTGAGGATGTGTTAGAAATGACGCAGAGACGGAGGATCTGTTGCCGATCGAGCAGCTCGGGCATGAGGCGGCGGAGCTACTGAGCCTCACCAACGGCGGCGAGGCCAGGTCGCTGAATAAGCTCGCGGAGCTCGCTGCCTGGCAGGTGCCTGCCTGTTCGGGAGCGCATGCCGCGGTCTGGCGCGAGGGTGAAGTGGTCAGTGCCGCGGCGACTCATCCTGACCTGGCGGAGCTCGCTGACCTGCAGTTCCGGATTGGTCGCGGTCCGCTGGTCGAGGCTGCGGACATCGGCGTCACGGTCACATGCCCGGACACGCTCGACGAAACCCGCTGGCCCGAATTCGCCGAGGCGGCGCTGCGGCGTGGTGTCCGCTGCTCGGTTCACCTCGTCCGCCAGCTTCCGCGTGGCGCCCTGGTCTTGTCCCTGTTCGGTGTGCGTCCCGGCGTTCTGGACGCCGAGTCCAATCCGATGGCTGACATGCTCGCCGCGTTCGGCGGCGCGATGCTCACCAACGCGACGGCCTACGATCAGGCGCAGCGGACCGCCAGCCAGCTCAAGGACGCCGTGGTAGCGCGGTCGGTGGTCGATCAGGCCAAGGGAATCTTGATGCATGCGCTCGACTGCGATGCCGACGACGCCCTGCAGCGCCTGCGCCAGGAATCCCAGCGCCGGCACGTCAAGGTCACCGAGGTCGCCAGTGAGGTCGTGGCCGCCTACGGCAGCGAAGCGACCGGGGCAGCCGACCCGCGTCCCGCCTGAGCCGGGTTCAGGCGCCGGAAGACGGCGATTTCACCTTCGCGACCAGGATGGTTACATCGTCACGCAGGTCATCGGCGGAAAAACTGGCGACCAGGCTCTGCACCATCCTCGTGGTCTCGGCGGCGGAACGGCCCGCCAGCCCGGCCAGCTCGTCGGCCAGCCGCTCCTCGAAGTACCGCATGTCGGCGCTGCGCGCCTCGGTGACCCCGTCGGAGTAGAAGAAAAGCAGGTCGCCGGGCCCTAGCTCGAGCTCGGTTCGCTCCGGCTCGGCGTCGGGGAACAGGCCAAGGGGCAGGCTGCCGCCGCCCAGCACCTCGACGCGCCCGTCCGGACGGACCACCACGGGGCCTGGGTGGCCGGCACTTGCCAGCACCACGTGCACACGGTCGCCGTCCCACCGCAGGTAGGCAAGCTTGGCGGTGACGAAGCGGTCCTCGTAATCGCCGGCCAGGATGACCTCGTTGACCTTGGCCAGTGTCTCCACCGGGTCCAGGCTCCAGTGCGCGATGACCCGGATGGCATGCCGGGCCGCCGCGGTCATCGCGGCGGCTTGGAGTCCCTTGCCGCATACGTCGCCCACAGTGATCGCCCACCCGCCCTGGACCGGGAAAACGTCATAGAAGTCACCGCTGACTTCCAGTCCCTCGCTGGCCGGCACGTACGCCGCGGACAGGTCAAGGCCGGGGATGTCAGGCAGCCGGGAGGGGAGCAGGCTTCCCTGCAGCGCTTCGGCGACGGCCGAACGGTGCCGGAACATGCGGTCGACCCTGATCGCGACGCCCAGGTGCTCACCGAGCTCTTCCGCCAGGCCGAGTTCGGCGATCTCAAAGCGACCCTCCGCGGCCTGCCGGCCCAAGGTGAGAACGCCGTAGCTGGTGGTGCCGTCGGAGATCGGCACGCTCAGCAGCGAGGTCACGCCGAGCAGCATCAGCAGCGGCGCTCCGTCGGGGGCGGTACCGAGAATCCCCGGGTCGTCCGCGTGGGCCAGGACCGCGGACCGGCCCGCGGAGTGGACCTGCGCCGGCAGCGTGCCGGCCTGCGGGTCCACGGCACGCGCCTTCCTGGCCAGATCCTCCTGCGCCTCGTCGTGCGGTCCGATGACGAACTGGCGCCGCAGCCGGTCCGTCCGCTCGATGTCGACGATCACCCAGCTCGCGATGTCGCCCGCCAGCAGCCTGGCGCACCGCTGCAGCGTGACGGCCTCGCTGAACGTGCTGTTGTCGAGCAGCAGCCTGGTCACGGCGGTAACCATGTCCATCCGGCGCGTCATGATCTGGACCGCGCTGCCCGGGCTCTCCGGACGACCCACGCTGGCCGCAGGAGCCGTGTCCTGGCCGCCGCGCTCGCGCGAGAGCCCGGACCCGGTGCCGCCCGGCGGGGCGGCCACCGTGACCACGAGGAGCCGGGAACCGTCCGGCAGCGTGACGACGTTTGCCGTCATGGTCGCGTCGACCGGTCCGGCCGCGCTGAGCAGCTTGCAGTCCGCCTGCCGCCCGGTCCCCGTCCGCGCCGCTGCCGCGAGCTGGCTCTGCACGGCGGCGCGCGAAGGAAGGTCGACAAAGGCGGTCAGCAGCCTGCCGGTCGCGTAGCCGGGCGGAGCGCCGATCAGGTCACCAGCCTTGCCGTTCGCGCGTCGTATCGTACCGTCGGCCTCGAGCAGGAACAGGGGCGCGGGCGCATGGTGGAATACGGCTCGCAGCAGTCCTCGTTCCGCGCTGAGCGATGCGGGCGTCCCGCTGGGGGCGGTGGGATCGGCCGCCGCGGTATCGGACTGTACCAGCTTGGTTACCGCGTCGACGGCGGCATCCAGCTCGGCGAAGGTAGCCTCGAGCAGGCCCCGGGGATCGGCGCCCGGCATCGCCGCGGCGTGCCGAAGCGCATCGCGCCGCCTGGCCAGGTCGGCGAAATCAGCGTAAGAGCCATGAGGCCAGGTGTCTTGCGACATCTCTCCAGACCGTTATTCCTGGTGGAGCGCTAACAGCGCAGAGTGTTCCCTGCCTAAGGAAACGGGCCTGGCGTGAGCTTAAGGCGTTCCTGACCCGGTTCGATATTACCGGTGGCCGTACTCCGGTAAGGAAAAAGAGGGTCCGCCCGGGGCGGATGCCCCGGCGGACCCTCGCCGGACTAGCTGACTAGCCGGGCTAGCTGGCTACCAGCGCCGCCAGGCGGGCCTGCGGCTGCGGCTGCGGTAGCGCCCGTAGCCGCGCGTGGTGAAGGCGCTGACCAGCAGGGCTGCCGCCACGAGCGCGACGATGAAGGTGATCACGGTGTGTCCGGCGCCGAGGATGGCCGTGGTGAGGATGCCGCCGACCAGCGCGGCCACGATGCCAATGAGGATCGTCAGGAGAATCCCGATGTGCTGTCGGCCAGGCACGAGCAATCGTGCCAGCGCTCCTATCACCAGTCCGATGAGGAGCCACACGATGATGACCGAAACTGTGAGTGTCATGACCTCTCCTAAGGTTTTCACGGTTGGGTTCGCTTTTTTCATCTGCTGGAACGAGGCCCCCTCCCGCGCCACCCGTTCATGGCCAGCGCCTGCGGCGCCCGGCCTCACTCGTCATAGACGTCCTCGATGACCTCCGTCTCGCCGGATCGCCCGCGCGCGGCGAAGTCACGTGTCCCATCTATGTGGCTGGCGGCCTCAGGGCTGCCGAACGCGCCGGCGGCGGGCAGGCTCGCCTGCACGCGGGTGTTCGCCGGACTTGGTTTGACCTCGTAATTCGGGTAGTTCACTTCCTCGACCCGCCGGCCGCCCGGTCGCCAGGTCGTCTGCCGGACGAACATGCGGCGGCCGACCCAGCCGTAGCCGCGGCGCGGGATCGCGATCCCGATAATGCCGATGATCATGAGCACGTAGCCGGCGGTGTGCAGGTTGAAGACGGACGTGTTCGTCGTCACGGCGAACGCGAAGATCGCGCCGATTGCGATCAGGGCCAGTCCCATACCGGTTTTCATGATGATCCTTCCGCTGTCATGGCGTCCTGGTTGGTCAGGCCGTGGCAGCTGATTGGGGAATGTCGCTGGTCTCGGCTGGATCGAGCAGTTTGTTCTTGAGGTGGCCCAGGGCCCGGGCGAGGAGCCTGGACACGTGCATCTGGGAGATGCCGAGCCGTTCGCCGATCTCGGTCTGAGTGAGGTTGCCGTAAAAGCGCATGACCAGGATGCGCTGCTCACGCTCGGGCAGTTCCTCCCAGTGCGTGTTGACGGCTTCCATGTCGATGGTGTGGGCGACACCGGGGTCATCGTCGCCGAGCATGTCGGCGAGCAAGGCCGGGTCTTCCCGGTCCGACAGCGGAGCATCGAGGGAGTACGTGCTGAACACCAGGTCCGCCTGACGAGCCTCCTGCATGTCGTCCTGGCTGACCCCGAGCCGGTGGGCTAGTTCCTCTTCGGTGGGCCCCCGGCCCAGCTGCTGGGTAAGTTCCTCGGTGGCTTTGCGCAGTTCGAGCAGCAGTTCCTGAGCGGACCGGCGGACGTGGATCTGCCAGCGCTTGTCCCGGAAGTGCCGCTTGATCTCGCCGCTGACGCACGGCTGAGCGTAGGCGGAGAGGCTGTCGCCGACCTCGGGGTCGTAGTTATTGATGGCCTTGAGCAAGCCGACGTATCCGACCTGCATGAGATCTTCGGTGGGTTCTGGACTGCCGCGGTATTGCCTGACGCAGGAGCGGACCAGCTTCTGGTAGCGGTCCACGATTATCTCGCAGGCAGCGGCGCGCAGCTCGTTATCTCGTGGCAGCGCGCGGACCTTGGCCAGCAGGGCGTTGTCGGAGAGCTCTCGCAGTTCGGCGCGCGACCCGGCCTGGATGGTGGCGTCAGGGTTAACGGCCTTGGCGGCGGTGTCAATGGTGCCTGACGCCGGCTGCTGGAGGGTTGCCTCGGTCAAGGTGGCCTCCTCGGGACCCTGGGAATGACGGACGAGTACGGTGTGCCCGATCCGGGATGAATAAACGTAAAGTGGTGTGATGCTCGTCACATCACAGGTCTGCGGGCCCGCGTCAGCCGCGCCGGTAACGTTCCGTATCCGCGCTGCGAAGCGCCATGCCGTGACCGGGGCGGCCGGCGTCGGGCCGCATCGAGCCTCCTGACGGATCGAGGGTCCCGTCGAAGAACAGTCGTTCAATTCGCTGGTGATCGTGGAAGTACTCCAGGTGCCGCAGGTTAGGCACCGCGGCCCCCACATGCGCGTGCAGGTTGGGCGCGCAGTGGCCGGAGACCTGCAGGTTGTGCGCTGCGGCGAGGCCCGCGGCGCGCAGGAACTCGGTGATCCCGCCGCACCTGGTCACGTCCAGCTGCAGGCAATCGACCGCGCCCGCTTCGATGAGCCGCGCGGAATCGGCCAGCGACCAGCTGTACTCGCCGGCCGCGACATCGGGCCGGATCTGCCCCCGGATGACGGCCAGGCCCGCGAGGTCCTGGGAGGAAACCGGCTCCTCGAACCAGGTCACGCCGATCGCACTGAGCTCATCGGCGACCCGGACCGCCTGGCCTGTGGTGTAGCCGCCGTCGGCGTCCACGTAAAGTTCGGTGCTCTCGCCGACGATCTCCCGGGCGAGCTCGGCCCGGGCGATGTCGCGGCGCTCGTTCCCGCCCCACGACTCGCCGATCTTGATCTTTACCCGTCCGATGCGCTCCTTCTCCACCCACTCGCTGAGCTGCTGGCGGGTACGCGTGTCGTCGTAGGTGGTGAAGCCGCCGCTTCCGTATACGGGCACCTCCGCCAGGGCCCGCCCGAGCAGGCCGGCCAGCGACTGGCCGAGCAGCCGGGCCTTGAGATCCCACAGCGCGATGTCGACGGCCGAGATGGCCATCGCGGCGACGCCGGGACGGCCGATGTTGCGGACCTGGCAGGCCATCGCCTCGGCCGTTCCGGCGACGTCGAGGGTGCTCCGCCCGAGCACCACGTCCGCGAGCATCTCGGTGATGACGGTCTGCGCGGACGCCGAGGTATAGCTCCAGCCCAGCCCCTGCTCGTCGCCGGAGCGGACGGTCACCAGGACCATGGTGGTCTTGTCCCAGGCCAGCGTGCCGTCAGCCTCAGGTGCGTCAGTCGGTATGACGTAGCTGGCAGTATTGACCGCGGTTACGACGGATTCGGTCACGCTCGGGTCCCTCCTGATCGGCAGGGGACTCCGACTACCTCCTCGATCCCCGGTCAAACCCTGTACCCGATGGCCGTCAAACGGGCATCGGGGTAAATCCCGGTCATCACAGGTGTAGGCGGGCAGCCGGAGGGAAGCGGGTAAACCACGGCCAGTACAGCTCAGTACCCTCCCGCAGGCGCCGCCGATGCAAACGAGCCGTGCAGGCACATCACAGAACCAGGTCCAACCCTCGTGAGGACACGTCATGACCGCGACCGGGAGTGCCATGAACTGGCGGGCAGCAGGCGCTTGCCTGGATGCCGACCCCGACCTCTTCTTCCCCATCTCGTCGTCCGGCCCGGCCGAGCAGCAGATCGCGCGGGCCAAGGTCATCTGCGCGGGCTGCGGCGTCCGGCGGGAATGCCTGGAGTTCGCGCTGGCCCATGACCAGGTGTACGGCATCTGGGGCGGCACCACATCGCAGGACCGGCAACGCGACCGGCGGCGCAGGCGGAGGGCGGCTGCCGCTGCCGAACATAAGCGCACCGTCGCGGCCTAGTCACCACTGTCGCGGCCTCGTCAGGTGGCCGCCACGGCGGCCGGAGCGGCGACGGCCGCGGTCGGCCCTAAGCGGCGGGCGAGCCAGCGCTCCATGCAGGCGAGCAGCTCATCGGTGTCGACCGGCTTGGTCACGTAGTCGCTGGCCCCGGCCGCGATGCTCTTCTCCTTGTCGCCGGGCATGGCCCGGGCGGTGACCGCGATGATGGGCAACGCGGAGAAGGCGGGCATCTGCCTGATCTTGTTCATCGTGGCGTAGCCGTCGAGCTCCGGCATCATCACGTCCATCAGGACGAGATCGGTGTCCTCGGCCATCAGCAGGGCCTCGATGCCCTTGCGCCCGTTGGTCGCCTGGGTCACGGTCATGCCCTGCAACTCCAGTGTGCTCGTGATCGCGAAGACATTGCGGGGGTCATCGTCGATCACCAGCACCCGCTTGCCGCGCAGGACCTCATGGCCGTCAGCCTCCGGCGACCGCCGCGGCCCGGACCCGGTATCCCCGGCGCCCCGCAGCCCGGCCTCCGGCTCGCTGATCAGCGCGGGCACGTGGCCCGGCTGAGCCGCGGACAGGTGAAGGGTAATGCGCTCCCGCAGTTCGTCCAGCGACGGCAGCAACTCAAGCGCCTGGGAGCCGAAGCGAAGCCGGGCCAGCCGCGCTTGCGCGCTGTCGATCGTGTCCCTGGTGTGGGCCAGCACCGGGACGTCTCTCAGCTTGGGTTCTTCGGCGAGCTGCTCGAGGAAGGCGAACGCGGACGCGTCCTCCAGGCCCAGATCCAGCACGACGCACTGGTGCGGCGCGGCCGCCAGGGCCTCGATGCCCTGCTCGGGGCTGACCGCCGTGCCCACGTGCACCGGCCCGTGGATACCGGTGAGATCGGAGACCGCGCTGTAGGCGAGCAAGGTGAGCAGGCCGCTGCGCGAGCCCTCGAGCACCAACAGCCGCCGGCCGGCCGAGGCCGCGTCGTCCGGCAGGGTCGGCTGCAGCCGCAGCGCCTCGGTCGCGTCCGCGTGCGCGTCGCCGTTCGCCGAGATGGCGGCCCCCTCGGTCGCGGGAGCTGCGGCCGGATAAGAGTCCGTCCCATCGGCCGTGACTCCTGGCATCTCGCACGGCAGGTACAGCGTGAAGGTGCTGCCGTGGCCGAGCTCGCTTTCCGCGATGATCTCCCCGCCGAGCAGGGTGCCGACCTCGCGCGCGATCGACAGCCCGAGGCCGGTGCCGCCGTATCGGCGGCTGAGGGTGCCGTCACCCTGCTGGAAGGCGCCGAAGATGGTGCTGATGTTCTCGGGTGCGATGCCGATTCCGGTGTCGGCCACCGAGAAGGCCAGGATCTCGCCTTCGTCGGGGCTGCGTCGTGCGGCCGGGGCCCGGCTCACACGGAGTATCACGTGGCCTGCTTCGGTGAACTTGACCGCGTTCGCCACCAGGTTGCCGAGCACCTGGCGCAGCCGCTGCCGGTCGGTGAACAGCTCAGACGGGGCTTCGGCGTCCGCCTCGACGGCGAATTCCAGTCCCTTCTCCGCGGTGAGCGGCTGGAACGTGGCCTGGACATCCTCCAGCAGCACGCGGAGACCGAACCGCTCGACGTGGATGTCCATCCGGCCCGCCTCGACCTTGGACAGGTCAAGGATGTCGTTGATGAGCTGCAGCAGGTCTGAGCCGGCCGAGTGGATGACGTTGGCGTACTCGACCTGCTTGGCGGACAGGTTCCGGCCCGGGTTCTGCGCCAGCAGCCGGGCCAGGATCAGCAGGCTGTTCAGCGGCGTGCGCAGCTCGTGTGACATGTTCGCGAGGAACTGCGACTTGTATTTCGACGCCAGCGCCAATTGCCTGGCCCGTTCCTCGATCTCCTGCCTGGCCTGCTCGATCTCGGCGTTTTTGGTCTCGATGTCGCGGTTCTGGGTGGCGAGCAGGGCGGCCTTGTCTTCCAGGTCGGCGTTGGACCGCTGCAGCTCCACCTGCTGATCCTGCAGCTCTTCCGAGCGCGCTTGCAGCTCGGTGGTCAGCCGCTGCGATTCCTCGAGCAGCGTGTCGGTGCGGGCGTTGGCGATGATCGTGTTGAAGTTGACCCCGAGGGTCTCGGTCAGCTGCTCGAGGAAGTCGGTCTGCACCGGGGTGAACGAGGTGAACGAGGCGAGCTCGATGACCCCGAGCACCTGATCCTCGAACAGGATCGGCAGCACCGCAAGGTTCGCCGGCGGCGCCTCGCCGAGTCCGGAGGAGATCTTGACGTACCCCTCGGGCAGGTTCCCGAGGATGATCGACCGCTTGCTCCGCGCCACCTGGCCGATCAGGGACTGGCCCAGCCGGTACTGGATCGGCGCCGTCTTGTCGGTGCGCAGGCCGTAGCCGGCGATGAGGCGGAGCTGGGTGTCGCCGTCGACGGATTCGGCCAGGAAGAAGGTGCCGTGCTGGGCGCCCACGAGCGGGGCGAGTTCGTCCATGATCAGCTCGGCCACGACCGCCAGGTCCCTGTGACCCTGCATCATGCCCGCGATCTGGGCCAGGTTGGTCTTGAGCCAGTCCTGCTGCTGGTTGGCCCGGATGGTCTCGCGCAGCGAGTGGACCATGGCGTTGATGTTGTCCTTGAGCTCGGCGACCTCGCCCTGGGCCTCCACCGAGATGGACCGGGTCAGGTCCCCCGAGGCGACCGCGCTGGTCACCTCGGCGATCGCGCGGACCTGCCTGGTCAGGTTCCCGGCCAGCTCGTTGACGTTCTCCGTCAGGCGCTTCCAGGTGCCTGACACGCCTTCGACCTCGGCCTGGCCGCCCAGGCGACCCTCGCTGCCGACCTCGCGGGCCACCCGGGTCACCTCGGCCGCGAACGAGGACAGCTGGTCGACCATGGTGTTGATGGTGGTCTTGAGCTCGAGGATCTCGCCGCGCGCGTCGACGTCGATCTTCTTGGACAGGTCGCCGTTGGCGACCGCGGTGGTGACCTGGGCAATGTTGCGAACCTGGCCGGTCAGGTTCTGCGCCATCGAGTTGACGTTGTCGGTGAGGTCCTTCCAGGTCCCCGAGACGCCCTTGACGTCGGCCTGCCCGCCGAGGCGTCCCTCGGTGCCCACCTCGCGGGCCACCCTGGTCACCTCGTCGGCGAACGCGGACAGCGTGCCGACCATCCGGTTGATCGTCCCGGCCAGCGCGGCGACCTCGCCCATCGCGTCCACGTCGATCTTCTGGCTCAGGTCGCCACGTTCCACCGCGGTCGCGACCTGGGCGATCGAGCGGACCTGGCCGGTCAGGTTGGAGGCCATCACGTTGACGTTGTCGGTGAGGTCCTTCCAGGTGCCCGACACGCCCCGCACGACGGCCTGCCCGCCGAGCTTGCCCTCGGTACCCACCTCGCGGGCCACCCGGGTTACCTCGTCGGCGAACGCGGAGAGCTGGTCGACCATCGTGTTGATGGTCTCCTTCAGCTCCATGATCTCGCCGCGGGCGTCGACCCGGATCTTCTGGCTCAGGTCGCCCTTGGCCACCGCGGTGGTCACCTCGGCGATCGAGCGGACCTGGTCGGTCAGGTTGGCCGCCATCACGTTGACGGATTCGGTCAGGTCCTTCCAGGTGCCCGAGACGCCCTTGACGTCGGCCTGGCCGCCGAGAAGTCCGTCGGTGCCGACCTCGCGGGCCACCCGGGTCACCTCGTCGGCGAACGATGACAGCTGGTCGACCATGGTGTTGAGGGTGGACTTCAGCTCCAGGATCTCGCCCCGCGCGTCGACGTCGATCTTCTGGCTCAGGTCGCCCTTGGCCACCGCGGTCGCCACCTGGGCGATGTTGCGTACCTGCCCGGTGAGGTTGCCGGCCATCGCGTTGACCGACTCGGTCAGGTCCTTCCAGGTGCCTGACACTCCCGGCACATAGGCCTGGCCGCCGAGCTTGCCCTCGGTGCCGACCTCGCGGGCCACCCGGGTCACCTCGGAGGTGAACAAGTCGAGCTGGTCCGCCATCCCGTTGAATTCGGTGGCGATCTCGTCCATGAGCGGGTCGCCGGTCTTGGCCAGGCGGGTACTGAAGTCGCCGCCTCGTACCGCGGTCAGCCCGGCGAGCAACTGCTCAAGCTCGGACTTGTCAAGCCTTGGGCTCGAGTGGACCGTATCAGTCACCAAGTGCTCCCATCCGCTGTACCGACACGGCGCGACGCGTGTCTGGCAACGTCGTGCGATCTATACCCGATGGTAGACCGGATGTAATTATCATGGGCCGAACAGACTTCTGTAAGAGTGCCTGAGGCTCGAAAAGCCCGCCCCCCGTGGGGCAACGCGGGTAATGGCCACAGGCGGGTGAGGCAGGAAGGGCGGGTGATCGTGCCGGATAGCGATGACGACATGCAGCGGCTGATTGCGGTGGTCGATCATCAGCGGCGTGAGCTCGATCGCCTCCGTGCCGCGGCCGCCGGCGAGTCCGTGGTCGCGATGGCCAGGGGCGCGCTGATGGAGCGGCTTGGCCTGTCCGCGGCGGAAGCCGCTAGCCAGCTGGCCGAGCTTTCCGCCGCGACCGGGAGCCCCTCTGCTGAGATGGCCGCCGCGGTATTGTCCGGGGCCCTGAGTGACTTCGAGGGGGCCGGAGCCGACGGCGCCGGAGGCCGGGTCGGTGTCCCGGCGGCGGTCGCGGGCGGCGCCGCTTCGGCGGTCGCGGCTGAGGTCAGGCGAGACGGCAAGCCGGGACCTCGCTCACTGATGGTCGAGGCGGCGGCCGAGCTGGCCGCCGACGGCGCCGAGCTCGTCGCCATGATGGCCGGGCAGGTGCTGATCCCGTTCGGGGCGTCCGCGCTCGCGCTCTGGCTGCTCGAGGTGGACGGGACTTTGGAGCTGCTCGGCCAGGCAGGCCTGTCGATCGGCGAGGCCAACCGCTGGCAGCGTGTCCCGCCCCAGCTTGACTGCGCGGCTCAGCGGGTCGCTCGCGGCGCCGCTGACCTGTGGTGGGCGGCGGGTCGGCCGGCCGGCGACCACGCGCCGGTCATCGGGACACCCGCCGGGGCCCGGGTGGTCCTTGCCCTGCGCCAGCGGAACGGTGAGCTGCTCGGGGTGATGGAAGCTATCTGGCCGGGGCCGCTGACCGCGTTCACCACCGAGATCCGCCAGCATCTGCCGTCCCTGTCGGCGGGCTGCGCACGGGTGGTGGCGGCCCGGCTCGCCCACGGTGACCTGGCGGCCGCGCAGCCTAAGGCGGCGGTCTTCGCCCTGCTGGACGGCCTGGCCGACTCGGTGCTCGTGGTCCAGGCCATCAGGGACGACGCCGGGCAGGTGACCGACTTCAGCATCTCCCATGTCAGCCCCGGCTTCTGCGATCCCGCGGGCCGGGCGGCAGCGGACCTGACCAGGCTGACCCTGCTGGAGGCCTACCCGGCGAGCGTGGCAGGCTCGGGCCTGTTCGCCCGGGCGATGCGGGTGCTCGCCGACGGCGTGCCCCAGCATGTCCCCGGTCCGCTCCGTGAGTCCCTGGCCAGCGGGCTCGGAGTTATCGAGGCCGAATCCGAACAAGCTCCGCTGGCCGGCCTGCGGGTGGTCAGGTTCTTCGACGGCGTGATCTTCAGCTGGCACCGCGACAGCTCGGCGGGTTCTTGGGTTCGGCGGGCCGAGCTCCTCGATCACGCGCAGCGCCTCGGCCGTCTCGGCGGCTGGGAGGAGGACCTCGTCACCGGTACCGTGCGCTGGACCGACTCGGCGTTCGACCTGTTCGGCCTGGTGCCGCGCCCGGGGGCGGAGATACCGCTGGCGGATCTGCATAGCTACGTGATGGCCGCCGATAAGCCCGTGGTCAAGCGCTTCAGGCAAACCCTGCCCGGGCAGCGCGAGGCGCTGACCGTTACTTTCCGGGTCGTCCACCCCGACGACCAGAGGATCCGCCAAATCCGGGTGTTCGCCGAACCGGTCGTCGACGCGGCCGGCACGGTGGTGGCCCTGCGCGGCGCCTTCCAGGACGTCTCGGCGCACTATCACACCCAGGTCGCGCTGGCCGCCACCCGCGATCAGCTCGCGGACAGCGAGCAGCGCGTCGCGGAGGAGCATCTGCTGGCGCTCCGGCTGCAGCAGGCGATCATGCCGCCTGACGAGCATCCGA
>Ga0302181_10001593_pt1 | contig 16741 bp, 15 predicted proteins | sample I_Palsa_E3_3_FD_198786 | JGI IMG/M metagenome (GOLD analysis project Ga0302181, IMG submission 198786) | Peat permafrost microbial communities from Stordalen Mire near Abisko, Sweden - I_Palsa_E3_3 | ecosystem: Environmental > Terrestrial > Soil > Palsa > Peat permafrost | place: Sweden...
GCCGGCACGCTGGCCGCCTCTCAGCCGATGCTCACCGTCGGTGACGCGCTGATCAGCATCACCTACGGGGTCATGCTGTTCCACGAGCAGCTGCGGCTCGGCTGGTTCCTCATCCCGGAGATCGTGTGCCTGGTGCTGATCGTGGTCGGTTACATCGAGATCGCCAAGTCGCCGGTCGCGATGGCCCACGATGAAGAAGCGGTGGCGCCACCGGTCACCGGTCACCGTGCACGCGCCTGCCCAGGCTGCCCCGGATCCGGCTGCTCAGCACGGTGAGCTGCCCGCCGGGAACCACCGGCCCCGGCCCGCCGAGCAGCCCCGGCCCGCCGAGCAGCCCCGGCCCGCCGAGCAGCCACTGCGCAGCCGGGCCGACGCCGAGCGCCGCGGCAGCTGATGACGGACGGCCCCGCGGCCGGCCTACGCCGGGCCGGGCCCGTCGGCGGGCGCCCTCTTCGGCAGCAGCCACACCAGGCCCAGACACGCGACGGTGATGGCCCCGACGACCGCGACGGCCACGGTCATGGCGTGCCCGCTGCCGTGCTGGTGCTGCTGGCTGAAGTAGACGGTGGTGACGACGGCGGAGCCGATGGCCGCGGCGACCTGCTGCACCGCGCTGAGCGCGCCGCTGGCGCTGCCGGCCTCGGCCGGGGCGATGTCCCCGATGGCGACGTCGTAGATGCTGCTGAAGCAGGCGCCCATGCCGAACCCGAGGACCAGCAACGACGGGACCAGGACCAGCACGCTGGTCCCGGTGCCCTGGGCCAGCACGGTGGCCCACACGCCGGCCACCCCGGCCAGGCTGAACAGCAGCCCGATGACTACCAGCCGGCGGCCGAGCTTCGGGATCAGCGGGCGGCCGACGAACGAGGAGATGATGATGCCGGCCATGAGCGGGCTGAGCCCGAGCGCCGCCCGCGATGCGCTGAGGCCCAGGGCGTTCTGGAAGAACAGCGACAGGACATAGGCCAGGCCGTTCACGGTCGCGAAGTAGGCCAGGCCGAGCAGCAGGCCAGCGGTGAACCCGCGGTTGGCCAGCAGCGACGGCAGGATGATCGGGTCCGTGGCCAGCCGCTGGCGCATGCCGAACGCGGCGAACAGCGCGACCCCGGCGATCAGGCTCGCGACCGGGACCGCCGTCCAGCCGTCGGTGGAGCCGTCGATCAGGCCGTAGATCAGGCCGAGCATGGCGGCGCCGAGCAGCCCGGCGCCCAGCCCGTCGATCGGGACGTGGAACTCCTGCTCCTGGTCCTGGGGCAGCAGCTTGACCGCGGCGATCAGGCCCATCGTGCCGAGCACGATATTGATCAGGAACACCGGCCGCCAGGTCAGGCCGGCGATGTTGGCGCTGATGATGAAGCCCGCCACGATCGGGCCGAGAACGGCCGAGGCGCCCAGCACCGACCCGAACGCGGCGAACGCCCGGGGGATCTGGTCGCGGGAGAAGGCCGCGGTGAGGATGCCGATGCCCTGCGGGATGAACAGGGCACCGAACCCGCCCTGCACGAGCCGGGCGGCGACGAGCATGCCGGGGTCCTGGGCGAGCCCGCACGCGAGCGACGCGAGCGTGAACCCGGAGATCCCGATCAGGAACATCCGCCGCTTGCCGTACCGGTCACCGAGGCGGCCGCCCACGATGAGCAGCACACCGAGGGCGAGGGCGTAGCTGGCGCCGAGCCACTTGATCAGCGACTGCCCGCCGCCGATGTCGCGCACGATGGTGGGGGCGGCGATGTTGGTGATCGTGGAGTCCATCAGGTCGAGGACGTCGGCGATCAGGACGACGGCGAGGATGGCCTGCAGCCGCCCGGTGAGCCGGGACGGGTCCGCCGTCGGCCTGCGGGTCGGGTCGGTGATGGTCATGACGTCCTCCCGGATGCGCAGGCCGCGCCCCTCATCTGGGTGCGGCCGGGCCGGGATCTCCGGCTCCGGCCCCAGTGTAACGAACATGTTCGTTACGAACAAGTTCGAGACCGAAATGATACGGGTGACGGCCATGTCGGCCACCACGTGGTCGCACCCTGGCGCCGGCCGGGCCGGCCGCGGGGCGAGGGCCGGTTCTGGATCCGCCTCGCCGGATCGCCCGGCTGCTAGGCCCGGCCGGAGGCCAGCTCCGGCTCCGGCTCGGGCTGGCGGCTGCGGTCGTGCCGGGGGAGCAGGAGCGGGGTGGCCAGGATAAGGACACCGGCGGCCGCGATCGCGGTGCGCGGACTGGTCAGGCTGGCCAGCAGCCCCCACAGGGCGGTCAGGGCCGCGATGGTGGCGCTGGCTGTGCGCACCTTCGTGCTGGCTGCCGACGCGGGCCAGCTCCAGGAAGCTGCCGCCGAATTGTCGATCACCCAGCAAGCTGTCTCGAAACGGATCGCCAGCCTGGAGGCAGGCCGGGCGCTGTTTCCGCCGGCTCAGCCGCCGTCTCTCCTGAACAAGACGATGGCCCCGTCGGTACCGTTGCCGGCCGGGCCATCCAGCGGACTCGCTGCGACTTGCGGTCTGCCCGCTTGGCCGCCTCCGTGCGGCCCGTGTCGTTTCCGTGCCGCCCGTTACCGGGAATGCTGCTGCGGCTCGTCGTTACCCGGGAATGCTGGTGCAGGTGAGGGGGCCACCGGCCTGGATCACCGTGAACGAGATCTCGCGGGTCTGTGTGCCGTTCTGCGTGTCCTGGCGGTAGCCGATGCTGAGCTCTGCTCCGCTCGGGATCGCCGAGCCGTGGATCACGATGGTTCCCGATGGCCAGCTGGGCCCCGTCGGCGGCACCCTGGTCCTCTGCGGCACCACCGTCGGCATCACATACACCTGGCGAGCTTCCGCTGACACCGCCGGGTCGCCGTAGCAGAACTTTCCGGCCGTGACCAGGGCCGGGATGCCGTGTTCCGCCAGAGCCTGGCGGACCGCGCCGGGGTTGATCACCTGCCCCGGGTACAGGGTCAGCGTCGTGGCGCCGTCGGCGCTGGTGACGACCGAGAACGCCGCGAGATGGACCGCAGGTGCGTGGTGCCGTGACGCCGGCACAGCGGAGCCCGAGCCGACCAGGCCGACGACCAGCGCCGCGCACGCCCCCACGCCGGCAATGGATAGCGCGCCCAGGCGGGGGCGCCGCCGGGCGCGGCCCCTGGCCGTGATGGCCTCAAGACGCGGTGCCGCCGGCCACGCCACCCCGGAGACTGAATGGCGGACGGCGCTCAGCACGGCGCTGTCGTTCAGGTCCTCGTCGTCGTTCATCAGTCGGCCTCCGTGGCTCGAGAAGGGGATGGTTCGTGCCGCAGCGTTGCCACGGCCCGGGACAGGTGCACCCGGACCGTTGCCGGGGCGATCCCCAGGTGCCCGGCGATGGTGCCGGTGTCCAGGTCGAGGAAGACGCGCAGCGCGATCACCTCGCGCTGGCGATCCGGCAGGTGCCGTAGCACGGTCAGCAAGGCGGCGTCCAGGCCGTCGTCCACGTCGCGAGGGTCCGCGGCGTCGTGACCGGCCAGCGGCAGCTCACGCACGCGTTTGCGCCACCACGACGTCCCGGTGTTGAGCGCGGTGCGCACCACCCACGCCCGGGGAGCCGGATGGCGGCGGACCTTCCGCCACGACAGCCACGCCCTGGCGAACGCCTCCGCCACCTGGTCTTCGGCCAGAGCTGCACACTGCCCGTGCTCGCTGCCACCGCCATCAGGCATGGCTCCCAGCTGGCCTGGAAGAACTCAGCGAACTCCGTCTTTTCGCGGCCCACAACCCTTTAACGCACAAGCCCCGGCGTTCTGCTTACCTCGCCTCCGTAGCCCAGCTCTCCAGCCCCGCGTGGGTGTTCCGTGTGACGTGCCTAACTCTCGCCTTTGGGGGTCCCAGTAGCAATCGCGGAAAATCCAACGAACCCACCGCTGACCTGCGGTGATGTGGTGTTATTCGGGCTTGGTCAGCGAGTCCTGCGTCGTGCTGCGGGGTCTGCGTCGGCGGTGACCTGGGCGGAGGTCTGTTCGCCGAGCTGGACGTACCGGCCGAGGCTGCCCAGGTGCAGATGCCGGGATTTGGCCTGGAGTTCGGGGGCGGTGCGTCCGTCGGCGGCCAGGTGCTGGAGGGCGGAGTGGCGGAGCTGGTGGAGCGTCCAGCCCTTCTCGTGCGGGTCGTGGGCGGCGGTGGCCTGCTTGAACAGGTACTCGGCGCGCGGGTAGGACAGCCGGCCGCGTCCGGTCTCCGGGCAGACGTCCGCCTCGGCAGGGGCTCGCGAACCGGACACGGGCGCGCGCCGGCCGGCGAGGAACACCGGCCCTGAGGTGCGACCGCGTAGCAGCCGGGGCAGGAGGCGGGCGGTGCCGGTGGCCCACTGGACGTACTCGATCGCGCCGCCCTTGGAGGTGACGCGGCCACGCCGGAACTCCAGGTCGAGGTCCTCGATGTTGAGGGACAGGAGTTCCTCGGCGCGGGCGGCGGTCTCGTAGAGCATCCGCCACAGGACCCGTTCGCGCAGGCCGTGCCGGTCGTCGGTGAGCAGCTTGTCCAGGCGGGCGCGGGGGATGGCTCGGTCGCTGCGGCGGGCGGGCTTGCGGCGTTCCAGGCGGCGGGCGGGCTTGGTGGTGAGGATCTCCTGCCGTCCGGCCCAGGCGGTGAAGGAGATGAGCGCGGACAGGTGCCGGTTCCAGGTGGCGGCCGCCACGTCGTCCCATCGGTCCATCACCGCGGCGTAGTCCTCGGGAAGGAGCGAGGCGGTGTCGCGGCCGCCGGCGCGGGAGACGAGGCGGGCGAGAGTGCCGGCGTAGCTGGAGCGGGTGGTCTTGGTCTTGATCGAGTCGAGGTAGCGGTCGACGGCGGCCGTTACGATCTGGCCGCCGGCGGGCGGGGCCGGGAACGGGACGATCGTCACGAGGGGGCCTCCCGCGCTGATGTGACACATAACGTTGCCGAGTCGGGTCCGGCCCGGCCCGGCGCGAGCTGGGTGTCTTCCCGGTCCGCGAGGCCAGTGTGACAGGTAATGCAGATTCTGTGTCACAGGAGGGGACCTCGGCGGCGGAGCAGTCCGGTCAGGCTCGCCTCGCTCGCCTTCATGGCCGTGCAGCGTAGGCGGCGTTCGATCGTGAGCAGCCAAGAGACAGTTCCCGCCTAACCGCAGGTCAGAACCATATCCGTTGGATCCTTCGTCAGGACTAGTGGCATCCCGAAGCGCGTCACTGGACGGCCGCGAAGTGCCTACCGTCTTAGCTTGATGACCGACCGGTCGGTCATTTATAGTAGTAGCCATGCTTCAGCACTGCGTGGCAGAGAGCGAGTGGCTTGCCACCTCGATCGGCGATGTCGGCGTCCACGTGTCCGGAGAAGGGCCGAGCATTGTGTTCCTGCATGCGAACCCGGGTTCCTGCGCGGATTTCGCCTCTGTCGCGTCGTCGCTCGCTGAGGGATACCGCGTCATCAGCGTGGACTGGCCGGGCTATGGAGCCAGCCCCGCACCGTCACCCGAGTGCTTCGAGGGCGCGCTCTCCTATGCCGCTGTGCTCATTGACGTTCTCAGCGAGCTGTCCGGCAGACGAGGCTGGGCGCCTTTCGTCCTAGCCGGCAACAGCGTTGGCGGGTACGCCGCGCTGCGCGCCGCAGCGGCACGCCCGGATCTGGTGGCCGGACTGGTGCTTATCGCCCCCGGGGGGTTCACCGCTTCGACGGTCCTTTCGGGATTCGCCTGCCGCGTCCTGGGTGACCCGTCTTTCGGCCGTAAGCTGGCTGTCCCGCTTGCTCACCTGGCCCTGCGCTGGCGAACGCCGGCCGCGGCCGCCGCCTTGGGGTCGGCTCGCTCGGTCAGGGACGATCCCGATCGAGCGCGGGTGTTCAGCGCGGTCTGGCGCAGTTTTCCGAGGCCCGAGCATGACCTGCGGCTGGCCGGGCGGCCGTCGATGCCGGTGCTGCTGACCTGGGGCCGGTGGGATCCAGTTCTCTGCGCCTTCACCGATGGCCGGCGCGCCGCCGCCGCTCTGGGCGTCACGCGTCACACCTTCAGCAGCGGGCATGAGCCGCACGCGGAGGTGCCTGCGGCCTGGCTCGCGGTGGTGACGCCGTTTCTCGCTTCGCTTCCGCGCCGCAACCGGGCCTGGTCCGTTCCACGCCCGTCGCCGGCGGTCGGGGCATAAGGTGGCTCGCCCCACCGGTCCCGGCCGTTCTGCCCTGCTCGACGCTGGCATGCGGCTGATCGCTGACACGACGGACCGCTCACTGGGCTCGCTGTCGGTCAACGCGATCGTGGCCGCGGCCGGGATGAGCAAGGGCGCCTTCTTTCAGCACTTCCCCACGCGCGCCCACTACGTGGTGGAACTCCACCGGACCTTTCACGACGAAGTCACCAGCCGAGTTGACGCTGCCACCCGGGATCTGCCACCCGGGCTCAAGCGACTCCGCCGGGGGATCGGCGCGTACCTGGATGCCTGCCTGGAGCTGCGCACCACCAAGGCCTTCCTCTTCCATGCCCGGGCCGACGTCCAGCTCGCGCAGCACGTCGCCAGCCGGAACGCCCAGTTCGCCGGGCGCGCCACCGCGGACCTGGTAACGCTGGGGTGGGCCGACGCGCCGTCCGTCGCACGACTCATCGTCGCGGCAGTCGCCGAAATCGCCCTCGTCGAGAGCGAGTCCGGGCGAGCGGACGATCGACTTCGACGGGCTGTACTCGCGCTGGTAAGTGATTCGGAGCGTCTCGTCCCTGGCCGGGACACGCCGCCGGTCATCGGTGACTGACTGGCGAAGGGTATCGAAGATCGTCTTCACATACCGGAGAGTAGCCTAACGATCACTGAAAAACACCAGTTCAGAGCCCGCGTGATCCCCGAGACGCCTGGTTCGGGCAGGACGACCGCTTACGGTCTTGTCGCCCCGCACGGGCTCGACGCCTCCTCAGCTACAGGAGCTACCCATGACATCGACCATCTCGACCAAGCCAGCAATGACCGCTGGGGCGCTTTTCAGCGACCAGTCCTTCTCCTTCGAGACGCTCCGCGCCCTCGGCTACGCCGCATACGGCGGCGCCGACATCGGCGAAATCACCAGCACGGCTAGCCGGATCCCCGACGGCGACGAGACCGCCTGGTACACGCAGTGGCGGGCGCTCGCCGAACGGATTCACGCCGACGCGGACCGCAGCGCCGCCGCGGGTCATCCCGTCAGCGCCCGCGAGTCCTACCTGAGGGCAAGCAACTACTACCGGCTGTGCGAGTTCTACCTGCGCGCCGGCCCGGCGGATGACCCTCGCGTCCGCGAAGTGGGCCAGCTCTCCGTCGACACCTTTGCCCGCGCCGCGCAACTGATGAACCCCGCGCCCCAGCCGGTGCGATTCCCCTACGAGGACACCACGCTGCCCGGATGGTGGATCCCGGCAGAACCCGGCACCGCTCATCCCGGCGCCGGCGACCCGGACGGCCCCCGGCGGACGCTCCTATTCCACGGCGGCCTCGACAGCACCGAGGAAGAGCTGTACTTCGCCGGCGGCGCGGCCGCCGCCAGGCGTGGCTACCACGTGCTCGCCTTCGCCGGCCCCGGACAAGGCAGCGCCCTTCGCGACCAGCAGCTGCTGTTCCGCCCGGACTGGGACGCCGTCGTCACCCCTGCCGTCGACTGGCTCCTCGCGCGCCCGGACGTGGACCCCAACCGGATCGCGCTCATGGGGATGAGCTTTGGCGGACAACTTGCGCCCCGTGCCGCCGCCGCTGAGCACCGCCTGGCCGCCCTGATCGCTTACGACGGTCTCTACTCGTTCGCCGACGACTGGTACCGCATGGTCGGGCCCGAGGTCATGGAACTTCTCGGTGACGGCGCCGACGCAAAGGTCAACACCCTCGTCGAGCAGATCATGAGCTCCAAAACCCAGGCTTTCCGGCCGGCGCTCCGGTGGGGTATGTGGGTCTTCGGGGCAGACAGCCCCGCGGCTGTCCTCCGCGCCGCCGCCCCCTACACCCTCGAAGGCTACGCTCCGCTGGTCACCTGTCCCACGCTCGTGCTCGATGGCGAGAATGACCCCGGGGACGCGTCCCAGCTCTATGAGGCTCTGCGCTGCCCGAAGACCTACCATCTCTTCCCCGCGGCAGAAGGGGGCGGTGAACACTGCCAGGAGGGGGTGATGTCCAGGCTGCACCAAGTGGTCTTCGACTGGCTTGACACCGTCCTGGCAACGCCAAACTTGGGGTCTTTGTAAGAACCGTGCGCCCACGTGCCTGATAGTGGATCATGCTGGGCCTGGCCGTGAGCCCTGAAGGTCTCGTTTGGACAAGTCCCCGCGTCTGCGCAGAGGCGGCTATCAGGCGCATGAGCCCGTGCTATGGAGGGTGAGCGCGGTGGTGGTGCCCTGAGTCCTGGGACGGCTCCCTGCCGATTCTGCGTTCATGGTAAGGCCGCCATCGGCTTCGACTTCACCGCGAAGGAAACGACCCAGCCCTCTTCCCAACCCATTGCCCCTAATGAGTCTTGTCGGGTTACTTGGTCTGCCCCCCATCACGCCCCGTACCCACCCTCACCCATCAAGATCATCCTATTGCCGGTTTCCGCCGTACCTTGGCTGCAACCCGTTACCGGTAGGAAGCAGGTCCAGTACCGACCCCGTTCATAGGTTGAGCATGAAGGAGGTGCCGGACTCGGTGACAGTGGTGGGGCGCAGCGGCCGCCACCCTTCGATGAGCTTGGCGAGTTCGGCTTCGATGTCGACGTTGATGAAGCCGAAGAAGTTGATGTTCTCGCGGTGGCCGGGGGCGATGAACGACAGCAGCTCGTCGGGAACGTCGCGGCCCTGGCCGCGTAGCTCACCGATGCCCATGCCGTAGTACTCGGTGGTCCAGCAGATCACCGAGTTCGTGAGCAGGGTGAGACACCAGGCCTGTTCGGTCTGGTCTTGGAGGTGGGGGCGGACGATGGTGCCCTGCTGGGCGTAGTGCAGGTCGCGGCGGAGCGCGTGGAGGCTCTCGCCCTTGTTGAGCTGCCAGGAGATCTTCCTGCGGTAGACCGGGTCGGACAGGTAGCGGGCGGCGTGGATGGTGCGCCGCATCCGGCCCCATTCCTTGAGCGCGGACGCGAGGGTGTTCTGGCGGGAGGCGGCCGACCACTTCCCGACGATCAGCGACGCGGTCGCCTCCCCGAACTTCAGCGACCCGCCCATGCGCAGCAGGTCGGGGTAGCACTCGGCCACCAGGTCCTCGTTCCACCGGTCGGCCAGCAGCGGCCCGGCGTGCGGATACAGCGCGTTGGTGGCGGCCGGGGAGTCGCCCGCACCAGGGTGATCTTGCCGAGATCGCGGATCCGCGGGGTGAGGGATTTGCCGACCTGGTCGAACAGCCCGAAGTTCACCAGGGTCGCGCCGTGGGTGTCGGTAGCGTGCTCGCGGATCGGCAGGTCGGTCTCGTTGCCGAGCAGCTCGTCCAGCGTGTAGTGGCCCTCGCGGTGGGTCGCCACGATCTGCTTCGTCCCGTACGTCGACCACTGGTCGGAGACGTGCGTGTAGGTCGACAGGACGCGTCCTCCATGGATGACCATGTCGCGGCCGGTGAGGGACTTACCGCGGACGGGGAACCGCTGCCCGTCCGAGGACGACATAGTGCCGCCGCCGAACTTCTTGGCCAGCTCCAGCCCGTAGTGGTGGTTGACGATCACGGTGTTGGCGTCGCGGAGCGTGTCCTCCCGCACGTACCATTCCTGGGTCCAGGCCAGGGTGTCGTAGGAGACGCCGCACGCCTCGGACATGCGGGTGAGCCCGAGGTTGGTGGCTCCGGCGATGAGCACCGCGAGGATGTTGCGCTTGAGCTCCACTGACTGGGTGGACTTGCGGCCCCCGGCGTGAGTGAAGCACGCCAGAAAGTTCGTACGGGCATCCAGCTCGATCAGCAGCGAGGCGATCGGCACGAACGGCAGCATCGAGGCGAGCTCGTCCCGCAGCGCCTTGGCCTCGGCGGGGATGTCCTCGGCCGACAGCGGCGGGATCACCAGCTTCCCCTCCTTATCCAGGCGGATCGCGCCGACATCGTCGGAGGAGCTGTTCGCGAGCGTCTCCTCCAGGTCCGTGAGGGCCAGGTGCAGCTCGTCCTTCACCTGGGCGATGGCCTCGGCCGCCCCGGACGGTTTGCGGACCAGCTGACAGAACTCCGCCAGGCGTGGCTGCCACTGCTCCGGGGTGAACAGGTAGGTGCCCGGGTCGGCGTAGCGGCGGGAGCCGGGCACGAACACATCGCCCGATCGCAGCCCGTCCCGCAGGGCCAGCACGGTGCACATTTCCCAGTAGTGCCGGAACGCGGTTTCGTCCCCGCTCTTGCGGGCCTTGGCCAGGTAGTCGGCGTACCGGGCGGGCACGAACGAGACCGGCGCCCCGGCCGGGACCTTCCGGCCACCGACCCGGTTCAGGTCCTTCAGGATCTCCACGGCGTCCATCAAGTCGCCGGTGCCGGGCCCGCCCTGGAAGTCGATCGCGTTCAGCACGTGCGGGGTGAACTGCCGCAGGTAGGAGTAGGAGGCCTCCAGCGCCGCCAGTCGGCCGTGGTCCCTGGGGAGCGGTTTCCAGTTCACCGCGGCGACCTCGCGGAGCTTGTCCATCCCGATCCGCGTCCGCAGCATCCCGCCCACGTTCTCGTCCGGGACGCCCACATCGATCAGCACCGGCAGGATCACGTCCATGAGCAGCTGGCGGGCCTCGCCCTTCTTGGCCCGCTCGGCCAGGGCCTCATCGGTCTTGGCTTTCGCGCGGGACTCCCGCGCCGACACCGCCTGGTCGAACAACACGATGACCTCGTCCAGCTGGTCCACCGCCGATTGGGCGACCAGCGCCAGCAAGATCGGGTAGCGGCGCTCCCCGCGGCGCTCCAGCCCCTGCGCCGTCGAGCGGCGGCCCAAAGTGGCCAGGAACCGGCGCCGCTCGCGCGGCAGCATCGACAGGTCCAGGTGATGGGCGTCCAGGCCGCGCAGCTGAACGGCCAGCCCCAACCGCGCCGCAGGCCCGCGCCCGCCGCCACGCTCCAAGTTGTCGACGAACCCCAGATCCTTCCGCGTCAGCGTGAAGAACCGGATCAGCTCCTCCCGGCCGATGTCCGGGTACGACCGCAGCCGCTCCATCTGCTCGTCAGAGAAGAACTGCGTCGCCAACCCCGACAACCTCCACGGAAGCACAGGAACCAGTACGAACCGTAGTGAGAGAGATCGTCAGCCGTCCCAAGAACTCGAATAACCCTAGGTCAGCGGTGGGTTCGTTGGATTTTCCGCGATTGCTACCGGGACCCCGGCCACCGCCAGCGGCGGCCGCCTCCGCCAAGGGCACCTGTGGGAACTGGTGCGCCGCCTGGCCCGCGACGCGGGCATCCAGGCCTGGGACCAGCTGTCCCCGCACTGCCTGCGGCACTCGGCGATCACCTTCGCCCTCGACGCCGGCGCCGCACTCCGCGATGTCCAGGACTACGCCGGCCACAAGGATCCCCGCACCACTCGCCGGTACGACCATGCCCGGGACAGCCTGGACCGCAACGCCGCCTACGCGGTCGCGGCCTACCTCGCCTGACCGGAACCACTCCCGGCCGCTACGTTTACGGCCTGGAGCCGATCCGTCGCGGCCGGAGCTGGCGGCCGCGGCGCTTTCCAGCCCAGCAGGCTTAGCAGAACTATCCGGCCGATCAGACCTCGTAGCGCACAGGCACGGGCGCCGCGGCGCGGGTTCAACGTCATCGAGCACCGGCAGCCCGGCCCGCGCCCGGGCGTGCAGCCCGGCGGCGATCGCCGCGTCCGGCGATGGCTGACCGCCGGACCGAACACCAGCTCGGCACCCAGAGCCCTGATCACCGGCCCGGGATGGTAACGACGGCGCCGAGGAGACCGGGTGATAAAGCGGGTTATCACCCGGTGCGGCTTCGCCAGGCCTCCCAGTCAAAGTGTCCGTGAGCAGGATCGGCCGCTTGCCGCTTGAGATCACCTAGAGCGCAAAGGTTCAGGCAATTGACCCGTCCGGGTTCAAGCCGAGCCGGCGCACCGCTCCGCTTATTCACCCGGATCTGCTGAATCCGCAGCCGGTCAGCGACCCGTCGGCGAATATGTCGCCGCCGTAAGTTCACTGAGCTCACAAAGCTCCCTGGACCGTTGCAGAAGAGAAAGAGCGCCCCATAACGCCTTGTTACTGAGAGTGAGGCGATGGATACTCCTAGTGCTAGGGATTTATGCAGCTCAGCGGAGTGTGCCGGGGGGCGGTCGGCCATTGGCCGGGCTTTCTGCCGACGTGAACTCCTGGCGGGGGACGGGGATCCATGCATAGGAAACTGGCGTTCGTCCCGGCCGTGCTGGCCATAGCGATCGGATCAGCGACCGCGGCCCAGGCGGCGGTAGCGCCCGCCGCGGTGTCCGGTGTCATGCGTGCGCCGAGGCCAGCGGCAATGCTGGGGCGCGATGGGATCGGCGCCACCGGGACTGCGGCGCCGCAGCGTCGCCTGGTACAGCACCGGGGCCTCCGAAGGGAAGGCGACCAGCGATCCCTGCCCGATCGGGCCACCCCGGCCACGGGGACAGGGGGGTGCTCGGCAACGAGGACCGCACGGCCCGTCTCAGCCGAGTGCTGCTGGCCTGGCGGGGCAACGCCCGCTGCCTGCCCCCGGGCGGCGCCGCCCCGACGGCCTCGCCCGGACCGCGGCCACGGCGCCGGACCCTGCCGCGCCGCTCGTGACCGATGGTCGTACCGGCGGGTGGTGTGGGCAATGGCGTTGCCTTAAGCATGTACGGGTGTGCCACTGTGTGTAATAAATAACCACAGAGACCCATGGGAACTCTGGGGTTATTTATTATTAGGGCGGAACTGCCGCGAGGCGCTGACAGCGCCCCATTGCGGCCTGGCACCCCCATAGCTACGGCGAGCCGCCAAACCCTGATCTGACCAGGGCACAACCCTGCGACGGCACGACCGGACACCCGAGAATGGCGGAAGGGCTGCACAGTGGCTGGGAGACTGCTGGCGTGGTGTTCGTTGCTGAAGCTCTCGGGGGCTGGCTAGTTGAGCAGCTGGCCGACGCTGGCCGCAAGAAGCTGACCGAGCTGATACTCGGCAGTGAGCAAGAGCGTGCGCTGCGGCGGGCGGCCGACGCCGCGGTCTGGGCCACCGCCAAGGAGATGAGCCCATCTGGCGGCGAGCAGGTCGCGATGGTGATCAGCGAGGTCTTCAGTGATCCGGTGCCAGATGCGCCGCTGGCCGGGCCGGTGATGCTGCTGGAGGGCCTGCAAGCGGGGATAGCCGGGCAGTTGGCTGTGGTCGATGATCCCGGGCTGACGGGCACCGGGCAGTCCTCGGCCGATGTCCTAGGCGTGCCGGGCACTGTCCTGGCGGACAGGCTGACCGGTCACCTGGTGCGGGAGATCATCGTCCGCGGATCTGGCGGCGGGCCGCTGACGCCGCTGGCCGACCAGCTCAACCATGAGCTGACGCGGCTGCAGGGACAGCGGATCGAGGGAATGCTCGCCGGACTGGCCGGGGAGATCCGGGCCGCGCTGGCCAGGCCGGACGCCGACATAACGGTGGCGGGGCGGCCGCTCGATGAGGTGACAGACCCGTTCGCCCTGGAGGTGCACCGGCCGGTGCAGCCCGAGGACCCGCAGCCAGGGCTGCCAGCGTTGCCGGCGTACGTGCCACGGGAACACGATACGGCGCTGGGGCGGGTGGTGCGGGCGGCGGCGGAGGGCAGCAGCGGGATCGCGGTGCTGGTCGGCGGATCCTCCACAGGCAAGACCCGGGCCTGCTGGGAGGCCCTGCAAGTGCTGCGGGACCAGCCCGGGCGGTGGCGGCTGTGGCATCCGATCGACCCGTCCCGCCCCGACGCCGCGCTACGCGAACTGCCGGGCATCGGGCCCCGGACCGTGGTGTGGCTGAACGAGGCCCAGTTCTACCTCGACGTCGCAGACGGCGCGCTGGGCGAACAGGTCGCCGCCGGGCTGCGAGAGCTGCTGCGAGGCCATACTGCTGGATGACCTGCGGGAGGCGGGCGCCCAGGAGCAGGCCACCGCGCTGGGCTGGCGCCATACTGTTCACGTTTCCCTTAAGGGGCAGGTCACCGCGCTGGCCGTGCGCGCCGCCGCCCACGTCCCCCTCGACAACCCGTACGATGTGGCTCAGTTGCTGGCCGTGCTGCGACGGGCGGGCGCAGCGGGGCAGTTCACCGAGCTGGCCGACCGCGCCGCCGCCCACGTCCCCCTCGACAACCCGTACGATGTGGCCATACTGCTGACCGCGCTGCGGGAAGTGGACGCGGAGGAGCAGGCCACCGCGCTGCTGCACCGTGATCCTGCCGCCCATGTCTCCCTCGACGACCCGGCCGCCGTGGCCTGGCTGCTGGACAGCCTGCGGGAGGCGGGCGCCCAGGAGCAGGCCACCGCGCTGGCCGACCGCGCCGCCTCCCATGTCCCCCTCCACAGCCGCCACGCCGTGGATAAGCTGCTGGACAGCCTGCGGGAGGCGGGCGCTAAGGAGCAGGCCGCCGCGCTGGCCGACCAGCTGCCAGGAGCAGGCATGTTCGAGCTCTTCCGCAAGCAAGAGGGCCACCAGGATGAGTTCTGGTTCGGCCGGGAAGCTGACGCCAGCCCAGCTGAGCCATGGGGCTGGGAAGATCTGGACTGACGTGACCCTGGCTTAGTAATACGTGATCCCTGGTCGGTGTCCGTTAGGGGATCCCTCACCGGACACCACCCGGCCAACCTCGCCTGCACCAGTCACCAGCGCGAACGCCGTCTCAATAGACCCGTCCGGTGACCGTCTCAGCTGTCGGGGGCTATCCGTACGCTCCGCACATGACCATCCCCTCAGGGGGGATCTTGATCGGTACGCGCGGTGCCCCACCGACGAGCAGGATCGCCCAATGCGTCGCGGGCAAGCCGCCGACGCGCTGCGGCCGGTGCGGCCCGCGTCGCGGTGATCGCGCGGCCGGTGATCTACGCCGCGGTCTGGCGTTCGTCGAGGAACTGCCACCATGCGCGGGCTCCGTCCGCTGCCGCGCTGGTCCCAGCGGCGGAAAACGGATGATCCAGCAGGCGCTTGCCGCCGATCCCCGCCCAGATAAGACCCGCGGCCTCCGCAACATGCAATGGCATGGCCGCAACGCTAGCATCAGCGGCCCCCAGCACCAGGGGACGCCTCCGCGCCGGCGCCGGTGACTCGCGCGGGTCCGAGGGGCAGGAGCGGGAGTGCTGCCGGGGGAACAGGCAGGGTGTTCCGCCGGGCCTGGTGCGCACACCAGGGCAGTTCAGGAAACTGGACGCTGTAGCGGTGCTGACGGCTCGACTGTTACCAGCACCCCGAGTGGTGCGCTGTGGTGGGCGGAAGCCATTAGGGCGGTGAAACAGCACGACGCCGGAATCGAAGCAGCGACTGTGCTGCGACGACACCGGCGTCCTCATTGTTGCGGGGCGGCCGGGATTGTTGCGGGGCGGCCGGGCAGCTTACTTGGTGTCTGCCTCGACCAGGCGCTCGATGAGCTCGTCGACGTTGCCCGTCTTGGGCAGGTCACGGGCGGCGAGCTGGTCGCTCAGCTCGGCCTTGGTCTGGCCCTCGTAGCGCTCGCGGGCCTGCCTGGCCTGCTGGCGCTCGGCCTTGCGGGCCTCACGTGCGCGCTCCTGCTCGGCCTTTTCAGCCTGCTCGCGGACCACGCCGGTCAGCCTGCCTGCTGCCTGGACCCACTTGACGGTGAGGTAGCGGTTGATGTCCACCGTCAGCTGCACGACGTCGAAGTAGCGTTGGACGGCCGGGATCAGGTCGATCTGCGGCAGCCGGGGAACAAGGCCGGTCACGCCCCGTGTGCCCTGCGTCCAGAGGTCAGTGGTCTTGTCCACCGCGTTGCGGGCCTGGCTCGCCGCATAGCCGTTTTGACTGGTCATGATAGTCATATGCATTCCTTCATGGTGATCGGATGACTATGAGTAGTATATCAAGCAAGTGCGTACTATAGCAAGCAATGATGATCCCAGGCGAACCCGCCGGCACCGCCGCGCCCGCGCTGCGAGAAGCGCTCTCCTGCTGGTTCGGCACACCCGCCAAGTGCACCGCACCCAGCCGTGATCGGCGGACAGGCCCTAGCCAGCCGTCTCGTCGGCCGCCAGCCGGGCGTGCAGGTGCATGTCGTGCCAGCCATCCCGGTGCAGGAACTGCTGGCGCCGCGTCCCCTCATAACGGAAACCTGCCTTGTCCGCAACCCGGCACGAGACCGGGTTCAGCGCCGAGTGGCACAGCTCGATCCGGTGCAGTCCCACCGACTGGAACATCCAGGTCGACACGGCCCGCACCGCCCGCGGCGCGATATTGCGCCCGCGGGCGGCCCGCACGGTCCAGTAGGCGAGCTCGGCGTGCCCCTCGCGCAGGGTGATCGACCGGAACCCGACCCGGCCGACCAGTACGTCCAGCTGCGTGACCGCCCACCCGGCGCCGGTCTCAGCCCGCCAGCGATCGGGCCACGAGGCCAGCCACCCGAGTGCTTCGTCTTCCGTCATCGACTGGACATGCCAGTGCCGGATGTCGGGATCACGGTACGCCTCGACGACCGCTTCGGCGTCGGACAGCCGCCAGGGGCGCAGGGTGAGCTGGCCGGCCTGCAGCGTGGGCTGCGGCAGGCTGCACAGCCGGCCGGCCGGGATGGCCGCCGGCACAAGATCGGGCATGGTCCCATCTTGCCCGGGCGATTGTTGCCGGTTGACCCATAACCGTCACTATGGAGAGATGAGCCCTCCTCGGAGCGCACTCGACGGACGGCGCGGGCTCGCCTCAGCCGCGGGCGCCGGCCCGGGGCTGCCCGTGCCCGGTACGCTGCCG
>Ga0302181_10001595_pt1 | contig 16738 bp, 15 predicted proteins | sample I_Palsa_E3_3_FD_198786 | JGI IMG/M metagenome (GOLD analysis project Ga0302181, IMG submission 198786) | Peat permafrost microbial communities from Stordalen Mire near Abisko, Sweden - I_Palsa_E3_3 | ecosystem: Environmental > Terrestrial > Soil > Palsa > Peat permafrost | place: Sweden...
GTTGACCGCCAGGCCGGCGCTGCACAGGGCCGGCAGCACCTGCGCCATCATCAGCAGGCGGCGCCGGTCCATGGCGTCGACCACCGACCCGCCCAGCAGCGATCCGGCGATCAGCGGGAACAGCTGGAACAGCGACACCAGCCCGACGTCGAGGGAGGAGTGGGTCAGCCGGTAGACCTGGTAGGGCACCGCCACCGTGGTCAGCTGGGTGCCGAGGACCGACACCAGCTCGCCGGCGATAAGCCAGCGAAAATCGCGGGACCGCCGTAGCGGCGTCAGGTCGATGAACAGGCGGCGGCGTGCGCGCCGGGGCGGCTGCTCCGCGCGCTCGCCCACCCGGTTTCCTCCCCTGAATCGGCCACAGCCACCGGTTCGCCGAACAACATCCGTACGGCAACCGGTATCCCGGCAGGCTGGGCGATCAATCGTTACGCCTGCGTCCAGGCTAGCCGCGAGCGCCCGCCGCGAGCGCCCGCCGCGAGCGCCCGCCCCGAGCGCCGACCGCGAGCGCCAGCCGCGAGCGCCGACCCGTCAGGCGCGCGGCCGGACCTACCGGCGGCTGATGAAGGCGACGCGCCGGTGAAATCGCCGAACGGCCGCAAAATAAGCCGTTGCACGCGCTTTCACGGTGCCAAGGATCGTCGATCATTACCATTCTGCTTCCGAACACGGGATAATAGGGCGACAGATAGAAACGGTTGTGGCTTACCGGTTTCACCGCAGGCACCCGGGTAGCGGCGTGCCCAGAACCCGGGAAGGCAGTGCCATCTGGCGAAGGCAGTGCTGCAAGGTCGGTGCGATGGAGTCCGGAGGGAAGGGGATGGGATAATGGCGGCGATGAAGCCGCGGACGGGAGACGGTCCGCTTGAGGTCACCAAAGAGGGTCGCGGCATCGTGATGCGTGTCCCGCTTGAAGGCGGCGGCCGTCTCGTTGTTGAGCTCACAGCTGACGAAGCAGCCAGGCTTGGTGACGCCTTGAAATCGGTGGTTGGGTGACCGATCCGCTGACGCCCTCTAGTCGCCCCTCTTGACCGCGGCGAGCAGGCCCTCCCCGAGTGGCAGCAGCACCGGCACGAGCCGGTCGCTCACGCGCACCTGGCTGGCGAGGTCGAGCGAGGAGTCGAGCGAAGAATCGCCGTTGCCCTCATCATCTCCATCGTCCCCGGGGGGATCCGCGGGGTCTGCCAGCAGGGCATTGTTGAAAGCTACGACGCCGCCGGGCCGCAGCAGGCGCAGCGCGGCGGTCAGATAATCCACGTAGTCCCGCGCATCCGCGTCGCAGAACACCAGGTCGTAGGTGCCGTCGGACAGCCGCGGGAGCACGTCGAGCGCGCGGCCGAGGATGAGGCGGGCCTGGTTCTGCGCGAAGCCCGCCTGCGTGAACGCCTTACGGGCCATTCGCTGGTATTCAGGCTCGGTGTCCACGCTGGTGAGCGTGGAGCCCGGCCGCATCCCGCGCAGCAGCCAGATCCCGGAGCTGCCGCAGCCGGTGCCGATCTCGACGGCGGTCCTGGCCCCGACCGCGCAGGCTAGGAAGCGCAGCGCGGCGCCCACCGCCGGGAGTACCGGCTCGGTCCCTCCGAGGTCGGCTGCGTTCGCCCGGGCCGCGAGTAGCGGCTCGTCCTCGGGTACATATTCTGCGGTATCAGAAAGTGGCCCCATTCGTAGCAGCCTAGCGCCAGATCCGCAGGTCCGGGAACTCTCCGGGCTTCCAGCCCGTTACCTAGACGGTACTGGCCGGGCCTGCGCGGCCCGCCGCGAGCTGCTATATGGCATCCGAAGGTATGGCATCCGAACACAACTGGCGCAACGGAAGAATCCAGGGCACGATGGTGACAGTCCCGGCACTGTGTGACCCGGAGGGCGGAGTGGTGGACGAGGCCGGTCGACGCCGACCCCCGGCGGGTCAGCCTGCCCCGGCCGACTGGAACCTCCCGACATGGGAGGACATCGTCCGGGTGCATTCGACCCGGGTCTACCGTCTCGCCTACCGCCTGACCGGCAACCCGCACGACGCGGAGGACCTGACCCAGGAAGTATTCGTCCGGGTATTCAGGTCGCTGTCGAGCTATACGCCGGGCACGTTCGAGGGCTGGCTGCACCGCATAACCACGAACTTGTTCCTTGACTCGGCGCGTCGCAAGCAGCGGATCCACTTCGAGGGACTGGCCGATGAGATGGCGCACCGGCTGCCGGGCTCCGAGCCCACCCCGGCCCAGGCCTTCGACGACACCCATCTTGACGACGACGTCCAGGCCGCGCTGAAGGCGCTTCCCCCCGAGTACCGGGCGGCGGTCGTGCTGTGCGACATCGAGGGCTTCTCCTACGAGGAGATCGCCGCTACCCTCGGCGTCAAGCTAGGCACGGTGCGCAGCCGGATTCACCGCGGCCGGGCTCAGCTGCGCTCCGCCCTGGAGCACCGTCGGCCCGCGCCGGTCGGCGTGCACCCGGGAACCGCGAAGGACTCACAGCGATGAGCCACCTTGGTGACCGGCTGTCAGCCCTCGTCGACGGCGAGCTCAACGGAGCCGAACGGGACCGCGCTCACGCTCACCTCGCCAGCTGCGAGCAGTGCCGGACCGAGGCCGCCGAGCTGCGGGCCCTGAAGCAGAAGCTGAGCACGCTCATGACCGGCGCGCCGGCCGAGGCCGCGATGACCAAGCGCCTGATCGCGCTGACCGGGCCGGGAGGGCCGATGCCAGCGCGGCGCGGCCTGCTCCGGGTCGCGCGGGGCTCGCGGCGCGCGGCCACCCGGGCATCGAGGCGGCCCGGAGCCCGCGGACTCCGCGGACCGCGGTCGGCGCGGCGCAGACGCTACCTGATGCTGGGCACCGTCTCCCTGGTCGTCGGTCTCGGCACGGCCGCATTCTCGGCAGGCGGCGCAGGCGAGGCGGCTCCGGGACCACGGATCACCCCGCCGGTGGAGATGTACAGCGTTGAGCACGCCATCACGACCGGCCAGGTCCCGTTTGCTCCTCCGCAGACAAGCCCGGCCGCGTCGAGTTCAGCCGCGTCGAGTTCTGCCGCGTCGCTTCCTTGAGGTCCGTGTGTTCAGTTCCAGCTTTCTCGTGAGCCGTCGCCGTGGCGAGGGCCGGTCGCCCCTGCTGCTGGCGGCCGCGCTGGTGATGGCGCTGCCCGGGTTCCTGGTGACGGCGTGCAGCAGTCAGCCGGGCACCGGGACGGCGCCGAACGAGGCCGCCGCGGCGGCCGTAGGTTCCGTCGCGGCCGCGGGCAAGGCTCCCGCGACGGAACGCCGGACGAGCAGCGCCCAGGCCCTGCGCCTGCTGAGCCAGGCGGCCCAGGCGGCGATCTTGATGTCGTATCAGGGCCAGGAGGTCGTCACCCGCTGGAGTGACGGCAGCGGGAGCGTGCTTGTCTCCGATATCTGGCACGTCAGCGGCGGCCAGACGGTCACCCAGACCCTGGCCGCGGGGAACTCGCTCAGCAGCCAGCCGTACCTCTCCTCGGACGACGACAGTCAGGCGCCGGAGGGTGTTCTCGGCGTCACCGCGCCCCTCATCCGCCTGCTCGAGACGCATTACACCGTGGTGTACGCGGGAGCGGGCTCGGCCGGCAACCGGGCGGCGCAGGTGGTGGAGGCCAGGCGCGAGGACGGCAGCCTGGCCGCCAGGTTCTGGCTGGACGACACGACCAAGCTGCCGCTCGAGCGTGAGGTCTTCGATTCGGCCTCGCACGTGATCAGCCAGGATATGTTCATCCAGGTCCGCTTCTCGAGCCAGGCCCAGGCGGCGCCGGTCGGCGGGCCGTCCGATCCGCCCGGGCCGTGGGCCGACCCGCTGTCGCACGCCCAGCTTCTCGCGCTGCCCACCCAGGGCTGGCTGGTCCCGTCCGGGCTGCCCGGCGGGCTCTTGCTGTTCACCGGGGCCAGGACCACGACGAGCACCGGCACCGTGCTCGATCTCGGCTATTCCGACGGCCTGTCCGTGGTCTCGGTATTCGAGCAGCGAGGCCACCTGGCCACCAAGCTGGACGGCTGGCAGCGAACCACCGTGGACGGCCATGTCATTTACGTCGCGGAACCCGATCAGAGGTCCCTCACCTGGTCTAGCCGCGGCATGGTGTACACGGTGATGGCGGACGCGCCGGTCCAGACCGTCGACGCCGTGGTCGGCGTGCTGCCGCACGACACGCCGCCCGGATTCTGGAAGCGCATGTCCCGGGGTTTTGTCCGGCTGGCCTCCTGGGTCAACCCGTTCGGCTGACGATGAGAAACCAAGCCGGCCGCGCCTGGGCTCCGAAAGACTCGCGTACGGGGTTAAAGTGATGACCAGAGCGTGTCGACCTGCCCGACGGAGAGCTGAAGCCCGTGTTCGACCTGTCACCTGCCAAGCTTCTTATCCTCGCGGTGATCGCGCTCGTCATCTTCGGCCCGAACGAGATCCCGAAGATGGCCTCTCAGGCGGGCAAGGCCCTCCGCGACCTGCGCAGGATCGCCGAGGGCGCCAAGAATGACCTCCGGGATGGGCTAGGCCCCGAGTTCGCCGATTTCGAGTTGGAGGACCTGCACCCGAAGCGGTTCGTGCAGAAGCATTTCCTCGACGATCTCAACGGGGATTCCGCCAAGGCCACCGCGCCGCCTGCCCGGTCAGCCCGGTCCAACGGGACGCTGCTCGCTCCAGGCGAGCAACCCCCCTTCGACCCCGACGCGACCTGAACCCCGAAGCCCCCAAAGCCCCGAAGCTTTCAGCGCGGCGAAATGCCGAGGCTACGCCCGGCCAGGCCGCGGCTGCGGGTGCCGAGTTCGTCCGCGATCTTCCGCAGCGCCAGCGCCGCCGGGGAGGCGGGATCGCCCAGCACCAGCGGAACCCCCGCGTCTCCGCCCTCGCGCAGCCGGACGTCGATCGGTACCTGCCCGAGCAGCGGAACCGGAGCGCCGCTGAGCCGGCTGAGCGCGGCGGCCACCGTGGCCCCGCCGCCCGAGCCGAACAGCTCGGTCTGCTCCCCGCAGTGCGGGCAGACCAGGTAGGACATGTTCTCGATGACCCCGGCGAGCCGCTGGTGGGTCTGCATGGCGATCGCGCCCGCCCGCTCGGCGACCTCGGCCGCGGCCAGCTGCGGGGTGGTCACCACGAGCAGCTCGGCGGACGGCAGCATCTGGCCCAAGGAGATGGCGATGTCGCCCGTGCCCGGGGGCAGGTCGAGCAGCAGCACGTCCAGGTCGCCCCAGTACACGTCGGCGAGGAACTGCTGCAGCGCCCGGTGCAGCATCGGCCCGCGCCAGACCACGGGCGTGTTGCCCTTGGTGAACATGCCGATCGAGATGACCTTCACGCCGTGCGCCGACGGCGGCATGATCATGTTCTCGACCGGGGTGGGCCGGCCGGTGACGCCCAGCATCCGGGGCACCGAGTGCCCGTAGATGTCGGCGTCCACCACGCCGGTGGCCAGGCCTGAGGCGGCCAGCGCGGCGGCCAGGTTCACCGTCACCGAGGATTTGCCCACGCCGCCCTTGCCGCTGGCCACCGCGTACACGCGGGTCAGCGACGCCGGCTGGGCGAACGGGATCACCGGCTCCGCCTTGCCGCCGCGGAGGTGGGTCTGCAGCGCCCGCCGCTGCTCCTCGCTCATCACGTCCAGGTCGACGCGCACCGAGGAGACACCCGGGACCTTGGTGACCGCCGCGGTGACCTCACGGATGATGGTTTCCCGCAGCGGGCATCCCGACACGGTCAGCCACACCTCGACCCGCACCGCCCCGTCCGCCGCGATGTCGATGTTCTTGACCATGCCGAGCTCAGTGATGGGCCGGTGGATCTCGGGATCCTGCACCCCGTCAAGCGCTTGCGTCACTTGCGCGGGGCTGGGCGGGGCCATCGGCGGGGAGCTCATGACTTCATGCTAATACCACCCCAGCAAACCAATGATTCGGAACGGACACTGCCGCCCGCCCCCGGTCAACAACAACAGCAGCGGCTGCGACCGTATCTACCGGTCGCAGCCGCTAGCCGCGTGGTTGCTACCAGGTTCAGGTCTTGACGACCTCGCCCGTGGTCGGGTTGAGGATGACCGGCGCCAAGTGCGGCCTGGTGAAGAAGTCGAGCACGCCGCCTGGTGCGTACAGGCTGCCCGAGCTCGCGTCGTAGGAGCCGTTCGGTATCCGCTGGCCGTGCAGCCAGTTGTCCTCGATGAAGTTGACGACCGAAGCCTGGTTCGTCAGGTTGCTGCTGACGTAGTTCTCCCGGGTGTAGGGGGAGATGACCACCAGCGGCAGCCGCGGGCCGTAACCGCAGCGATCGGGGGTGTCGCCCAGCGTGATGGCCGCGGTGTCGCAGATGGCCGCGTCCGCCGCGGTGTCAGAGCCGTTGACGATCGGCGAGACCTGGTGGTCGTACCAGCCGTCGGAGTCGTCATAGGTGATCACGATGGCCGTTGAACTCCAGAATTTGGACTCCTCGATCTGGTTGATCGTGTTCACCAGGAACGTCTGCTCGTCCAGCGGGTCGGAGTAGCCGGGGTGGCCGTCCTGGTACTCGGCGGCCTTCAGGTAGCTGACCGACGGCAGGTTGCCGTCCTTGAGGGTGTCGTAGAAGTCAGACAGGTCGTACTCATGGTTGGCCTGGTCGGTGTGGCCGATGGCCTTCTCCGACGAGGGCGGCAGGTGCTTGGGGTTGGCCGTGGACTTGTAGTACTCGAACGGGTTGTGGTGCGGGGAGTAGTCAGCGACCTCGTTGCCGCCGATGTTCTCGTGCTCGGCGCCGCAGACCGCGTCGCCCGCCGCGTTGGTCGAGGTCGGCGCGAAGCCGCCCTGGAACCAGCCCCAGCTGATGTTCTTGGCGTTGAGCAGGTCACCGATGTTCTTGCCGGTCATCACCCCGACGGGATTGGTGGAGGTGTGGCTGGCGTCGGAGCACTCGTCGTAGGCGGGGTCGAGGTCGCCGTAGATTGTGCCGAGGCCGGCGCTGTTCAGCGCGCTCACGCTGCCCGCGTCCGGCTCCACCGCGCCGGTGGTTGGGCTGACCGCGTAGCCGTCGCCGTCGCTGCCCGAGATCACGTTGAGCGCGCCGGGGGTGGAAGGCCCGAAGTCGGTGTCGTAGTTGTTCTCGCTCATCGAGTAGTTCTGCGCGTAGTTCCACAGCGCGGTGACCGTGTTGCCGTCGTAGTAGTCCGTCACCAGGCCCGGTGAGAAGAACTCGTCCGTGCCGGCCGCGCAGGTCGAGGCGCTCTGCGTGTACTGGACGAACTTGTCCATCTTCCCGCCGTCGAACGCTTCCTCCTCCGGCGTGTAGCCGTGGTTCTGGTCGCAGGTCAGCGCCTCGGAGTGGGTGAGCCGCTCCGGGTTGTAGCTGTTCGGGTTGGCCGTGAGCAGCGGGCCGGTCGGGCCGCTGGAAGTGATCTTGGTGTACAGGCCGTTCACCTTCGGGGTGCCCGGCTTGGCGTGGAAGGTGCTGCCGTCGGTGTTGGCCGCGTACGGGTAGGTCCCGAAGTAGTGGTCGAACGATTCGTTCTCGTCGAAGAGCACCACCAGGTGCTTGATCGGCGTCGCCGTCTTCGGCGCGTAATACCAGCTGGCCGCCGGGCTGGTCGCCGGGACGGGCACCGCGTTCACCGTGTTCGGCGCCGCGCTCGCGCCGGTCACCGTGGTGCCGACGGCGACGCCGGTGCCGATAACGACGGCCGCGCCGATGGCCACGTAGTACCGGGCTTGTGTCTTGCCCCTCCGCTTGCCGCGGACCATTACTGGGCCTTCGCCCATCTCGCCCTCCTCCAGGCTGCTGACGTGGTGGGTCTGCGAACCCCGCACCCAGGAGCAAAGACTGGCGCGACAGGATGACACAAATACGCACTGAATCTGACTAGAAGGGAAACGCGCGGTCAAGAATCGGTCACGGCGCCGCGACCGGCCCCTGCTTGGGCCAGCCCCCTTTAGGCCAGCCCCCTTTAGGCCAGCAGCGCGCGGCCGAGATAGTCGGTGCGGTCGACCACGCCGGGCAGGGCCAGGAAGTAGCCGCCGCCGAACGGGCTGATGTAGTCGACCAGGGGCTCGCCGATCAGGCGCTTCTGCACCGCCTCGAACTGCCGTTTCACATCCTGCTGGAAGCAGGTGAAGACCAGCCCGATGTCCAGGTCGCCGACCTGGTCGATGCCGCGGTCGTAGTTGTATGCGCGCCGTAGGATCCGGCTATCCGCGGTTTGCGGGGTCCGCGGGTTGGCCAGCCGCATGTGCGCGGTGAGCGGGATCACGTCGCCGGTGGGGTCGAGCCCGTAGTCCGGCGTGGCGTCGATGCTGGTCGCGTCGAGCGGGCAGCCGGTGGCGCGGCGGCGACCGATCATGTTCTCCTGCTCGGTGATGTCGACCCGGTCCCAGAACTCCACGAACATCCTGATCAGCCGGACCACGAAGTAGCTGCCTCCGGCCGTCCAGGGGGGCTCGCCCGCGGTGCCCGGCTCAATCCAGACCAGGCTGTCCATCTGGGCCGCGTCGCTGGTATCGGGGTTGGAGATGCCGTCCATGAAGCCCAGCATGTTGCGCGGCACGGTCCCGCTCGGCCGGGCCGGGCTGCAGAAGCCGTCGATGCGCCAGGACGCCTGCATGCCGCCCCTGGTGTGCCTGGCGATGTCGCGCAGCGCGTGCATGACCGTGTCCGCATTGCCCGCGCTGAGCTGGATCACCAGGTCGCCGCCGCACTGGGCCGGGTCGAGGTTGTCGTTGGGGAAGGAGAGCATCGGCGTCAGCTTCGCGGGCCGCCGGGGCGCCAGCCCGTAGCGGTCGTCGAAGAGCGTGGACCCGACGCCGACTGTCACCGTGAGCCCGTCCGGCACCACGGTCGGCCCGAGCACGCCGGAATCCGACGGCGGCCCCCCGATGCCGACCGGCGGCGGAGTGCCGCCCGCGGTCAGGAACCTGCCCCGCGCGGTGATCGTCTGGAACAGGTCGGCCAGTTCCCCGCGCCCGTCGGCGGTCGCGTTGAACGAGATCACCGCGGTCTGCCGCTGCGGCTGCGGCAAGATGCCGGCCTGGTACCTGCCGTGGAACGGCACCGGCGGCAACAGCCCCGCCTCAGCGTTTTCCATCACCCCCTGGCTGGCGGGCGCCGGCCGCGTGGCCCGGTAGGCGTACCCGCCCGCCGCTCCCGCGACCACACCGGTCACGCCCGCACTCAGCGCCCCGCGCAGGAAGGCCCGCCGCCGCGGCGCCCCGTCGGGCGGCGGTGGCACCGACCCGGCGGGCAGCGGCGGCTCGGCCGACGACGGCGCCCCGGCAGGCGGCGGTGGTCCGGGCAGCGGGGATTCGGGTAGCGGGGATTCGGGCGATCGATCGGTGGGCATCAGGTGATCCGCGGTTCGGTGATGGCGGCGATGGGGGCCAGTTCCTCGAGGGCCTGGCTGCAGGTCGCGTCGATCTGCTGGCGGCTGCTCAGGCTGAGCCCGGACACGGCGAGCCACTGCCCGTTCGGCCCCTTGTTCTGATTGAGCAGTGACTGGAGCCGGTCCAGCCAGGTGTAGACGGCGGGAAGCCCGGCGTAGCGCCCGGACAGCAGCGGGTGCAGGACGGTGAGCAGTTCCAAGGTGCCCTGGACGTTGGCCTCGGTGGTGGCCAGCGTGCTGCCGCTGCCGTAGTCGTCATGGCCGGTGAGCTGGAATTCCAGGGCGTTCTCCAGGATCTCGTGGGTGCGCAGCCCGATGTCGAGCAGGTTGATCTCGGTGCTGGGCCACGACGTCCGCAGGGCCCGGACGTCGGCGGCCAGGGCGTCCGCGACGCTGGTCAGCTGGTGCACGCTCTGGCCGTGCCACAGGCCGTACTCCAGCCGGTAGAAGCCGGTCCACCGGGCGGAGTTGACGCCGCCGGCCAGCCCGTCCGGCCTGCCGTCGATCTCGTCGTCGAAGTTGCCGAACGAGTCGTACGCCGCCCCGAGCCGCTCGTAGGTCAGGTGCGCGGTCAGCCACGCGCTTCTGGCCGCGCCGAGGTTCCCGCCGCGGACGTCCGCGGCCAGCGCACTGGCCTGGGTGACCAGCGTGTTCAGGCCCGTGGTGACGTAGGCGTGGTATTCGCTGGCCGGGGCGAGCAGGTCATTGCTGGTGATCGGGAGGATCGCCGGGGTGCCGCGGGTGTGCCCGCCGACGACCACGGTCGGTCCGGTCATCGGGTCATAATCGTCGAACAGGCAGCGGAACGCGTACGAACCCGAGCCCACGTCCAGGCTCATCGGGCTGGTGGTGCCCGGGCCGAGCCCGTTCACCTCGGCGTAGACGGCGCCGTTGGCCGGGTCGATCAGGTCGACCTCGCCGCCTTCCGCCGCCCCGTTGTAGATCTGGAACGTATGCCAGCCGGGCCCGGCCAGGTGCCAGCCGACACCGCAGCCCCCGTTGGAGACCGAGACCAGGTTCGCGGGCGTGGCGCTGCCGCCGCAGGCAGCCAGTACTCCCGCGGTCAGCGCCAGGACGGCGGTCAGCGCGGCACGTCGCACGTCGGAACCCACCAGGGAAGAATCGAAGGGCAAGCCGGGCATCGCCAGAATAAGCAAGCCCCGGCCCGGCCGAAATCGTCCCGGCCCCATCCTCACCCAACGTTCACCTGCCGGTAATCCGGGGTTCGCGCGAAAACGCCGCCTGCCGGGCGCTGGAAGGCGACGCCGGCCCGCTGGTCACCACGCCCCCGCTCCACCCGCCACCCGCCACCCGCCACCCCACAGGTCCCAGCGAATCTGTCATCAAAGTTTTGCCCAGTGAAAATGGTCAGCGCGACCATATAGCTAGCACTACATACCTGACAGAACGAATAGAACTCTTTGGCCAGGAACGGAAAAATAGGACAATAATGCCCGTTCTTGCCCCAGAACTCCCCATTCGGTCAGGGCTTCTACCAATCCCTCCGTAACCTCGAGAAATGCCAGATCCTCGGGATCGACCCAGCGCGCGTCGGCGGCGTCATCGCCTGGGCGCAGCGTCCCCCCGGTGATGGTCGCCGCGTAGTCCCTGATTTCGAGGACGGCGCCCGCCAGGCCGGGCCGTTCCACCTGGCCGATCAGCCGTCCCGGCTCCACGGTGAGCCCGGTTTCCTCTTCCATCTCCCGCACCAGCGCCTCGGCATCCGTCTCACCTGCCTCGATGCGGCCGCCGGGCAGGGACCAGAGCCCCGCCCCCGGGTCGTGCCCGCGCTGGATCAGCAGCAGCCGGCCGCGCCCGTCCGTGACCACCGCACCCACGCAAAGTATCCGGGAGTCCGACACGCCGCTAAGTATCATGTCTTTCCGTCTATATCGGCAAGAGCGTGGTAGGTTGCTCGTCAGCCCCAGTGGTCACAGGGGTCGGTAAGGTATCAAAAGTTGCGATTCGGTCACGCTGGATATTTCGCGGTAATCCGCGTCAACCAAGTGCCCGGACCCCGCGTCTTAATATCGGGTTACGGGACGAAAGCCCCGGAGCCTGGTCAGATCAGTGCAAGGGGGGTTAATCCCAATCGCTGACCGGACCGAAGACTGAGCCAGCTAAACGGCCCAGCCCGGTGACCGCAATTCACCGGGCAGGACCTTGACCCCCGGCCTGCACAGGAGGACGAGGATCCATGTCCTATGGTAACCGCCGCATGATGGCTCAGTCTGTACTGGTTGCTGCCTGTAGTCCGGGTCTGACACCAGTACGCCTGCTACCTCCTGTGTCTTTCGCACTACCCCAATAGCTTCCGGGTTCGCCCGGGTCCTTTCCCTCTCTTACCGCTAAACGATCAGGATGGCCGTTCCTGTCCTGGTCAGGCCGCCGCAGGTGAGCGGGCCGGAGTGTCTCCGGCACGCGAGCCGCGGAGGTCGGCTCCGACAGCCGTGCGCAGGGTACGGCTGTGGTTCCACGAAAGGGAACTACGCATGTCCTTCAAGAGCAAGGCGTTCGCCATCGCGGCGACGGTGACCCTCATTGGCGGTGTCGGCGCTGTAGGGGCGCTGTCCGCCACTGCGGCCACCCCGTCCGCTGGCATCAGCGCCATCGACATCTTCAGCGAGGACTTCGGGACGCACGCGCACCCGAACTTCCTTCTGGACACCTACAAGCAGGGTGAGAAGGTCGGCCAGCCGCAGATCCTGTACCGGACCGCCAACTTCGACCCGGCCGAGGACTACACCATCTCCTACCAGGGCCTGGTGTCCGACTTCGCCACGGCCGGCCTCGTTCTCCCGGCCCTGAACCTGCACTACGCGGACGACGCCGCGTTCGAGATCCAGTACGACCCGTTCGGCGTGGACAGCGGTCTGTGCACCGGTGTCGCCGCCACGGCCACCGCTGGTGAGGACGTCACGCTGCAGCCCTGTGGCGTCTCCTCCAAGACGATCTGGGTCGTCGACTCTTCGGACACGGTCCGTCACGGCTACGTTCCGCTGATCAACGGCTCGGACAACAACTTCTCCCAGCCGTACGTGCTCACCTACCCGGCGGACTCCTTCCCGACCGACAACCCCCGGCCGGAGCTGTACGTCACCAACCTGACCGGTTTCAAGGGTGCCAACGGCCAGCCGATCTTCGGCTCCGTCAACTCCAACCAGCTCTTCGGTGCCGACTTCGGTATCGCGAGCTAGGTAGAGCGTCAAACCTGAGTAACAGTTCCAAACCTGCATAAACAGTGGCGCCGGCCCCCGGTGGGGGTCGGCGCCACTGTGCTGTGTGCGACGCCAGCTTCATGCCAGGCTGTCGCGTATGTTACTTAAAGTTATTGATCGGTTACGGAAAGTGTCAACCTAACCAGGTTCGGGCGCGTCCTCCTTAGTAGTCGGGGCGGGGATGGTTTTCCCCGCTCCGGTCGTATCGCCTCATGCCTGCGCAAGGGCGGCCCTTACCGGGCCGGCAGGCTGCGGCGGTAGGGGTCGCCAGCCGTGCAGGGGGTACGGCTGCCGTTTTCAAGGGGGAAACTTTCTATGTCCATCAAGAGCAAGGTTTTCGCCGCCGCGGCGACGCTGACCCTGGTCGGGGGCGCCGGTGCGGTGGGAGCGCTGGCCGCGGGGACCGCTGGCGCGGCCACCCCGTCTGCTGGCAACAATGCCAAAGATTTCTTCAACGACGACTTCGGCACCTTCGCTTCAGCGAACTTCCTGCTGGACACGTACAAGCAGGGCCAGAAGGTCGGTCAGCCGCAGATTCTGTACCGCATCAGCAACAGCGACCCGGCCGAGGACTACACCATCTCCGACCAGGGCCCGGTGTCGGACTTCTACACGGCCAAACTGGTCTCCGCGGCGGTGGCCCTGCACTACGGCGGCCTGGGCTGCCAATCAGGCTACCTCCCCGGCCCGCCGTCGTCTTGCGCGAACAAGTTCCCGGATCTGGAGGCGTATGAGATCGAGTACTCGCCTTACGGCGTGGACAGCGGCCTGTGCACGGGCGTCGCCGCCACGGCCACCGCTGGTGAGAAGGTTACGCTGCAGCCCTGCGGCGCTACCCCTAGGACGGTCTGGATCATCGACGCCGCCAACGACGACGTCACCGACACCGGAGCTGTCGCCCCGCTGATCAACGGCTCGGACACCAACTTCTCCGAGCCGTTCGTGCTGACGTACCCGATGTACAGTTACCCGACCGACATGCCGCGGGCGGAGCTGTACGTCACCAACCTGACCGGTTCCGTGGACGTTAACTATTACCCGGTTCTTAACACGGTCAATGACCAGCAGCTGTGGGGCGAGGACACGGGCCCCGTCATGCCGTAGGGAGCCCTGCGCTCCAAGCCCGAATGGCGAAGTAACGCCGGCCCGCACCCCGAGGGCCGGCGTTACTGCTTTTCGTGCCCGCTCGCCCCTGGATTTTGTTCACGAATCGTTACTAGTCAATTACTAAGAGTGTCAACCAGGCGGGTTCTTGATGCGTCCTCCTATGTAGGTCGATAGTCGTGCGCAGGGTACGGCTGCCGTTCCAGGGAGGGACTTTCCATGTCCATCAAGAGCAAGGTCTTCGCCGCGGCGGCGGCGCTGACCCTGATCGGCGGTCTCGGTGCCGTGGACACGTTCACCGCGGGGACCGCCGGTGCGGCCACCCCGACCTGCGCAGATAAGTGCCTCAACATCTTCAGCCTCAACTTCGGCACGTACCCGGACCCGAACTTCGTGCTCGACGTGCTGCGCCAGGGCGAGAATGTCGGCCAGCCGATCGTCTTGTTCCGTACCGCCAGCACCGACCCGGCCGAAGACTTCACCGTCTCCGTCCAGGGCTACGTGTCCACCTTCTACCAGGCCGGCCTGGTCTCGTCCGCGCTGGAGCTGCACTACGCCGGGGACTTCGCCTTCGAGCTCGAGTACTCACCGTACGGCGTGGACAGCGGCCTGTGCATGGGCACCGCGGTCACCGCGTTCTACGGCAGCGACGTTTCGCTGCAGCCGTGTGGCAAGACCGCCAAGACCATCTGGCTTCTCGACCTGGCGGACGCCGCCGGTATTACCAAGCCTCCGCCGCCCCCCGCTAGTCCCGCCAGCCCCACCATAGAGGCGCTCCCCGACGAGCCTTACGTGCCGCTGATCAACGGCTCGGACACCAACTTCTCCCACCCGTTCGTGCTGACCTACCCGACGTATGGTTACCCGACCGACAAGCCGCGGCCGGAGTTGATCACCCAGACCCTGAAGATCGACTCGCACACCGCCAAGAACAACAACCAGGAGTGGGGCTTCGACCAAGGTACCCTGCCGTAACGAAGGCATGTTCCGCCCGCAAACGGGGTACAACCGCTCACACTTATCCACGACCGCAACTACATTCCGCTGCAATGAGGTTCAGACATGGGCCGGGACAGTCGCCGTCACCCCGCCGCCGGCTGTCCGCGCTGCGGCCGGGCTGTCCACGAGCCGACCGCGTGGTCCAGCGCCTGGCGTTGTGATCTGCACGGCGAGGTCCATCCTCTGTTCCCCGCCTTCAGGCCGTCCCGGGAAGGCCTGGACGGGCTGCTGCGCACCGCGGGCGTTCCGGTCTGGCTGCCGTGGCCGCTGCCGGCCGGCTGGCTGGTCGCGGGTTTCGCCGGCGCGGGCGACGAGCGAACCGGGGTCCGCGCCTGCGCGGTGGCGCTGTCGGGCCCGAACCCGCTCGGCGGTCCCGCGGACATGCTGGTCGTCGCCGAGGAACCGGGTGTCGGCCTCGGTGCGGCGCTGGCCGGCCTGGCGGGCGTGGACCCGGGTGCCGGGTTCGCGACCGCGCCGTCGATAGCGGTGGCCTCGTTCGGCAACCATGATTTTCCGCTCTGGCAGGTGGATTCGCCGGACCGCGCCGTCTTCGCCGGTGAGATCAAGGGTTACTGGCTGTGGATCGTGCTGTGGCCGGAGACCGCGGGTGCGCTGCTCATCGAGCCGATCGGCCTGCGGGACCTGCGTGACCCGGGCCAGAACCTGGACCTGCCCTTCGGGGCGGCCTCGCCGCGCCTGCCCGCCGGCTGACTGGGCCCCTAAACCCATGCGCGCCGACCTGCATGTGCACAGCAACGCCTCCGACGGGACCGACGCCCCGGCCGAGGTCATCCGCCGGGCCGCGCGGGCCGGCCTGGACGCGGTGGCGCTGACCGACCATGACACGGTGGCCGGTCACGAACCGGCCCGGCGGGCGCTGCCGGACTCGCTGACCCTGGTGCCCGGGATGGAGCTGTCCTGCCGGCTGGCCGGCCACAGCGTGCACCTGCTGGCCTACCTGTTCGACCCGGGCCACCCGGAGCTGGCCGCCGAGCTCGCCCGGATCCGGGACGACCGCGTGCTGCGCGCCCGGGCCATGGTGCGCCGTCTGGCCGAACTGGGCGTTGACGTCAGCTGGGACCAGGTGGCCGCCATCGCGGGCCCGGCCGTGGTCGGCCGGCCGCACATTGCTCGCGCGATGGCCGCCAGCGGTGCCATCGCCGAGCCCCGCGAGGCGTTCACCCTCGACTGGATCGCGGACGGCGGCCGGGCCTACGTGGACCGGTACGCGCTCGAGCCCGTCCACGCGATCCGGCTGGTCCAGGCCGCGGGCGGGGCCGCGGTGCTGGCCCACCCGCGGGCGGGCCGGGAAGGGCATGTGTCGGACACCCAGATCGCCAGGCTGGCCGCCGTGGGCCTGGCGGGGGTGGAGGTCTTCCACCCCGACCAGCCAGATTCGGAACGGGCCAGCCTGCTTGCCCTCACCCACGATCTCGGCCTGCTCGCCAGTGGCGGCAGCGACGACCACGGCCACCTGACCGGTCACCGGATCGGTTCGAAGATCGCCGCCGCCGATGTTTACCAGCGCCTGATATCCATGACGACCGGCGCTCAGCCCTGGCGCGCTAATTGAGCTTATCGGGTAACTAGATAGGTCCTGGTATGGCGCTGGCTGGCGGGCGTTTTGATGTCCGGGCTGTTCATTAGGGTGATGGGTCAGCGGTTCATCAGGGCGAAGACTCCCCAGCCGAGGTATTCGCGCCGGTACCTGGCGTGTCGTGCGGGCGAGGTGGCGAGTTCGGTGCGCATCTGGCCTGTCAGCTCGTCATCGGGATTGGCGTCGAGCCAGCGGCGGATGTTCAGCCATTGCGCTGCGGCGTATCGGTCCCAGTCGTCCTGGCTGGCGAGGACCATTTCGACGACGTCGCAGCCCAGGTCGGCGAATCGTTCGATCAGTTCCGGCAAGGGCAGGAAGTCATCGCTGCCGATCGCGTGGCAGCCCTCGACGGTGGTCTGGTCGGGAGGTTCCCGGCGCCAGTACGGCTCGCCGATCAGCATCATGCCGCCGGGCTGCAGGCTGTGCCGCAGGAGCTCGACCGTGCCGGGTACGCCGCCGCCGATCCAGGTGGCGCCGATGCACGAGGCGATGC
>Ga0302181_10001596_pt1 | contig 16724 bp, 11 predicted proteins | sample I_Palsa_E3_3_FD_198786 | JGI IMG/M metagenome (GOLD analysis project Ga0302181, IMG submission 198786) | Peat permafrost microbial communities from Stordalen Mire near Abisko, Sweden - I_Palsa_E3_3 | ecosystem: Environmental > Terrestrial > Soil > Palsa > Peat permafrost | place: Sweden...
CTATCGTGATCCGGCCAAGGCGGTGACGCCGACGGCCCACGTCCGGGTGGCGGAATAGGCAGACGCGCTAGCTTGAGGTGCTAGTGCCCCAAAAGGGCATGGGGGTTCAAGTCCCCCCTCGGACACCCAAACACGGGAAATTTCCCGCAAAACAGACATCACTCGAACACGCAGCCCGGCTGCCTGCTGGCCGCCGGGCCGTCCCGGCCCCTCCCTGCGGGGAGGCGGCCATGACCGCCCCGCTCATCGCTCCCCTCGTTCCCCCGCGTGCCCGCCCCAGCGGCCGGGAGCACGGCAGGACGGCGACGGGCCGCCCCCTGCCCGTCGCCGCCGCGCCGGACGTCCCGGCGGTCCCGGATGACGTGGTGTACGGGTTCGGCCGGATGGACGAGTCGGGCCGGGTCGCCGACCGGGCCATGACCAGCGCGCTGGGCTGGCAGCCCGGCGACCGGCTGACCGTTACCGCCGCCGCGGGCGTGGTCATCGCCCGCCGCGACCCCGGCGGCATGGTCACCATGGCGTCCAAGCCGTACATCGTGATCCCGGCCGCGCTGCGCCGCCGCTGCGCGCTGCGGCCTGGTGACCGGGTGCTGCTGGCGGTGTTCCCGGCCCTGGACGCGCTAGCCGCGTACTCCTTCGCGGTCGTCGACCAGGCGCTGCGGGCGCACGCCCCGCTCCCCGGCGGCGACGGGAGGCGGCCATGACCGCCGTGACCCCGGACACCTCCCAGCAGGCTGCCGTGGAGGCGGCGCTGGTGCTGCTGGAGCGGATGGGCCTGTCCCCGGCGGACCTGGCCGCCGTCCCGCAGCCCCGCAAGCAGGTACCGACCTTCGCCGAATACGTCCCGGTCGTGTCAGCGGCCGTGAGCGACGGCACCCGCCGGGCGTACGGCTCGTACTGGAACCGGATCATCGAGCACTGGGGCAGCCGCCGCCTGGATGAGCCGACGCCGTCGCAGATCCGGCACCTGATGACCTACGTCAAGACCCATGTCGTGGCCCGCCGCAACGCCCGCGGCGGGCGCAGCGCCGAGGAGCACCTGGTGGCCGCGCTGCGCTGCCTGTACGCCCGCGCCGTCGATGACGGGCTGATCACCGAAGCCGGCAACCCGGCGCGGAAGGTAGCCAAACCGCGCCGCCTGCCGTCCACCCGGCGGGCCGTGCCAGATACCCGCCTGGCAGAGATCAACGAGGCCGCCGCAACCACGGGTGATGATCCCGAGCTGGACACGCTGCTGCTGCGGCTGCACACCGAGACCGCCTGCCGCCGCGGCGGCGCCCTCGCCTTGCGCCCGGCCGACCTCGACCCGGACCAGTGCCTGATCCTGCTGCGGGAAAAAGGCGAGACGGTCCGCTGGCAGCCGGTCTCGCCCACCCTGATGGGCCGCCTGGTCCAGCACAACCAGGAACGCCACGCCCCGCCGGACGGGCAACTGCTGCGCTACGCCGACGGCCGACCGATCACCAGCCGCCGCTATGACCACCTGTGGACCCGCATCGGCCGGCACCTGCCCTGGGCGCGGACCCAGCAGATCAGCATGCACTGGATCCGGCACACCACCCTGACCTGGGTTGAGCGGAACTTCGGCTACGCCGTCGCCCGCGCCTACGCCGGCCACACCGACGGCGGCAACGGCGAAGGCGGGGCCACGTCGACATATGTCCGCGCCAGCCTCTCTGAGGTCGCCGCCGCGCTGGCCGCCCTCACCAGCGAACCCCACCCCCTCGCCACACCGGAAGGCTGGTGATCTCCATGGCTGCTCTCACCGTGGGCGCCAACCGCGCCGCTGCTACCGCAGACCGGGGGCTGCGCGGTCCATCACCCACCCGGACCACCGGACCAGCCGCCGCGGACCGGTCCCCGGCGACCACCCGCCCGGCTCGGACCGTCCGGTCCTGGCCGCTGCTGGTCCTGGCCGCGCCGGCCGCCGCGGAGGTGTGGTCCGGCTGGGTCGGCATCGCGGAAAAGACCGGCTTCGGGCGCGTCTCCCCGCTGCCAGGAATCTGGCCCTCCCTGCATCTCGACACGACCATCACTCTCCCGATTGGTGTCGAGGCGTATGCGGCCTATGCGCTGCGCGCCTGGTTGTCCAGCGAGGATGCGGTCAGCCCGCGGACGCGCCGGTTCGCCAAGTGGTCCGCGATCTGCTCGTTCCTGCTCGGAATGGCCGGGCAGGTCGCCTCTCACCTGCTGGCCGACGCTGGGGCCGCACGAGCGCCGTGGGCCATCACCACTGTCGTGTCCTGCCTGCCGGTCCTGGTCCTGGGTATGGGGACCGCCCTGGCCCACATGCTCCGCGGCGATGCCTCCGCCACGGACCGGTCCGGAACCACCGACGATGCGACGGACCACGGGACCGGCGGACCGGCCAGTCCCTGGTCCGTGAGATGGTCCCTCACGGACCAGGCCGCCGGTCCTCGGTCACCGACTCCGCCTGAGGAGCGTACGAGGTCACCGCGCAGGAACCGCGGGGACGCTGCTGGCCCCGACACGGCACATGCGGCCCGCACCGCACGCAACACGTATCCCGAGCCCGACGAGAGCCGCCTGATCGCCCGGAGACTTGCCGCGGCCGGGAAGCCAGTGTCACGGCGGACCCTACGCAGCAACGGTGCCACGGGCTCCAGCGCCCAACTAGGCACACTGGCCCGCACGGTCAATGCCGAACTGGCTGCTGCAGCAGCCGGCAAGCGCGCGGCTCCGTCCGGCTAAGCAGGCCTCGCCGGTCCCTTCTTTGCCCGGACCCGAAATCCAGGCAAAGGGGAGACCAGCGTCCTGCAGGGCACGGCTGTCGGGCGGCAATCACGGCCGGGACTGGCCGGACGCACTAACCTCACGCGGGCAAGCTGGAAGCCTCGGCGACTACCCGCGGGTTGCCCTGGCTCCGGGGGAGGGCCTAGGGCCACGACGAGGCGCGCGCTGATCGGCCGGACGGGTCACGGCATAGCAGGTCGCCGAGGAATTGCAGGGTGAGCAGATTCACGGTGACCTACCGTTTAGGAGGAGCCTATCGCACGGGAAGTATCTAGCCCGGGAAGTGCCACAAGCCCGCTTCACCTGCATAGAGGTTTCTCATGCGCCGACGAAGGCACTTTAGCAGCCGTGCCATTGTGTGCCGCAGAATGCCGTTTTGTCCGTGGGATTCCTGTGGGGAATACCGATGGGACCCGGACCTGTGGGGTTTTTGTGGGGCACCTGCGAGCCCTGGCCCGAGCCCGCTTCGCGGCTGACAGGTGGCACGCGAGCGAGGCCGGATCAGGCCCGCGAGTCCGCGGCGAAGATCTCGGTCTACCTTGATAGGTTGGCCTACCTTGATGGCTTGCCAAAGCAAGGACGGGGCGTATGCGTCGCCCCAGGGTGGATGCAGCCGTCCCGGACAGCATCCTCCGAGCTATGGTCCACAGGTTGGACATGCGAGATGCTTGCAGCTGGCGGCGGCTTTACGTCGGCCAGTGTCCAGTCGCCCGCTGGGCAGTGTTGGTGTGGGGTTTCACTCGGCTCTAGATGGCCGGGCTTGAGGTGCTCGATCGACTGAGCACCTTCTTTTAGGTGCCGAGGCGACGGATGATGATTGGCAACTCGCAGAAGGCGCAGTGGGGCTGGGATGAAACCGGCCCCGTGTGGGGGGCGCGAGCCTTTGCGCCGAAGTCCGGCCAAGACCATCTCGGCCTCGGGTCGGTAAGCTCCGACCGGATCCTGCCGAGCCTGTCGCCGGGCATCAACGTGCTGACCATCCATCCGCGCTACTGGTCGTTTTACTCGTGGGTGCTCGATGACTTCTGGGCCACCGACTTGCCACGCACCCACGGCGCGTTCCGTGGCTTCTACCGGCCACGGGAGGCGCTATTCGCGATGGCCTGCTACGTCTGCGACGCTCCCGAGCACAAGACGCTTGTCGCCAACGTCGTTGGCAGCCGCCGGGTGAGTCCCAAAGCCGGCGACGCGAGCTTTGACCCGCAGTTCGACTACATCAAAGAAGCCCTCGGCGGCTACGGCCTGTATTACCGCTCCGCGATGGAGCTGACCGGAGCATTGGTCGTCGCTGGACCGGCGAACGGCTTCCCGTTCGACGCCCCGACACCTATCGGACGTGCGCTCGCTGCCGCCTTCCGGGACGCCGTCTCCGGAACGCGTTTGGCGGCGACATTCGAGCATGGTGACCTTGCCGCGCCAGTACCGCGGGATGTGCTCGTGGAGTTCGCGAGAGCCGCTTGCCTCTGCCAGCTCCGCGTGCCGGAGTCGCACGATCTGCCGCTCCTGCAAGACTTGTTTCTGCATTCAGGGACCCTGCAGGAGATCACCTCACGCAGCGAGACCATACGGATGCTTCTCGACCTAAGTCGGTGCCGGTCGAGTGAGGCGATCGGGCAGGACGACTTCCGACAGCTCATCTACTTCCGGGAGTTGGAGAACTCGCAATACGAGGCGCGCCCTGAGCTGGTCGATGTGGCTCGACGGTGGCGGTGTACCAAGGGCGCGAGTACTTCGGCTACGTGTTCAATCGTTTGCTGCGCTGGGTGTCTCGCCGTGGATTGGCCGAGACGGATGCTGGGCTCACGGTGTTGCCGTCGTCCCGTCTCTGGAAACTGGTCGCTCAGGCGCTCGACGATAGCGCCACCGATCCTCACATGGGCTTGGCGCTGCCCGAGGTTGACGCGAGCACGCGTGTCGCCGCTTTCCTTGATGCTCTTACGGAAGAGGTCGATGTAGGCGTCAGCGCCGACGCTGTGTGGCCGCGGCACGACGGCCTCGATGAGCACGTTCTCTACCAGGCCTGTCGAGATTTCGACACCGACGACGGACGCACCCTGATCGCCCTCGTCGCGCTGATCCTCCTTCTGCGAGAACGGTTCGGGCTTCCCCAGAGGGGCGCCGAGTTCCGGCAGGAGCAGAGTCTTCTTGCCGAGGGGGGAGCGCTCCGTAATGGGATGGCTCGGTTCGCGCATCTCCTCAACCAGCGATTGCTGCGCGACCCCACCATCGCGGAGCTGGCCCAATGGCTGATCGAGGATTTCGTCATCGTCCAGCACGAGCGTGTTGCCACCGCGAAGCTGCCAGACGACACCTATCGAGTTCGCCGGGTGGGTGGCGGCCTGCGGTTCTTTGCTCAGGAGGCACCTGCGGCATTCAACGACAGCCGCTTCCTCGCCTTGAGCACAACCGTTCACGAACTCGGCTGGGTCACCACGTTCCGAGAAGCCGAGCGGAAGCTGACTCTGTCAGGTCGTGCGCTACTGACCGATGCTGACCTGCCGAGTGGTGCACTGGAGACGGCAGCCGCCGCCCATGAGGCGCAGGGGTCGGCGACCGAGTGAGCGCTGCACCACGTCCCAGCGTTGTCATCCCTGAACTGCTGCAAGGGCAGTGGACGACTGCGCTCATCTGCACCTTCGGCGTGAACCTCACGTTCTTCGAGACCCGTCTCATGACTCAGCTCGCACAGGTGCCATTGAGGATCATCCTCGCGGACGACAAGCAGCTGGCATCCACGCTAGGTGAGGCGGCCAGGACTGGTCAGCGTCATCGCCTTGCCAACAAAGGGTACGTCGCAGCCCCGATCAGGCATCCTCGCGCGGCTCACGGCAAGTTGATGCTTCTGATTGGCCCGGCGAGTGGTCGCCTGCTTGTCGGCTCCGGAAACCTCGGGTACGACGGCTATGCGTCACCCGGCGAGCTGTGGCACGTGTTCGCCTACAGCGACGATCAACCCCAGCATCTCAGCGAATTCGCTGCAGCAAGATCCTTCATCGAAGGGCTCGCCAGTCGTCAACTGCTCGATCCGCCAGTCATCGAGCTCTTGCTCACGGCGTGGGGCTCGGCGACATGGCTGCCCCAGGCGCCAACGGCACCCGCAACGATCTGCAGCAACCTCGATCGTCCCCTCATCGCACAACTTCGTGACCTTGCTCCGGCTCCCGTCACCGAGCTGATCGCGCATGCACCATTTCACGATGCCGACTGTGCGGCGCTCCAAGAGCTCATCACTAGATTCGAGCCTAAGCAGGTGAGACTGCTCGTCACCGACGCGACTTCCGCGGACCCCGTTGCCATCAAGCGGACGCTTGGAGGTGACGCGAAGCGCATCATCGAGCTCGTTCAGGTGACGGACGAACCAGCGGCGTATATCCACGCCAAGTGGGTGCACTTGATCCACCCGGACACCGAGACACTGCTTACAGGATCGGCCAACCTGTCAAGATCGGCGCTCCTTCGATCGTCATTTAACGGCAACATCGAGATCGGCGTGGTTTCGACCAGACCGGCCGGAACATTCGACGACCTCTACGCGCACCTGCAACGCAAGCGGGTGAGCGACGTCTCTTCTCTCGGGATCAGCTACCAGGGGGGCAACGAGGACGACACCGACGACGCTACCTCGTACCCCGTTGCGCTGTGGAGCCGTCTCGACGGCGACACGCTGAGCATCACGTTCAGCGATGTCATGCCCGAGGAAACAGCATTTTCCCTTAAAGACCACGCCGACCGGGCGATCGTCGCAGTCTCCACAACGATTGATGGCGCAACCGCGATCGTCAAGCTCGATAAGGAGTCAGCCGACCGGCTTGCCGACGGAGGTCGAATCTCGGTTCGTATCGACAGCGACGACGACCGACTCAGTTTTACCTGGCCCTACCAGCTCAGCCATCTACGTGGACGCCTGGACAAGGCGGGTCAGCGTGAGCGGCTGCCTAGCATCGGAGACCTCCCGGCGCAGGATGCGGAGCTCTATGAACTGCTCCGGGAGCTTGACCAGACCCTCATCATCGACCGCGAGTCTGTCTGGCGAATCGCCAAGCCCGGTAACGTCCGCGAGATCGACGACAGCGAACAAGAGTCCCTCCGCCTGGACGATCTCGACTGGGATCGAGTGCGGCGCGATCCGCGCTATGGCGGGTACTTCACCCGAAAACGCGCTGCGGGCCTCCCACCGACCGACATCCAGGTCGTCCTCGCTGCCATCGCAGGTCGGCTGGGAGATCTCGGATTGGACACAAGCCGCCCGGACACGGATGACGAGGAGGACCTCGCCCACGAAGGCGACGCGGGTCTCTCGTCCGAGTCCGGGGACTCCGACGAAGAGCTCGAAGACGAGCTGACACGACGGCGCCTCCCGATCAGCACCCGCACGAGGATGGCGTTCGACCGTTTCGTTCGGCGCTACGCGTCCGCCCTCAGCGACAGCGCCTTCATCGACGAACTCGGGCCCATCCCTGCCGCGACCAACGCCGTGGTCTTCGACCACCTTCTGTCACGGCTACTTGAGCGACAAGGCGTCACGCCGCGATGGGCAATCGACGCCCAGATCGCGACATGGCGATTCTTGTGGGGCAACGATGATCTGTCCACAGTCACTGAAAACCTCGATCAGGGCTATTCACGTAAGCGGAGCAGCTTCGGTAGCTGAACGTCATGGGAGCTGGTCGTGGGCTCAACTCGCCCAGGTAGGACCTTCCAGGGCAAGCTTCTGAGCTGGGCACTCCGGTTAAGTGAATACCCCAGACCTCGATAATGAGACTGGCGAAGCGGTTCGCCGCGTGCTGTCTGATGCCGGTGCAAGGGTCACCACCTTGCGAGGCCTGGTTGCGTCGCTCAACTACGCCGTCGAGGACGACACCATGGTTGCCCTGCGGGACACCGCGCGACACCTACTCACGGACCCGGAGTTCGGGCTAGACGCCGCCCTTCTATCGGAAGCGGCAGGCGGTGACACCATGTGGCCAGGATTCCTTGGCGCACTCTCACAAATCGCCGAACCGATCACTGCAGGGGAGATCGTGGAGTACGTCCTCGCTCCGTACGGCATCCCGAGGTCGTCGGTCGAGTGGCGTACGGAGCAGATTCGTCGGGTAGGCCGGGGCAAGACTTCTGGCTACCAATCGACGACCTTCGTCATCGGGACCCCGGTCGAGGGACTTTCGGCTCAACTTGCGCACGAGGTACTTAAGCGAGTCGCGGTTGCAGCTTACTTCGCACGTCACAACACCACCTATATCCGCGCCCGCTTCGAGGGGAACGGGAAAGCCGTCGCTTACTGGGATGAGGACACCCAGTCCGGCCTCGTCATGATCAACGACGAGATCGAGGATCTGACTTCGTTCGACCCTCCGTGGCCAGACTGGAGTGTCCGAGTCGATGAGCTTGAGTCAGAGCTCAGCGGCTTTGGCCACGGCAAGCAAAGCGCGTGAGTTGATCGCCCGGCGGTGTTTAGCTATGCATAGCCGTGCAGATCAGCCCGATTGCGCGGCACGTGCGGCCGAGTAAGGAAAACCTTCCCTAATGAGTAGACTCTCTCGGCGGACGGGCTCCCAAACATGGCCCGCTCGCCCTTTGCGCCGGTAGGGTGTCCCCGGTAGTTGGGGACGGGAGCAGGGATGGTTGGGGCTGACAATCGCTGGTGGGGCCCGCGGTCAGATTTCCCCTGGGAAGAAGACGCGCTAAAGCACATCCGCAACCAGATGCCCTCTGCCGAGCCCTACCGAGCCTGGCAGACCTTCACCTTTACCGCGCAGTCCGGCCACGTCCGCGAGGTAGACCTACTCATCGCAGTGCCGGCCGGGCTGTTCCTCGTCGAGATCAAAAGCCATCCTGGTCGCGCCACCAACCAGGGTCCGACCTGGCTGTTCCACGGTGACGACCGGGTACGCACAATCGAGAACCCACTGCACCTGACCGACCGGAAGTGCAAGGAGCTGAAGAGCCAGCTCGGCTGGGCGGCCGACAAGCTCGGGATCCGCACACGGCTGCCCTTCATTCACCCGGCCGTATTTTTGTCCGCTCCGGACCTGCGCTGCGAGTTCGACGACGTGCAGCGAACGATGGTCTTCGGCCGCGACGGTCTGAAGGAGCAGACGGGCCTGGACGGCATCTGGACTGGCCTGCTTGGCCAGGACCCTCGCAGCGCCAGCAGTCGCGTGGACCCCGCACTGTCCAGGCAGCTGGAAAAGCTGCTGCAGAAGATAGGCATCCAGGGCCTGCATAAGCACCGGAAGATCGGCCCCTTCAAATTGGCTCCCAGGGCTTTTGATGCTGGGCCGACCTGGGAGGACTACCTCGCGGAGAACCCCGCGCTTCCCGGAGACCAGGTCCGCAGGATCCGCATCTACTTGTCGGAGTTGCATGCCCCGAAAGCAGAACGGGACTCCACGCGGCGAGCCGCCCGCCGCGAATACCTGGCCCTGCAGGGAATTGCGCACGAGGGCATCGTCCAAGCGGAGCAGTTCAGCGATGAGCACGAGGCGGGCCCGGCGGTAATCTTTCGGCATGGCAGCGATTGGCGGCGGCTTGACCATTTCATGGCAGAACAAGGCCCAAGCCTCGCGGTCGAGACAAGAATCGAGATGGTGCGCCAGCTTGCCGAGGCTCTTGACCATGCCCACCGCAGGCACCTGTACCACCGGGCGCTAGCGGCCCGAAGTGTGTACGTCGAGATGGACGGCCGCTACCCGCGGCTGCGGATATGTGATTGGCAGGTCTCGGCCAGGCCAGGCACGGGAACGTCGGGTCCGCAGACCGGGCTGGTGTCCGGCACCCCGACCTCGCTGGGCGCGCATCTTGACTCCACGGCCGGCCCATACCTCGCCCCGGAGTTCGGCAACCCGGAGTCGGACGCCACCCTGCTTGACGTGTTCGGCCTGGGTGCGCTGACCCACCTGATACTCACCGGCTTCCCGCCCGCCGTCTCACGCAAGGAACTGGATAGCCGCCTAACCGCAGAGCGTGCGCTAGTCCCGTCTGCGATGAGCGATGAGATCAGCCCGATCATGGATGACCTCGTCCGCGGGGCGACGGCCGCCCAGCCCGTCGACCGGTTTGAGTCGGTCCGCGATTTCCTCGGCTACCTGGACCTTGTCGAAGAAGAAATCACCCGGCCCGACCAGAAGGAGATCCCGGACCTGCTGACGGCTGCCAGGGGCATGGTGATCGACGGCTGGAAAGTGGAGCAAGTACTTGGCAAGGGCTCCACTGCAAGGGCGCTACTGATGGCCAAAGACGAGACCCGGCAGGTCTATAAGGTCGCGCTCAGCGACGCTGGGCGGACCCGCCTGGCGCACGAGGCCGCCCAGCTCAAAGACATCCACGACTCGCACATCGTGCGGCTGATCAGTGGGCCCAAGGAGATCGGCAATCGCACGGTCCTTGTACTCGAGCGAGCCGGTGAGCAGACCCTGGGCGAGTACCTCCGCCGCGAGGGGCGGCTTACCATCGGTGACCTGGAGACTCTAGGCGACCATCTATTCCAGGCAGTCGGCTACCTAGAGAGTGAGGGCATCTGGCATCGCGACATCAAGCCAGACAACCTGGCCATCCGCGAGTTGCCCAAGAAGGGCCGCCGAATGGTGCTCTTCGACTTTTCCCTGGCTGACGCAGCCAACCGAGCGACCGAGGTCGGCACGCAGCCGTATCTCGACCCGTTCCTGGGTACCGACCGGCGCCCGGAATACGACGCCGCTGCGGAACGGTACGCGGTCGCGGTCACCTTGCATGAGATGGCCAGTGGAGAGCTGCCGTCCTGGGGGGACGGGGAGGCGGCGGCCAGGCTGCTTGACCCAGCCGAGCAGACCCCGCAGCTTGCCGAGGACAGCTTTGACCCGCAGCTGCGCTCGCAACTGGTCTCGTTCTTCGCAACCGCGCTGCACCGCGATCCCGCCCGCAGGCATGCCTCACTGAAAGACATGTCACGTGCATGGTCTGACGTGTTCCGCGACCTGGACGAAAGCCGCCCAGCGACAACACCGCAGACCGTGGGCGAAATGCCGACCACGCCCGCCGAAGCGCGGCAAGTGTCGGCGGCACGGGTAGAGGCCAGTACCCCGCTGATCGCGGCCGGTCTATCAGTCCGCGCCCTCTCTGCCGCACAGCAGCAACTCGATGTGTCCACCGTTGGCGAACTGGCCAAGATCCCGGCGGGGCGCGTGCAGCGGCTGCGCGGCGTCGGGCGCGGCCCGCGCAACGAGCTGCTCAAGCGGGCCCGCGAGTGGCGGCAGCAGCTGCAGGTCACCGAGCGACTGCCAAAACCAGTCAAGGCAGACCGGACGACGGAAGTTGCGGATCCGAGCACGCTCAGCCTGGACGAGCTGACAAGCCACCTCGTGCCCCGCGACACCGGCAGGAACACTGCGGAAGTACGGGTTATCCGGCTGCTGCTGGCCTTGCCTGACGCTGAGGGGCGCTCTTCCTCGGCGCAGGCCTGGGCACCGCAGGCAGCGGTCGCAGCCGAGACTGGCCTCAGCCAGCCCTACGTTGGCAGCCTGCTCGGCAAGGCCAGGGAACGCTGGACCAAGAGCGTCAAACCCGTCACCGCGTTGCGTGCCACGGCGCTGGAAATCCTGGCTCGCCGCGGCCGGGTGATGGAAGCCGGGCAGCTGGCCGCGGCGCTGCTTGCGGAGCGGGGCTCGGGCCTCGATGACCCGGCGGCACGGCTCGCACTTGCCGAGGCGTGTGTGCGGGCGGCTGTGGAGACCGAGGAGCACCTGGACAACCCCCGGCTAGGCAAGCGCCGGGTGGGTACTCGGTTGCTGATCGCTGCCGTCGCTGAGGACGATCCCACGGCGCCGACCGAGGAGGAACTGCTCGATTACGCCGTCGCCCTGGGCCGCCGGGCTGACGAACTTGTCGATCTCGGAGAAGCATCTCCCCTGCCGGGTACCCCGGCAGTCCTGGAGGCACTGGCCAGAGTCACGCGCCCGGACGGCATGCCACCGTTCTCCGACACCGACCTTGTGACGCTCGCGGTCGGCGCCTCGCAGGACGCGGCCATGACAGCCCGACTGGAACTGTACCCGCGCAACTTGGACCCGAAAAAGGCCCTGCGCCAGGCGCAGGCGGCCAGTTATCTAGGCGAGCCCGGACTAGAGCCGGACAAACTGCGCGCCCGGGTCCTCGCCCGGTTCCCCGAGCTGGCCCGGCTGCCGGAGCCGGGCCAGCTACGCAAACTCCTGCAGGACATGGGCTACACCGTCAACGTAGTCCCTGGCGCAGACGGCATGACCCGATATGTCATACCTGGCGGAACGCTGGCAGGCTCCTGGTCTAGCACCCGAGGCCCGAAGTCGATAGCGCGGCCCGCTGAGGCCTCAACGATCGCTGAGACCAGGCTGCGGCTAATCGCCGCGACCGAGCACGGCGGTTTCCTCGCGGTCACCACCAGGTTGCCGGAGACCGCATCCGTCTGCGCTGAACTGTCCGCACTGACCTCGGTGAGCACAGTGAACGTGGCCGACGTGTTCCTCGCTGCGCTGCGTGAGATCGTGGCGCAGCGGGGCAAACCTCGCTGGGAGAGTGTTCTGGCGGCGGATACGGTTGACGCCCCCCTGCCGGCACGGACCGGCTTCGGGCGGCTGCTCGACACCGTTTGGGGGCGGCTCGACAAGCAAATCCGGTCCCGGCCCGGGACCGTGCTCCTGCATGACGCGACACCGCTAGCCCGCTACGCGGGTGGTACGCAGTTCCTGTCGCGACTAGTGGCCGACGCGCGTCAGGCTGATGAGACACCGCACGGCCTTTGGCTGCTCTGCCCGATGGACGATCCCCGCAAGCCCGCTGTACTTGACGAGTTGACGGTCCCGGCCCTTGGCGAGAACGAGCAGATCGTGGTCCGCCCCGGCGTCACCGCAAGTACCGCCAGGAGAGCCTCATGATCGATCACACCGCACTGCTCACTGACCTCAAGGCCCAAGTCCATGTCTTTGAGGGTGACCTTCGTCTACGCAGCGCCGAGGTGCCCGAGTACGACACGGCGCTGCGGGACGAATGGCAAAGAGCACATACGGCAGAACGGATCGCCGCGACATATGAGCAGTGGCTCGATGGCGAGATCACCCAGGCAGCAGTGGCCTGGATTCTCGGCACCGTGTTCCTGCGGTTCTGCGAGGACAACGAGCTGGTCGAGTTGCCCTACCTGGCCGGGCCAGGTGAGCGCCTGGCCATCGCGACCGAACGCCAGCAGGCGTTCTTCGAGCAGAACCCAGCGCAGACCGACCGGGACTGGATTGTGGCGGGTTTCAATGCGCTGTCGGCGGCATCTCCGGTCGCGGCCGGACTGTTCGACCGTGCACATAACCCGATGTGGCGCATCACCCCCTCGCACGACGCCGCCAAGGCGCTGCTTGCATTCTGGCGGATCCGCGGCGAGGGTGAAAACTCCCCCGTCGTGCACGATTTCGAGGACCCGGACTGGAACACCCGCTTCCTTGGTGACCTCTATCAGGACTTGTCTGAATACGCAAAGAAGACCTACGCCCTGCTCCAGACCCCTGAGTTCGTCGAGGAGTTCATCCTCGACCTGACCCTCAACCCCGCCATCGACGAGTTCAGCCTTACCCCGGAACCGCCACGCGCCCGCCCCAACCTCCCCGGTGTGCTACGCGTTATCGACCCGACCTGCGGCTCCGGTCACTTCCTGCTCGGCGCGTTCGCGCGCCTGCTGGCCAAGTGGCAGGACCAGGAACCGGAAACCGACGCCTGGGAACTCATCCGCCGCGTCCTAGACGGCTTGCACGGCGCCGACAAGAATCCCTTCGCCGTCTCGATCGCAAGATTCCGCCTCCTCATCGCCGCCATGAAAGCAGGCCACGTCAAGCGCCTCGCCGAGACCCCGGCCTTCGCCCTCAACATCGCCGTCGGCGACTCTCTTATCCACGGTCGCGGTGCCCCTGGCAGGCAGGGCGAACTCTTCGAGTCCGAGAGCATGCACACGTACCAGAACGAGGATGTCGGCGACTACATCAAGTCTGCCGACATCCTCGGGGTGAGCTCTTACCACGTCGTGGTTGGAAATCCGCCCTATTTCACGGTACAAGACAAGCGGGAGAGTGAAAATTATCGCGAGTTCTATGAGACTTGCTCAGGTAAATACACACTTTCCGTACCCTTCGCGGAACGTTTTTTTCATTTGGCCAGACGAGGAGAGCATGATCGACGTGGCTCTGGCTACGTAGGTCAAATTACAACCAACGCTTTCATGAAGCGGCGGTTTGGCAAAAAGCTGATCGAGGAATACTTCAGTCAGCGAGTGGAGCTGACCTACGTACTGGACAGCTCTGGCGCGCACCTCCCAGGTTTCGGCGTACCAACTGTTATCCTAATTGGACGCAACCAGGTGCCCCGGACAGCAAGCACAATCCGCACAGTAATGGGAATCCGAGGGAAGGCACGGGGAGAGGGCGACCCTCCAGGTGGCGTCACCTGGAAGGCAATGGTCGACCAACTAGATCGTGCTGGCAGCAGCGAGAGCGATTGGATCAGTGTCGCCAACCTCCCGCGAATGCTATTTAATTCGCATCCGTGGAGTCTAAGCGGTGGTGGCGCAGCGGAGCTTGCCGCACAGCTTGAATCAATGCCAAAGACCATAGGAGACGAGTGTTCTGATACTGGCATGACGGCTTTGACGTTGGAGGACGAAGTCTTTCTCATTCCCGATTCAGCAGCCAGTCGTCGTGGTCTCGTCGATGAGTGTGTGCGACTAGTTAATGGCGATGAAGTCCGCGACTACTCGATCATAAGACCTGCATTCGTCCTTATGCCACTTGAGTGGTCGGGCGCCCGCCGTCAACTCGGAGAAACTGCACTGCGCTACCTTTGGCCTTGGCGAACTAATCTTCGAAACAGGCTCTACTTCGGAAAGAGACCGGAACAGCGGGGCCTACGTTGGTTCGATCTAGGTATTTTTTTCAGTAACCGCCACAATACACCACTGTCACTAACGTTTGCCGAGATGGATACACGTAATAATTTTGCACTCGATCGCGGAGGTAAGGTATTTAAACAGTCCGCCCCAGTAATAAAGCTGGCAGCCGAGCTGGCGGAAACTCATCACCTCGGCTTGCTCGGACTGCTTGGCAGCTCTACCTCTTGCTTTTGGCTCAAGCACGTAAGCCACAACTACGGCGACAAGCTAGATGTGCAAGGTGCCCGAATCACCGGCGAGCCGTACTTTGACACATACGATTTCACTACAAGCACAGTTAAGAATCTGCCAATCCCAGCCGAATTGCCATTGGAGTTCGGGCGAGAGTTGGACGGGCTGGCGCAGCGACTGAGCGGTGTAATGCCGTCAGCCGTCTGCGCCATGTCCGTTCCAACCAGGGACCGATTGGACGTGGCCCGCAGCGAACACGACCATATCCGAGGCCGGATGATTGCGCTCCAAGAAGAACTCGACTGGCATGTCTACCGCCTCTATGGGTTGCTGGCCGAACAGGAAGCAGTCGAACTCCGGGCCGACTCCGAGATTGTTCCGAACCTCCGGCTGGGCGAACGAGCGTTCGAGTTCGTGCTAGCCCGCAAGTTGGCCGAGGGCACGATCGAGACGCAGTGGTTCGCGCGACATGACTCGAGACCGATCACCGAGATTCCCGCACACTGGCCCGAGGAGTACCGGCGAGTCGTTGAGCGGCGGATCGAGACCATCGAAAAACGCCGGGACATCGCACTGATCGAGCGCGCCGAGTGCAAGCGGCGCTGGATCACGGAGTCCTGGGAGAAGAAGGAGCGCGCCGCCCTGCGCTCATGGCTGCTGGACCGGTGTGAGGACCGCGATCTGTGGTTCGCCCCCGACGACCTGGGTATTAGCCAGCCCCGGCCGATGACAGCCGGTCGGCTGGCTGACCGATTGCGGGACGACGCTGACTTCGTGTCCGTGGCCCGCGTTTACGCCGGGCCGGACCCGGAACTCTCCGCAGTGGTGGCCGACATCGTCGGCGCCGAGCATGTGCCCTATCTAGCCGCGCTGAGGTACAAGGACAGTGGCCTGCGCAAGCGCGTTATGTGGGAAAAGACCTGGGACTTGCAGCGACGCGAGGACACTAGCGAAGAACGGTTGGATATCGCGGTGCCGCCGAAGTACACAGCCGCGGATTTCCGTAAGGGTTCATACTGGTCGCACCGGGGCAAGCTGGACGTGCCCAAGGAGCGGTTTGTCTCCTACCCGCAGGCGAGCCCGGACAGCGACGGGTCGCTGCTGCTTGGCTGGGCGGGCTGGGACCACCGGGAGCAAGCCCACGCCCTGATGACCATCATCGAGGACCGCACAACCCGCGACGGCTGGAACTCCGCGCGGCTGATTCCGCTGATTGCGGGCCTGGCCGAGGTCATGCCGTGGGTACGGCAGTGGCACGGCAACATCGACCCCGCCTTCGGCATGAGCCCAGCCGACGCCTACGCCGGCTATCTGGAAGAACAGCAACTTCGGCACGGCGTGACCGCCAGCGACCTGACCCGCTGGCGACCGCAGCCGACTGGCCGGGGACGCCGACCTAGGACCACGACAAGCGCCGCCACCAGTCCCGACCGCACGGATACGTAGATAAGGCACACAAAAGCCATGACCGCTGAACTGCTCCGCGACCTCATCGACATCCCCGAGCGGGTGCACGCCGGGGACTTCGTGCTTACCCTGTCCAAGGGCGTGGGCGAGGAATCCACGATCCGCGACTACGTCGTGACAGAACAGCTGGCCCACTGCTTCGACGACGCGCTCGGGCTGGTCCAGTCCGCTGTCGAGGGCCGCGCGTCGCGGGCCGCTTACCTGGACGGCTCGTTCGGTTCCGGCAAAAGCCATTTCATGGCCATCTTGCACGCGATCCTCCGGGGCGACCCGGAGGCGCGTGGCAAGAAAGTCGCTGGTGCCTTTCGGGACGCCGTGACGGCGTGAAAATTTCCGGTGCGTGCGTGCGTGCGTGCGGGTCTGCGTCTGGCCGGGGCTGCTGGCGCCCGGTGGCCGGGGT
>Ga0302181_10001608_pt1 | contig 16685 bp, 10 predicted proteins | sample I_Palsa_E3_3_FD_198786 | JGI IMG/M metagenome (GOLD analysis project Ga0302181, IMG submission 198786) | Peat permafrost microbial communities from Stordalen Mire near Abisko, Sweden - I_Palsa_E3_3 | ecosystem: Environmental > Terrestrial > Soil > Palsa > Peat permafrost | place: Sweden...
CCCCACTCGCCGTCGCTGATGCTCGCCTGGACCGTCACCCGGGCGATGACGAAGCACCCGGCGTTCCGGAGGCTCGTCACCAGGGACAGCGGCATCGTCGAGCGGAACCCGTTCGACCTCGGCGTCGCCGTCGCCCTCGAGGGCGACCGGCTGGCGACCGCCGCCATCCACGGGGCGGACCTGCTCGACTGGGCGGCCTTTGCCGCCGCCTATGCGAAGGCGGTCGCCGACACGCGCGCCGGAAAGGTCGAGGACGTGCAGGCCCCCCTCATCATCACGAGCCTCGGCTCCTTCGGCATCGAGGTGGCGACCCCGATGGTCGTCCCGCCCTCGATGGGCACGCTCTTCGTCGGGAAGGCGCACGAGCGCATGGTCAACGAGAAGGGCGTCGTCTATCCCGTGGAGGTCGTGACGCTCTCGCTCACGTTCGACCACAAGGTGGTGAACGGGGCGGGCGCCGCCGCGTTTCTCCAGGACCTCAAGGTGCAGACCGAATGCTTCACGCTGCCCGCGTGAGTCACTTGCCCCGCTTGACCGCGTGCGGCTTGCCTGCCGCGTCGATCGCCACGTAGGTGAAGACGCCCTGGGTGACGCGTCGCTGGGCGCCCCCGGAATAGTGCTGCGACCAGGCCTCGATCCCGATCTTCATCGAGGTTCGGCCGATCCCCTGGAGCCGGGCATAGAAGGTGACCGTGTCGCCGACGTTCACCGGCGCGTCAAAGCTCATCGCGTCGATGGCGACCGTCGCGACGCGGCTGCCCGCGAGGGTGCGGGCCATCACGGCGCCGCCGAGGTCCATCTGGGATACCAGCCAGCCGCCAAAGATGTCGCCGTTGGCGTTGGTGTCGGCCGGCATCGCGATCGCCCGGATCACGATCTCGCCGTGCGGCTCGGCGGTTGGGGAGGGAGCGTCCATTGCAGGGGGAGGCTGCCCCGGCCGCGGCCGTCAGGCAAGCCGTTGTGGCGGAGGGACCGGGGCCCATTTCGGCTGCCGCTTTTCCCGGTAGGCGGCGATGCCCTCGGCGGCCTCCCCCGAATTGCGCGCCTCCATGTGGGCCTTCAGGGCGCTGTCCAGGTCCGCCTTGGCGGGCCGGTGCCAGAGCTCGGCGAGCAGCGCCTTCGTTCGGGAGACCGCCTGGGGCCCTCCCTGCCGGACGGCGTCGGCCAGCCTCGCCGCCTCGGCGAAGGCCGCCTCGCGCGTCGGCGCGACCCGGTTCACGAGGCCGATCTCAAGCGCGCGCGCGGCCGTGAAAATCTCGCCCGTCAGCAGGATCTCGCGGGCGTCCCGCTCGCGGACCTGGCGGCGCAGGAATGTCATCACCAGCCCCGCGACCAGCCCCCGCCTGGGCTCGGGGTAGCCGATCCTCGCGTCGGCGGCCGCGACGACCATGTCGCACGCCGTCATGAGGCCGGCGCCGCCGGCGACGGCCGCCCCGTGGACCACGGCCACGCTCACGAGGCGGGATCCGCTCAGGGCGAGCAGCGACTGCGCGACGAGCTCGGCCGAGCGGCGGCCGCGGGCCGCGTCGGCCGCCTCGGCGAGGTCGAGGCCGGCGCAGAAGGCCGGCCCGGCTCCCCGGAGGAGGAGGATGCGCTGCGCGGGATCAGCCTCCGCGGCGGCCACGGCCGCGACCAGCTGCTCCAGGAGCCCGATGCAGAGCGCGTTGCGCTTCTCCGGCCGGTTGAGGGTCAGCACCGTGGTTTCCGGGCCGCCCGGTTCGGAAAGGATGAGCTGCGCGATGGGCTTCATTTCTTGGGCTGGAAATCGACCTGCAGCTCGAGGAGCGCCATGCCGAGGGCCTTGCCCTGCGAGTCGACCCGCAGCGAGCGGCTGCCTCCCCCGGCCAGCACGTCGGTCAGGACGAAATTGAGCGCCTCCAGGTTCGGAACATCGTAGCGCGTGACGCGGCCCACGCCGAGCGGCCTGAAATGGGCCTCGACGGCGCCCTCGGTGAGATGGTCGCGCAGCCACCGGTAGGCCTCCGGCGTCCGGCCGAAGACCGCGACGTTTGCCGAGGAGCCCTTGTCGCCGCTCCGGGCGAACGCGATCTCGCGCAGGGGGATCATGGCCGCGTCCCGTCCAGGATCCTGAAGGTGGGCGAGACCGCCGACCTGGAGACCAGCGTCGGCCAGAATCCGAATATGGGAAGCACCCTGGGGCGCCCCGCCGCGTAGCCTGTCACGCCCTGCGGGCCGCAGGTGACCAGGGGGGCGATCTCCTTTGCAAAGCGCTCGACCGGCTCCCTCGAGTCGGCGGCGACGCTCACCCGCAGCACGGTCTCGACCAGCTGCGTGTCGCTCATGCGGCTCGCGATGCCGCGGACGCTTGCGCCGGTGCCCAGGCACTCGATCAGGTGCTCCCGGTAGAGGCAGCCGGCGCCCTGCAGCCGCAGGAGGACGCCCTCGCCCGCGCGGCGCGCCTTCTTGACCGCGTCGTGACCGAAGATCGTGACCATCCCGTGCGCCTTGTAGCCGTCGCGGTAGGTCGCGCTCACCTTGTAGGAGTCGGTGGGCGCCCGGCCGGTCGCGCCCGACACGCGCACGCGGTCGGCACCCGCGGGCTCGACGCGCAGCGTGAGGAATGAAACCGCCGCGTCGGGCGAGAGGTAGTTCCCCGGGTCGCCGATCTCGTAGAGGAGCTGCTCCTTCACCGTCTGCGCGGTGACGGCGCCGCCGGTGCCGGCGGCCTTGGTGACCACGCAGGAGCCGTCGGCGGAAACCTCCACGATCGGGAAGCCGATCGACAGGTTGTCGGGCAGGTCGAGCCAGTCGGTCGAGAACCCGCCGCAGGCCTGCGTGCCGCATTCGATGAGGTGGCCGGCGACGGTTGCGCCGGCGATGGGGCCGAAGTCCGCCGGCGACCAGCCAAAATGGGCGATGCACGGGCCGACGGTGAGCGACGGGTCGGCGACGCGGCCGGTGATGACCACGTCCGCCCCCGCGCGAAGCGCATCGGCAATCGCGCCGGCCCCGAGGTAGGCGTTCGCCGTCACCAGGCGGGGGGCCACGGTCGAGAGCAGGGCGCCCGTCTCCAGGTTGGCGAAGCCGCCCGTCGCGGAGCCCAGCACCGGAAGCACATCGTCGCCCCCGACGGCGGCCACCTTGAGGCGCGAGAGGCCCGCCGCGCGCAGGACGCCGGCGCACTCCCGCGCGCACGCGTCGGGGTCGAGGCCGCCCGCGTTGGTGACGACCCGGGTCGCGCCCCCCGCCGACCAGAACGGGCAGAGCGACCTCACGACGTCCACGAAGTCGCGCGCATATCCCGCGGAGGGATCCTTCGACCGCACGATCGCCATGATGGAGAGCGAGACCTCGGCCAGGTAATCAAGCGTCAGGAAGCCGAGGTCGGGCTGCGCGGCGACAAGCCGGGCCGCGGCGTCGGGCTGGTCGCCCCAGAACCCGGACGCGTTGGCGATCTTGAGCGGGGGAGGCATGGGACTAGACCTGGAGGACGCCGGTGTGGAAATTCGCCCTCGGCGCAGGCCGGGTCGCGTAGTCCAGCGCCCGAAGGAGGACGGCGCGCGTGTCGTCGGGCTGGATGATGGCGTCAACCCAGCCGCGCGCGGCCCCGTAGCGGATGTCGGCCTGCTCGACGTAGTCCTGCTTGACCCGCTCGCGGAGCGCGGCGAGCTCCTCGGGGGTGCGGTCCTTGGCGTTGCGCGTGAGGATCTTGAACACGACGTCGCTCGCCTGCGACGCCCCCATCACGGCGTAGCGCGCGCTCGGCCATGCGAAGATGAAGCGCGGGTCGAACGCCTTGCCGCACAGGGCGTAGTTCCCCGCCCCGTAGCTGCCGCCGACGACCACGGTGATCTTCGGCACGGTCGAGTTGCTCACGGCGTTGACGAGCTTCGCGCCGTTGCGGATGATTCCGCTTTGCTCCGCGTCCTTGCCGACCATGAAGCCGGAGACGTCCTGGAGGAAGAGGATCGGAAGGCGCGTCTGGTTGCAGTCCATGACGAACCGGGCGGCCTTGTCGGCTCCGTCGGCGTAGATGACGCCGGGCATCTGCAGGCCCGTCGTCTTGGACTGAACGCGCGTGCGCTGGTTGGCGACGATGCCCACGGCGCGCCCGCCGAGGCGCGCGTAGGCGCAGACGAGGGTCTTGCCGTAGTCGGCCTTGTACTCGTCGATCGACCCGGAGTCGACCAGGCACTTGAGCACGTCCCTGGCGTCGTAATCCTTGCGGCTGTCGAGGCCCGCGAGCTTGAACAGGTCCTCCGCCGGCCGCTCGGTTGAGGCCGGTTCCCCGGCGGGGGGCGCCCCGCTCTCCGCGGGCAGCAGCCCGACCAGCGACCGCAGGCGGGAAATGCAGGCCTGGTCGTCCTTCTCCCGGAAATCGACGGTGCCGGATATCTCGGCGTGCATCGCGGCGCCCCCCAGCGCCTCGCTGTCGGTGTCCTGGCCGATGGCGGCCTTGACGAGCGACGGGCCGGCAAGGTAGAGGCCGCTGCCCTCGGTCATGAGGATCTTGTCGCAGAGGACCGGCAGGTAGGCGCCGCCGGCGACGCAGTTGCCCATGATGGCCGCGAACTGCGGCAGGCCGGCCGCCGAAAGGACGGCGTTGTTGCGGAAGATCCGGCCGAAGTCGTCCTCGTCCGGGAATACCTCGTCCTGCATCGGGAGGAACACCCCGGATGAATCCACGAGGTAGACGAGGGGCAGGCCGCACTCGAAGGCGATCCGCTGGGCCCGGAGGACCTTCTTGCAGGTCATCGGGACGAACGCGCCCGCCTTCACGGTGGCGTCGTTGGCGACGATCATCACGGCGCGCCCGGACACCCGCCCGATGCCGGTGACCACGCCCGCGGCGGCAAACGAGCCCCACTCCCGGTACATCCCGTGCGCGGCCCAGAGCCCGACCTCCATGAAATCGGCGGGGTCGTCGAGCAGCGCGCCGATCCGCTCGCGCGCAAACAGCCGGCCGAGCTTGTGCTGGCGCTCGAGCCCGGCCGCGCCGCCCCCCTCGCGGAGCACGGCCTCCTCGGCGAGCACGCCGCGGCAGAAGTCATGGAATGCGTCTGCGGGGTCGGGGGTCTTGGGGGCGGGCATGGCTGGGGGCTGGGCGCGTCACACCATCGGCCTGAACCTGCCGACGGCGCCGGTCAGGCACGCGGTCACCTGGCCGAGTGAGCAGACCTCGACCGTGGACAGCAACTCCGCGAAGACATTCCCATGGGCGCGGGCGACGTTCCCGAGCCGGTGGAGCGCCTCGGGGGCCCTCTTCGCGTTCCTGGCCTTGAAGGCGCGCAGGCGCTCGACCTGCAGCCGCTGCCGCCGCGGCGAGGTCCGCGCCAGCGCGACCCTGGGCATCGACGCGCCGCCGGCGTACCGGTTGAGGCCGATGACCGGGCGCTCGCCCGAGTTGATCTGCCCCTCGTAGCGGTGGGCGGACTCCTGGATCTTGCTGCGCTGGTAGCGCTGTTCCATCGCGGGGAGCACGCCGCCGAGTGTGTCGATTTCGCGGAAGACGTCGAGGATCGCGCGCTCGACCTGCCGCTCGAGGGCGAGGAGCCCCGGCGACCCGGAAAGGACGTTCATCGTGTGCTTGAAGACGCCCGCCTCCTCGAGGAGGATCGACTGGGCGTGCGACGCGAGCCTGACGTATTCCTCGGTCGGCGTCGTGAAGGGCTCGTCGGCGCTGTTGCTGTGGCAGGAATTGGTTCCGTTCAGGTACGAGAGCATCAGCTCGATGGCGGTGCGGGTGAGGTTGTTCTTGAACTCGGCCGCGATGAGCGAGCGGCCGCTCGTCTGCGTGTGGAGCTTGAGCACCTGGGCCTTCGCGCCGGCCCCGTAGCCGTCGCGCATGCCGATCGCCCAGATGCGCCGGCAGGCGCGGCCGAGCACGAGGTACTCGACGTCGAGGCCGCAATCCAGGAAGAACGAGAACCGCGGGCCAAAGCGGTTCACGTCCAGCCCGCGGGCGCGAAGCAGGTCGGCGTAGGCGAAGCCGTTGCTCAGCGTGAACGCCGCCTGCTGCACGGGCGTGGCCCCCGCCTCCGCGATATGGTAGCCGCTGATGCTTATGGGATACCAGCGGGGCATGTGCGGGATGCACCACTCCACCATGTCGCCCAGGAACCGAAGGGAGGCGTCGATCGGGAAGATGACCTCGTTCTGCGCCTGCACCTCCTTGAGCATGTCGGCCTGGATCGTGCCGCGCAGCTGCGGCACGCAGTCGGCCCCGAAGCGGCGCTTCGCGGCGGCGACGTACATCGCCAGGATCGCCGGGGCCGGGGCGTTCATGGTCATCGAGACGGAGGCGTTCGGCGCAACGAGGTCGAAGCCCGCGAAAAGGCGCTCCATGTCCTCGACGGTGTCGATCGCGACGCCGCCCTCCCCCACCTTCCCGAGGACGCCCTCGTGGTCGCTGTCGAGCCCGTAGAGCGTGGGCCCGTCGAACGCCGTCGACAGCCGCGTGCTCGCCTGGTGGCCGGCGAGGTAGTGGAACCGCCGGTTCGTGTCCTCGGCGAGCCCGAGGCCGGCAAAGAGGCGCATGGGCTCCTCGCCGCCCCCCTGCCGGTCCAGGTACATCTCGCGGTACGCCCCGTTGGCGAACGGGAACTCGCCGGGGAGGCCCTGGCCGAGGAGGTACTCGGCGATGGCCCCGGGCTCGTCGGTCGCCGGCAGCGCGAGCCGCGGGAGCGGCGTCCCGGTGGGCGAGGACGTCCGCTCGACCGACGCCTGGATCCCGGCCCAGCGCGCGCGCAGCTGCGCCCCGAAACTCCCGTCGGCGCGCGCCCGCGCGGCCTCGGCCGCGACGAAGGCGTTGTAGGCATCGATCGCGTCGGCGACTTTTCCGAGGGAGGACATGGGCCTCATGGATGCGAACCGGCGAGGGACGCGAGCCTCTCGAGGCCGGCCATCTGCGCCATCGCCGCGTACAGGCGGTCCACGCCCGGGTCATGGTGACGCGCGGCGACGGTGGCATGAAGCGGCTGGTCCTTGCCGTTCGAGGCGAGGCGCGCGGCGATCTCGGCGCTGGCGGTGCGCGCAACCGGGTCGTCGCACTTGTTGAGGGCGACCAGGTCGGCGCCGTTGAGCATGGCGATCTTCTGGAGCTGCATGCGTCCCCCGTAGTGCGGCGACAGGACGAAGAGGACGGCGTCGGCCAGCCGCGGGCCCCGGCCGAACACGCCGAACGGGTCGCTTTCCTGGCCGATGCCGACCGACTCGACGAACACCAGGTCGAATTCGCCGCAGGCCCGGAGCGACGCGATGGCCGCGGGCGCCGCGGCGGACAGGCCGGTCAGGCTGCCGCGCGTGGCCATCGACCGGAAGAACACGCGGTCGTCCTGGGAATAGATGGCCGAAACGCGGTCGCCGAGGATCGCGCCCCCGCTGTCGGGGTGCGACGGGTCGTTCGCGAGGATGGCGAGGCGGCCCTCGGGCCTGCGCCGCAGGAAGCGCGAGGTGAGCTCGTCGATGAGGGTGGACTTTCCCGCGCCGCCCGGGCCGGCGACGCCCACGACGAACGCCTCCCCGACGGCGCGCGCCCGGCCGGAGACGCCCGGGGCCCGCGCCGCGCCCTCCGAGAGCGTGATCGCCCGGCCGAGGGCCCGGTCGCCGCGCATGCGGGCGTCCTTCCCCAGCTCGCGCGCGTAGTCGGCCTTGATCGACGCCATGATCCCGTCAAGCGGCGTTCCCGCGAAGAAGATCCGGTCGACGCCGTCCCGCTTCATCGCGCGCTCGTCGGCGGCCGTGATCGTCCCGCCGCCGCCGCCGAAGACGGGGATGTCGGACGCCCCCCGCGCGCGCAGCTGCGCGAGCACCTCGCGAAAGAAGGCGCGGTGGCCCCCGTTGTAGCTGCTCAGGCCGACGGCGTGCACGTCCTCCTGCACGGCCGCGCGGGCGATGGCGCTCGCCGCGCAGTGGTAGCCGAGGTAGATCACCTCGGCCCCGTGGCGCGCGAGCTCGAGGTTGACGGTGGTCACGGCGCTGTCGTGGCCGTCGCACACCGGCACGGCCGTGAGGAGCCGCAGGGGCGCCGGTTGCGCGCGGCGCCGGGCGCCTGACGGGGTTGACGCAACGACCATGGGTGCATGCTAGCCCGGCCGGCCCCGGGGGCAAACCGCAAACCCGGGCCCGGCTCCACGGCGCCCGATCGCGCGCCCCGTTGCCCTGGGAATGAGCGCGGGTGATACCCGGGGCCGGCCGAGAGCTCCTTCTTGCGATGGCGCGGTGCCCGGCGCACACTCCAGGCGCGCAAAACCCCCGCCGCCACGCGCGGCCAACCCAATCCCGACTTCCCCCCCATGATCGACCTATTGCTCGAAGAGCATTCGCTTTGGCGCGGCCAGGTGCCGCCGGCCGAGGCCGCGTTTCTCAACTCCGTCCACGCGTTTGCCGGCGCCGAGGTGGCGCCCTTTGCCGACGAGTGGGAGCGCGCCGAGGAGCTCCCTCGGGCGGTGTTCAGGAAAGCCGGCCGCCTTGGGCTCATGGGCGTCACGGTCCCGAGGAGGCTGGGCGGCCGGGGCTTCGGGTACGCGACCTATGCGCTTGCGATCCGGGAGATCGCGAAGCACCAGGGCGCGCTCGCGATCGACATCGCCGCGCACAATGCGCTGGCCGTCGGCCACATCCTCTCGCAGGGCACCCGCGCCCAGCACCGCAGGGTGTTCCCGCGGCTGGTCAACGGCGACTGGATCGGCGCCTGGGCGCTCACGGAGCCGGAGGCCGGCAGCGACAGCGGCGGCGTCCAGACGACCGCGGTCGAGCGCGCCGCCGGCAGGTGGGAGCTCAACGGCTTCAAGCGGTTCATCACGCTCGGGCGCAAGGCGGACGCCCTCGTGGTCATGGCCGCGACCGGGGTGAACGAGAAGGGCCGCAAGGAGATCAGCGCCTTCCTCGTCGCGAAGTCGCAGATCCGGCCGGTGCGCAAGGTGCCGACGTGCGGCCTGCGCGCCAGCGAGACCTCCGAGTTCCGCCTGGTCAAGGCGCGCGGGGAACTGCTCGGGGAGCGCGGCTCGGGCCAGGCCGCCGCCCTCGCCTGCCTCGACAAGGGGCGCATCGGCGTCGCCGCCGTGTCGCTCGGCCTCGCAAGGGCGGCGCTCGACGCCGCGCTCAGGCACGCGGTCACGCGCAAGCAGTTCGGCCGGCGCCTGGCCGACTTCCAGGCGATCCAGTTCATGCTCGCGGACTCCGAGGTCGAGCTGCGGGCCGCGGAGCTGCTCGTGCTCGAGGCGGCGATCCTGGCCACCAAGGGCGCCCGGCACACCAGGCAGTCGGCGATCGCCAAGCTGTACGCCTCCGAGGCCGCGTCGCGCATCTGCAACCGCGCGCTCCAGATCCACGGTGGATACGGGTACACGCGCGACATCCCGATCGAGCGCTACTGGCGCGACGCCCGGCTGAGCGAGATCGGCGAGGGCTCGTCCGAGGTGCAGCGCATCGTGATCAGCCGCGCGCTCCTCAAGTCGGTCGACGACGCCCTGGCCAGCGCCCGCTGAGGTGGCGGTCAGCTCCCCGCCGCGCCGGCCCGTTTCCCGGCGCGCAGGCGGAGCGCCTCGTATATCGGCACGTCCCCCAGGGCCTCGGCGATCCCGTAGGCGACGAAGCAGCTGACCAGCAGCGGCAGCATGAAGTCGTATTTCCCCGTGAGCTCGATCATGAGCACGATGCCGGTGAGCGGCGCGCGAACGATCGACGTCAGGAGCGCGCCCATGCCGATGACGGCGAAGGTCTGGGGATACTCGGCCCATCCCGGCGCCGCGGCGTGGGCGGCCGCGCCGACCGCGAGCCCCCCGAGGGACCCGAGGACCAGAAGCGGCGCAAAGATCCCGCCGGCCGCGCCCGAGCCGTAGCTGACCATGGTCAGGAGGAAGCGGGCCGCGATCAGCACCAGCACCCAGCGGATCGCGATCTCGCCCGCCAGCGCCCTCTCGGAGAGGATGGAGCCCGAGCCGCTCATCCCCGGATAGATCCAGGCGGCAAAGCCCGCCACCAGGCCGGCGCCCGCGCCCACCGCAAAGGGAGGCCAGCTCCTGATCCGGTCAAACAGGTCGAGGCTCGCAAGCAGCGAACGGTTGAAGGCGACGCCGCCGAAACCCGCCACGACGCCCACCAGGGCCGCCACCGGGAGGCCGTGAAGGGAGGGGATCGGCGCCCCGTGGAGCATGAAGACGGGGGTTTCCCCGGCCACGACGCGGCAGACGACGTCGGCGGTGACCGCGGCGAGGAACGAGGCGACGAACACCACCTGGGTGAAAACGCCGTTCAATTCCTCGAGCGCGAATATGAGCCCCGCAAGGGGGGCGTTGAAGGCCGCCGCAAGGCCGGCCGCCGCGCCGGCGCTGATCAGCGCCTTGCGCTCCCCCTCCCCCTGCTTGACCCGGAACCAGGTCGAGACCATGAGGCCCGTGGCCCCTCCCATCTGGACGGTCGGGCCCTCCCGTCCCAGCGTCAGGCCCCCGCCTATGCCCGCGATGCCGGCCAGGAACTTGACCGGGAGGACCCGCTTCCAGTGCAGCGTCTCCTCGCCCATGACGACGGACTTAAGGTTCGGGATCCCGCTGCCTGCCGTCTCGGGCGAGAATCTCCGGACGAGCCACAGCCCCGTCCCGCTGCCGAGCGCCCCGCACGCGAGCGCGACCACGAGCCCCCAGCCCGCGGGAAGCCGCTGGATCCAGCCGATGCGGCCGAGCTCGCAATGCTGCAGCGCTATCCGGAAGGCGGAGGCGATCAGCCCGGCCACCAGGCCGACCATGAGGGCCTTCGGCAGGATATGCCGCCGCTTGACCTCGACGGATTGAAGGCCGGTTGCCGAGACAGTCGACTCGCTCATGAAGGCCCCAAGGGTCTTGCGCGCCGGCAAGCAGGTCAATCCAGCACCTTGGCAGCCGGGCCGCGGGCTCAAGGGGCGCTGTACACCGTTATCCCGCTCCCGAGAATGGACTGGAGAAAGGGCGACCGCGCCGTGGCGACCTCGGCGACCTCCCGCGGCGTGGCAAAGACCACGTCGACCGGCGGGAAGCAGTCGGAGGCCAGCTGCCGGGCGCGGCGAAGGTGGGCCGCCCGGTTCTCCCCCACGTTTGCGATGACGAGCAGGTCGTAATCGCTCCCGGCGCGGGCCGTGCCCTTGGCATGGGATCCGAAGAGCAGGATTCGCTCGGGCGAATAGGATCGGACGAGGCGCAGGAGGGTGCGCTGGATGAGGGGCGGCAGGTGGGGCGGCATGTCAGGTCAGGGTGTAGTTCACCAGGAGAAGGACGTCGCCGATCTGGTTCTTGGTCAGCGAGGCGAAATCCGGGGCGCCCTGCTGCTGGATCTCGAAGCTCCACGTCCCGAGGGGCGTGGCGGGCGGCAGCGTGAGGGTGCCCGAGCAGACGTTGGGCTCCGTCACGCCCGAGACCGGGGTCATCACGACCTGCGCGGTCGGGAGCGGCGCCAGCGGCGCGACGACGAAGTTCCACGCGGGACCCGGGGGACCCGGGGGCCATGCGACCGCGACCACCGTGATCGAGGTGACGGAAAGCGTCTTGCCCCGGGTCCATGCGGGAAACTTCGAAGGCGAGATGGCTAGGGTGAGCTCCTGGGACAACCCGCCGGACGGCTTGGCCAGGAAAGCCTGCCACGGCGTCAGCGGATAGGGATTGGCGACGGTCGGCGCCGGCGCGGCGAAGTCGTTCTGCGCGCTGAACAGCTTCGTGCCCGAGGTGGGCAGGTGGGCCGTGCTGTCGGCCTCCACGGCCTCCTGGAAGGCGGCCCCGCCGTCGAGCGCGGTGTAGTAGAGGTGAAGCACCACGTCGCCGACCGTCGAGAGGTCGACCTCGTTGCAGTCCTGCGGCATCTCAAGGTGCCAGGCGCTGACGGCTCCCGCGTTCTCAAACGGCAGGTAGCGCTGGTCGACGATATTGCTCGAGATCGACGTGATGAACAGGCCGGGGTCGTCCTGCGCGTTGCCCATCGCGATCTTCTGCGCGTTCGCGGCGTAGTTGTAGATGAACCGAGGGTCGGAGCCGACGGGCTTCTCGGCGTAGCCGGAGCCGGTGTCGGTCTTGAACCGGACCTGGTTGGAGGCAAGCGTGAGGGTCGCCTTGACGTTGTCGAACTTCCCGGGGCTCGGGTACACGACGCTCACGCTGACGCGCACGAGGCGCCGGTTGTAGTGGCCCGGGTAGTCGTTGTCGAAGAGCGACTCGGGAAGCGTGAAGTCGCAGGCGCCGCTGACGAGGAGCGCCTGGAGCGCGGCCGCGTCGAGCACGCCGAGGGAGACGAAGCGGCTGAGTTCGTAGCGGCGCGCGTTCAGCTGCAGGTACGAGGCCTGCATGCGCCGCAGGTCCTGGTTCAGCGATTCCCCCGCGAGGAGCCCCTTGTACAGGCTGTCCCAGTAGCCGAACTGGATGAAGGAGCTGTTCTGTATGCCGAGCTCGAACTGGTAGCAGCGCTCGGCCTGCTTGCACATCTGGTAGGCGAGCTGGTAGCTCTGGAAGTAGGTGCCGGAGAGCGAGTCGACCATCCACTCATAGAGGCTGTCGCTCGTGAACTTGTTGTTCAGGAAATCGATCTGCTTCTGGATGTTGTCGATCTGCTCCTGGTGGAGGACCTGGTTCTGCTGCGCGATCTGGAGCGCGAAGCCGGCGCCCGTGAGCTGGGCCTGCGTCTGTGCGATCGAGATCGTCGCCTCCTGCGCGTTCTCATTCCAGGTGTCCGCCCGCCGCGCGTAGCTGCCCTGGGCGGTGGCCAGCTTCACCTCGGTGTCGAGGGCGGCCGCCGCGGCCTTCACCGCCGCCGCCCCGAGGGCGCCCGCGCTGGCGACATTCGATCCGCCCTCCTTCGCCGTCGCGGCGGGCGTTCCGCCAAAGCCGCTCACGCCCAGGACGAAGTCGGGGAAGCCCGAGGCTATGCCCGCCACCGCGTAGTCGATGGCCATCCCCGCCTGCAGCCCCAGGAGGACGCCGTTGATCGTGTTGACGGTGGTCTCCCCCGCGTTCAGGCCGTTCTGGACCTGCGTCGTGTTGAAGGTGAACTTCTGCTCGGCGAGCGCGAGGGCCTCGTTCAGGTTGTCGATGTTGCTCTGCGCCTGCTGCACCTGCCAGCCAAGGACCTGGCTGCCGTCGGCGAGAAGCTGCTGCTGCGTGGTCTGCTGGAGGAGCGCCAGGGCGCCCGCGTCGCTCTTCTCGAGCGCCGCCTGCATCGAGGCGCCGTAGGCGCGCACCGCGTTGACGAAGTCGAGGGCCTGCGGGTAGAGCGAGGTGAAGCGGTAGTTGGGAAGCGCGGCGGCCATGTCGCTCAGGACGCTGGATAGGTCCACGCCGGCCGCCTGGGCCTGGATGAGCAGGCCGGGATCGATCGGGGCGTCGAACAGGGCGAGCTGGAGGGGGGCGCCCGCGATGTTCTGGCAGTGGCGCAGCTTGTTCAGCCGGTCGGCGACCGTCGCCCAGTAGCCGAGCAGGGTTTCGTTGGGCGGAATCTTGAAGTAGAAGGTCTGCGGGGCGGGGATGCCGCCTCCCGAGCCCCCCGGGCTTTCGCCGCTCCCGCCCACCCCGCCGATGACGTTCTCGATGTCGACCATCGCGTTGGCGAACGCGTCGAGGAGCGGCTCCAGCTGGTCGAAGGACATGTCGGAGTGCGGCGGCGGCGTCACGGACTGCGGTGGGGGGCCCAAAATCTCGTCCGCGATCACGTAGATCAGCGTCGCCTCGCTCAGCGCCTCGCGCGATTCCGTGGAGAAGAGGTTGTCGCCCCAGGCGATGAGGTTGTCCAGGTACGACATGACCGTCGACTTCATGTAGGCCACGGGCCTCTGGTCGGCCAGGACGAAGGGGTTGAAGGGGTTGGAGCGCCAGGCCTGGACCTGGGCGACGTCGGCGGCATTGCCCATGTTGACCCCCTCGAGCAGCACGTTGATCTGCTCCGAGAGGATCTCGGCGTTCGTGAGGTTGCGCAGGGGCTTCGGGATCCAGAAGCGCTGCGGGGCCGCGGTGCTCCCCTGCTGGCTGGGATTGAAGATGTAGTTGAACCAGGTCTGCGCGTCCTCGAACTGCTGGTTCTGGCTCAGGAGCTGGGCGACGAAGAGCGGGATGTGGTAGAACAGCTCCCAGTTGTAGACCGAGAACGCGGCCCCGTAGCTGAAGTCGAGGAACTGGCGATCCTGGCCCGTGACGTCGTCGTGGTCCCACCAGACCGACGGGGCGGGCTGGTAGTTGGGGGCGAAGGCGAACACGTCGGCGCCGGTCGGGTCGACCTGGTCGGGGTTCTGCTGGAGGTTGGGATCGTAGAGCAGGTCAAACCCTCCCCCGGAGAGCTGGTTCCAGAACAGGCGCGTGAACGGGTGGTAGAAGACGTGGAACTGGAACCCGAGCTCGTAGGGCACGGTGCTCGGGTCCGACGGCACCATCGGCAGGAACGCGCTGCCCGACCAGTAGAACTTGGGGCTCTCCACGAAATACGCGCGCCGGTTGTCCTGGAAGAAGAAGTAGGAGGCGGGATCGAACACCAGGTCGTCGTCCGGCCCGATGACGCGGAACGGCAGCTGCGCCGTGGCCAGGAGGAGGGACGGCGTCACGTCGAGGCCGCTGGTCGGGGACAGGATGAGCGGCTGGCTCTGGACGGATCCGCTGGTCGGGTCGGCCGGCAACGCCTCCAGCGCGCCCGACTGGGGGGCGAGCCCCGGCTCCCCGATGAGATCGGGCTCCGGGGCGGTGAGGGGGAGCAGCGGCCGGGCGTCGGGGCCGTAGGCGCCCTGCGCGTAGCTGAGAAGATCCTCAAGCTGGCCGTAGACGACGACAAGGAGGTTGTTGAGCTCGAGGTCGTTGAAGCGGCCGTCGAACACCGCGCGGCCGACGTGCACGGCGGTCGGGGCCACCGGGGCGGACGCAAAGGCGGCGGCCTGCTCGATGTCGATCGTGGCGACGGTGATGTCGGCGACGATGTCCGCGGCGCTGGCTCCGCTCTGGCCGGCCGCCTCGAAAAAGGTGGCGGCCTGGGCCTCGAAGATCTCGGCAAGGTAGATGTCGATCGCGTTGTAGTCGCCGAAGCGGAAGATATCCACCCACAGGTTGGCGCCGGTGCCGGGCGCGGTTGCGGGCGCCTGCACCTTGATCGTGTAGAGCCCCTCGATGACCCGGGTGTCGCCGGCCACCTTCGGGTCGAGCAGCGGCTTGTCGAAGAGCTTGCCCTTCGAGGTCTGGGCCGGCGCCCAGGCGTCGTTGCGGAAGATCGAGAAGTAGACCGCGAGGGTGACATAGCGCTCGATGGTCTGGTTGGCGGGGGCGCTCGACGGCACCGCCGGCGGGACCTGCTGCTGCGGCTCGTTGGACACCTTGACGCTGAGCCAGAACAGGCAGACGCGGCCCCGGTAGACCGCCGGCACGACCTGCGACGCCTTGATGTCGAGCGGGATCTGCACCCAGCCCGCCCACGCGCCGGATGCGTAGGTGCGCATGTAGTAGACGGGGGGATCCGCGAGGGTCCGGGCGACCACGTAGAGGTTCCCGGTCGCCGGGTCGACGCACGAGCCGGTGACGTGGAGGTGGGCCAGGCCGTCCAGGCCGTCGACATAGCTCAGGACCACGGTCTCCAGGAAGTCGGTCGTGCTTTCGCCCTGGCGCACCGACTGCTCGAAGTCCTGGTAGATCTCGGTGCGGTTGGGGCGCTGGGACTCGATCAGCCAGTTCTCCGGGTAGAGGAACACCTCGCGGTTGGCCTCCCAGATCCGGTAGCGCTTCATCCACTCCCACTGGTTCCAGGTGTCGTCGGCGGTGAGGTTCACGACGACGCCGGGCGCCTCGAGGTTCATGAGGCAGCGCTCGACGAAGATCTGGACGGCGATGTAGGCCTGGACGATGCGCGACGTGACCTGGCACGAGGTCATCTGCACGTCGATGAGGAAGTAGTCGAAGAGGCCGTCCTCGTCGCCGTAGATGAGCGCGCCGGAGCCGTTCCGCTGCCCGATGAGGTAGGCCTGCAGGGCGGTCGACCGCCGGTCGCGGATGGGGTTCATCAGCGTCGGCGCGAGCGCGAGCCAGCCGTCGCTGGTCGGCTGCTGGGCCTTGAGCGCGCCGAGCGCGCTGGCCGCGAGGCTCTCGGCGCTGGCCTCGTCCTGCGGGACGCCGCCCCAGGTCACAATCTGCGCGCCGAAGGCCTGGGTGACCGCGACGCCCGCGAGGGCCGCCGCCGCGGTCGTGCCCTGCTGCCCGCGCGCGACCGTCCAGCTGGTGTCGTCCCCGCCGCCGGCCGCCGTCACCAGCAGGATCTCGGAGCCGATGGCGACGAAGAAACCCGGGGGCGGGAAGCCGATGTCGCTGGCGACCGTGAGGGTCGTCTGCGCGGCCGTGATGGCGGACACGAGCGTCGTGGCGCCGGGCGAGACGACCGCGCCGGCGGCCGTGACGCCCGCGGCCATGGACTCGAGCGTGCGCAGCGCGTTGTAGACGGCCGGCTGCGTGTAGCCGGCGGGGAAGGCCACGCCGAGGGCCGGGGCGAAGGCCTCGATGTCGGCGAGCGGCCAGCCGGTGATCACGGCGAGCGCGCCCTGCGCCTGGGGGCCCGTGGCCAGGGTGCCGTCGCTGACGCCGTCGATCACGTCATAGAGGGTCTTCACGGCCGACGACGGCGACGCGGCGGTGAACATGCGCGCCAGCTTGATCACGAGCAGCGTCGTCAGGAGGGGCGAGAGGCCGGGGGCCGGCTGGGCCGTGGTCACCGGGAGCTGCGTCAGGTCCAGGCCGCCGTACACGGGGCCG
>Ga0302181_10001614_pt1 | contig 16656 bp, 10 predicted proteins | sample I_Palsa_E3_3_FD_198786 | JGI IMG/M metagenome (GOLD analysis project Ga0302181, IMG submission 198786) | Peat permafrost microbial communities from Stordalen Mire near Abisko, Sweden - I_Palsa_E3_3 | ecosystem: Environmental > Terrestrial > Soil > Palsa > Peat permafrost | place: Sweden...
CCTGGGCGTTCAGGATCTCCTGCTCTTTGGCAATCCGTGCAACTTCCGCAGGGTCGGGCTGATCGACGTGTACGACGGATTTCTGCGCGGTCGATGTACTCGCCCGGTCCGAGTAGACCACGTGACCCTGAGCATCGGTGGATTTGTACACTTCCTGGGCGCGCAGCGCACAGCGTGGCCACACCAGGAAGACGAGCGCCATGACAGCAGCACCGTACTGCGCCAGATCTGACGTTGTCCGTGAGTGTCGCACTTGAATTCCTGCCAGCGGGCCAATCTACTGCGACGCGGCCGTATTTAGCGGCGAATCACATCACAAAACCTGGCTGCGAGCGAGCCTCGCTTGCGAGCAACCGCCCGCAAGAACGCCGTCTCGCAAGCAGGCGCCCTCTGCAGGCCGCTCAGCTAGGCGTTAGGCTCCCAATGACCGCGAACAAACTGCCACCCGCCGTTGACCTGCACATAGTTTGCTCGCACCCAGTGATACCCCGGACGCTCAGCTCGCCAGCGTCCTCTGATCCATACGTACTGGTTCCCATTCCAAGACCAGTACCCCGGGGTCCACACATAGCCAGTTCGCGGCGCTGGTTCTGCAACCTCCTGCGGCGCAGGCGGAGCAACGACAACGGCGACTCCGGGAGCCGGGCGCGCGTAGACGTAACACGCACTCACGCTGACGGCGCATACGATCCCTAGAAGTGCGTTGCGCCATGCGACTGTGCTTCCTGATACAGAGATGCGCATATGTCTTCCTCCTGGTGTGCGCAGCCAATTTGAAAGCGAGCTGCACCGATTGCTTTTAGCAGGTCTTGCCGGCATAAGCCAACTGCTAAGTAATCGCCGGACGAAGTGCGCTAATGAGCGCTCCAAGGTGCCGCTCGTAGCGACGCCAGCGTCCGGAAGAACTCCCGTAAATAGGGCGACGCACCTGTGCTGCGCTGGCGGTAAGCGAGACGGACTTGTTCTGCTGGATGTCCACCGCGGCGTCTTTCCAGGCGAGCGCGCAGTGCGCGGCGATTGCAGCACCGACACGCTTCGGATCGCGCACCAGTTCGCCGTAGTGCACCTCGTGCAGATGCGCACCGAGCGTCGAGCGCCAGTGGGCGATGAGACGATCGTATGCGGCGTAGTAGTGGCCGAGTTCCGCGAGGTCGTAACTGAAGGGGTAGCCCGCGGCGAACAGAGTACGGTACATCGCAAAGCAGCTGTCCAGAGGAGATCGGCTGACGAGGATAATCCGCGCATCCGGCAGCGCGCGCCGCATCGCACCGATATAGAGATAGTTGAGGGGCAGCTTCTCGATAACTACATCTGCCGGCGGCCCCGCGAGGGCGAGGCGCGCGTACTCGCTCGCCACCGCGAACGGATCGGCCCGAGCGGCGCGTGCGAACACATCCCCGTCCCCGCTGGAGGCCCCAAGGAGCGCTTGCGAGAAATTGTCCGTCTCGCCGTTTGAGCGAACGCCGGAGAGGCCTGTGAGGATCCGCTCGAGGAGGGTCGTGCCGGATCGGGGTAGCCCAACAATGAAAATGAAACGCGAGGAATGCGCCTCCGCAGCAGGACTTGCGCTCGCACGCGCCAGAGTCTTGAGAAAGCCCGAGTCATATATCTCGGCGATGCGCTCGAGCTTGCGAACATCAGCCGCGACGTTGTATTCGAGTCTTTCGCGGCGCGTGCGGGCCGCAGCGGAGAACCAGCGAAATGCCTCATCGAAGCGCTCAAGGTCATCAAGCTCCTTGCCGAGCGCGTAGCCGAGAAAGACGCGTGCGCGGTAGTCGTCCGGGAGTCGCGACAGCAGCGCCTCGAGCTCCTCGATGTGATTCGCGCTGGACGTCTGGACTTTGAGCTCGGATCGCAACAGATAGCTCGCGTAATGACCGGCGTCGATCGCAATGGCGCGATCGCAGGCCGCCTCGGCTTCCGCCAGCCGTCCGAAACTTCGCTCGCTGCATGCCAGGTTGTACGAGAATCGTGGATCCCGCGGCGCAAGCTGCGTGGCGCGCCGGTAGAGTTCGTTGGCTCGGTCATGCTCGCCGAGGGAAATCGAAATGAAGGCGAGGCCGTCGTAAGCGTCTGCCGACCCGATCTCAAGGTTCAAGGCACTGGTCACGACCTCTTCCGCATCCGCTGCCCGGCCGAGCTTCAACAGGACGGAGGCGAGCATGCCGTGCTCGGGCCGGCAGACTCGCGCACCCTTGACCACCCGTTCGGCGTACGTGAGAGCCTCGCCCAGCTGCTTGGCGTTCAACGGTTGGGGGGCACCGGTTGGAGACTGCGCGGGTGTGTGGCTCATGCCCGATAGCGAAGTGTGCTCGCGAGGATGTCAGTGTCCGCGGGCTGCAGCCGGCGGGTCAACCGGCGTGCCGCACAGGGTACGCGTTGCGGGTCGCCCCGCAACCTCGGAGCCTTCCCGGGGTAGGTCGGGGTGTCATTGCGGCAGGCTTCCCAGTCCGCGGTGAGCACGGCGCGATCAATAAAGTAGAGATCTCCTAAGAACTCGCGTGATAGGACGAAGAATCTTCATAGACCGCGTAGCAATCGTGTCACATATTGAAGAAAGGTCGCGCGGGCGATCACGAAACGATTTTAAGAAAGTTGCGGGGAAAATGCGCAGGCGGTGAGCGCCGAGCAGGGAACCCGCGGGGGAGGGCGACAACGGGCGCCGCTGCGCGGTCCGTGCCGGTCCTCGATCAGGGAGTGGCGAATCTGGAACTGATTGGGCCGGCGGCCAGCGATGGCCGCGCGAAGGGGAGACCAGCAATGCGGCACTCTTTTAATAAGGGTCGAACCCAACCGAACAGCCTGCGGCGGACATTCGAGGCGCTCACCCCGGTGCACGCGGCGGTGTGCGCCGCGCTTTACGGGATGGCGCCGGGAGCGCACGCGCAGGAGGCCGCCAGCACCCAGGAGACGGCGGGGGCGCTCCAGGAAGTGACCGTCACGGCCACGCGCCGCACGCAGACGCTCGAGGCGGTGCCCTACAGCCTGTCGGTGGTGAGCGCGGACCGGCTTACGGAAAGCGGAGTGACGGATCTTGCCTCGCTCGCGACCGAGGTCCCCGGCCTCAGCATGTACGAATACGGCGCGCGCCTCGCGGGAGCCACGGTACCGATCATCCGCGGCATCAACGCGACCGGTGAGCCGACACGTGGTTTCCGCACTTTTGAGCAGGCCCCGGTGGGTACCTACATCGGCAATTCTCCCATCGACGGCTATTTCCAGCTGGACGATCTGAAGCAGGTCGAGGTTCTGCGCGGACCGCAGGGAACCCTCTACGGTGCTGGAACGCTGGCAGGCGCCCTGCGACTCATTCCCAACTCCCCGGAACTGAACACGTTCTCGGGCCAGGTCGAGGCGGGCGCTGGCCGGCTCGATCACTCTGACGGGACCCCGTACCTGCTCAGGGGTTTGGTCAATCTACCGCTCGGCGACGTGCTCGCCTTTCGGGCCTCCGCGAAGTACACCTACGAGCCGGGGTTCATTGACACCTACGGCCTCTTTGCCCGTAGCAATAATGGCTTGTCGGGCATTCCGCTGCTCGCCAATCCGGCCGAGCCGGTCACGAGCCCTGCGATCTATGGGGACAAGAAGGACTGGAATTTCCAGAAGACTTTCACCGGGCGTGCGGCTCTCTTGTTCAAGCCTACGGATGCCTTCAGCGCGGAAGTCGCGATCCTGCATTCGGGTGCGCAGGGTGACGGTGGCCCTCAGGTCAATCCCGACTTCCCGGGTGGCACCTCGCCGCTTGATCCGGCCACCACCCTGCCTTCCGGCGGCCGCTACCGGGAGTTCTCGCAGATCGATCAGCCGTGGTCGCGTTACACGAACCTCACGAGCCTCGATCTGAGCTATGACGTCGGGTTCGCGACCGTCTCGTCGACAAGCTCCTACTACACAACCACCGGCTCCACGCTGCAGGACAACACCTACAGCCTCGCCGGCCTCGCCAACGGTGGATATCTTCCCTACTACGCCGGCGTTCCGACGAATCCGCGCTTCGTCTACGACCAACTGTTCACCGATCGGGCGCATACAGTCACGGAAGAGGTGCGGCTCGTGTCGAAGGGCGGCCCGGACAATATGTTCGACTACGTCCTCGGCGCGTTCTTTGAAGATCAGACGCGCGAGGGCGCGTGGACCATCGCTATTCCGGGAACCCCGGAATACCAGGCGGCGCAGGGGTGTCTGCCGAATTGTGTCTTTGACATCGCCACGGCTCCTGGGGACGTGTCGTTCCACCAGGTGGACACGCAGAATTTCAAGGACAAGTCGGTATTCGGCGAACTGACCTGGCACTTCGTCAAGGGCGGTCAGGTCACCGTCGGCGCCCGGCACTTCAGCCAGGAGTTCACCGATTCGCAGTCTTACGATGATTACCCCTTTCCGACGCACCTGCCTGCGACGCCGCATGAATCGCCGGCGTCAAAGACCGTTGGAAAAGTGAATCCCTCCTACGAATACGCGCAGGATCAGTACGTCTACGCCTTGTGGTCGCAGGGCTTCCGTCGCGGCGGCGCGAACTCGGTGCCACTGACAGGGCCGTTCCGGGAAAGCCCGCTGATATCGACCTATCAGCCCGACAATACGAACAACTACGAGGCGGGCTTCAAGGGGCGCTTTAGCAACGGCTTTTCGTACACCGCAGCGGTGTTCGACATCAAATGGGACAAGCCGCAGATCTCCTCGAGTCTGCCGTCCGGAAATCTTGCCGTTTACAACGCGAATACCGCCGAGTCGAAGGGCTTCGAGCTGGAGTCGAGCGGTCCGCTGCTCGTGCCGCAGTTCACCTATTCCGTGAGTTTTGCCTATGCGGATGCCCACCTGACGAGTTCCTTTTCGCTGCCGGCGAACGACGGTACCCAGACCGGCACCATCGTTCCGGGACTAATCCACGGCAGCGACGGACAGCAGATGCCCGGCAGTCCGAAGACCAGTGCCAGCGTCGCCCTGGACTACGACATCATCATGCCTCGTGGGTACGACCTCGCGTTGACGGGGAACGCTGTGTATCGCAGCGCGGTACCGATGCAGCTGACGCCCACGCTAGGGGTCACGACCGTGCAGTACTCGTCGACCTATGAAATCATGAATCTCTCGGCCGCCTTGAATCACAAGCCCTGGCGCACGACGCTGTACATCACCAACGTTTTCGACAAGCAAAATATCCTGGTGCCACCGACGCAGTTCAACGAGCTCGGCAAGCTCACCAACGACTACGTGGTGAATCCCCCGCGGGAGATCGGCCTGCGCGTCGCCTACAGTTTCTAGAGTCAAAGCGCCGAGAGCCGAGGCGCGATCTTCGGCGCAGTGGCGCGCCGCGCCACCCATAGGCAGCTTCCGCGTGGCTGTTCGCAAACGCTCGGACCGTCCGACGGGAGACCTCTAAATGACGACGCCAATTCCCCCTCTGGCGCAGCGCCCGATCTTGCTTGCGGCGATCCTCGTGCTTCTGAGCGCGCGCGCCGTCGCGCTCGAACAGACGAGCACGCCTGCGACGTGCGATACGCCGCAGCATCATCAATTGGACTTCTGGGTAGGGGACTGGCAGGTCTTTGACGCCGAGAGTAATACGCTCGTTGCGGTCGACCGCGTCGAGAAGCAGTACGAGGGCTGCGTCATACTGGAGACTCTGACCTTCCTGACGGACATGTATCGACGTCCGGGTGTCAAGGTCCGGCTCGCCGGGGTCGCCGTCAATCGGTTCGACGGGGAGCGCTGGCTGCAGATGTGGGCCGACAATCAGTGGGGTGCGATTGTCTTGCGGGGCGCGCCGAATGCGGCCGGAAACATGGAGTTCGTGACGGTGATCCCGTCGCGCAATCGCGATGTGAAGCTGGTGTACGAGAAGCATCCCGACGGAACGCTGCGCATCCTGCAGTATGTCGCTCCCGCCGGCAGCGGCAAATGGGCGAAGTACGGTGACTTGAGATACCGTCCCAACCGGTAGTGATGGGGCACTCTCACATGCCGGTGCACGTTAAGGAACACATCTGGATCACTTTAAGTGACGGTTGCCGTCTGGGTGCCCGGCTGTGGCTCCCAGAGGCGACCTCGCGCGCGAAGTTTCCGGCGGTGCTCGAGTACATCCCGTACCGCAAGCGCGATGGCACGCGAGCACGCGATGAGCCCATGCACGGCTACTTTGCCGAGCACGGCTACGCGGCCATCCGCGTCGACATGCGAGGCTCGGGCGAGTCCGACGGCTACCTTGCGGATGAGTACCTGCGGCAGGAGCAGGACGATGCCCTCGAAGTGATCGCATGGATCGCGAAGCAGCCCTGGTGCACGGGCGCCGTCGGCATGCAGGGCAAATCGTGGGGCGGCTTCAACGCGCTGCAGATCGCAGCGCGCCGCCCGCCGGCGCTGCAGGCGATCATCGCCACGTTTTTCACGGACAATCGCTATACCGACGACATCCATTACATGGGTGGCTGTCTTCTTAACGACAACCTGTGGTGGGGCAGCATCATGCTCGCCTACCAGAGCCGTCCGCTCGACCCGCTCATCGTCGGCGCCGACTGGCGCCAGCGCTGGCTCGAACGAATCGAGAAGCTGCCGTTCTTTCCGGCGCTGTGGCTCTCCCACCAGCGGTACGATGATTACTGGAAGCATGGGTCAGTGTGCGAGGATTTCAGCGCGATCCAATGCCCGGTGCTGGCGATCGGCGGCTGGAGCGACAGTTACACTAACGCCGTGCCGCGGCTCCTCGAGGGCCTGAAGGTGCCCCGTCTCGGTGTCATCGGTCCGTGGGGCCACCTCTATCCGCATGACGGCGTGCCGGGCCCCGCCATCGGCTATCTGCAAGAAGCGGTGCGCTGGTGGGATCAGTGGTTGAAGGGCCGGGACACGGGAATCATGAACGAGCCGATGCTGCGGGCGTACGTAGAAGACCCCGTAGCGCCCGACGGCACCCGCACATTCACACCTGGACGCTGGGTAGGCGAGCGCTGCTGGCCATCCGCCGACATCACCGCGCGGCGGTTCCATCTGGGCGCGGACCGAACCTTGCGCGCGCGGCGCGGCGAGAGCGCAGTGCTCAGCGTGCGCTCGCCGCAGAGTCATGGCAAGGCGGCCGGTGAGTGGATGGGTGTCGGCTGTCCAGGGGAGCAGCCGACGGATCAGCGTCTCGATGACGGCGGCGCCCTGGTATTTGACACCGCGTCCCTCGAAAGTGAGTTTTCTGTGCTGGGTGCGCCGGTGCTGCACCTGCGCGTGGCCGCCGATGCGCCCGTCGCGCAGCTCGCGGTACGCCTTTGTGACGTCGCGCCTGATGATCGGGTGACACGCGTGAGCTATCAGGTGCTGAACCTCACTCATCGCGACAGTCACGAGCACCCGACCGTGCTCGAGCCGGGACGCTACTACGACGTGGCAGTGACGCTGAATGCCTGCGGTCACCGCTTCCTCGCAGGTCACCGCATGAGGCTCGCCATCGCGAGTGCTTATTGGCCGATCATCTGGCCCGCGCCTTACGCGGCGACCCTGTCGATTCATGCGGGTGAAAGCGCTCTCGAGTTGCCTGTGCGCCAGGGCCGCGAGCAGAGCATTGCATTTGCGCCGCCGGTCCATGGTCCGAGGACTCCCATCACGATCGTCGACCCCGGCGTCGTGCGACGATTCACGCTGCAGGACCACGTGAGCGGGGAGGCGACCTACATTACTGAAGGCGTCGGCGGTGTTTTTGGTGAGGGTATCCTGCGCCTCGACGCCGTCGATGTTGAAATTGCTCACGGCATGAAGCGCGAGCTTGCGATCAGAGACGACGACCCGCTCTCGGCCCGCTATGTTCTGACGCAGTCGTACGAGATGGGTCGCGAGGGGTGGCGAACACTGGTCAACACGCGGGCGCAGATGCACTCCGACCGCGCCAATTTCTATCTCTCAGGCACGCTCACGGCCCGGCTCAATGGCGAGCTCGTGGCCGAGCGCAGCTGGGACGTGGCGATCGCCCGCGATCTCATGTGAAGCCCTGAGGGCATCAAAAACAATGCACGCGACCTCGCAGGCTGACCCGGCGCATCGGGAAATCTTCGGGCAGCCGCGCGGCCTTGCGACGCTTTTTCTGACGGAAATGTGGGAGCGCTTCTCGTACTACGGAATGCGCTCCATCCTGATCCTCTACGCGGTCGCTGCCGTGAGTGACGGCGGCTTTGGGCTCGACGACCGTAACGCAAGCTCGATCTACGGCCTCTACATCGCGGCGACTTATGTGTTCGCCCTTTTCGGCGGCTGGATGGCGGACCGCCTGCTCGGCGCCCAGCGCGCTGTGATCGTCGGCGGCGTCCTGATCCTATGCGGCAACGCGCTGCTGGTGCTCAGCCATGCGCAATCCTTTTTCCTCGGCCTCGTCATCATCGTGCTTGGCGTAGGCCTCCTGAAGCCCAACATCAGCGTCATGGTGGCGGAGCTGTACCCGGAAGGGGGCGCGCGACGCGATGCGGGCTTCTCGATCTTTTATGTCGGCATCAGCGTCGGTGCGCTGCTCGGCTCGCTCCTTGTGCCGCTGTGCGCCGCGCGCTACGGCTGGCGCTGGGGATTCGGCCTGCCTGTCGTCGGCATGCTGCTCGGCCTCGGGCAGTTCATGCTGACGCGCAAGTGGCTCGGCCACCGCGGGCGGGCCGTTGCGAGACGTCAGTCCCGGCGCGCATGGCTAGCGGTGGTCGCATTCGCGCTCGTCGTGATGACGATCGTGACGCTCGGGCTCACGGGAGTGCTCACGATCGCGCCGGTGAAGCTCGCGGCCGCCGCTTCGTGGCTGATCGCGCTCTTTGCGTTCGGCTTTTTCGCGTATTTGATTCTGTTCGCGGGCCTGAGTACCCAAGAGCGTGGTCGGGTGTACGTGATGGGCGCGCTATTTGCCGCATATGCGATCTTCTTCGCAGGCTTTGAGCAGGGCGGCGCATCCTTGAATCTCTTCGCCGAGCGCTACACGGACCTGCACGTATTCGGCTGGAAGATGCCGGCCGGCGTCCTGCAGGGCACGACCGCGTTGTACACCATCCTGTTCGCGCCGGCTTTTGCCGCCTTGTGGATCGCGCTCGGCCGTCGCGGCATGGACTTCGCGCCGTCGACCAAGTTCGCAGCCGGGCTCACACTGCTCGCAGCCGGGTATGTTGTGATGTACGTCGCCGCGGGCTACGTCGTCGCCGGTGCGAAGGTCCTGCCGACGTGGCTCCTCTTCACATACTTCCTGCAGGAGTGCGGCGATCTGTGCCTGTCGCCCGTCGGGCTGTCCTCGATGACCAAGCTTGCGCCGCCGCGATTCGTTGGCCAGGTGATGGGTCTGTGGTTTCTGGCACTCGCGCTCGGCAACAACCTCGCCGGCCAGCTCTCGGGCGAATACGACGCGCGTGATTTACAGTCCCTGCCGGCGCTCTTCCTGAAAATTGCCGGCGGGTCGCTGCTTACGGCGCTCATCATGCTGGCACTCACGCCGACGGTCAGACGTCTGATGGGCGGGGTGAAGTGAAACTGCTCGCCGGGGCTTGCTGATCGTCACGCGCCGCGTTGCTGAAGCCGCTCACTCAGTTGTGCGGCCACCCACGCGTGGAAATGATGCGTGGCCGTATCCATCGAGGGCGAGAACACGCCGCCGTCGTAGCCCGGGGACGCGCGCCCGAGCTGCATCTGCTCGACCGCACTTAAGTCCTGCTCGAAGACGATGCGCCACGCGGACAAGGTCGCAGCCCGGCAGGCGCGAAAGGCATCATCCGCGGCGCCCGCGCCAGCATAGAAGATCCGCAGCTCTTCGCGGGTGCGGTCGGGCGCCTCCGGGATCAGAAGAATTGCGAACGCGTGATCCGCTTGAAAGCCGAGCAACACGTTGGGATACATCGTCGGATACTCAGCCACATGCATGCGATCGGCCGGCCACGCGGTAAGACGCGGCAGGTGCGCACCCGCGATGTCGCTTCCGCGGTAGGAGAGGGAACCCTGGCCGGCGAAATCGGCGCCGAGGAAGCAGTAGTGATCCTCGAGCTTCGAGTAGCTATTGAGCTCGGGGTGCACCCAGGGCAGGTGATAGGCCTCGCAATAGTTTTCCACCGCGAGCTTCCAGTTGCAGTGCGCTAGGAGGCTCAGCTGGGAATCGGTGACGCCCGGCTGCAGCTGCGACCAGCCGCCCGGACCGAGGAGCTCCTCGGCGCGCCCCATCAACTCGGCAGCGTGCAGCTCGAATTCAGGGGCATTACCGCTCAAGTTGATGAACAGAATGCCCAGGAAGACGGCGCTGCGCACCGGCTTCAGCCCATGGGTCGAGTTGTCGAATCCGCTCGCGTGGTGCTGATCGACTCCGCCGATATGCGGGGTTGCCTTGAGGTCACCGTTCGTCGCATAGGCCCAGCAGTGATAGCGACAGGTAATGAGGCCGCGAACGTCAGTTGGCTCGGAAACGAGCTTCATGCCGCGGTGGCTGCACACGTTGTGAAATACGCGCAGCGCGCCGTGCCGATCGCGCACCACGAGTAGCGGCAGGCCCATGAAGTCAAGCGGCTGGGCAAAAGGACGGTTCGGGATCGTGTCCGTAAACGCGATTCCCGCCCATGTGTGTCCGATCACGGCATCGCGCTCGTGTCGGAAGTGCTGCTCGCTCGTATAGGCGACATTCGGCAGGCCGGTGGCCGCATCGATGGGTCGCAGCACCTGCGAGAGGCGCTCGAGCGTGATGGGAGCTGAATCGTGGGATACCGACATCTGGACTCCGCATCGACAGGTCGCAGCGACAGCTGCCGATTCGGCCGCTGCGCTGCAGCGTACCACCTTTCCCAACCGGGACGAGCCGGCTTTGCGGGCGGCAAGTGCTGGCAGCGGATCGCCTAAAAAACTCCTACGTGCGACTAAGAAACGTTCGGCCCCAAGCCTGTGTCCCGCCGGAAGATACGCGCACAGTCGCTTCCCGTTGTCGCGGCCGCTCTTTTGCTGGACGCTGACGACTCGTTCAAGAGCTCATTGAAAGCTATGGCCGCAAAGCCGACACGATGAAGCGCCAGGTGCAGGTGTTGGTCATTGGCGGCGGCGTCGTTGGCTGCAGTGTTCTCTATCATCTGTCGAAGCTCGGCTGGCGGGATGTTGCGCTTTGTGAACGCAAGGAATTGACCGCCGGTTCGAGCTGGCACGCGGCGGGCGCCTTCCATTCGCTGAACAGCGACCCGGCGATGTCGCGCCTACAGGCCTATTCGGTCGCGCTCTACCCCGAGCTGCAGAAGCTCTCGGGGCAGGACATTGGCCTGCATTTTCCGGGCGGGTTGAACGTAGCCGCGACGAAGGAGCGCTGGGACCTGCTGCGCGCCGATGTCGCGCGCCACAAAACGCTTGGGCTCGACACGCGGCTCGTAAGTCCGTCCGAGATCCGCGATCTGTGTCCCATCATGGACACGCGTGGCGTGCTCGGTGCGATCTACGAACCCATGGAGGGCCACCTGGACCCATCAGGTGCCACGCATGCATTCGCCAAGGCCGCGCGGCTGAACGGCGCGGAAATCTATCGCCACACCCGCGTCCTCGCGCTCACGCCCACCGGACGCGGCAGCTGGGAGGTCTTGACCGACCAGGGCAGCATCGAGGCCGAACATGTCGTCAACGCGGCGGGACTCTGGGCGCGCGAGGTCGCTCAGATGGTGGGGGTCGAGCTGCCGCTCATGCCCATGGAGCATCACTACCTCATCACCGAAGACCTGGCGCAACTTGAAAACGCAGCCCAGGAGCTGCCGGTGGTCGTGGATCTGGATGGCGAGATGTACATGCGCCAGGAGCGGCGCGGTGTGCTCCTCGGCGTGTACGAGACGCCCGCGACACCGTGGGCGGTCGCCGGGACCTCCTGGGATTACGGGGACTCCGAACTCCTGCCGCCGGACCTCGACCGACTGACGGCAGCGCTCGAGAAGGGCTTTACCCGCTTTCCGATTCTGCACTCGGTGGGTCTGCGCAAGATCGTCAACGGGCCATTCACTTTTACGCCGGACGGCAACCCGCTCGTGGGGCCGGTGCCCGGGGTTCCGAATTATTGGGCGGCCTGCGGTGTGATGGCGGGCTTCTGCCAGGGAGGGGGAGTGGGGCTCGCGCTCGCAACCTGGATGATCACCGGCGAGCCCGACGGAGATGCGTTCGCGCTTGATGTGGCCCGCTTCGGCGACTACGCGACCAAGGCATATGTTCTCGAGAAGGCGTGCGAGTTCTACTCCCGCAGGTTCCGCATTGCGTATCCAAATGAGTATTGGCCCGCCGGCCGCCCCTCGAAGACCTCGGCTGTGCATACTCGCCTCGTGGCCCGAGGCGCCGTTCACGGCGTGAGCTACGGTCTTGAATACCCGCTCTACTTTGCCCCGCGCGGCGCGGCGGCCGAGGAGGTCCCCACTCTCAGACGCTCGAGCGCGTTTGCCACGGTTGCAGAGGAGTGCCGGGCCGCGCGCACAACGGGCGGCATCCTCGATGCGAGCTCATTCAGCCGCTTCGAATTCTCCGGGCCCGCCGCGCAGACCTATCTCGATGAGCTGCTCGCAGCGAAGCTCCCCGACCTCGGCCGCATCCGGCTGACACCGATGCTGGCCCCGAGCGGCCGGCTCATGGGCGATCTCACCACGGTGCGCCTCGGCCCGGAGCGCTTCATGCTGTTCGGGTCCGGATACCTCCAGGCCTGGCACCTGCGCTGGTTTCGCGAGCACCTGCCCGCAAGCGGCGTGCGGTTGCGCAATCTGTCGGATGAGTGGGGCGGCATCGCAATCTTTGGACCGCGGTCCCGGGATTTGCTGGCGCGCGCGACGAGCGAGGACGTGAGTGGTGGCGCATTCGCCTTCATGACGGCGCGACTGATGGATATCGCACTGACGCCGGCCCTCGTCGCCCGCATGTCGGTGACCGGGGAACTGGGCTACGAAATTCACGCACCCCAGGTCTACCTGTCCTCGATCTACGAGCGACTGCTGGAATACGCAGGCGAACTTGGCATCATTGACGTCGGCATGTACGCGCTCCTGTCGCTGCGCATCGAGAAGGGCTTCGGGATCTGGTCCCGGGAGTTCTCGCGCGACTACACCCCGTCGGAAAGTGGTCTTGCGCGCTTCGTGGCGTATGACAAGCCGGGCTTCATCGGCCGGGAGGCGGCGCTGCGCGACCGCAAAGCCGCCCCGGGCCGGCGCCTGGTGCTGCTCGAGGTCGACGCGCACGACGCCGAGGCCAACTTTCTCGAGCCTGTCTGGTCGGGGGATGATCGCGTGGGTTTCGTCACGTCCGCCGCGTACGGCCATACCTGCGGCAAGAGTCTCGCGATGGGCTACGTCGCCGCTCCTGCGGCGGCGGCCGGTACTTCGCTGCACGTGACGATCCTGGGCGCGCGGCGCGCCTGCCGCGTACTCGGCGAGCCGGCAGTCGATCCTGCCGGATCGCAGATGAGAGCCTGATGCTTGCTTCGCACTTGTGGTCGACCGCATGACGAGTGACGCTGAACCAGAAACGGGAGGCAGACGCCGCAAGCGCGGGCCGCGCGTGCGCGCCGCCCATCCCGCCGCCGCGCCTTTCATCACGCGTGCAATTCCTCCGTACGAGATGCTGGGCGAGGAGGCGCTCGCAACCATCGAGGACCACGCCGACCGGCTGCTGCAGGACATCGGGTTCGAAATTCGCGGTGATGCCGAGGCCATCGAGCTGTGGCGCGAGGCGGGCGCCGATGTCGAAGACGACTGTCGCGTGCGCGTACCGAAGGGGCTTGCGCGCGCCATCGTGCGCCGCTCCGCGCAGGAGTGCTTCACGCAACACGCCCGCAATCCCGCGCGCAGCGTCATGATCGGCGGCCGCGCGACGGTGCTCGCTCCGGCGTACGGTTCACCCTTCGTCAGCGACGCGGACGGCGGGCGCCGCTATGGCACGCTTGCGGACTTTGAGAACTTCGTGCGCCTTGCGTATCTGGCACCCTGGCTGCATCACTCCGGCGGCACGGTGTGCGAGCCGACGGACCTGCCGGTCAACAAGCGCCATCTCGATATGGTGTACGCGCACATGACACTCTCCGACAAACCCTTCATGGGCTCGGTCACGACCGCGCCGCGCGCCGCGGACTCGATCGAGATGTGCCGCATCCTCTTCGGCCGCGAATTCGTCGACGCGCACTGCGTGATCCTCGGCAACGTCAACGTGAACTCGCCGCTGGTGCTGGATGGGGAGGCGAGCCGCGTAATCCGCACCTATGCGGCGGCCAACCAGGCGCCGGTGTGTGTACCCTTCATTCTCGGCGGCGCGATGGGCCCGGTGACCACCGCAGGGGGCCTCGCACAGTGTTTCGCCGAGGCGCTTTTCTGTGTCGCGCTTGGGCAGCTCGAGCGACCGGGGTCGCCCGCGATCCTCGGCAACTTCCTCTCCTCGATGTCGCTGCGCAGCGGTGCCCCCACTTTCGGCACCCCGGAACCGGCGCTCGCGTACTTCGCCATCGGCCAGCTGGCGCGCCGCCTCGGCGTGCCGTTGCGCTGCGGAGGAAACCTGTGCGCTTCGAAGCTACCCGACGCCCAGGCGGCCACTGAAAGCGCCAACTCACTCTGGCCGGCGTTCCTCGCCGGCGCAAATTTCGTGCTGCATTCCGCCGGCTGGCTCGAAGGTGGTCTCGTCATGTCCTACGAGAAATTCGTCATGGACCTTGACCAGTGCGGCCTCATGCACGTCATCGGCGCGGGACTTGCGCTCGATGAGAACGGATTTGCGCTCGATGCCTTTCGCGAGGTCGGGCCGGGCAAGCACTTCCTGGGCTCGGCGCACACGCTGCGCAACTACGAGACCGCCTTCTTCGATGCCGACCTGGCCGACAACAACTCGTTCGAACAGTGGCAGGAGGAGGGGGCTCACGATAGCTTCTGGCGGGCGACGCGCCGCTGGCAGAGCCTGCTCGCGGGCTACGAGCCGCCGCCGCTCGACGCCGCGATAAACGAGGCGTTGCGTGAGTACGTCGCGAAGCGCAAGGGCTCGATGCCCGACATGCTCTACTGAGTGCCGGGGAGCGGGGCGGGCGTTGACAGGGAAGAAGGGGCGCGGCATCGTCATCAAAAGCCCCAACGGGTGCAAGGGGATCTATGTCCAAAGCTACGGCCGCGCAGGGAGGCGCCAGTCGATTCGAGATTGCTGAGACACGTGTGGTCGTGCCACCGCAGCTCCAGTGCCTGCAAACTGCCGACGCCGCAGACTCGCAGTTCGCGTCCCGCTACCTCGCATACCGGCATCCGCTGCGGTTCTCCTCGGACGCCCCGGCCAATCGCTGCAACACCTACTATCTCTCCCCCTGGATGGTCATGGCGGTGGTGGACGTTGCCTCCGTGGACCGTTTTGAGAGCCCGCTGAAGGGCCAGGACATCATTGAGTTCCACTATCGCATCTCCGGTGCGATCGAGATCGCCGGCTCCTGGGGGGAGTGTCGGCTCCTCGAGCCCGCGTGGCTTCTGTGGTTTCAGCCAAACGGCTGCGACGATGCCAGCGAGCGGCTCGGTGCCGCACGGCTCGGGCGAGAAACCTGGGTCAGCCTTTACTGCGATCGCCTCTGGCTCGACCAGGTGAATGCGGGCGCGGCGACCCGTCTCGAGGCTGCGCTGTGTCCGGGGGAGGATGCCCGGCTCACCCCGCGCTTTCGCACCGGACCGCACATCGGTGCGACCATTCCGTTGCTGCGGGACATTGTGCGCGCCAACTGCGACGACCCGCTGCACTGGCTGTACGCGTGCGCCAAGGCGAACGAACTCCTGTACGTCACGCTCAGCAACGTCGGGATGTTTGCGCCGCTCGGCGGCGGTCGTCGCAAACTGACGGGGCGCGATCGCAAGCAACTGCACGCAATTCGTGATGCCCTGGCCGCGGACTTCGTCGCACCACCGCGCTTGCCGGCGCTCGCGCGTCGCGCCGGCATGAACTACTCGAAGCTGTGCAGCGGATTTCGTCAGCTGTTCGGGGAGACCACAGCGGAGTTCGTGCGGCGCCAGCGGCTGGAATTCGCACACGATCTGCTGCGCACCTCGGATCTTCAGGTCCAACAGATCGCGCGGCGCGCGGGCTACGCGCATCACGGCAGCTTCACCGCCGCCTTCACGCGACAGTTCGGCTACTCGCCCAAGAAAGTCGGGCGCGCCAGCTCATCCATTTTTGATGGAATCGGCCCGGGATGAGGGCCGATTTCGGTTTCCCGGCCGCAATGGCGCAAGATCGAATCGGAGTGAAGCTTGCGATGCATGAACTGCTATTCCGAGCGATTGGTGCTGTCCCCGCGCTTGCCCTGTGTGTCCTCGGTCTAACTGCTGCGGGTGAGGTAGAGGCGGCGAAGAGATCGCCCTGTGTGAGCGTTGCCAACTCCTGCACAGATTGGGTGACGCTGGGTGACGGTCCGGCTCGCGGCATGATCTACCGCACCTTTCCGCTGGATGTCCGCAACCCCGCCATCCGGCGCGCACTGATCATGGTGCACGGCGCGCTCCGTAACGCCGATCATTACTTTGCGACGGCGACGGGCGCCGCCTTCCTCGCCGGTGCGTTGGACGACAGCTTGGTCATCGCGCCTGCCTTTCGCTCCTGGGACGGCGGTGACTGTCAGGACAAGCTGCAGCCCCCTGAAGTGAGCTGGAGCTGCCACGGCGACAGCTGGCGCTCGGGCGGCGCGGCGACCAGCGCTCCGGCCATCGCATCCTTCGACTTCAT
>Ga0302181_10001617_pt1 | contig 16650 bp, 17 predicted proteins | sample I_Palsa_E3_3_FD_198786 | JGI IMG/M metagenome (GOLD analysis project Ga0302181, IMG submission 198786) | Peat permafrost microbial communities from Stordalen Mire near Abisko, Sweden - I_Palsa_E3_3 | ecosystem: Environmental > Terrestrial > Soil > Palsa > Peat permafrost | place: Sweden...
CATCAGCCTGCTCCTTCGGTTGCCGTGATCATAGATCCGCGACCCCGGCCCGGTGTATCCCCGAAGTTAACTTTCGCCCCGCCAGGCTTCCATATTTATGCCGAACGACCCGTGGTTCCTGTCCTCCTCACCTGCGTGCCACCGGTCACGTAGGGTACGGACCGTGACCAGCTCCCTGGAAGTACCCGGCGCGCCGCCCCGCGCCACCCGGGGCGGGGACCCCGTGGTGCCCGTGGTCGGCATGGTGGGCGCCGGCCAGCTGGCCCGGATGACCGCCCAGGCGGCCAACGGCCTGGGCGTCGGATTCCGCGTCCTGGCCGGCTCGGCGACCGACAGCGCCGCCCAGGTGGCCGCCGGGACGCAGCTCGGGGACTACCGCTCCCTGGCTGACCTGCGCGACTTCGCCGCCGGGTGCGACGTGCTCACCTTCGACCACGAACACGTGCCAGGCGAGCACCTGGCCGCCCTCGAGCAGGCGGGCGTCCCGGTCCGGCCCGCCGCCGCGGCGCTGCGTTTCACCCAGGACAAGCTGGCCATGCGGGAGCGGCTGGCCGGCCTGGGCATCGACTGCCCGCGGTTCACGCCGGTGAACGGGATCGCCGAGGTGGAGGCGTTCGCGGCCGGGTCGTGGCCGGTGGTGCTGAAGGCGGTCAGCGGCGGTTACGACGGCAAGGGCGTCTGGGTGTGCGCCTCGGCGGACGAAGCCCAGGCCGTCCTCGCGCACGGCCTGGCGCTGATCGCCGAGGAGTACGTCGCGTTCGAGCGCGAGCTGGCCGTGCTCGCGGCCCGCTCGCCGCACCGGCAGGGGGCGGTGTACCCGGTGGTGCAGACCGTCCAGCGGGACGGCATCTGCCGCGAGGTGATCGCTCCCGCGCCGGGGCTGGCCGACGAACTGGCGGTGCAAGCGCAGGAGCTGGCGCTGCGGATCGCCGCCGAGCTGGACGTGACCGGGCTGCTCGCGGTGGAGCTGTTCCAGACCTCACGCGGGCTGCTGGTCAACGAACTGGCCATGCGCCCGCACAACTGCGGCCACTGGACCATCGAGGGCGCGGTCACCTCCCAGTTCGAGCAGCACCTGCGGGCCGTCCTGGACCTGCCGCTCGGGTCGCCGGCGCTGGCCGCGCCGGTGACCGTAATGGCCAACGTGCTGGGCGGCGACGACGACGATGTCTACGACCGGTATATCCACGTGATGGCCGGCGACCCGGCGGTCAAGGTGCACATGTACGGCAAGCCGGTTCGTCCCGGCCGCAAGATCGGCCACGTCACGGTGACCGCCGACCGGAGCCACCGCGACCCGGCCGAACTCGCGGACCGGGCCCGCCGGGCCGCCAGCTACCTGCGCTGGGGCCAGGAGGACGGCCCGTGAACCCGGTGGTGGGGATCGTCATGGGCAGCGACTCGGACTGGCCGGTCATGCAGGCCGCGGCTGCGGCGCTTGACGAGTTCGCCGTCCCGTACGAGGCGGACGTGGTGTCGGCGCACCGGATGCCGCGGGACATGATCGAGTACGGGTCGTCGGCGGCCGACCGCGGCCTGCGGGTGATCATCGCGGGCGCGGGCGGCGCCGCGCACCTGCCGGGCATGCTGGCCTCGGTCACGCCGCTGCCCGTCATCGGCGTCCCCGTTCCGCTGGCCACCCTGGACGGCCTGGACTCGCTGCTGTCGATCGTCCAGATGCCAGCCGGGATCCCGGTCGCGACCGTCGCGATCGGCGGCGCGCGCAACGCCGGCCTGCTCGCCGTCCGCATCCTCGCCGCCGCCGAGGACCCGGCCGCCGCGGCGCTGCGTGCCCGGCTCGTCTCGTTCGCCGCGCACCTGGCCGACCAGGCCCGGGCCAAGGGCGCCGCGCTGCGTGATCGCCGGGCTGCCGGGTGAACCGGCTTAGAATCCGCCGGATCCGGGCATGCTCCCTCGGCAGCCCTTTGCCGGAAGGGGAATCGGTCGGTCAGCCTGGGAGGCGGGCGTGAGCATCGGCGCGACACTGGCCGCGGCCCGTCGCCATGCCGGTCTGTCCATCGCCGAGGTCAGCGCGCGCACCCGGGTCCGGGAGAACATCATCGAGGGCATCGAGCAGGACGACTACGCGGCCTGCGGCGGTGACTTCTACGCCCGGGGTCATATCCGCGCCATCGCCGAGGCGGTGGGCACCGGTCCCGCGTCGCTGATCGAGGAGTTCGACCAGACGTGGCGGTCCGCCCAGGAGATGACCGCGGCCGAGGCCTTCCAGCCCGTCCTGCCGGTCAGGAAGCGCGAGCGGCGCCGGGTCCGGTGGACGGCCGCCCTGGCCGTCCTGGTGCTGGCCGTGATCGGCTTCGCCGGCTACAAGTTCGCCTCCGGAGTCGGCAAGACCCAGCGCGCGGCCGACGCCGCCGGCCAGCGGCCGACCCACGCCGGCCAGCCCGTGGCGGCCGCGGCCACCACGCCCAGCGTCCAGGCCGGCATCGCGAAGGCCAGCGGCGCGCAGGCCAGTCCGACCGCGACCCCGTCGGCCAGCCCGGTGGTGGTCCGGGCCCTGACCCCGGCCCAGGTGACCGCCTTCGGCCCGGCCGGGACCGCCGACGGTGACGACCCGCAGCGGGCCTCGTTCGCGATCGCGGGCGACCCGGCCACGCCCTGGTACAGCGACTGGTACGCCACCGCGGACTTCGGGGACATGCAGGCGGGCACCGGCCTGCTGCTCGACATGGGCCGTCCGGTCACGATCTCCTCGGTGCGGCTCTCGCTCGGCGGTGCCGCGGGCGCCAGCCTCCAGTTGCGGGCCGGAAGCCAGCCGGTGCTGGCCGACCTGCCGCCGGTGGCTTCCTCGACCGCCAGCGGTACGCTGACGCTGCGGCTCGGCACCCCGGTTCACGCCCGCTACCTGCTCGTCTGGTTCACCAAGCTGCCGCCCGACCCGGCCGGCACCTATCAGGTCAACGTCTACCGGATCACGGTCCAGGGCCAGCGCTAAGACCCTGCTCGATCCGGGCCGATGCCGCGGGTGCGGAACGCGACTTACCATCGTGTCCATGAGCCTTGATTTCCCCGCGTTTGCCCTGTCCGAAGAGCACGAGGCGCTCCGCGAGTCGGTTCGCGCCCTGGCCGACGACAAGATCGCCCCCCGGGCCGCCGAGGTCGACCGGACCAGCGAGTTCCCCTGGGACGTGTACGAGGCTCTGGTTAAGGCCGACCTGCAGGCGGTGCACATCCCCGAGGCCTACGGCGGCGCGGGTGCCGACGCGATCGCCACCGTGATCGTCATCGAGGAGGTGGCCCGCGCCTGCTCGTCGTCCTCGCTCATCCCGGCCGTGAACAAGCTGGGCACCGTGCCCCTGCTGCTCGCCGCCTCCGAGGAGGTCAAGGCCAGGTACCTGGCCCCGGTCGCGCGCGGGGAGGCGATGTTCTCCTACGCGCTGTCCGAGCCCGAGGCGGGTTCGGACGCCGCGGCCATGAAGACCCGGGCGGTGCGCTCGGCGGACGGTTACGTGCTCAACGGCGTGAAGCGGTGGATCACCAACGCCGGGGTGTCGAAGTACTACACGGTGATGGCGGTCACCGAGCCGTCCGCGGGGCCGGCCGGGATCTCGGCGTTCGTGCTGGAGGACGGGGACCCCGGGTTCACGTTCGGGGCCCCCGAGCACAAGCTCGGCATCAAGGGCTCCCCGACCCGGGAGCTGTACTTCGACGACTGCGTGATCCCCGCCTCTCGCCTGATCGGCGAGGAAGGGAACGGATTCAGGATCGCGCTGAGCACCCTGGACCACACGCGGATCACGATTGCCGCGCAGGCGCTCGGCATCGCCCAGGGCGCCCTGGACTACGCCCTCGGGTACGTCAAGGAGCGCAAGCAGTTCGGCCGCGCGATCGCCGAGTTCCAGGGCCTGCAGTTCATGATCGCCGACATGGCGATGAAGCTCGAGGCGGCCCGCCAGCTCACCTACGCGGCGGCGGCCCGGTCCGACCGGGCCATGGCCGGGGAGCGGGTCGACGACCTGACCTTCTTCTCCTCGGCCTGCAAGTGCCTGGCCTCCGACGTGGCCATGTCGGTCACCACCGACGCGGTGCAGCTCCTCGGCGGCTACGGCTACGTAAACGACTACCCGGTCGAACGCATGATGCGCGACGCCAAGATCACCCAGATCTACGAGGGCACCAACCAGATCCAGCGCATGGTCATGGCCCGCCAGCTGCTCAAGTAGCGTTCTAATCCGCGTTTATACAGGCCAGCGACGGTCTGGCCGGTTTGTGCGGTAGCTGAGTAGATCGTGCGTGGGGCCGCTCTGTGGTAACACGCCATCTTGGCTATATGTCGCTTATTTCCGGTTCGTCAGTTCGTTTCCGGATGTGGTGCTGACCCCAGGCGTGTCCGCATCAGCCTGCTTCTTGCCGATTGGGTGGTGGCGGCTGCGGTAGGCGGCGGCAGCGGCGCGGTCGTTGCACAGGTCGCAGCAGTAACGGCGGTGGCCGGCTCTGGTCCGGTCGACGTAGACGCAGGTGCAGGGATGAGCGGCACAAGAACCAAGGCGGGTCAGGCCGTAGCGTGCGATGTGGGCGGCGAGCGCCGTGGGTAGCCGGGCGGCCAGGGCCGGGAGGCCGGTGGCGCCGGGAGCGACGCTGAGCCGGGCCCGGCCGTCGGGGGCCGGGACCAGAACGGGCACTGCGGCGGTCGTCAGGAGGAGGGGGTTGAGGGCCAGTGCGGCGGCTTGTGGTGTGGCTGCGGTGAAGGCCGCGTGCAGGCCGCCGCGTAGGGCCCGCAGGAGGCCCAGGTCCCCTGGCCCGAGCGCGTTCGCGTGCTGGGGATGGCCGACCGCGTGCAGGACGGCGGCGTACCAGTCAAGGGTGGCGAGCCGGTCGGGCGGGTCGGCCAGTTCGTCGTAGGAGTTGACCAGCAGGACGGCGAGTTCCAGATCGTCCGCTGGCTCGCCGCCCGCGGCGCGCAGCCATCCCGGCGGGAACAGCCCAGCGCCCTCAGCCATCGCTGACTCCTAGCTTCGTTAGTTGTTAAGCAGCATATGAAACTGACTCTACCTCAACCTGCGCTCGTTCCAGATGCCGTCACTGAACGGCTTGATCAGCTATCTATCAAGAATTTCCCCACCTGGTGAACCTCAGTACCTAGTGGCTCGTTCTAACTGACGTGAGATAGCCGACGTCCCGTCGGCCCACCGAATGGATGGAGTCATGACCGTGCAGCCGAAGCATCAGCACCCTCACCGGGCCGCGGCCCGCGCCCTTGCCAACAACCACTCCCGGGCCGTGGCCCGGATCCTCAACCTCAACCACTCCCGGGCCGTGGCCCGGATCATCACCCTCAACCACTCCCGGGCCGTGGCCCGGATCCTCAGCCTTAACCACTCCCGGGCCGTGACGGCTGCGGGTCGCGCCTAACCGGGCGAGCGGGATGGCGACTCCCGGTTCCGAAGCTGTTGCGGCCACCCCTGGCGTGGCCGATGAGGCGCTGCTAGCGCGGGATCGGGCGCTGACCACGCTGGATGAGGGGGATCCCGCAGGGGCGCTGGCCCTCGTCGGCGAGGGGCTGGCGGCGCTGGAGAAGGCGGGGCTGGGCGCCGGCCCAGACGCCGCCGCCGTGCTTGTAACACGCGCGGAGATTGAGGAGTCGCTGGGCCGCTTCGGCGACGCCACGGCCACCGCCGCTGCGGCCCTCGTCCTGCTCGAGGGTGCGGTGGCCGAGGGCGGCGCCGAGGACTGCCTGTTGTTGTGGTGTCAGGCTCAGGAGCGATTGGCGGGCCTGGAGCGATTGGCGGGAGAGTTCGACGCCGCCGCGGCCCGGTTGACCGCCGCGGCGGACCGGGCCGCGGCGGCGTTCGGTGAGGCGTCGCCTGCGGTTGTGTCCGCCGCGAACGCGCTGGGGGTGGTGTACAAGTACGCGGCGGACTTCGACGCGGCTGAGGGAGCCTACCGGCGAGCCATGGCCGCTGCCGGCGGTCAGGCCGACCCGCTGATACTGGCTGGCCTGCTGCATAACCTGGGCGGCCTGGCCCATGCGCGGGGCGACTTCACCGGCGGGATTCCCCTCGCGGAGCGAGGCGTCGCGCTGCGGACCGGGGCGCTGGGCGCAGGTCATCCCGATGTCGCTCGTGACTGGAACGCCCTGGGTGCCCTTTACCACCTCGCCGGGCGTTTCGGTGACGCCGCACAGGCCTACGATCGGGCCCTGGCGGTGTTCGAGGACCGTTATGGCCCCGATCATTTCGAGGTCGCGATGACGTGCGCCAATCTCGCGGTGCTGGCCGCCGATCGGGGGCGCGGCCAGGAAGCCGAGGCGCTCGGCCGCCGGTCGCTGCGGATCCTCGAAGCGGTCCTCGGCCCGCAGGATGCCGAAGTCGGCCTGACCTTGCTGAACTTGGCGGCGGTGGTCGCCGAGCAGGGCAGGCGGGCCGAGGCAGCCGGGCTGATGGCCCGGGCTGCAGCCATCCTGGAGGCCCGGCTTCCTCACGACCATCCTCATGTGGTCGCATCCGGCCAGGCCCTCGAACGCCTAGGGGCACCGTTGTGACAGGCGCACCAGATACCCGCGGCGGGCAGCGCGCGGGGTTCGTCCCGGTGCTACCGCGCGCGGCCTGGGTGGTGCTTGGCGGTGACTTCGTATCCGCCATCGGGAGCGGCTTGACGCTGCCGTGCCTGTTCATCTACGCGCACCAAGTCCGCCACCTTAGCTATGGCACGGCCGGTCTGGTGGTCGCTGTCATCGCCCTGGCATCGCTGCTCGGCAACCCGGTGGGGGGTGCAGCAGCCGACCGGTGGACGCCGCGGCGCGCGCTGATATCCGGGCTGGTCATAGCCGCAGCGGGCTCGACCGCCCTCGCCCTGGCCCGCACCGCGCTCGCCTTGTTCGGGGCGGCTGGCCTGCTCGGCTTGGGGGTGTCCGTGATCTGGCCCGCCCAAGACACCCTCCTGGCCAGCCTGGCTGGCCCGACCGCCCGCTCCGCGGTGTTCTCGGTCCGGCACGCCTGCCTGAACGCCGGGCTCGGCCTCGGCGCGCTCGGCGCGGCCACTGTGGTCAGCGTCGCCCATCCGGGCACCTTCGTCGCCGTCTACCTCGCCGACGCCGCCTCGTTCCTCGCGTTCGTGCCCGTGCTGGCACGCCTCGGCTCGCCGGCGCGGCAGGCCGGCGCACCGGGCCGGGCCCGGCCAGAGCGCACCTGGTGCCGGGAGGTACTCAGGGACAAGGCATTCCTGCGGGTCTGGGTGCTCACCGCGCTGATCGTGACCGTCAGCTTCGGCCAGGTCCAGTCCAGCTTCGCCGGGTACGCGACCCGGCCGGGCGGAATCGGTACGCACGGCCTCAGCGCGGCCTTCGCGGCCAACATGCTGACCGTCGCATGCGGGCAGCTGTTCGTGCTGCGATGGCTTGGAGGTCACCGGCGCACCACCGGCGTGGCGCTGGCCGCCGCGGCCTGGGCGGCAACCTGGGCGGTGGTGATCATCGGCGGCCACCTCGGCGGCGGCGCGGCGGCCGAGATCGCCTTCGGCGCCGCCATGGTCATATTCGCCCTCGGGGAAAGCCTGTTCTCGCCGACGCTACCGGCGATCATCAATGACCTGGCCCCGCCCGGAGCCGCTGGCCGGTACAACGGACTCAGCACCCTGGCCTTCACCACCGGGTTTCTCCTCGGCCCGGCCAGCGGCGGCCTCGCGCTCGGCGCCGGCCGGGGAACCGGCCTCTTCGCCGTGATGGTCCTGGCCTGCGCTCTCGCCGCCGTCGCGGCCCTCAGACTAGGCCGCCACCTCCCGCCCGGCGCCAACCAGATCACAGCACTTGCCGCGCCCCCAATCCAGCTCCACGAGGAGCTAACAGCTGTCGACTAGATCTCAAGATCCTTTGTCCCTGAAATGGGTGCTGTCCTATGACGCTGCGTCTTGGATGGCCGCCGCGATCTCGCGGGCGACATCATCAGGGTGGTCGAGCGGCAGGAACGTCCGGCCGCCCGGCACCGTGGTGAGGCTGGCCTGCGGGAACGCCTCGCTCAGCTGCTGTCCGAGCCGGGTCCGGAAGAACGGGTCGTCCTGTCCCCACAGGATCCGCACGGGGCCGGTGAACTGACCGAACCGGCTGGCGGCGTCGAGCAGGACGCGCCGGTTGACGCCTCGCGCGAACTTGGCCAGGTCGCGCCGGACGGCCTTGCTGGCCAGCGGCTGCATCCAGCTGCTGGTGAGGTCCGGGTCGAGCGGCCCGCTGGACAGCGGTCCGAAGGCGAGCGGGCCGTGCCGCACCTTTTTCCACCGCAGGGTCAGGGCGAGGCCAGCGACCAGCCGGGGATGGCGCAGCGCGCGGAACAGTGGTGCGAGGGCCCGGGGCGGGAACGTGCCGAACGCGTCGCAGTTGGTCAGCACCGCGGCACCGACCCGGCTCGTGTCGCCGCCGAGCACGACCTGGCAGATCGCCCCGCCGGTGTCGTTGCCGACGATGGTCACGTCGCGCAGGCCGAGCGCCGAGATGAAGTCCCGGATGAGCGTGGCCATCCCCTGCGGCGAGAGGTCGGCGTCGGCGTTCATCGGCCGCTGGTGCGCGCCGAGCGGGAGGGTCAGCGCGTAGCTGCGGATGCCCTCGGCCGCGAGACGCTCGGCCACGGGCTGCCAGAGCCGGGCGTCGACGAGAATTCCGTGCACGAACACGACGGGCGGGCGGGAGCTTGACGCGGGCCCGGCGGCGCGGTACTCGAGCCTGCCCTGCGGCAGGTCGGCCACGGCGAAACCGGTGGGTGCGTGATCGGTTATCATGAATAAAACATACAGTCAGTACGTATGTTTGTCGAGAGGCCGTTTGGCGCGGCCGGACGGAGATGTGAAGATTCAGGCAATGCCATCCCGGACTTCCGCCACGCCGAGAGCGCGGCGTACCCAGGCCGACCGCTCGGCCACGACCCGTGAGGCGCTGGTCGCGGCGGCGCGCCGGCTGTTCGCGGCGCAAGGTTTCGCGGACGTGCCGACCGACGCGATCGTCGCGGCGGCCGGAGTCACGCGCGGAGCGCTATACCACCAGTTCGCGGACAAGACGGCGCTGTTCGACGCGGTCATGGAAGCGGTCGAGGCCGATATCGCCAGGCGGCTCGCTGACACGGTGGCCGCCGCCGGAGTGTCCGATCCGGTCGAGGCGTTGCGGCACGCCGTGCGGACGTGGCTGGATATCTGCGTCGAGCCGGAGATTCACCGCATCGCTCTGGTCGACGGGCCGTCGGTCCTGGGCTGGTCGCGCTGGCGGGAGGTGTGCCAACGTCACGTATTCGGACTGGTACAGGCCCTCCTGGCCCACGGGATCGAGCTCGGGCGGATCCGCGCCCAGCCGGCCCGCCCGCTGGCGCACGCGTTCATGGGGGCCGGCGACGAAGCCGCCCTGTACGTCGCGGAATCGGCCGACCCCGAGCGGGCGCGCGCCGAGATGATCGCGGTCCTGGACCAGCTGATCGCGGGCGTGACGGCGTGATGTTTACGCGGGCGCTGTCTCCCGGGCGGGACGACGGCGGACGTCGGCGACGGGACCGGGCCAGTCCGGGTCGGGGATGGTCCGGCGCAGGACCGGGGCGACTTCGGCCTGGAACAGCTCCAGGCTCGCGACGAATTGGGCGTGGCTCAGGTTCCCCGGATTCCCGCCGGGGGCGTCCAGGTGACCTTGTGCCCGGACCACAGCTGACGCAGCAGCCGGTAGTTCTCCGCGATCGTGTCCCAGGCCTCGAGCCGGCCGATGCCGAACAGCTCGGCCTGCTCGGGCCCGTTGCCCTTGCCGATGATCAGCTCGACGCGGCCGCCCGACAGGTGGTCGAGCGTGGCGTAGTCCTCCGCGACCCGCACCGGGTCCAGCACCGACAGCAGCGTGACCCCGGTGAACAGCCGGATTCTTGAGGTCACCGCGGCGATGTGGCTGAGCACGACCGGCGGCGCGCTGGACAGGAACGGGGCATGATGGCGTTCCCCGACCGCGAAGCCGTCGAACCCTAGCTCCTCGAACAAGACCGCGTTCTGCACGGTCTGCGACAGCCGCTCGGTCGGATCGCCCGGCCGGCCCGAAGCGTCGGGGCTGTTGGCGACCAGGTCCAGGCCGATGAACCTCATACCGCCACCGCCTGGTCGCGCTTGGCGACCTCTTCCCGGACGATCGGGATGACGTGGCGGCCGACGTCGATCGCGTCGGCCAGCAGGTCGTAGCCGCGCATGGAGATGATGTCGACGCCGAGGTCGATGTAGTCCAGGATGGCCTGCGCCACGGTGTCGGGCGTGCCGACCAGGGCGTTGGAGTTGCCCGCGCCGCCGGTGGCGGCGGCGGTGCGGGTCCACAGCGCCCGGTCGAAGCGCTCGCCTTCGGCCGCGATGGCCAGCAGCCGCTGGGAACCGGTGTTCTCCGGGTTCTTCAGCGGCCGGCGCCGGGACAGTGCCCCGCCGTTGGCTGACACCCGGTCTTCGATCAGGCCGACGATGTCATGGGCCTTGGCCCAGGCTTTGTCCTCGGTCGGCGCGATGATCGGCCGGAACGCGACCTGAATCTTCGGGACTTCGTCGCGTCCGGCGGCCCTGGCCGCGGCCTTGACCGACTCGATCTGTTCCGCGGTGCTCGCGAGCGGCTCGCCCCACAGGCAGTAGATGTCGGCCTCGGCGCCGCCGATCCGGTACGCGGCCGGGGACGAGCCACCGAACGACAGCCTTGGCCGGGGCGCCTGGACCGGGAAGACGTCGCTGACGAAGTCGGCGAACGTGTAGTGCGGCCCGTCGTGGTCGAAGGGCTCGCGGGCGGTCCAGGCCTGCTTGACGATGGCCATGTACTCCCCGGTGCGGGCGTACCGCTCGTCATGGGTCAGGTAGTCGCCCTCGCGCTGCTGCTCGTGGTCGGTGCCGCCGGTGATGAAGTGCACGGTCACCCGGCCGTCGCTGATCTGGTCGATGGTGGCGAACGTCTTGGCCGCGAACGTCGGGTAGGACACGTTCGGGCGGTGGGCGAGCAGCAGCTGCAGCGTGTCGGTCTTGCTGGCGATGTAGGCCGCGGCCGGGTTCGGGTCCGGAGACCCCGAGCCGTAGGCGAACAGGACCCGGTCCCAGCCGTGCTCCTCGTGCGCCCGCGCGAGCCGGAGCGTGTAGTCCTTGTCGAAGCTCGCACCGGATCTGGCGGTGATCTCGCTGCCGTCGTTGGTCGCGGCGATGCCGAGGAACTCCACTGGCATAACGGTTCTCCTCCGGGCGGCGGCCACGCGCATTATCGATATAATCGATCTGACTTATGGCTAATAGTAGTGCGTCCGGCAGCTAGTAGTGCGTCCGGCAGCATACGGCCCCGGAGGCCGGTGAGCTTCCGGGGCCGTGAGATGCGATGGCGGCGGACAGTTAGCTTTCCGCCACGTCACCAGCAGCATCCACCTCCCACGCCACACCCGTACCGGTCGCTGCCGCTCCGACCAGAATGCTTACCAGGTCGATGGCGCATCGACCTTATAAGAGCTGGTACAACGGCCCATCGACCCGGAAACGGGGACGCCCAGTAGCTCTCGAGTCGCCGCGATGCGGTACCCGTGCGACCCTTGGTGCGCAAGCGTGCCGTGGTACGCCAACCGCGCGGATGCGAGTCAGCAACCAGCCAGCTTCCATGATCATGAAGGGTTCGGTACGGATAGCGGTAGCAAACCCTTCGCGATCATGAATAAGACTCCCGCGATCCGGGAGAACACCACCCGGCTGACGGCGTGACGCCGCAGGTACGTGATCCACTCCTCGTGCTGCTCCACGAGCGGACGGTCCTGGCGCGGTGATGACATGCGAGAAAACTAAGATCATCCAGCCGCCAGCAGATAAGGCCCCGGTGAACAGACCACGTCCGGCGGACCAAGCTTGATCACCCAGGCGCAGGCGAGGCCAAATACTCACCGACCGGCACGGTCAGGGACCTGGTCGAAATTCACCGCATCGGGTCCGCGGCCGGCCAGCCCTAGCGCGGCATCCAGCATCCGTTCGCGAGTATCGATTTCGTCGCTCATCCGCAGGACCAGTGACGCGAGCTCAGCCGTGGTGCCCGGCCTGAGCCGCGCGCAGTAGCCGGCCAGCCGGTACCTCAGCGTGCGGCGCCTGCTCATCGAGGTCCGCGTGGCTACCTGCGGGATGCCCAGGCACCTGAGCGCCAGCACCCGCCCCTCGGGGCGGGTCGGCCCGCCCGGATATCCGATGTCGTTCACGAGGCGTTGGACGCGCCGCGCGGTCACCGGGTTGACACGGCGGGTAGAGCTAACCGACCGTGATCGCGTCCAGCAGCTTCTTCAGGAACTGCGCTGACACCACGGGCGGGTAGTCGTTCGGCTGGCCGATCGGCGGCTGGAGCGACTCGATCACCGCGTCGTGGTCGGCCTCGTAGAAGTAGACCAGCGAGACCAGGTCCTCGTCGGGCGCCTCCGCCTGTGGCGGCAGCACCCGGTGCCGGTTGGACTTCCACCGCGCGCCGCTCCAGCGGGCCAGCAGGTCGCCGGTGTTGATGGTGAACGCGCCGGGGACGTACGGCGCGTCCTCCCAGCCGTCCTGCTCGGTCCAGACCTGCAGGCCGCCGCGGCCGGGCTCGCGATCCAGGACGGTCACCGTCCCGAAATCGGTATGCGGCCCGATGCGGAACTGCCCTGGTTCCGGCCGTCCGGCCACCGTCATCGGCGGGTACCAGTTGATGTTCATCGTGTGGGTGGCGTGCCCGGTGTGCCGGGTGAAGAAGTCGTCTTCCAGGCCCAGCGCGGCCGCGCAGATCACCAGGAGCTCGTCCGCGAGCGCGCGCATGCGAGCCAGGTAGGCGACCGCCGTGGCCTCGAGCCCCGGCACCTCGGCCGGGTAGACGTTGGGCTGGAACCAGTACCCGTCGACCTCGGGGTCACCGGTCGGCTGATCGGCGCCGACCGCGTACGACTCCTTCATGTCGGGCGGAGTTTCTGTGCCCTCGGCGTAACCGTTCGCCTCGACCCCGGGCGGCAGCCAGCCCCGCCCGCCCACGGTCACGGCGTAGCGCCGCTTGGTCTCGGCCGGCAGCGCGAAGAACGCCCGGGCCTGCGCGCGGACCCGCGCGCGCAGGTCGTCCGGCACGCCGTGCCCGGTGATCAGGAAGAAGCCCACGCTCTGCAGCGCCGCGTCGACCTCGGCGGCGACCGCCGCGCGGGCCGCCTGCTGTCCGCCGAACCAGGGGGTCAGGTCGATCACGGGAACTGACGAAGGCATGATCTGAGCTCCGATGCCGGGCCGGTCACGGGCAGCGCCCCTTATCGGTAAGGATAGGACGTGGACCTGATCATCGCCGTAGAGGATCCGAACGACCACGACGTGCGCGCCCTCCTGCAACGGCACCTGACCTTCGCCCGCGAGGAGAGCCCGCCCGAGCATGTGCACGCTCTGGACACCGAAGCCTGGTCCGACCCCGGCCTCACCCTGTACGGGGCCCGCCTGGACGGCGTGCTCACCGGCGTCGGCGCGATCAGGCAACTGGACGAAACTCACGGCGAGCTCAAGGCCATGCACACCCGGGCGCAGGACCGCGGCCAGGGCGTCGGGCAGGCCATGCTCGCCCACCTGCTGCGCGTGGCCGAAACCCGCGGCTACCTGCGGGTCAGTCTGGAAACCGGGACCATGGACGCGTTCGCCGCCGCCCGCTCCCTGTACCGTAAGGCGGGGTTCAAGCCGTGCGCGCCGTTCGGCCCTTACACGGTCAACCCGTATAGCGTCTGCATGACCCTGGCCCTGGAACCGGCCCGCGGAGCTTAGTCCGCGTTGCCAATGCGTTAACAAGGGCCGCTACCCTGTGACAACCTTCTTAAAGCGAAAGGACTACCGTGGCCGAGTCATTGCGCGAGCGCACGCTCGTCGTGCTCAAGCCGGATGCCGTCGCCCGCGGCCTGGCAGGACGTATTATCCAGCGGTTCGAGGACGCGTCGCTGAAGATCATCGGCATGAAAATGCGCAAGATCGACGCCGACTTCACCCGCAAGCACTACTTCGACCTGGAAGAGCGGCTGGGATCAGCCGTTTACAACGCCACGGCGGAGTTCATGCAGCGCGGTCCGGTCATCGCGTTCGTGATCGAAGGCGAAGACGCGGTGGCCACGGTGCGCAAGATCGTCGGCTCTACCTACCCGAACGAGGCCCAGCCCGGCTCGATCCGCGGCGACTTCGCGCATCAGTCCAAGGCGGTCGCCGTCGCGACCGGCAAGGCGGTCGCGAACCTGGTGCACGCCTCGGGCAAGCCAGAAGAAGCGAAGTACGAGGTCGACCTGTGGTTCGACGCGACCGAGCTGTACGAGTACCACAGCGCGAACGACGCGTTCGGCTGGTTACCCCGGAACTGGCTGACCCCGGAACTGGCTGACCCCGGAGCTGGCGACGCCGGAGCTGGTGACCCCGCAACCGCGTGCTCCTACTGGGCGGAGAGGTTGGGCGCGCCCTTCCGCAGGACGTACTTCTGGATCTTCCCCGTCGCGGTCTTCGGCAGCTCGCCGACGAAGGTGACGCCGCTCGGGGCCTTGAAGTGCGCCAGGTGCTCCCGTGCGAAGGCGATGACCTCGTCCTCGGTCGTGCTGGCGTCCTCGTGCAGCACCACGAAGGCGTGCGGCGTCTCGCCCCACTTCTCGTGGGTCAGGCCGACGATCGCGGCTTCCCGGATCGCCGGGTGGCGCAGCAGCGTGCCCTCGACCTCGATCGAGGAGATGTTCTCCCCGCCGCTGATGATCACGTCCTTGAGCCGGTCCCGGATCTCCACGTAGCCGTCGGGGTGGACCACCGCCGCGTCTCCGGTGTGGAACCAGCCGTCACCCATGGCCCGTTCGGTCGCTTCGGGGTCTTGGTAGTAGCCCTCCATGACGACGTTCCCGCGGACGACGATCTCGCCCACCGTCTGCCCGTCCGCGGGCACCTCGCGCCGCTCGGGGTCGACCACCCGCAGTTCGCCGGAGGTCAGCAGCTCGACGCCGGTCCGTGCCTTGATGACCGCGCGGTCCGCCAGCGGCAGGCCCTCGTGCTCGGGCAGCGGGGCGCAGACCGTGATGAACGGCGCCGTCTCGGTCAGGCCGTAGACCTGGGTGACCTCCCAGCCGAGATCGGCTTCGAGCCGCTCGATGGTGGCCGCCGCCGGCGGTGCCCCGGCCGTCACCACCCGAACGCCGGCCGGGACCTCGCCCCGGACCGCGGCGGGCGCGTTGGCCAGCGAGATCAGCACCGTCGGCGCGGCGGCCAGCCAGCTCACCTGCTCGTCCCTGATCAGCCCGAAGATGGTCGCCGGGTCGACCTTGCGCAAGCAGATGTGCGTACCCGCGGCCGCCGTGACCGTCCAGGTGTAGGTCCAGCCGTTGGCGTGAAACATCGGGAGGGTCCACAGGTACCGCTCGCCGACTCCTATCGGCAGGTGCAGCAGCGTGCCGATCGTGTTCATGGCGGCGTTCCGGTGGGTGATCATCACGCCCTTGGGGCGCGCCGTGGTCCCGCTCGTGTAGTTGATCGAGAGCAGGTCCCGCTCGCCGATCTCGGGCCGCTCGAAGCCGGGATCGGCGGCGGCGATCGCCGCCTCGTAGTCGAGCCACCCGCCCGCCGCGTCCCCCGAGGCGCCGTCCCTCAAGGCACCGTCCCCCGAGGTACCGTCCCCGGAAGCGGCGCCCTCGAAGGCCACGAAGTGGCGCACGCCCGGCATCTCGTCGCGGACGCTGTCCACTGCCTTCAGGTAGTCGCTGTGGACGCAGACCACCGTGGCTCCCGAGTGGTTCACGATGTAGACGAAGTCCTCCGCCGTCAACCGGTAGTTGATCGGCACCAGGACCGCCCCGATCTGCGGCACGGCGTAGAAGGCCTCCAACTGTGCGTGCGTGTTCGGTGCGATCGTGGCCACCCGGTCGCCCTGTCGTACGCCCAGTGTTTGCAGCGCCGCGGACCAGCGGTCGCAGCGGTCGAAGAACTGCCGGTAGGACAGGCGAAGCTCGCCGTCGACGACCGCCTCGCGGTCGGCGTGCAGCCGGCGCGTCCGGCGGGCGAAGTCAAGGGGCGACAAAGGGGTTTCCATGGTTCGATTGTGACAGCCGGACCCCCTGCCTGTAGAGCCCGAGTCCCAGCGGCGGGGCCACAACAGGGGCCACAACGGGGGCCACAACAGGGGGCCACCGGGACCGGCGTCGGGACCGCCGCCGGCCGCCGAGATACGGCCGTGATCACTGCCTGGTCCATGCTGGTTACCAACGGTGTTATTGTCTTGTGATTATCGTCACAAGTGCTCCGGTAAACCGGTCGCCGATTTTCTAGCCGAAGTTCGCCGCATTCGGGCGGCCTTTCTGGCATTGTTAGGCGCCAGCGGTACTTGTGCGAGGCGGGCCAGACGGCGCACCAGGTCAGGTGCAGCGGGCGGCGCGGCGCCAGTAACCGCGTGGGCCCACCGGCACGCCGGTACTACCGCGAGCCGGCGTCTGGCGCCAGGCGGGGCATGGCCGGAAGGAAAGGATTGCCTTGTCGCGACACCGGACGGGGAATCGCAGCAATAGGCGCAAGCGCGGGTTGATCCGACGCGTCGGCATTGTCTTTCCAGTCGCGGTTTTCGCCGCCGTAGCGGTCATCGGCGTCGCGGTCGGCGCGGCAGTATTCAGCCCGGGATCGGGCGCCTTTAACGTTGCCCAGGCCGTCGAGGCGGTACCGGGCAGCCACACCATGGCCCTGCTCGAAGCCGAGCGC
>Ga0302181_10001622_pt1 | contig 16588 bp, 10 predicted proteins | sample I_Palsa_E3_3_FD_198786 | JGI IMG/M metagenome (GOLD analysis project Ga0302181, IMG submission 198786) | Peat permafrost microbial communities from Stordalen Mire near Abisko, Sweden - I_Palsa_E3_3 | ecosystem: Environmental > Terrestrial > Soil > Palsa > Peat permafrost | place: Sweden...
AACACGCTGTCAGCGCGGCCCGTCCGTGGCTGTCCGTGGAAAGCCGACGGTGCACACCGACCGTCCTGGCGGCCGGTCGCCGTCCGCTTACCTGCATCGCCGCGGTGACGCAAGTGGTTCCGTGGTGCCGCATTTACGGTTTGCGGGCGTGCTTCACTATGCCCCCTTGCCCTGATTGCTGCCGGTTCCTGCGCCCGGGCGGCCGGGTCAGGGAGCGAACCTGCGGAGGGACCGGCGGTTTCGGGGGTTTGCTGGTGCGGTGCCTTTCTTGCCGGGGACGGGTGGTGACCTGCTCCATGACGGGACGGGGGGGCGGCGAGGGACAGCCAGGCTTACCTAGGCCCGCGGGCGCTGTGCCGCGCCCGGCGACATGATGATCGATCGGGCTGTCCTCCCGCCTGCGGGGGGATGCGGCCGCTCAGTCTATACAGGCCGTCCGCCTGGCCCTGCGCGGCAGGACCGGGAGCGGCTGACAGCGGACTGGCGGGAGCTGGCCGCGGTTATTGCCCCATCGGGTGAGTTCGGCTCCGGCTCGCCGGCCTGGCCGGCCGCGTCAGGATGGCCACCATGGGACGAGATGGCGGCTCAGGCGGCGGTGAGCGCGTCGTCGCCGAGCTCGGCCAGGATGTGGCAGGCCTGCCGGAGGATCTTGCGGGCCTCGGACAGGGCGGCGCGCTTGCCGTCCTTGCGGTCCTTGACCGCGGCGTAGTAGGCGTGGTCGGGAGCCGAGGCCCGGGCGTGGGTCTTGCCGGCCTCAAACACCGCCCAGCGCAGCACCGCCGGGCCCTGCCGGGACAGCCGCCCGGGCGAGCGCCGGGAATCGGAGGAGTAGACGGTGATGTCCAGCCCGGCGAACCGGACCGCCTTGCGGGAGGAGGAGAACCGGCCGGCGCCGCCCAGCCAGCAGGTCAGCGCCAGCGCGGTGACCGGGCCGACCCCGTACAGCCGGGCGGCGAGCACCCTCGCCCCGGTCAGCGACCGGGCAGCGGCCAGCAGCCGGTGCCGCAGCACCTCCAGGCGCCCCTCCAGGAAGGCGAGCATGCCCAGCGCGGTGTCCACCTGCAGCTGCCCGGCCAGCGACAGGTGACAGGCGGCGGCCGCCTGCACTGCCTCGATGTCCTGCTCGGTGCGCAGCGCGCCCAGGGCCGGAGCGCCCTGATGGAAGAACGCCGCGTGGATGCGCTGCACCCAGGCTGTGTGCTCGGCCCGCAGGTCGTGGTAGGTCTCCAGCAGTGCCCGGCACTCCAGGACGTACGACGGCGGGATCCAGCACTCCGGCAGCCGGCCCTCGGCCAGCAGCTCCCGCAGGTGCCGCGAGTCGGTCTTGTCAGTCTTAGCGTGCCGCTTGCGGCCGCGGGCGAACGCGGTGTCAGCCGGCTCGGCGACGTGCGCCGCGACGCCGGCCCGCCTAGCTCCTCCGCGACGTACCGCCACCCGGTGCACCCTCCAGCGCGAACGCGACGTCATCGCGGCCGGCGAACCGCACCAGCCAGGACCGCAGATGCGCCCGGTCGGCCGGGGCGATCTGGCCGCGCTTCACCTCCCCCGTCGCGGTGTCGAGATAGTCGAACGTGAGTTGCTTCCGGTGGATGTCGAGCCCGCCTACGATGGGCATCGGGACCTCCTCAAGCTCCAGCGGGGCACCAGCACCCCGCGCGAATGCCTACGCGGTCAATCGTGACGCGTCTGAGCTGAGGAGGTCTCACGCACGGAAGGCACCGGCCTCAGCTCAGCCCGGCCCGATGCATGTCATCTATATGTCCGTGGACACCGCGACACAGCGGTCCACAGCGCTACAAGATGACACACGGCGGGACAGAGAAGAAACGGCCCGCTAGTACGAGAATTCGCCGCTAGCGGGCCGTTTTCGCAGGTGGTGGCAGGTGTTGGGTTCGAACCAACGTAGGCTGAGCCGACGGTTTTACAGCACGCTCCTCCTGCCCGAGTCACCCCGCGCTGACCAGCGCATACGCCGTCCGAGGCGCGTTCGCGGGCCGCCGCCGTCCGCTATGCGTCCGCGCGCGCCTGGTTCCGGGGTCCGTGCGGTCCACGGACAGGCACGGACCAGCCCACGGACGGGGACGGGAAAAGCCACGGACGGGGCCCGCAGGAGCGGTCAGGCGGACCGTCCTCGCCCAGATTCCGGCCCTGACCTGCCATTTCAGGATTCCAGCCGCACATGCATGGCTGGAGTACCCACGGGCCGTACCGGCGCTAGGCGCGGCCTCCTTAGATGAGCCTCGAGCCACCCAGCCGCAGAACTCGCCCAGGAGCACGGGGGCTCGCCCTCGGGCAAGGCACGCTGCCGTCTCCATCCGGCGCTCATATACTGGTCGCATGAGCGCGATGCGTGAGGAACTGCATCACCTAGTGGACGAGCTTCCCGAAGAGGAGGTCCGGCCGGTTCTTGAGCTGATCCGGGGCAGGGCTGATGCTTCTCACAGCGCACGGGATCTGCCGTTCTTCGCGTCCTTCGAGTCTGATCCGGATCTCGCGGAGAGGTCAGAGGAGATCCTGCGGGCCGAACTCGGCCGCTGACATGCTGCTATGCGATACGGGTGTCCTGCTCGCTGCAGGCAACGTGAAGGACAATCATCACGCCGCGTGCCTTTCTCTGATGCGCGCCGCCGAAGGGCCGCTCCTCGTTCCGTCGCCGGTATTGGGCGAGATCGGCTACCTACTCCAGTCACGCGTCGGGCCGCACGCGGAGGTCACCTTTCTGAAGTCATTCGGCGGCAATGGCTTCCACGTTGCTGAAGTCGAGGAAGGCAACATCTCGCGCATCGCGGAACTCGTCGAACAGTACGTGAGCCTTCCCCTCGGCATCGTCGATGCGGCCGTGATCGCGATCGCTGAGCGCTTGAACCTCACGGAGGTCGCGACAATAGACCGCAAGCACTTCAGCATCGTCCGCCCAAGGCATGTCTCCGCGTTCAGGCTCCTCCCCCAAGCACTCTAAAAGCACCCACGCACTGCGTCGGCTTTGAGCTACTACCCGCGCGCTCTGCCGCCGAACTGTCTGATCATTGTGCGACAAATTGCTCATTAGACGGGACGCGGAGTGACCGCCAAATGTCCTGCCATCCCCCTACCATGACGCTATGCCTGGGTTTTCATCTCCATGAGCACGCCAAACGCGGACGCCTGGGAGCTGGCAGGCTTCCCTGGTCGCCTTGACGTCGCTGCGTACCTGACCGCAGATCAGCTGGCAGCACAGTACCGCGTGCTCGTGGACGTGCTGCTGGACGCGCAGGAGCACTCACTGACCGGAGTCGGCCGCAATGAACTTCTCGCCGCCGTCCGGGACCGCATCGCCGACGCCACCGACGCGATGGCCGCGGAACGCCTGACTCGCCCAGAAGCCTTCGATCTGGACGCGCGGATGCGCGCGCTCCAGGATTGGAAAGTCGTCATCCGCTGGCAGGACAAGGCGAAGACCGAAGCCGACTTCATCCGGACCCGGGACCGCTACCAGCTGACCAGCGAGGCCGCAGACCTGCACCGCTGGCTGCGCCGGAAGATCGACGAGGACGCGGTGTCAACGAGCGCGGCGGCGTTCGCGCCGGCCATCATCGCCGAACGGCTCGACGACACGATCGACGCTATCGGGCAACGGGATCTCGGCCAGGCGGCCCAATCCTGGGCCCAGGTGCGCACCACGTTGAAGGACATGGCCGAGGCAGCGTCAATCTGGCAGTCCCGCATGGCGTCGGCGCTGGCCGGAGCCCCCGACGTGGACAAGATGAGCCGACTGCGCGAGACTCTCGTTGCCTATGTCACTGTCTGGGGTGCTGGCGTCGATACCTATAGCCCGCGCATCAGGGAAGCCCTCAGTCGGCTGAGGCAGATCGTCACTGACGAAGACTGGCGGGCCATGGCCCTCTCCGGAGTCGACGCGACTGCCGCTGAGGAAACCGTCCAAGCGATCGCGCAGGGCAATCGGGACGCGGCGGACACCCTATCCGTCTGGTTCGGCGAACGCACCGGCCAGGCGCTGCGCCTGCGGCGGCAGGTACGGGACGCCGTCACTCCCCTGCTTCGCGGGTCACGGGCGCTGCTCGCCACAGGCGGCCGCGTCACGCGCCGGGCGGAACTGCTGCGCCTGGCCGCGGCGGTCGAGTCGGCGGGCAGTGACGCCGACGCGTGGACGACGTGGTGCGCGGCCACCGGTCTGTGGTCCGCCCGGCATGTATCCGGTGTCCCGGACGAACCAGAGATGCCTGCCCGGACCTCCTTCTGGACGGCTCCGGCGACACCGGTGGACGTGAAACTCCGCAAACGCGGCGCCCAGTCGGTAAAAGGGAGACCCGCTCAGGTCCCGAACCGTCGCGACGCTCGCCGGGCGGCGCGCGAGGCTGCCCGGCGGCAGCGGGAACGGGCCGAAATCGCCGAGCGGGCCCTAGCGGCGCGTTCCGGTGAGTATCTCGCCGACTGGGCACCGGTCACCAGCGACGAGGAGGCGGCCATCGTCTGGGACCTGCTGATGGCCGTGCTCCGCGCTGCGCCCGGCGACGATGGCACCCGGACAGCTCTCACCGAGGATGACCGGTGGCTCGCAATCGCGTATCCCTCACCGCCGGAGCATCCATCAGCCATCCTGAACCTGCCGGAGGGACACCTGGCCTGCGAGAACTGGCGAATTGAGGTGACCCGAGCATGACGTCCGAGGCGACAGGCCTCACCACGCGCGCGGAAGCCCAGGACACGTTCGCTGCCCTGCTAACCACGCCATTCGTCTCCGCCCGCGTCGCACCCGCGCGCTTCGCCGCGGTACTCCAGCACCGCGCCCAGCTAACAGAGTGGACGGGAAGGCTCGCATACCGGCTGGTGATAGCCGGGAGTGTCGCGCGCCTGCACCGGGATCCCGCGGGACCGCAGCGAACCGCCGCTCCCGCGATAGGGGCGCCGCCCTCCCGCCGGGCGCTCACGCTCATGGCCCTGACCGCCGCTGCATGCGAAGACGCGGATATGACGACGACAGTTCAAGCCCTGTCCGACGAGGTGCGAGCGATCTCCGCCGGACCCGGTGCCCGCGTCATGCCCTACAACCCGGATCGCCGCACCGAGCGCCAGGCGTTCCTCCGCGGGGTCAACCAGTTGGCCGGGCTGGGCATTCTGCTGCGCCGCACCACAGACGAGGCGCTTCTCCGCCAATGGGAAGAGGACGGGACAGGAGTCGGCGCCGGATTCGAAGTCGACCGGGACGCCCTGCTCCAGTTCACCGACCCGCACACGGTGGCGCTCGCACTCAGGCAACCCGAAGTCGACGAAGACGACGAAGACGACGAAGACGACGAAGATAGCAGCGACGGCCGGCAAGGTACCCTGGGTATGCGAACTGCCACCCGCAGTCAGCGGATGCTCCGCACGCTGGTCGAGGACACCGCGCTGCTCTACGCCGATCTGCACCCGGAGGACGCCGAGTACGCCCGGGGCCAGCGCTCATGGCTCGCTGGGCACGCCTCCGACATGACCGGAGGCACGGTCGAGATCCGCGAGGAGGGCATGCTGCTGCGTCTGCCGCCGGATCGCCCGGCCAGCGTCGCGGCAACCGTGCCATTTCCGGCTGCGACAGCCACCCCGTGGTTCGCGCTGAAAATGCTGGAGGCCGTCGTCACCGGCCGCTCCCCCGACAATGACGGGCGTATCCTGCTTACGCCAGACGAAGTCGAGACAGCCGCCGAGCGGGTCTACACCGGCAACTTCGGCGCCCTGACGAACGACCTCAAGAAGTCCCCGCTGGTAATGCTCGCGGCCGTCGAGCCAACGCTGACCGAGGCCGGCTTGATCCGGGTGAGCAACGCGGGCTGGACCGTGCTTCCCGTCGCGGGACGCTGCCGCGATCCGAAAGCCGTCTGGGAACCCACGCTGGAGGACATGACGCACGATGACGCTTGAGGAGCTAACGTCGTGGCGCGTCGCGGCCATCGAGGGCCAGTTGCCCGAGCCCGTACGCTCCGGCCGCTGGCAGCCGCTCCGCGCTGGCGTGGTGAACCTGTGGGAATACGACACCGTCGAGGTCTGGTACGCCGACGGCCGCATGCAGTTGCAGGGAGCGAACGAGTCCGGCAAGTCAACGCTTATGACGCTGACCACCCTGCTCCTCCTCGCGGGCGAGATCACCAGTCACAACATCGACACGCTGGGGCAGAACGACAAGCGCTTCCGCTATTACGTCGAGCCCACCGACCACCCCCTGGACCGGCGGGACACCAGCGCCCAGAAGAACCGCGGCTGGGCCTGGCTTGAATTCGGCCGGGGCGCCCAAGCCGATCGGGAAGCAGACTTCTTCACCGTGCTGCTCTTCGCCGAGACTCGCCGGGCCGACATGAACATGACGGTGAGCTGGTGCACTCTCCGCGGCCAGACCCGCGTCCGCTCTGGCCTCTCGCTGACCACGGCCGGCTTCGTCGCCGATCCCGCACGATTCAAGGAGGTTCCGGGGTTCATGGCCCATCCCACCGGGACCGCCTACCGCGAGACGATCGCCCGGGTCCTATACGACACGGATGAGGCGTGGCTAAATCAGCTGAACCGTATCCTCCGCGTCGTCCGCACCCCGCAGATCGGGCACAAGATCGACCTGAAGTTCCTGACGCAGGCATTCCGCACCGCGCTGCCCCCGATCGCTCAGGACGAGGTCAATCAGCTCGCGGACGGCTGGGAACAGCTGCAGCGCCTGCGGGACGAACGCGACGAGGCCGACCAGGCTCTCATCGCCGTCACCGACTTCAGCCGACGATCCTGGCGGCCCTGGGCAGACGCCGTCATCCGGGCCGCAGCCGACCCGGTGATCGCTGCCACCAGCACCCTTACCCAGATCACCCGTGAGGAAAAGACCGCCCAGGAAGCGGTCACGACACTCGCAAAGCGGAAAGAGAAACTGGACAAGCAGAGCGCGGATGAGGAGGAAGCGCAGCGAACCGCGAGCGCCGAGCGCGATGTGCTGCAGGACCGGAAGGCATACCAGGACGCGATCAGTGCCGTCGCCAACGCGAAGCAACTGGCCGAACAGGCCGCGCAGGCGGAACAGACGGCAGAACGCTCGGAGCGGCGTGCCGGTGAGGCGCAGAAGGCGGTCCTCCCCGCACAGCAACAGCTGAAAAAAGCCAGTCAAAATCTGGAATCAGTAGAACGCTCCGTGGTTACTGCCGCCGACCAAGTCTCCGCTCACGCTGCCGATTCCGGGCTGACCGATGTCACCGCCGCTCATCTGCCAGACCGGGACACGGCACGCCTGCGGCAGGCTGTCCAGTTGAGGACAGCGGCGGCCCGTCAGGCGAACAAGCTAATCGAGAGCTACAACACGGCACTGGGCAAGGCGGATATCGCCGCAACCGAGGCCGCCGCAGCGCGGACCAGACTGGGCCAAGCCGAGGAGACAGCAGCTAACAAGGAGGCCGCGGTCGAGACCGCGATCACGGCCGCCGCGCAGACGCTGTCCTCGTGGATCCAGGACGTTGACGAGCGGATCCGTCCGACGGCTGAGACCGCCGAGAACTGGGGCCTGCTCATAGCAGGACTGGCGGACGCAACGTCACTATCCCCGGTCCTGGCGATGGCGATCACCCAGGAGCACCTAATCCCAGTGCGCCAACCGATTGAGAAGAGTCGGGCGGAACTCGCCAAGGACATGAAGGACAACGTCAAGGAGCGCGAGAAGCTTGAGGCAGAACTCGAGCGCGTCGAGAAGGAGCGGGACCCGGTGCCCGGCAGCCCGCAGTTTTGGCAGCGCCGCCAGCGGCCGGAAGGAGTAACCGCCGCGGGTGCCCCGTTCTGGCGGCTGGTCGAGACGCGGGATGCCGTTCCCGCCGCCACGATCGAGGCGGCGCTGGACGCGGCCGGGCTGCTGCAGGCCTGGGTCACTCCGGACGCCGCGTACCTGGCCAGCAGAGACGGCAGTGAGACAATCTGGACAGCGGATATCGACATGGCGCCCGCGGCGTCCTCGCTTCGCGATGTGCTCCGTCCCGCCGACGACGCCGGGGAACTGGCTCTCGTCGTGGACCGCCTGCTCAGCAGCGTCGCATACGGCACGGACGCCGCCGCTGGCCCAGTGGTGGTGAGCCCGGACGGGTGGTGGCGGCACGGGAAACTCACCGGCACGGCAGTTCCTCTCCCGGAGAGCCCCAAGCTGCTCGGTGCCGCCGCGCGCGCAGCGAATCGGGCCCGCCGCGCCGAGAAGATCAGGACTCAGATCTCCGACCTGGCCGACGATCACGAGCTGATGTCCCTTGAACTCGGCGACGTCACCGACCTGCTGAGGGCCCTCGACAGCGCGAGCGGTCACTTGCCGTCGGACGCTTACGTCGTCACCGCGGTACTGGCCGCTCGCGACGCCGCTGAGAGGGTGGCCGAGCTCCAGACGGAGGCCGACGCCGCGGATAAGACCGCCGATATCACCCAGAAGGCGGCCGACACCGCAGCCACAGCTGTCGCCGGGCACTGCGACGAATACGATCTGCCCCGCACACGGCCAGAGGTTGCCGACCTGCTCGGCGTACTGTCTGGGTACGTCTCAGCGATCACCGATCTTGAGGGCAAGATAGGCCTGGTAGCGCCCCTGCGCGAGGCGGCGGAGCAGGCCGAGGAGACTGTAAGGGGACTGCTGGCTGCGACTAGTACAGCGGCAGAGGACGCAGAGACGGACCGGACCACGGCCCGCACACTCCGCTCCCAGGCCGACGCCGCGGATAAGGCCCTGTCCAAGGACGCCCAAGAGATCCTGCAAGAGGTCAGCCGCCTCAGTCGGCGGATCAAGGATGCGGACGAAACGCTCAAGCGCCTGGGTAAGGAACTCATCGAGCTGGCTGGAAAACTGTCGCGGGCGGAGGGGGTGCTGGATGACACCGAGGGAAAGCGCAAAAACGCCGAGGCGGAACGGGAAGCCGCAGCCGCCCGCTGGTGGAACTGCGTCGATTCCGGACTGCCCCGGCTCCGCGATGTGCCGGAGCCTCACGCCAGGCATGTCACCGCAGCCCTGGAAAACGCCCGGGCCGCGCGAGCGATGATCAGCCCCCGAAACTGGCCCGACTCCGATCAGCAGCACCAGTTCGCGCAGGTGGTGCAAAACCGCTGGGCCGCCATGGTCAGCGACAGCAGCGACCTCCGCTCGAAGCTGGAGCTGCTCGGCGGCCGCAGCGTGCAAGTGACCTCACCGGGTGACGGCCGCGAGGACTTCCCTGGAAGCCTGCAGCTCATCATCGACTCGACAGGCACTGCGTTCGCGCCGCCGAGGGCCGCCGAGCGGCTGTCAGCACTCCTGGAACAACTCCAGGCGGACTACGACGACGAGCTGACCAAGACGATCGACGAGCTTCTCGGCAGCACCTTCATCGAGCATCTGCGCGACCGCTTGGCCGAGGCGGAGACGCTGCGGGACGACATCAACAAGAAACTCGCGCAGAACCCGACCGCGATATCGGGAATCACCCTCCGCCTGCGGCGGATCCCGGTCACCGAGGAACGAGCGGCAAACGACGTGCTGGACACGCTGGAACAGCACTTCGACATGCTGCCGAAGCCTTCCCAGGATCGCATCCGGGTTTTTCTCTCCGAGCGGATCACGAGCGCTCAGGAGGCCGCCCGGGCCTCGGGCGACCCGAACTGGCGGTCAAGGCTGGCGGAGATCCTCGACTACCGGCGCTGGTTCGAGTTGCACCTGGAGTACCGGACGCCGCGGTCGGAGTCGGGCGACCGGCCGGGCGGCGGCTGGCGCAGCCTGGAGCGCGGTGACCATGGCCTGCTGTCCGGTGGCGCGAAGGTCGTCACCCTGATGCAGCCGTTCATCGCGGCGCTGCACGCCATGTATGACCAGGCGGGCTCCGGTCCCCGCATGCTCTGGCTGGACGAGGCATTCGGTGGCGTGGACGGGACGAACAAGGCAAGCATGTTCCGTCTCCTGACGTCCTGCGACCTGGACTGGCTGATCGCTGGCCCGGGCATCATCGCGAACTCCGCTGCCGTCCCGATGGCCGCCATCTACGAGGTACGCCGGGCACCGCAGCCGCTGCCGGGCGTGTCACTGGAACTGGCTGTCTGGGCAGGCAATGAACTCACACACGTGATGGCGCCCGACCCCGCCGACCTGAGAGACATGGCTGCCCCTGACACCACGGACGAAGGCAACGACGCCCTGTTTTAAGGTTGCGAACGATGGACGAGCATCTGCTGCGCTGGGCACGGCTGCCAGGTCCCCGAAAGGTACTGGCCGCCGCTCGGCGACGTTTGGAGGCCGGACACGGTCTGGGCGGAAGTCCCCTACAGGTCGATCTCACTCCGGGCGAACGCTCGGAGGTCGGTCGGCTGCTCGGCTTGTCCTGGGAACGGTCGGGACGCTCGGTCGGGGCAAAAGCACTCGCCGGGGCGGTCGAAAACTACGGCGCAACAGTGATCGACCTGCTGGCCGTCACTGGTGATCCGGTCCGGGACCTCCGGGCGGCGAAGGAAAGCGCGCGGCAGAACGCGGCTGCCGAACGCGAACGCGCCGCGACGGCACTGCGCGACGTGGGAGTACCCGCGACCACCGCCTCGGCCTGGCTGGACCGGCGCGGTCTCCCGGCGGCGGGCGACGGCCAGTTGCTCGACCTCGCCGAGCGATGCGCCAGGGTCTGGTCAGCGCTTCCCCAGCTCGAAACCGGACGGATACTGCTGACCGTACTCGCGGCGACGGCACTAGACGATCCGCATGCACTGGACCGAGGAAGCTCGACCGCCACGGCAGTACTGCGGCTACTGGGTCACGATCTGCCGGACTCGGCAGAAGCCTGGCGGATGGCCTGGGAGGAGCACGGGATCGACTGTGACCCGGTGTCGTCTCGGGTTCTCGTCCTCAACCTGCCACTCGCCGGCGATGCGCCATGCGCGCGGATCGTGCAGGCAGCAGGCCCCGAACCGTTGTGGCTGACGCTCCGCTCCCTCACCGGATCGTTCCGGATGGCTGCGCCCGCTTCGGATGTATACGTCTGCGAGAACCCCTCAGTGCTCATCGCCGCGGCCGATCAGCTGGGCAAGTCTTCTCGTCCGCTTGTCTGCACCAACGGGCGTCCTTCGGCCGCCACGCTCCGCCTGCTCACTGGCCTCGCCGAAGGCGGGGCGTCAATCCACGTCCGTGCCGATGACGACTCCGCCGGCCAGGCGATAGTCACGACCGTGCGCAGGGCGATCCCGAGCGCGAGACTCTGGCGCTTCGAGGCTAGGCCTCCCGGCCGACCACGCTACGAGGAACAGGACCTGCTCCTTCTCCTGCGGGACCTGCACCGCGGCAGGGCCTGACAGCATCCGTGAAGGCGTGCGGTAGGACAGCGCTTAGACCCGGTCTGCGCGCTGGCGCGCGGCCCACATTCTGGTCGCCTGTCGTCAGCCGTCCAACATACGTTCCGGGCAAACAGCACACGAGATGAGGCCGCCCCACTCTGCCGTGGAACAGATCGCCTTCCCGGGTCAACGATAGATATATCAGCAGGTCAGACCGACCGAAGGTCCAGCCCGGTGACCACCCAATCTCCACGGTTGTCACCGGCCCCGATGTCCCGGCTTCGCGTCGCCTGCGGCTGCAGCGACTAGCAGGCACGCGAGTCAGTCCGCGAGCGCGGCGTTGACCCTGGCCATGTCGAAAGGCGCCGGGTTGGCGAGTTCGTCCTCGTTCCAGTACTCGACGGGGTTATCTCCGCTGAAGGACAGGCAGCGGGGGACGGCTTCACCCGGGGCAGCGCGGGATGAGCTCGTGCGGGTGACCTCATGGAGCCAGCCGGCGCCGAAGTCGTACTCGTACCGGACTGGCTTGCGGGCGCTGGCCGGGAAGGCGTCACGGAGGCGGACCGCTTCCTCGTCGGCGGTCTCTTCCAGGTCGAACAACGGATCGCTGTAGCGGACGTCGGCAACGGTAAAGGAATGCAGGTGGTCGCCGTCCCAGCCAAACAGAACCTGGATCGCCCGGTGCAGGTCGCCTAGAGTCGCCGCAAGCGGCATGCGGACATTGCGCCACAGCGAGGGACTTGACCGCCAGAGCGTCACCTTCAGGTCCACCACCTGGGCAGCGGTCAGCGCGGCGCCAGACTCCGCGAGCGCGGCCACCGCAACGGCGACCGCCTCTGCTTCCGGGTGGCCGGTCGCGCGGACCATGGCGAGCAGCGCGCCAATGTCCAGCGGGCCGCCGCCCGCCGCCTCCCACAGCCGGCACAGTGCCTCGTCGGGGCCACAGCCCTCCGGCCACGCCTCGCCCCGGGCAAAGAGGGCAGCGGCGGCGGCCTCTGCCACGAGCCAGCCGCGCTCTTCCAGGGACGGCTCCGGAGCCTGCCCCCAGTCGTAAAGCTCGGCGTGGGCAAGGCGGGCGCTGTTCGGCCACGCCGGTGCATTTCCCGCGATGGCGTGCCAGCCCGGCAGGCCATCCTCTCCCGTCATCGCGCCCATCGTGGCGGCGGCATCCCGCAGCCACGCGGGCAGCAGGTCGGCGGCCTTCAGCAGTTCCCGGACGGCATCGGCCGGCTTGCGCACCCCGAGCCAACCCTGCGCGATGTACCAGCGGTCGGCCGCTGCCGCCATGGCCACGGCGGTGATCGCCTCGGCGGCCTCCGCATCCGGGTCGACCGCGCAGGGCAGGTCAGCGTCCAGGCGTTCCATGGCCCACGCTCCCAGCGGCGTGACCGCTGGCTTCTTTCCCGCGGTCACGGCGCCGAACTCCGCCAGCAGGCCGAGCAGCGACTCCATCTGGTCCGCGAGGAAGCCACGGCTGATGGCGGACATACCGCCAAGGACATGCACCTGCATGAGCCCCAGGCCGCGCTCGTCGGCGATCGCCTGGGCCGCGTCGATGACCTCGCGGGAGGACAGGCCGACGCCCGCGCTCAAGGATCTCAGCAGGGCCAGGGCAAGGACCAGCAGGCCCAGGCTGGCATCGGCCGCTCCCCCGGTGATGTCGCCGCAGACCGCGCGCAGAGCATCGAGCCAGCGCCCGGCGCTGTCTACCTCTCCTGGCCACCCCTCCAGTTCGGGACCGGCGACCGCACGGTCGTGAGCGACCGCTAGAACGCCGAGGGCAAGAGCGGCGGTCCACGGCCGGTGCAGGCCCGGGATGTCCGCCGCCGACCGGAACCGCTCCGGTACCCGAATCCCGATGGCCGTGCATGCGGCCGACACCGCCGGCTTGCGCAGCACACCCACCCTGGTCAGCGCCTTCCCCTCCGGCCCCACCCAGCCCGCCAGCGCGACCGCCTGCCCGATGATCGCGCACTCTCCCGCCAGCTGCTCCACCTCGTCCACCGTCGCCACGACGACACGATACCGGCGTCGCAGCTAGCGGAACTTGGGGAATGAAGGACCCGGGGCACAAGTGGACGTTCTGCTGATTTACCTGAGCGTGGCGCAGTTCGACATGCTGAACTGGGTGGTGCCTGCTTCGGGTGTGAGAATCGGCATGGGACGGGTCGCCTGCGAGACAGGAGGCAACCATGAACAGGTTCGATGTAAGCGTGCACGCGATCCGCCGACGCCCTGGCCGCCGTCGGCCGTTCGAGGTCCGCTGGCGGGCGGCGGGCCGCAGCCGGTCCAAGTCGTTCATCACCAGGAAACTCGCCGACAGCTACCGGGCCGAGCTGGTCGGCGCGGCCCGGATGGGCCTGGACTTCGATCCGCTTACCGGCGAGCCTCCAGCATGGAACCTTCCGGAACCTGCGACTGTCACCTGGTACCAGCAGGCCAGTGCGTACGCGGTGATGAAATGGCCGTTCCTGGCCGCCCACTCTCGGGCCAGCGTGGCCGAGGCCCTGGCCACGGTCACTCCTGTGCTGACCCGGCCGGATGCGCGCAGCCGACCCGAACCGGGCGAGCTACGCACGGCCTTGTACCAGCATGCGTTCAAGCCCGCCCGACCGCCCGAGCCGGGCAGCCCAACCGCGCAGATCCTGGACTGGGCGCAGCAAGCGTCGCTGCCCATCGGCCACCTCAGCGAGCCGACAGTGCTGCGCACCGCGCTGGAGGCGTTGACATTCCGGCTGGACGGCAGTCGGGCCGCCGCCAACACCATCATCCGCAAGCGTGCCGTCCTGCACGGCGCGCTCGGCTACGCGGTCGAGGCCGGGCTGCTGCTGGACAACCCGCTGGACACCATCGGCTGGCGGGCACCCCAATCATCAGCAGCCATCAACCCCGTCGTTGTCGCCAGCCCCGACCAGGTCAGCGCGCTCCTGGATGCGGTCGCCCGGGTTCGGCCAGAAATGACGGCCTTCTTCGGCTGCCTGTACTACGCCGCCCTTCGCCCAGAGGAAGCCGTCGCCCTGCGTTTCACCGACTGTGACTTGCCCGGTTCCAGATGGGGCATGCTCCGGCTGGCCGCGGCCGCGCCCAGGACTGCTACCGCCTGGACAAGCAGCGGAACCAGCCATGAACAGCGCGGACTCAAGCACCGGCCGGACGGCACGATCCGCATGGTCCCGGTCCCTCCGGTGTTGACCGCCTTGCTTCGCTCGCACCACTCCGCCTACGGCACCGCACCCGACGGGCGGCTGTTCCGCGGAATCCGCGGCGGGCCGCTCAGCGAATCCCTCTACGGCCGGGTCTGGCATGCCGCCCGCGCTCTCGCCCTCGGACCCGAGCTAGCCGCCAGCGGGCTCGCCAGGCGCCCCTACGACCTGCGCCACGCCGCCTTGTCACTGTGGCTGAACAGCGGTGGAGACCCTGCCCAGATCGCCGCCCGGGCCGGACACAGCGTCGCGGTCCTGCTCACCGTCTACAGCCACTGCATCCACGGCCGAGACGAACTCCTCAACCAACAGATCGACCACGTACTCGGACTGCCAGCAGGACGTGGTCCGTGCCCGTCCGTGGAAAGCCAGCGGCTACATTGACCGCGCGACGGGTGTGGACGCCGTCCGCCATACGTCCGTGAATTCCCCACGCGGCCCGCCGACGGCCCATGATCCCCGCCGACACCAACCGACTACGCAACCCGAGAAGCAGTCATTTGTGCTGCTCAGGCGAAAAATCCAAACGTTAAGCCATCGCCCGATCTGGCCCAGGATAGGCCCAAAAACCTTCACCAACGGTCCGCGAACCGCTCGCCCCGGCACGCAAAAGCCGGTGCCACCATCCAGTGACACCGGCTTTGACCTGCGGAAACAGTGTGGCAGGTGTTGGGTTCGAACCAACGTAGGCTGAGCCGACGGTTTTACAGACCGCTCTCCTTTGCACGAGCCACACGCCGCTGACCAGCGCATACGCTGTTCGAGGCTCCTTCCCCCGCGCCGCCGTCCGCAATGCGTCCGTGCGCAGCGGGATTGGGAGGCCACGGACGGGAGCAGAAATAGCCACGGACGGGACTGGTTGGAGCGGTTACGCTGACCGTCCGCTCAACTGCTGCGGATGCTCATTCCCGGTTCTAATAGCGGCAACCGATATTGCCCGACGCCGGCGATATCGGTGCCCGGTGGTGGCGGTGGCTGGAAGACTGCTGAAGTGGTTTTCGTGGTTGATGCTTTCGGGGCCTGGCTGGTCGAGCAGATCGCTGATGCGGGCCGTAAGAAGCTGACCGAGCTAATCCTCGGCGGCGAGCAAGACCGTGCGCTGCGGCAGGCCGCAGCGGCCGCCATCCAGGCCACCGCTGCCGGGTTCAACCCGCCCGGTAATGAGCAGGCCGGGCAGGCCGCGATAGTAATCGACCAAGTCTTCAGCGACCCGCAGCCCATAGCCACCCGGTCCGGGCCGGTAATGCTGCTGGATGGGCTGCAGGCGACGACGCGGAACGCCGGTTCCTCGCACCGCTGACCGAACCCGCCGCCCAGCAGCTAAAAGACGCCCTTCGCGCGCTCCTGACCCAGCCGGACCGCTAGCCTAGCCGTTACCCCGCAGGAAGCCCTCGCCTGCGGCCTCTACCCCGCCGGTCCCAGGACGATGGGCCCTCGTCAGGCACCGGGCTGCCGCGTGACCGGCTCGATCGCCTGGATGTCGCCGCCGCCGGTTTTGAGCTCGGGGACGTTGCGCTTGCCGAAAATCTCATCCGCCCAGGTGGGAGCAGCTATCGGGTTTGACGGCAGCCGGATCAGCTGGGTTGCTCTCCGAAGGTCTTGTCTGCTGCGGGATGATGATCGGCTGTGCTTCTTCGACTGGCCTACCTGGCTGTGACCAACGTGTTCGCGTAGCTGCAGCTGATGCCGATGAGCGACTGGGACAAGGACGCGGAGATCCTGGCGCTGGACCGGACCTTGATCTGGAACCAGAGGCACTTGCTGCACGCTCTGCGTGAGTTCGAGCAGTCCTACAATGCCCACCGGCCGCATCTGGGAATCGCCAACGCCCGGTCACTGAGCGCGCTGCCCGCCCCGATCCCGGAACTGGCCGCCGCCACTCGCCTTCGCGTCCGCAGATGCGACCGCATCGGCGGCATCCTCCACGAGTACCAGGAGCGTTATTCAAAACCCCCATGTGATCGAGAAGAAGAAAAGCGCGCGGGCGGCATCGAATGCGTCGTGGTAAGTGGAGTACGGGCGGCGATAGTCGGTGTGCAGCATCTTCCAGTTCTTGAAGTGGGCTACGAGCCGCTCGACTGGTGCGCGAAACGACGAGATCTGGGAGTTGTATTCCTTGTCGGACAAGG
>Ga0302181_10001623_pt1 | contig 16587 bp, 18 predicted proteins | sample I_Palsa_E3_3_FD_198786 | JGI IMG/M metagenome (GOLD analysis project Ga0302181, IMG submission 198786) | Peat permafrost microbial communities from Stordalen Mire near Abisko, Sweden - I_Palsa_E3_3 | ecosystem: Environmental > Terrestrial > Soil > Palsa > Peat permafrost | place: Sweden...
CACCCCGACCCACGGAAGCAGCACAGCCGCCGCAAGAGAGCTCTGCTCACAATCCTCTGTGCCGGCGCAACTCCGCCCGCAACAGCCTTGAGTGCATGGCGCCGATCAGCTCGTGCAGCGGCTCGGCGCCCGAGGGCCTGTTCATAGCCGCCGGCCCGGAAGCGCGAGATCGCCGCGATGATGGCCACGTCGTCGGCGTCGTCGCCGCGCGCGTTGGGCGTGAGCACTCCGAGCTCGTCCAGTCGGTCGAGCACGTTGTCCGGCATGGCGTAGGTCTCAGGCACGTTCGCGCGGGACACGCGGCCGCTCTCCCGCGCCTCGATCGCGCGCTCAAGGATGCGGTCCTCGAGCTCCTCCCTGCCGCCGCCATCTCAGCCGCCGAGGAACGAACCGCGGCGATCCCCGGCCGCCGGACGGCCGGCCACCGCCCCGACCGCGTGCAGGGCGGCGATCTCGTGGTCGGCGAAGCCGGCGGCGGCGAGGACCTCGTCGGTGTGCTGGCCGAGCGCGGGGCCCGGCGCGCGGGTGGGATTGCCCGGGGTACGGCTCAGTTTGATCGGAACGCCGAGAAGGTCGACCGGCCGGCTGGCGCCGGGCTGCCCAAGTCCCACCACCATCGCGCGTGCGCGAACCAACTCGGAGTCGAGCACCTCATCGAGCTCGAGCACGGGCTCCAGACAGCAGTCGTGCTCAGATGCGAACGCGCGCCACTGCGCCCGCGTCCGCCCTGCGAAGACCTCGCACACCGCCTCGTGCGTGGCTGAGCCCGGGGGCTCGAAGGCGTGCTCGATCAGGTCCTCGCGGCCGACGCCGACACACCATGCGGTCCAGAACTTCGGCTCCAGCGCACCCAGCGTGACGTATCCGTCGGCGCATTTGTACGGTCGGTAACAGGTGAGCGCCCCGGCCAGCACGACCTCGCCGCGGCGCGGCACCCCGGGACCCGCCAATGCCGCAGCGGCCACCAGCGCCAGCCAGGACAGCGCGCCGTCGAACATCGAGCAGTCGACCAGCTGGCCTTGGCCCGAGCGCTCGCGCTCGCGCAGCGCGACGAGGATCCCGATCACCGCCATCAGCGCGCCCCCGCCGATGTCGGCGATCTGCCCCGCGGCCTGGACGGGCGGGCCATCGCGCTCGCCGGTCAACCCGAGGATCCCGCCCAGACCGAGGTAGTTCATGTCATGGCCCGAGCGGTCCCGGTTCGGGCCGTCCTGGCCATACCCGGTGATCGCGCAGTAGACGAGACCGGGGTTGTGCTCGCGCAGGCGCTCGTAACCGACGCCGAGGCGGTCGAGCACGCCGGGACGGAAGGATTCGAGCACCACGTCGGCGTCGCGGGCCAAGCGCAGCAGTACCTGCCGTCCCGGCTCGGTCTTCAGGTCCACTCGGATCGACCGCTTGCCGCGGTTCAGCGCCAGGAACAGGGCGCTGCGCGCCGTCTCCTCGGCCCCCTCGTAGTAGGGCGGAGACCAGCGGATGTAGTCGCCCGCCCCAGTGTCCTCGACCTTGACCACGTCGGCGCCGAAGTCCGACAGCAGCAGCGAGCAGAAACCGCCGGGAAGCAACCGGCTGAGGTCAAGGACAGTGAGGCCGTCCAGCGGCAGGGCTGTCACTGCGCCGCGCCGTCTGTGCCCTGGGCCGCCGCCGACAGACGGTCGCCAGCTTCCGGCGGATCGAGCCCGATGGCCAGCAGGTCGCGGGCCTCGCGCACCGTGGCCGGCTGGCGTCCGGCATCCTCGGTCATCTGACGTGCCTTGGCGATCAAGTCGCCGTTGGAGCGGGCCATCTCGCCGCTGGGTAGATAGAAGTTGTCCTCGAGCCCGACGCGGACCGAGCCGCCGAGGCTCAGCGCGGCGGCGACGAGCGTCCACTGCCCGCGGCCGATCCCGATCACGCCCCAGTGGTGGTTGCCCGCGGGCAGGTTGTCGGCCATGGCGGCGAGGTTTCGTGCACTCGCGGGGACGCCGCCCATCACCCCCATGACGAAGTCAGCGTGCAGCGGCGGCTCGAGCAGGCCCATGTCCAGCAACGGAGGCAGCGAGCCGACATGACCGAGGTCGAAGCACTCGTGCTCGGGTTTGATGCCCAGCCGGCGCATCGCTCCGAGCAGCTCGATGATCTCCTCGAACGGATTGACGAACACGAACTTGAACACGAAGTCATGGCGTGAGCGTGAGTACTTGGCGTAGTTCAGCGAGCCCATGTTCAGCGCGGCGACCGCAGGCCGACAGGCCTCCAGATACGCGATCCGCTTGGCGACCGGCACCCCGACGGTCCCGGTCGAGAAGTTGATGATCGCGTCCTCACCGATCTCGGCCCGGATCGCCTCGCTGATGGCCGAGAAGTCCTCGACCTCGTGGCTCGGGGTGCCATCGGGCTTGCGGGCGTGGATGTGGATGTGGACCCCGCCCTCGTCGACGATCCGCCGAGCCTCGGCGGCGTATTCCGCCGGGGTGTAGGGAATCGCCGGGCATTGCTCGCGGTTGGCGATCGCACCCGAGATCGCGCAGGTGATGATCGCCGGGTCCTCGACACTCACAGACCGCTGACCTCCCCCCGCTCGCGAAGCGCACTCGCCCGGGAATCGGCCCTGCCGATTCTCCTCATACCGGGACCACACCCGACCGCTTCCACGGTCGCTGCACGCGCTTGCCGGTGGTCAGCTCCAGCGCACGGCAAATCGTGGCCCGAGTCTCGCGCGGGTCGATCACGTCGTCGATCATGTCGTTGCCGGCGGCGACGTAGACGTCGATCGTGCTGCGGAACTGCTCGATCAGCTCCCGGCGCTTGGTCGCGGGGTCCGGCGCCTCCTGAACCTGTTTGCGGAAGATGATCTCGACCGCGCCTTCGGCGCCCATCACGCTGATCTCGGCCGACGGCCAGCCGACGATCAGATCGGGCTCGTACGCCCGCCCGCACATCACGTAATAGCCCGCGCCGTAGGCCTTGCGAAGCACGACGGTGATCTTCGGGACCGTCGCATTGGCGGTGGCGTAGAGCATCTTGGCGCCGTGGCGAATGATCCCGGCCGCCTCGACCTTGCTGCCGACCATGAAGCCGGGCACGTCCATCAGGTAGACCAGTGGGATGCCGTAGGCGTTGCACAGGTTGATGAACCGCGCCGCCTTGTCGGCCGAGTCGTTGTCGAGGATCCCGCCGAGTTGCTTGGGCTGACTGGCGACGATCCCGGCCGGGCGCCCGCCGAACCGGGCCAGGCACGTGATGATCGTCTTGGCGAATTGGGGCTTGAGGTCGAAGTAGACGCCGTCGTCGACGATCCGGCGGATCACCTCGTACATGTCGTACGGCTGGCGACCCGACTCGGGCAGGATGTCGAGCAGCCCCTCGTCGGCGCGATCGACCGGATCGCTCGTCGGCTTGAGCGGCGGCAGTTGCTCGCAGTGTTGGGGGAAGTAGCCGAGGTATTGCTTGATCCTCTCGATGCACTCGGGGTCGTCGGCGACCTCCAGATCGCCCACGCCCGACTTGCGGCAGTGCACGCGCGAGCCACCGAGGTCTTCCTGGGTGACATCCTCACCCACCGCCGCCCGGACCAGGTGGGGCCCGGCCAGCGCCATCGACCCCCGCCCCTTGACCATCGGCACGAAGTCGGCCAGCCCCGGGATGTAGGCCGTCCCCGCCGCGCACGGCCCCATCAGCGCCGCGATCTGCGGCACGACGCCGCTCATGACGACCTGCTCGCGAAACAGGTGCCCGGTGCCCGCGAACAGCGAACCGACGGCCTCCTGGATGCGCGCGCCGGCGGAGTCCAGCAGCCAGATCAGCGGGATGCGCTTGGTCAGCGCCAGCTCACGCAGGCGCGAAACCTTGAGCTCGCCGGTCATCCCCATCGAGCCCGCCATCACGGTGAAGTCATAGGCAGCGACCGCGACGAAGCGGCCGTCCACCTTCCCATAGCCGGTGATCACGCCGTCGGCGGGCGCCGGTTTGCCATCCATCGCGCGCTGGGAGAAATGCGGCCGCCCATGGATGCCGAGCTCGACGAACGTCCCGGCGTCGATCAGCAGCGCAAGCCGCTCCCGCGCAGTCAGCTTCTCCTGCGCGTGCTGGGCGGCGATCTTGCGCTCGCCGCCACCCTGCTTGATCTGCTCGCGGCGGGCTCGAAGGTCCTCCGCCAGCGGTCTTAACAGACTCGTCATCGACGCGGGCGGATCCTACCGCCATCAAGCGCGGCGGCTATGCATCGCGATCCGCGGCAGATCGGATACTCTCAGACTTCATCCGGGCATGACGACGGCGCCAACGTGGCGAGGTCGGACGCCTTGGCTTTAGGAGCAGCATGCGCTTGCGGCGGCCACAGAGGCGGCTGCGGCGGCCGTTGCACCTGCAACGTTCACCCCCGTGCATCGGAGTTGCTATGCCGCAACCGTCGAACCGTCCATTCTGGAACGAGATCCTCGCTCCCTACGCTCAACCTTGCCTCCGTCGCAGCGTGCTCCAGATCGTGACCTCGGTCGTACCCTATCTGGCGCTGTCGGTGCTGATGTACCTGCTGCTCGGGGCCGGCGTGTCGGATCTCATCGTGCTGGCGCTGGCCGTTCCGACCGCCGGCTTCCTGGTGCGGACGTTCATCCTGTTTCACGACTGCTCGCACGGCTCGCTGATGCCGTCAAAGCGGGCCAACGCCTATCTCGGCGCGTTCCTGGGGCTGTTCGTCCTGTCCCCGTTTCGCCGCTGGCGCCACGACCATGCGGTCCACCATGCGTCCTCGGGCGATCTCGAGCGGCGTGGCGTGGGTGACGTGATGACATTGACGGTGAGCGAGTACCGGGCCAAGGCGTGGCGCGGGCGGCTCGGATATCGCATGCTCCGCAACCCGTTCGTGATGTTCGGCCTCGGCCCCGTGATCGCGATGGTCGTGGGGCCGCGGATCGTCTCGCGCGGCGCGCGGCCACGCATGCGCAACAGCGTCCTGGCCATGGACGTGACGCTCGTGGTCATCGTCGGCGGCCTGTGCTGGTTGATGGGTTGGAGCGACTTCCTGCTCGTGTGGGGGCCGGCGGCGCTGCTCGCGGGCTCGACTGGGATCTGGTTGTTCTACGTCCAGCATCAGTTCGAGGACGCCTATTGGGTCAGCGGCGAAGAATGGAGCTACGCCGACGCCGCTCTGCGCGGGAGTTCCTACCTCAACCTCCCCCAGCCGCTTCAGTTCTTCACCGGCAACATCGGGCTCCATCACGTCCATCACCTGAACGCTCGGATCCCTAACTACAACCTGCAGCGGGCCCACGACGAGAATCCGATCTTCCATGCCGTGCCGACGCTGACGCTGGCCGATGGCCTGCGCGCCGTGCAGCTCAAACTGTGGGATGAGGAGCACGGGCGGCTGGTCACCTTCGGTCAGGCTCGAGCGCTGACCGGACGCGCCCAGCCCCGGGCCACCGGGCAGGGAGCGGCGTCCTCAGCCTGAGGCAACGGCTACGGTCGAGCCGGCGGGGCGACCGTGGTGGTCTGCGCATCGACAGGGCCGCGCGGATGCGACCGGACTCACGGCGGAGACCACTTGGGCTCGCGCTGCTCGAAGAACGCACGGACGCCTTCCTGGATGTCCTCGGTTGAGAACGCGATCGTCAGCTGTGCACGGAGGAAGTCGAGCGCGTCGGCGAAGGCCATGTCCTGCTGGCGGAAGATCGCGTCCTTACCGAGCTTCATCAGCACGGGTGACTTGCTCGCCAGCCGCTGCGCCCACTGCGTGACCACGGCGTCAAACTCCTCGGCCGCCACGACCCGGTTGACGATCCCGATCCGCTCGGCCTCCGCGGCGGAGATCTGCTCGCCGAGCAACATCAGCTCGGTCGCCTGCTTGCGCGGGACGTTGCGGTAGATGAGCGCCATGATCATGAACGGGAACACGCCGACGTTGATCTCGGGCGTGCCGAATCGCGCCTGCTCCTTGGCGATGATCAGGTCGCAGGCGAGCGCCAGTCCCAGCGCCCCGGCGAGCACGTGACCGTTGGCCGCGCAGATCGACGGCTTGCCCAGTTCGCCGAGCAGACGGAACGCGCGCGGAAACCGCTCGGTGCCGAAGTGCTTGTGCGCGAGCGGCACCTCAGAGGCGAATGCGGCCAAGTTGCCGCCGCTCGAGAACACCCTGTCGTGCGTCGAGGTGAGGACGACGCAGCGAGCCCGCGGATCGTCGCGGACGGCTCCGAGTGCCGCGATCAGTTCGTCGAGCAGTTCGTCGGAGAGCGCGTTGCGGGTCTTGGGCTGGTCAAGTGCGATCGTCGCCACACCGGTCTCGGCGAGGTCATAGCGGAGGGTGCGGTAGGCCATCAGGCGCCATCATGACGGTTCGGCGCCGGTAGGCGAGGCTGGACGTGCTGCTCGACCTGGAGCCCCGGCAAAGGAGAAAATAGGAAGCTCTACTGTTTACGCACATGACTACTGCCGACGTCCTCAAGCCCGACTTCGCGGCTGCCCGCAAGCACTTCATCTTCACCGACGAGCACGAGCAGCTGCGCGAATCGATCCGCCGCTTCGTGATCAAGGAACTGCGCCCGCACGCGGAGGAATGGGAGGAGACCACGTTCCCCAACTGGGTGTTTGACCGCATGGGTGAGCTGGGCTTCCTCGGGCTCGACAAGCCCGAGCGCTACGGCGGGCAGGGCGGCGACTACTACTCGAGCCTCGTGCTCGCCGAGGAGTTGGCTCAGGCCCAGTGTGGCGGGCTGGCGATGGGAGTGGCGGTTCAGACCGACATGGCGCTGCCCCCGATCCTCGCCTTCGGAACCGAGGAGCAGAAGCAGCAGTGGGCCGCGCCCGCGATCGCCGGCAAGGCGATCCTCTGCCTCGGGATCACCGAGCCCGACGCGGGCTCAGACGTGGCCGGAATCAAGACCCGCGCGGTCAGGGACGGCGATGAGTACGTGATCACCGGCTCCAAGACCTATATCACCAACGGTCACCGTGCCCACGCCATCGTGCTCGTGACCAAGACCGACCCCGACCCCGATGCCGGCGCAACGGGTGATGAGGACGGCATCGCTGAACGCACCGGTACGGGCTTCACGCTGTTCCTGGTGCCGATGAACCTCCCCGGGGTGATCCGCGAAAAGCGCCTGCGCAAGCTCGGCATGCACGCCTCAGATACCGCCTTGCTGGCCTTCCAGGACGTGCGGGTGCCCGCATCGGCGGTGCTCGGCCAGGAAGGTAAGGGCTTCTACCACATCATGTGGGAGCTGCAAGGCGAGCGGCTGATCGGGGCCGCGGGCGCTGTGGCGGGCGCCCAACAGGTGTTTGACCGCACACTCGAGTACGCCAAGCAACGCACCGCCTTCGGTCGCGCGATCGGCCGCTTCCAAGTCACTCGGCACAAGTTCGCCGAGATGGCGACCAAGATCGAAACCGCGCGGCAAATGGTCTACACGACCGCGTGGCGGTTTCAAAACGGCGAGTACCCGGTGCGCGAGATCACGATGGCCAAGCTGTACGCGTCGCGCATCGCGGTCGAGGTGGCGGACGAGTGCATCCAGATCCACGGCGGCGCTGGCTACATGAAGGAGTACGGGATCGAGCGCTCATGGCGCGACTTGCGGCTCAACCGGATCGGGGCCGGCACCGACGAGATCATGCTCGAGGTGATCGGGCGCTCCTACGGCCTCTGACGACCGGCGGACGGAATAATAGGGTGCGCAACGAGCGACTCGAACCAGGAGGCAGATGATGGCCGATGTCAAGCTGGAGGTAACCGAAAACGGGCCCTATAAGGTGTCCGGGCCGATCGAGCTGATCGATCACGACGGTAACCCGGTCACGGTGCCGGGCCAGACGATCTTCCTCTGCCGCTGCGGTGGCTCGACCAACAAGCCGTTCTGCGATGGCACGCACTCCAAGCTCGGCTTCCAGGGCGCGATGGCCGCGGTGGCCGAGGCGGACGACGCGTAGTTCCGCCGCTTCGGGAGACCCGCAATGGCCGACGATGAAAGTGACACTCACAGCCACCACCGGAACCACGATTCTCGTGTGGCACCAGAACGAAATGTTCTACGCTCGGCCGACGGACACCATGAGCGAAGCGCAAATCTGCCTGCCGATCGATTTGTTCGAGGTGATCGCGGAGCTCGCCGGTCTGGACCTCGATGACGACAACCAGTCCGCCGAGGCGGTCGGGTTGGCGGTGCAAGCGCAGCAAAGGCTCGCCGCCTGATGGACTCCACCCGCGGACAGCTCCTGATTGCCGGACCCGATCTGCTGGATCCGAACTTCCGGCGCACCGTCGTGCTCGTGGTCGAGCACAACGACGAGGGCGCACTCGGGCTGGTACTCAACCGGCCTTCGGAGACCACCGTCCGCGCCGCGGTGCCTGAGCTGGAGGAGCTGGTCGATCTCGACGATCAGCTGTTCATCGGCGGCCCCGTGCAACCGTCGGCGGTGATCGTGTTGGCGGAGTTCGAGGATGCCACCGACGCCGCCCTGATCGCGTTCGATGACGTGGGCGTGCTGGCCACCGGCTCGGCACCCGATGATCCGGCGGCCGGGCTGCGGCGCGGGCGGGCATTCGTCGGCCATTCAGGGTGGGGGCCCGGCCAGCTCGACTCAGAGCTCGAGCGGGGTGACTGGATCCTCGAGCCCGCGCAGAACGAGGACGCGTTCTCCAGCCGCGCGCTGGATCTCTGGCCGACGGTGCTCACGCGCAAGGGGGGCAGTTACGCGCTGGTCGCCCGCATGCCGGCGGATCCGTCGGTGAATTAGGCCGGACCCCGAGCGCGCGCGGCGCGCGATCAGCGTCGTACGATCAGAACATGGCCCACGATCACAGCCACGCCCATGGCCGCGCCGCCGAGCGCAGCGCGTTGAAGATCGCCCTGGCGCTGATCCTCGCGTTCATGGTCTTCGAGGTCGTGGTCGCGGTGCTCGCGTCCTCGCTGGCCCTCCTGTCCGACGCCGCCCACATGCTGACCGATGCTGTGGCGCTGGCCATCTCACTGGTCGCGGCCAAGCTGGCCACTCGGCCCGCTCAGGGATCGATGACCTACGGGCTGGGCCGGGCGGAGATCCTGAGCGCCCAGGCCAACGGGGTGACGCTGCTCGTGCTCTCCGGGCTGATCATCGTCGATGCGATCTCGCGACTGATCTCGCCGCCGACCGTGCGCGGCGGCCTCGTCCTCGTCGTGGCGCTCGTGGGCATCGCGGTCAACCTGGCCGCCGCTCGGATCCTGGCCGGCGGCGAGCGACCCGAGCGCAGCCTCAACGTCGAGGGCTCCTATCGTCACATCCTCACCGACCTGTACGGCTTCGTCGCCACCGCGGTGGCGGCAATCGTGATCATCGCGACCGGCTTTTCCCGGGCCGACGCGATCGCCTCGCTGTTCATCGCCGCCATCATGCTGTACGCCGCTTACGGGTTGCTGAAAGCGTCCGGTCGCGTGTTCATGGAGGCCGCCCCCGCGGGCCTGGACCCCAACCAGATCGGCCGTGTCTTGGCAGCGCAGCCGGGGGTGGTCGAGGTTCATGACCTGCACGTCTGGGAGGTCACCTCGGGCTTCCCCGCGCTGTCGGCACACGTCGTCGTGAGAGCCGGCGACGACTGCCACAAGCTTCGACGCACGCTTCAGGTCCTGGTCGAGCAGCAGTTCGGGGTTGGGCATACGACGCTTCAGGTCGACCACGAGCTGGCGGCCCAACCCCCCCTGCAGATCGAGGTCTCCCAGCGCGAGTAGACTCGCGGCCCATGAGGGTCGTCAAGCCCGGCCCGGATCGTGATGTTCCGCGCGGCGTCGTGGGCGGAGCCGAGATCTCCCAGGCCACCGCGGGGGCGCAGAACATCTACATGGGCGTGTTCCGCGTCCCTCCGGGCACGCGGTCGCACCCGCATTACCACGCCGGCTGCGAGAGCGCGGTGTACATGCTGGCCGGCCGCCTGCGGGTGAAGTGGGGTGATCATCTTGAGCACGAGCTCGCGCTGGACCCAGGTGATCTGGTCTACGTCCCGCCACGCGAAACGCACGTGCTGGAAAACCCCTCCGACAGCGAGCCGGCCGAGTACGTGGTGGCGCGCGACTCGCCCCTTGAGGATGCGGTGGTCGTTCCGTGGGCGCAGGAGAGTCCCTGAACGGAGAGACCTCGGGTTTCGTTCGGTGACGCGAAGGTCTGGCGATGCGCTAGGAAACGCGTATGAGGCCGAGATCGAGCCGAGTACCGGTGACGTAGTCCCCGGCCGGTGAGACCAGGAAGCAGATCAGCGTCGCGAGCTCCGGGTCGCTGCTGGCCGGTCCCCGAGCGATCGTCGCTGAGGTAACGGCATGCCTCGCCCATTCCACCGACAGCGTACGGCTGAGATTCTCAAGCGCCGCGGTCGCGGCCTGCGCGTGAGCTCCAACCACGGGCGCCGGCCCCACCAGCAGGAGCTTGCCGCCGCTCTGGGCCGGGATCAGCGCTTCGGTCGCGAGCGCCCGGATGGAGAACCACCCACGTTCGACCGCCGACTGAAGCCCGGCCGGGCCGCCGGCGCCGAAGCTCGGGGCGGCGTCGTAGACGAGCGCGTGCAAGGGCGCCCGCGCGCGAACCCACCGCGCCGCGGCCTCCTCGTCGAACCCCAGCTCGGGGCCGAACACCTCCACTCGCGCGCCGAGCCGCGTGAGCTCGTCGCAGACCTCCTCGCCGACCCCGCCGGCCGCCACGATCGCTCGCCCGCCGAGCAGGTCTTCGCTGAACAGCGTCATGGGCCGCCCCACCGTATCGCCTCGGACGCGGCTGACCCGCCCGAGTAGGATCGGCCGAGGCGAGCAAGGAGAGAACGACGATGCTGTCTTACGCACACGGAGCCTACGAGGAGCCGTTGCTCGGCGACACGATCGGCCACAACCTCGAGCGGACAGTCGCGCGGGTTCCTGACGCCGAAGCGCTCGTGTCGTGCCATCAAGGTCTGCGCTACACCTACGCGGAGTTCAACGCGGCGGTCGATCGGCTCGCCAGCGGCATGCTGGCGGCGGGACTGCACAAGGGTGATCGGGTCGGCGTGTGGGGCCCGAATTGCGCCGAGTGGACGGTGGTCCAGTACGCCACCGCCAAGCTCGGCGTGATCCTGGTCAACATCAACCCGGCGTATCGGACCAACGAGCTGAAGTACGTGCTGGGGCAGTCCGGCTGTCGCTGGCTGTTCTCGGCCCGGGAGGGCAAGGGATCGGACTTCGCCGAGATGGTCGACCACGTGCGCGGCGCCCTGCCGCTGCTCGAGCGAGCGGTGTTCTTCACCACGGCGGCCTGGGACGAACTCGCCGCCAGCACAATTTCGGCGGGCGGGGTGGCGGCGGCGCTGGACGCGCTCGACTTCGACGAGCCGATCAACATTCAGTACACGAGCGGCACCACCGGCTTCCCGAAGGGTGCCACGCTCAGCCACCACAACATCATCAATAACGGCTACTTCGTCGGCGGACTGGTCGGCTACACCGACCGGGACAGGGTCTGCATTCCCGTGCCGCTCTATCACTGCTTCGGCATGGTCATGGGCAACCTCGCGGCCACCTCGCGCGGCGCCTGCATGGTGTACCCGGCCGAGAGCTTCGAGCCCGCGGCGACGCTCGCTGCCTGTGCGCAGGAACGCTGCACAAGCCTGTACGGCGTCCCGACCATGTTTATCGCCGAGCTGGGGCAAGACGATTTCGCCGATTACGATCTCGGTTCGCTGCGTACCGGCATCATGGCCGGCTCGCCATGCCCGATCGAGGTGATGAAGCGTGTGATGAGCGACATGGGGATCAGCGAAATGGGGATCGCCTTCGGAATGACCGAGACCTCGCCGGTGACCACCCAGGTCCGCCGCGACGACACGCTGGAGAACCGCTGCGCAACGGTCGGCCAGGCCGGTCCCCACGTCGAGATCAAGATTGTCGATCCGAGCACTGGCCGCACGCTGCCCCGCGGCGAGCCGGGCGAGTTCCTGGCCCGCGGCTACGGGGTCATGCGTGGCTACTGGCAGGACCCCGAGCGCACCGCCGAGGCGATCGACTCCGCGCACTGGATGCACACCGGGGATCTGGCCACGATGGACGAGCACGGCTACGTGCGCATCGTCGGGCGAATCAAGGACATGGTGATCCGCGGCGGAGAGAACGTCTATCCGCGCGAGGTTGAGGAGTTCCTCTACACCCACCCGGGGATCGCCGACGTGCAGGTGATCGGGGTGCCCGACGAACGCTATGGCGAGGCGCTGATGGCGTGGATCGTGCCGCGCGCGGGTGCGCAGTTGAGCGAGGCGGACGTGCTCGAGTTCTGCCGCGGCGAGATCGCGCACTACAAGATCCCTCGCTACATCAAGTTCGTCGAGTCGTTCCCGATGACGGTCACCGGCAAGGTCCAGAAGTACAAGATGCGCGAACTGGCCACGCAGGAGCTGGGACTCGACCCGGCGGTGGCGATCGAGACGGTGTAGGACGTGCGGCGCGTGCGGCGTCGCTAGGGCGCCACGCTGGGTGGCGGACCGGCGGGGGCGGAGTGCGGGCGCCGGCCTCGTTCGCGCGCGGCCCGGATCGCCCCCTGGTGACCCAACCGCTCGAGCTCGGAGTGCAGCTGCCGGATCCGGTCGAGGATGTCGTCCGCCGCCTCCTGCTGCTGCTCGCGGGTCGGGTGCTCGTGCAGGTTGAATTTGAACGGCTCGCCGTACTGAACGGTGACCCGGGGGAACTGCAGGCGCTTCCAGTTGCGCACCTGATAGGAGCCGAGGATCGCCACCGGCACCACCGCGGCGCCCGACTGCAGCGCGAGCCTTCCGATCCCGGGCCGAGCCTCGTCGGCGAGTTTGCCGTTGCGCGAGCGGCCGCCTTCGCAGTACATGCCGATCGCCCCGCCACGCTTCAGGATCCGAAACGCGGTCGTGAACCCCTCCTCGTCCTGATGGCCACGGCGGACCGGGAACACACCCCCATGACTGAAGATCCACTGGCTGGGGCCGGGCTGGAACAGTTGCGACTTGGCCATGAACTGAATCCGGCGGCGGATGAACGCGCCGGCGAAAAAGTGGTCCATGAACGACGCGTGATTCGGGGCCAGGATCACCGGCCCGTTGGGGACGTTCTCGCTCATCAGCCCGCGCGCGCGAAACACGCTCAGCGCGTACAGCACGGTGAGGATCCGCACGACCTCGTAGACCTTGGCCTCGGGCTCGCGGTTGCGCACGCGCTCGTGGAAGCGGTCGAAGTACTCCTTCGGCCGCGGGTCCTTGTAGCGCTGGGGCTTGATTTCGACGTCGGTCATCTGCGAAGGCTTACCCGGTCAGCGGGAGCACCAGCGCCGGCTTCTCGATCTCGTGCTCGGTGCTGGTCGCCAGCACCGCCGTGCCGATGGCGAAGAACTCGATCACGTGAGCGCCCCACCCGTGGCTGCGCTCGACGATTCGCGCGCCCACGATCCCGCCGGCCTGGAGCTCGTCAGCCTCTTTCTGCATCCGTTCCATGGCCAGCTCCCGCGCCTCATACAGGGCCTGGGTGAAGTTCGGCATCTCGATGTTGCGCCCAAGCTGCCGCAGCGAGGCCAGCATGCCCTGACGAGCGACGTGGTAGACACAGTTGCCCATCACCAGGCCGGCCGGCCGGTAGCCGGCTCGCAGCAGCGTGGCGAAGTCCTGTCCGTTCATGTCCGACGTGAAGGGGCGTCCGTTCGGAGCCCGGTGCAGCACGCCACCGGCATGCTTGACCGCGGTCCCGACGGCGATGAATTCGGCCAGATCCGCACCCCACTCGTAGCGTCCGATATCGAGGCGCACCCCGACGATGCCGTCGGCGCCCAACTGGTCGGCCTCCTCCTCCATGCGCGTCATCGCCAGCTCGCGGGCGTGGTACATCGCTTGCGTGAGGACGCCCATTTCCTGATTTTGGTTCCACATCGCCTGTTGAAACCCGATGTGGTAGATCGAGCTGCCGAGCACGAGGCCGAGCGGCTCAAAGCCCGACTGCTTGACCAGCAGGAACTCGTTGACCGACAGGTCGCTGGTGAAGAAGCCCCGTGCGGTCTCCTGCTTCATGCGCTCGATCCGGTCCCGGCCGGAGCTGGGGATACCGGCCAGCGAGCCGGCCTCGTAGGAGCCGGCGTGCGGAGCCTCCGCCGCCTCACCCTGCGCCGGCACCCGCTGGGAGCCGTCGTCGACGTCACGCTTCAAGAAGCCCATCGTGCCTCCTCGTGTGGTTCGGTGGGCAGGCAGCCGCCCAGCTTGGTTGACATTCTCCGCCTCTGACGGCCTCGCCTCACGAGCCGCCCTCGGTGTCACCGATCAGCAGCCGCTCCAGCGCCTGCCTGGTGGTCTCGCTGCGCCGCGCCTCGGCCGCCAGAGCCTCGCCCAGGGCGGCCAACCATGCGTCGGTGTCAAGCGACTCGCGTTTGAGCACGATGCCTCCCGACAGCCGGGAGCAACGCGTATCGATGGCCCCGCCTTGCGCCAGCAGCTCCAGCCGCCGATCACCTAACTCGAGCGAGATCCGGCGCACCACCTTGGGGCCGAACATACCCTCCCGGCGGCGCTCGACACGGACCCTCGCGGGCACCACATCCTCCAGCTTTGCCGCCAACGCCTCGACGAACGCGCCGAGATCGCTCAAGTCGACGCGCAGCGACGCGGCGAGCAGATCGATGTCGAGCGCTGCGTCGTCCGGTGCCATGGGTTACGGCATCAGCGTACGCCTCAGCCCACGCACACGCGCGCTCGAGGCCCTCCCATCGCCGCTCTGGAGTCGCTCCAGTTCATTCAGGCCGACGCCGGTGAGGGCATCGCAGGATCAGTGCACGAGGTATTTCGCCCTCCCGGCGGCCAGCAACGAACCCGTCTTCGGGTTCACGAGATAGACGCAGGCATAGTCGACCTTCGATGCCGGGGATTTCCAGCCCGAGACCCGGGTGAACGTGCGGTGAACTGTCCACACCAACTTCTCCTTCGGCAGGGCTTGAGCACTCTCGCCGGCCAACGTCGCTGCGCAAGGCTTGTAGTCGACGAATAGGTAGGCCTTGTCCTGCTTGGTCGAGAAGCCGCTCAGGGTCACGTTGTAGACAACGTTCCTCTTGGCACCCACCGGCTTGGCCACCCGGATGCTGTCCCGGCTGCTGGCCAGCGCTGAACCGCCGCACAGAAGCCCCACCGCGACGCCGGCGAGTGCGATGCCACGGACCCGGCCGCGCAAGCAGGGGACAATCAATGTGGTCATGCGTGCCCTTTCGTTTCGACCCTCACGAGAGCGCTCCGAAGGCGCGAGCACAATGATAAGCCGCGCGCGTAGCCGCGCGCCTCACCTGGGGGGGTCAGATCCCGCCGCGCCCGGCTAGGAACGCTGCAGACGCGAGGACGAGGAGGACCACGACCAGCTGAACTCGCGCGGGGAGCCGGGTCGGGCGTCGCCGCGCGAGCTGTCGCCGCGAGCACGAGCTGATGAAGATTCCAGGCGCTGACATGTGTTCCCGCCGACGCGATCCAACCGGTGTGCCGGCGGCTAGTCAAGCGCCCTAGGTGGACGGATCCCGGAAATAGGCACAACTCCGTGGCAAGATCAGCCGATGGAGTTTGCCGCCGTGGCCCAATCGGTCGCGGGGATCCCGTTCATGACGCCGGATTTCGGGCGGCGGGTCTACGACCACATTCGCTCCACGCGGCCGACCGAGGCACTCGAGCTCGGCACCGCTCATGGCGTGTCAGCCGCCTACATCGCGGCTGCCCTGCAGGCGAACGGAAGCGGTCACCTGACCACCGTCGATCACGGCGGCGCCGCGTACGACCCGGCTCCCGAGGCGGTGCTGGAGCGCGCCGGGCTCAGCGAGCGCGTCACGATCGTCCGCGAGCACAGCTCCTACAACTGGTTCCTCAAGCAGCAGATCGAGGACGCCAGCGACGCTGCGGGTAACTGCCAACCGCGGTATGACTTCTGTTATCTCGATGGCTCCAAGAATTGGAACATCGACGGTCTCGCAGTGGTCCTGATCGAGAAACTGCTGCGGCCGCGGGGCTGGCTGCTGATGGATGACCTCGAGTGGACCTACGAGAACAATCCGTGGATCCTGCCGCACTCCGACGGGCGCCCGCTCGGGCCGCTGTCCACAAGTGAGCGCGCCGAGCCGCACCTGCTCGCCGTGTTCGAGCTGATCGTCAAGCAGCACCCATCGTTCACCCGCTTCATCCGCGAGGATGCCTGGTATGGGTGGGCGCAGAAGGGCGGCGATAGCCAGCGGAGCTACGAATTGACGACCAGTCGACCCCTGGGAGCGCTGGTCGCATCCGAACTCCGCCGCCGGCGTCGGCGGGCCCGGCGGGCGAGGACCTAGTGGCCTCGGATGGCGAGAACCAGTGGTCTTGGCGATTGACGCGGCTGCGGTTGTGGGATCGCTGCCGCTCGGTCCGAGCCCCTCGCTCCGTCTCGCTCTATTCTCCGGCCGATCCCGCAAGCACAGGAGGCTCCAGTTGCCCGAGGTCGAGGCCCATATCACGGGCACCGTCTGGAAGATCGAGGTCGAGGTCGGCGACAGTGTCGACGAGGGCGACACAGTGGTCATCCTCGAGTCGATGAAGATGGAAATGCCGGTCGAGGCCGAGGATCCGGGCGTGGTCAAGGAGATCCGCTGCACCGAGGGTCAGTCGGTGTCCGAGGGCGA
>Ga0302181_10001624_pt1 | contig 16585 bp, 12 predicted proteins | sample I_Palsa_E3_3_FD_198786 | JGI IMG/M metagenome (GOLD analysis project Ga0302181, IMG submission 198786) | Peat permafrost microbial communities from Stordalen Mire near Abisko, Sweden - I_Palsa_E3_3 | ecosystem: Environmental > Terrestrial > Soil > Palsa > Peat permafrost | place: Sweden...
CCTGATCGACAACAGCCCGTCCAGCGAGGGGAGGTGCGATGCCTGCGGCGGCGAGCTGATCAGGCGCGAGGATGACACCCCCGAGGCGCTCGACGTCCGGCTCCGCGAGTACCACCAGAAGACCAATCCCGTGCTCGACATCTTCCGCCGCAAGGAATACGTCATCACGGTCGACACCCGGCCGGCCAAGGAGCAGGTCCAGCAGACCATCAGGGACAAGCTCGGCATATCGTCTACTCGCCGACGGGCCACGAGGAGCCAGGATGGTACGCGGTAGTCAGGCAGGACGGTACGCGGTAGTCAGGGCAGTTCAGTGAACGCGCAATTCGGCCCACACGACCTTGCCGGGCCAGCCAGGGACGCTCTGCCAGCTCCATCGATCGCACACCGCCTCGACCAGGACCAGGCCGCGGCCGCTCTCGTCATCCGGGCCGGCCCGCCCGGTGACCGGAGCCCCCGCGATGACGTCCCAGACCTCGATCAGGACGCGCGTGTGGTCGGTGCCCAGCCGCACCACCACGACCGGCAGCCCCGACCCGTCATACTGAGGGTGGCCATCGGGGCCGGTCGATGCCCGGACGGCGTTCGTGACCAGCTCGCTGACAATGAGCTCGGCCGCCTCGGCCAGGTCGTTAAGTCCCCACTCGGCCAGCACGGCGCGGGTGTGCATCCGGGCGCAGGGCGTCGCTGTCACCAGGGCGCCGAGCGGGAGAGAACTCGACGACGGCCACGTCGTCATCCCCTCCGGGTCCGTGACAGCATCCAGCCCGATCACCACAGTGCTCTCGCCCATGGTCCGGCGCGTCCCTCCTTTCCACCGCATGCCCAGCGTAAGGCCCACGGCCCGTGGCGGCTAGCGTGAGGCCATCGGCAGCAGCCGGATGCCGGTGATACATCTGAGCCCGGGGCGTCGCCGCCGGCGGATGATCCGAGCTGGCCGGCCGAGCTGGCGGCTAATCTCACCCAGTTCGGCTGAGACCAATCTCACGTCCGGGTCAGGTTAAATGGCCGGAGAAACTACTTTGCCGAGGCAAATGATCTTAGAGGTCTGTTTAGCACCGGTCGAGACAGCCTATGGTCTAGTCATGACCACGAATGACACGCTGCGAGTAACCGACTCACGGACTGGCCGCAGCTACGAACTCCCTATCGTCGACGGCGCTATCCGCGCGATTGACCTACGGCAGATCAAGACAGCCGAAGACGACTTCGGTTTGCTCTCCTACGACCCGGCCTTCCAGAACACCGCGAGCTGTCGCAGTGCTATCACCTTCATCGACGGGGACAAGGGCATCCTGCGCTATCGCGGCTACCCGATCGGTGAGCTGGCCAGCCAGTCGTCCTTCCTGGACGTGGCCTGGCTGCTCCTGCGTGGCGACTTGCCGGACAAGAGTGAGTCGGCGACGTGGGCCCACCAGATCGCCCATCACACCTACGTGCACGAGAACGTCAAGAAGTTCATCGACGGCTTCCACCACGACGCTCATCCGATGGGCATCCTGGTCAGCACCCTGGCCGCGCTGTCGACCTTCTATCCCGAGGCCAAAGCGGTCCACGACCGGGAGAACCAGGACGAGCAGATCGTCCGGCTCATCGCCAAGATGCCCACCCTCGCGGCCTTCGCCTACCGGCACGCACGGGGCCTGCCGTACGCCTATCCCGACGATGAGCTGTCCTATGCGGGCAACTTCCTCAACATGATGCGGAAGATGACGGAGCCCAAGTACAGTCCGGACCCGGTGCTCGAGCGCGCCATCGACGTGCTGCTCACCCTGCATGCCGATCACGAGCAGAACTGCTCCACCAACGCGATGCGCGGCGTGGCCAGCTCCGGGGTCGACCCGTACTCGGCGGCTGCGGCGGCTGCCGCCGCGTTGTACGGCCCGCTGCACGGCGGCGCGAACGAGCAGGTGCTCAACATGCTCAGGGAAGTCGGTTCGGTCGAGAACGTGCCCGCCTACATCAAGCGGGTCAAGACCGGCGAACTGCGGCTGATGGGTTTTGGCCACCGGGTGTACAAGAACTTCGACCCGCGGGCCACGATCATCAAGGGTGTCGCCGACGAGGTGTTCGAAGTGACCGGGCGCAACCCGCTGCTGGACATCGCGCTCGAGCTCGAGCGGATCGCGCTCGAGGACGACTACTTCGCCAGCCACAAGCTGTACCCGAACGTGGATTTCTACTCGGGCATCATCTACCAGGCGATGGGTTTCCCGGTGGCGATGTTCCCCGTGCTGTTCGCGATCGGCCGGATGCCGGGCTGGCTGGCTCAGTGGCAGGAGGGCTCCGTCGACCCAGAGCAGAAGATCGCCAGGCCACGGCAGCTCTACGTCGGCGAGACCCTGCGCCACCTGGAGGAGGAGGACGACTGACCGCCATGGGCGCGTTCGCCGGAGACCGGCGATGACGTGGCTGGATCTGCCGCCTGATTCGCTGTTCGGGATATCCAACCTGCCCTACGGCGTATTCTCGGCCGGTGACGGGCCTCGGCCGGGTTCCGGGATTCCCCGAGGTCCCTGGCGGGTCGGGGTCCGCATCGGTGATGCGGTGCTGGATCTCGCCCAGGTCCTGGACGATCCGGCGTTCGGCGAGCCGTCGCTCAATGCCTTCATGGCGCAGGGCCGGACCCGGTGGGGCGAGGTCCGGGCCCGGATCACCGAGCTGCTGACCGCCGAACGGCACCGCCGCGTCGTCGAAGCCTCGCTTTACCCGCTTTCCGGAGTGCGGCTGCACCTGCCGTTCGTGCCGGGGGACTACGTGGACTTCTACGGCAACGAGCATCACGCGGGTAACGTCGGCCGCCTGTTCCGGCCCGGTTCCGAGCCGCTTCCCCCGAACTGGAAGCACCTGCCCATCGGATATCACGGCCGTACCGGCACCATCGTGGTCTCAGGCACGCCGGTCACGCGCCCGCGCGGCCAGCGCAAGGAGGCGCAGGAGCGCGTCCCGACGTTCGGGCCATCGCGGCGGCTTGACTTCGAGGCTGAGGTCGGCTTCGTGGTCGGTACGGGCTCGCCGCCGGGCGTGCCGGTAGGTGCCGACGAGTTCGCCGACCGCGTGTTCGGGGTGTTCCTGGTCAACGACTGGTCGTCCCGCGACCTGCAGGCCTGGGAGTCCACGCCGCTCGGTCCGTTCCTGGCCAAGTCGTTCGCTACGTCGATCTCGCCCTGGATCGTGCCGCTCGACGCGCTGGAGCATGCGCGGATCAGCCCGCCGCCTCGCGACGCGGAGCTGCTGCCTTACCTGGCCGACATCGACAAATGGGGTCTCGACCTCGCGCTGGAGGTCAGACTGAACGGGCACGTGGTGTCGCGCCCGCCGTTCGCCACCATGTACTGGACGCCCGCGCAGATGCTTGCCCATATGACCGTGAACGGCGCCTCGATCCGCACCGGTGATTTGTACGCCTCGGGAACCGTCAGCGGGCCGGACCGGAGCCAGCGCGGCTGCCTGCTCGAACTGAGCTGGGGCGGCGCGGAACCGGTCGCCCTGGCCGACGGGTCTGTCCGGAGCTTCCTGCTGGACGCGGACGAGGTGACGATCACCGCCACCGCACCGGGTGCCAGCGGCGTGCGGATCGGGTTCGGCGACGTCACCGGCCAGATTCTCCCGGCCATCGGCGGCTAGCTGCCGGCGGCCCACTGCCGCAGCTTCTTGCGGTCGAGCTTGCCCACGCTGGTCAGCGGGACGGCGGGAACGATCGTGATCTGCCGCGGGTACTTGTTAGCGGCCAGATGCGCCTTGGCGTGCTCGGTGAGCGCGTTGACGGTGGCGTCCGCGCCTGAGCGCAGCGATACGAAGGCGACGATCTCCTCGCCGAGCCGTGCGTCCGGCCGGCCCACCACCCCGGCCTGGGCCACCGCCGGATGGGCCACCAGGACGTCTTCGACATCGCGCGGGTACACGTTGAAGCCGCCGCGGAGGATCAGGTCTTTCTTCCTGTCCACCACGTACAGGTAACCGTCCGCGTCCAGATGGCCGATGTCACCAGTATGCAGCCAGCCGTCGGCGAGGACCGTGCTCGCGGAGTCCTGGGTGTGCCAGTAGCCGGTCATCACGCCAGGTGACCGCACGCAGATCTCACCGTCCGACTTCGGCGCCAGCACCTGGCCGGTGTCGTCCTGGATGGAGACCTCACAGCCCGGCACGGGCAGCCCGACGCTGCCGATACGGCGCGCGCCGAAGGGATTGGCCGAAATGAACGTGGCCGCCTCGGTACACCCGTATCCCTCGTAGACGGTGGCGGTGGGCACCCGGGTCTCGAACTCCCGCCGGACGTCGGCCGCCAGCGGTGCCGCCCCGGACGAGATCGTGATCAGCTCGGATAGGTCGGCCTCCTCCAGCGGCTGGGTGAGAAGCATCTGGATCATCGAGGGCACTAGCGAGCTGCCCTGGACCCGGTGCTGCTCGGCCAGCTTCACCCAGCCGGCCGGATCGAACCAGCGCATGAGGATGGTCTTGGCCTGGTCGGTCCGGTGCATGCTGCCGCATAGGACCAGCAGGCCGTAGGCGTGGGCCAGGGGGAGCGGCAGGATCGAGCTCATCACGTGGGTGCGCACCGACGACTCATGCGCCGCCCGCCCGCACCAGCGCAGGTTCGCGTGGGTCAGCGGGACACCCTTGGATCTGCCGGTCGTGCCCCCGGTGTAGAGCAACGCCGCCAGATCGGTACCGGACCGGCTGGTGATGGGCCCGGGCTCGGCCGAAGCAACCTCGGCGAAGTCGAGCAGCTGAACGCCGTGAGCTGCCGTTTCCGTGCTACTCCCGGGGATGACGACGAACTGGACGCCCGGCGCCCCACCCACCTCTTTCGGGTACGGGGGGCTCCCGCCCCCCGTTCCCCCTGGCCCGTCCCTCTTCAGGGCGGCGATGACCTTCGGCACGAACTCCACCGTAGTGATGACGCCGACCGCACCGGAATCGATCAGGGCGTGCCTGAGCTCGTCCTCGCTGACCAGAAAGATCAGCGGGGTCACCACCGCCCCGGCGCGCCACGCCGCGGTATAGGTGATCAGGACCTCCGGGCAGTTGGCCATCAGCACGAGCAGCCGGTCACCCGGACGGACGCCGAGATCGGCGAAGCCGGCCGCGAGCCGGGCGGCGCGCTTCGCGAGCTGGCCGTTCGTATGCCACTGGCCCTCGTAGAACAGCGAGTCGTAGTTGCCCTGCAGCTCGAGCGCCAGCTCGGCCTGCGCCGCCAGGTTCTCATCCATCTCAGCCTCACTCACCGAACGTCGCCCCAGGCAGGGCCACAGGCTGCCGACTGCCAGGTTCAGCCCTTACTGGCCGGTATTCACCCTAAGGCCGCGACCGGACGCGATCAATGCCCTGCCTTGGGGCCGGGCCGGCGCCCACCCCAAGAACTAGAGCTCGATGCGCGAGCCCATGACGACGGTCCCGTCGCGGGGCAGCTTAAAGGATTCAGCGGCGTCCGCGGTGATCCGCGATGTCGCGATGAACAGGCGCTTGCGCCAGCGGCTCATACCGGGTGCGTTGCCCTGGACGAGCTCGATGCGCGACAGGAAATAGGACAGCTTGTCGTCATCGCGGGGGCTTTCTGTGCTGGCCGCGCGGATCAGCGGCAACAGACCTGGCACGTTCAGCTGGTCCATGTAGCCGAAGCGGGCGGTGACGTAGACGATCTGGTCCTCGGCGTAGCCGAGGTCGTCGAGTTCCAGCCGCTCCGTGTCGGGAACGTGCGGTGTCGGCTTCATCTCCATGGAGACGATGAGGACGTGCTCGTGCAGGATGTGGTTGTGTTCGACGTTCGCCCGCAGGGCTAGCGGGGCCGTGGCCTTGCCGCGGTTGAGGAAGACGGCGGTGCCGGGCACCCGCGGCAGCGGGGGCTTCATGGCGTGCAGCTGGTCGATGAACTCCCGGAGCGGGCCCTCGTCACGTACACGCTGGGCGGTGACAAGATGGCGGCCCTTCTGCCACGTGCTGAAGATGGTGAAAACGGTGATGCCGATCAGCAGGGGAAGCCACGCTCCGTGGACGACCTTGGTCAGGTTGGCCGCGAAGAAGAGCAGGTCGATGATGACCAGCACCCCGCCGCCCGCCACGGCTATCCAGAGCGGTATGCGCCATTGCTGGCGGGCGATGTAGAAGAACAGCAAAGTGGTAATCGTGATCGTGCCGGTCACGGCCGTGCCGTAGGCGTAGGCCAGCGCGTCTGAGCTCCTGAAGGTGAGGACGAGGGTGAGGACGGAGACCAGCAGCAGCCAGTTGATCCACGGAATGTAGATCTGGCCCATCGTCTCTTCCGAGGTGTACTTAATGCGCAGTCGCGGGAGGTAGCCGAGCCCGGCGGCCTGGTGCGCGACCGAGTAGGCGCCGGTGATGACGGCCTGTGAGGCGATGACCGTCGCGACGGTGGCGAGGAACACCATCGGGAGCCGGGCCCACCCCGGGGCCAGCAGGAAAAACGGATTGCTAATGGTGTCGTGGTGGCCGAGGATAAGCGCGCCCTGCCCCAGGTAATTCAGGATGCAGGCAGGGAAGACGGCGATCAGCCAGGCGCGCCTGATCGGGGCGCGGCCGAAGTGCCCCATGTCCGCGTACAGCGCCTCGGCTCCGGTGACCGCGAGGACGACAGCGGTCAGCGAGAAGAACGCGGTCCCGAAGTGGCCTGCCAGGAAGCCGATGGCGTAGGTGGGCGACAGCGCCTTCAAGATCGCGGGATGCATTACGATACCGCGCACGCCCAGCCCGGCCAGAACAGCGAACCAGACGCCCATGACCGGCCCGAACAGGCGTCCCACGGCGCCGGTGCCCAGTCGCTGGAACAGGAACAACACGATGATGATGGCGACCGTGATCGGGATCACCAGGTCAGACACGGACGGTTCCGCCACCTTCACGCCCTCGACCGCGGAAAGCACCGAGATCGCCGGCGTGATCATGCTGTCGCCGAAGAACAGCGAGGCGCCGAAGATCCCGAGCGCCGCCAGCACCAGCTTGGTCCGGCCTACGCCGCCGCTTCCCCGTTTCCGGATCAGGGAGATCAACGCCATGATCCCGCCTTCACCGTCGTTGTCAGCCCGCATGACGAGCCAGACGTACGTGACGGTGACGATGATCGTCACCGACCAGAAGATGAGCGAGACGATCCCGAAAACATGCTCCGTTGACACCTTCACCGGGTGCGGATCGCTCGGATTGAAGACGGTCTGGACGGTATACAGCGGACTCGTCCCGATGTCCCCGAAGACCACGCCGAGCGCGCCCACTGTGAGCGCCGCCTGGCCGGTCGTGGGCCGGCTAGATGCCACAGTGTCCGCCTTCCACCCGGCAGGTTTCCTCAGCGTAACCCTAGCCAACTCCCTCGCCGGACGGTGATACTCCATTCCTAGAGTATTGATCGGGCGAGTATGGCGGGAGCGTCGCGTGGACTTCAGCGAGAACCCGGACCACCGGCTGATCCGCCACACCCATCGACCGGCCCGCAATGGAACTCACTTGAGTCGGCCCGGAACTATAACGGCTTTTCTTGCCTGGCCGGCTTTTCTCGTTGGCCGGCATTCACATTTACCGTGCTGATACTTCGCCCGGACGAGCGCCGGCGCGCCCTCACCCGGCGGCACTCGTGAAGGCCGGCAGGTAACCGAGTTCCTGGCCCGCGGCAGTGGGATGGTAAGACGAACTGATCGAGAAGATGTCGATGGAATGCAGCCAGTTGCCTGAGTCGCATATCTCATGGCCGGCGAACTGGCTGTGGACATCGGCGAACGTGTCACCCTGGGCGGCCGCGGCGGTCGCCAGGGCGCTGTCGAGATCGCCGGCGCCCTGGTTGAGCGCGGTACGGTCCGCAGTGCTCAGTCCGATGCAGCTATTGGACTTGGACAGGTCGTAAAGGTCGGGGTAGCCGAGCACGACAATTTTCGCGGCGGGCGCGTCGGCCCTGATGGTCTGCAGGGTGGTGTCGAGCCTGGCCGGCAGCTCGTCGGCGACGTAGGTCTCGGAGGCGGCTACGGCGTTCAGGCATGAGCTGGTCGATTCGAGCACGCAGGCCTCCATGACGCTGGCGAAGCCCGCGTCGTTGCCCCCGATGGTGATGCTGACCAGCGTCGTGCTGGGACTCAGAGCCGATACCTGGCTACTGAGCACGTCGGCCGTCGTCGCGCCTGAGCACGCGACATAAACGAAAGAGGCGGGCGAGTTGGCGTCGGCCCACTGCTCCGGATAGGCCAGCGAGCTGCGCTCACAGCTCCCGCTTGACGAGATGTAATCCCCGGCGCCGACGCCTGAGCTGTAAGAATCACCCAGTGCAACATAATGGACTGCGGAAGCGGCGTTAGCGGCTGGCGATGCCGCGATAAGGCCGGCCGAAGAAGCGAAAACCGCAATGCCAAAAATGACACGGGAAATACGCACAAGCCACCCCATCAAGGTGCAGAAGGGCAATGAAAAGGCGCGTACCTTTCTTGTATCACGCGCCCGCGACGAGTTCAATAGCTCCTGGTGCCGGCGGCGTCACGCTTCGAGGTTGATATAGACGGTGCCGTCCGTGACCCTGACCGGGTGGGTGCGAGTGAACAGGCACCCGCCCCGCAGGAATAGCCCGTTCAGCGACCCGCCACATGGGGTGACCGGGCCCCCGGCCTCACGTTATCTAGTGAGGGTGAGTTCACTAACCGGCGCCGGGACGATGCCCAGGCAGTCGTGCGCCATCACCGCAAGCAGCTCGGTGAGCCGCTCGTCGGCGAGCCCGCTGCGGAAGAACAGCGTCGACTGGATCGCGCCGATCGCCGCGTGCACGGCCAGGCGCACCTCGCCGTCGGCCAGGTCGGGCCGCAGCGGCGCGAGCAGGTGCACCCACTCCTCGATGTAGTGCCGCTGGGCGCGGCTCAGCCTGCGGCGCTCGTCCTCGGGCAGCGTGCGCACCTCGCGGTGGTAGACGGCGAGTGCGTCGCGGTCGGTCAGGGCCACCTCTATCTGGTCGCGCACCAGCATCGACAGGCTCTGCCGGTCATCAGGGCAGGCGGCGAGGATCTCCGCCGCCCGGGTCATCAGCCGATCCATCACCCGGTCGGCCATGGCGACCAGGATCGCGGTCTTGCTGTCGAAGTGACGGTAGATGCCCGATCCGACGATCCCGGCCTCAGCGCCGATATCCGCCATGGAGATCGCGTCGAATCCGCGCCTGGCGCCGAGCGCCGCGGCCGCCACCAGGATCCGCTCCTTGCGGTCCGGATCGCGCCGCCGCGGTGATGATCTTTGCGCCGCCATCTGGTCATTGTCCCATCTAACGACTAAGGTCGCTAGTGAATGCTGAGTCACATTTGGAAGCCCTCAGGAGGACCGGCGTGGACTTTGCTGAATCCGGGGAACACCGGGCTCTGCGGGCCGCGGTCGCCGAGATAGCGAAGGATTTCGGGCCGCGCTATTACGCCGAGCGGGCCGCCGAGCGCCGCCCGTGCGAGGAGCTGTGGACCGCCCTGGGCAAGGCGGGGTTCATCGGCGTGAACATCCCCGAGGCCTATGGCGGTGGCGGCGGAGGGCTGACCGAGCTCGCCCTCGTCTGCGAGGAAATCGCCGCCGCCGGGACCCCGCTGCTGTTGTTGCTCGTCTCCGCGGCCATCTCGGCCGGGATGATCTCCGAGTTCGGTACCGAGGAGCAGCGCCAGACGTGGCTACCTAGGCTGGCCGACGGTACGGCCAAGATGGTGTTCGCGATTACCGAGCCGGACGCTGGCTCCAACACGCTGCGGATCTCCACCACCGCCGCCAGGGACGGCGAGGACTGGCTGCTGAACGGCACCAAGTACTACATCTCCGGGGTGGACGAGGCCGAGGCGCTCCTGGTCGTGGCCCGGACCGGGCAGGACGAGCGCGGCGGCCAGCTTTCGCTGTTCATCGTGCCGTGCGACGCCGCGGGCCTGGACGCCCGCTTGCTGCCGGTTGACCTGCTGCTGCCCGAGCGGCAGTTCACCCTGCACTTCGACGGCGTCCGCGTCGGCCCGGGTGCCCTGGTCGGCGAGGCAGGCGAAGGCTTCAAGCAGGTGTTCCACGGGCTGAACCCGGAACGGATCACCGGCGCCGCCCTCGGCGTGGGGATCGCCAGGTACGCACTGACCGCCGCGGCCAGGTACGCCAGCGAGCGGAAGGTATGGTCCGAGCCGATCGGCACCCACCAGGGCGTGTCGCACCCGCTGGCCAAGGCGAAGATCGAGACCGAGCTCGCGGCGCTGATGACCAGGCAGGCCGCGTGGCAGCACGACCACGGCCAGCCCGCCGCGGAGTCCTCCAACATGGCCAAGTACGCCGCCGCCGAGGCCGCGCTCGCCGCCATCGACGCGGCCATCCAGACCCACGGCGGGAACGGCGTGGCCAGCGAATACGGGCTGATGCCGTACTGGGGGCTGGCCCGGCTGCTGCGCATCGCGCCGGTCAACAGGGAGATGATCCTCAACTACGTGGCCCAGCACAGCCTGGGCCTGCCCAGGTCGTACTAGGGGAGGGCCCGTGGACCTCGCGCGCAACCTCATCGGCCGGATCAACGTCGGCGACACCCTGACGCGAGCCGCCGCGGCCAGGCCTGGTCAGCTCGCGGTTGTCGACGGCCCGCGCCGCTTCACCTACGCCGGCTTCAACGGCTACGTGAACCGGCTGGCGCACGGGCTGGCCGGGCTGGGCTTGGCGCGCGGCTCGGTGCTCGCGCTCGCCTCGGGCAACAGCGCCGACTTCCTCGCCGTCTACTACGCCTGCGCCAAGCTCGGCGTGGTCTGCGTGCCGATCAACCTGGGCTGGCGGGCGGACGAGGTGGCCTACGTGCTCGGCCACTCGCGCGCCCGCGGCATCGTGGTGGAGTCCCAGCTGGTCCCGGCGATGCGGGACGCCGTCGCGAAGGTGAGCGAGGTCGCCGACGTGATCGTCGCGCCGGGAACGGGCGTTGGCTTCCAGGCCGAGCCCGTCGACCGGGCCTGGACTACCATCGAGGCCCTGACCGCTCGCGACCACGCGGAAGAGCCCGAGTGCTTTGTCGACGACCGCGATGCGCTGAGCTACCTCTATACCTCGGGTACCACGTCGTTCCCCAAGGGCGTGGTCGGTTCGCACCTGGCCATCTATCTCGAGTCGATGTCCGGCGCGCTGGATTCCGGCTGGCGTGCCGACGACCGGTTCGTCGCGATGATGCCGATGTTCCACACCGCGCAGCTCAACGCGTTCTGCACGCCCGCCATCCTGGTCGGCGCCACGATCTACGTGCTGCGCGGATTCGACCCGGCCGCCCTGCTCGACCTTATCGAAGGTGAGCAGATCACCCAGATCTTCGGGCTGCCGATGATGTACCGGGCCGCGCTGGACCATCCGGCCTTTACCGAGCGCGACCTGTCCAGCCTGCGCCGGGCGGTCTACGCGATGGCGCCCATGCCGGATGACCTGATCCGCCGCTGCCTGGACGGATTCGGCTGCGACTTCGCGCTGCTGTTCGGGCAGACCGAGATGAGCCCGATCACGACCTTGTTCCGGCCCGAGCACCAGCTCTCCCATATCGGCGCCGTCGGCACCCCGCTGATCGGGGTCCAGGTCGCGATGATGAGCCCAGACGGTGAGCTTCTCCCGCCGGGCGAGGCGGGCGAGATCGTCTACCGGGGGCCGAGCACGATGTCGGGCTACCTGGACAACGAAGAGGCGACGGACGCCGCGTTCGCGCACGGCTGGTTCCACTCCGGCGACGTCGGCCGGTTTGGCGACGACGGCGTGCTCTGGTTCACCGACCGCTATAAGGACGTGATCAAGTCCGGCGGGGAGAACGTCGCGTCCATCGAGGTCGAGAAGGCCGTCTACGCCGCCGAGCCGCGGGTCGCCGAGGCCGTCGTGGTGGGGCTGCCGCATGACCGGTGGAGCGAGGCGGTTACCGCGGTCGTAGTGCCTAAGCCCGGCGAGCGCATCGACGCCGGCGAGCTGATCGCCGCGATGAAGACCCGGCTGGACGGCTACAAGGTGCCTAAGTCGGTGATCGTCACCGACCAGCTGCCGAAGACCTCGACCGGCAAGATCCAGAAGAACGTCGTGCGGAGCGAACACGCCCGGCACTATCAAGCAGAGCATTACGCCCAGCCGGACCACGCCCAGCCGGACTACGCCCATCCCGAACAGGGGGGCTGACCCGGGTGCCGGTCCTCACCTCGCGCGTCGACCTCGCCGACGGAACCTACCGCGCCAACCGCACCGCGCAGCTTGGCCTGCTGGATGAGCTGGATAAGCAGCTCGAGCTCGCCATCGCCGGCGGCGGCGAGCGTTACGCCCAGCGGCACAGGGACCGGGGGCGGCTGGGCGTGCGGGAACGCATCGAGTTGCTGGTCGACCCGGACAGTCCGTTCCTCGAGCTGTCCGCGCTGGCCGCCTGGGGTACCGGGTTCACCGTGGGCGCCAGCGTGGTCACCGGCGTCGGCGTGGTCTCCGGCGTCGAGTGCGTGATCATCGGGCACGATCCGACCGTCCGCGGCGGCGCGATGAACCCGTACTCGCTGCGCAAGACCCTGCGCGCGCTGGAGATCGCGCGCACCAGCCGGCTGCCGGTGATGAACCTGGTGGAGTCCGGCGGCGCGGACCTGCCGACGCAGGCTGACCTGTTCGTCCCGGCCGGCCGGATCTTTCACGAGCTGACCGAGCTGTCCGCGCACGCGGTGCCCACGGTGGCGCTGGTGTTCGGCAACTCCACCGCGGGCGGTGCGTACGTGCCCGGCATGTGTGACTACGCGGTCCTGGTGGACCAGCAGGCCAAGGTGTTCCTCGGCGGACCCCCGCTGGTGAAGATGGCCACCGGGGAGCAGGCCGACGACGAGTCGCTCGGCGGCGCCGAGATGCACTCCCGGATCTCGGGGCTCTCCGACTACTTCGCCGCCGACGAGCTCGACGCCATCCGCATCGGCCGCGGCATCATGGCCAGGATCAACTGGCGAAAGCAGGGACCGCCGCCGGAGCTGGCCGTTCCGCCCCGCTATGACCCGGATGAGATCCTCGGCATCGTGTCCGCTGACGTGAAGGTGCCGTTCGACCCGCGCGAGATCCTGGCCCGGGTCGTCGACGGATCGGACTTCGACGAGTACAAGCCCTTGTACGGCAGCTCGCTGGTGACCGGCTGGACGCGCATCCACGGCTATCCGGTCGGGGTGCTGGCCAACCACCGGGGGGTGCTGTTCAGCGAGGAGTCCAGGAAGGCCACCGAGTTCATCTTGCTGGCCAACTCCATCGATACGCCGCTGGTGTTCCTGCAGAACACGACCGGCTACATGGTCGGCACCAGCTACGAGCAGGGCGGCATCATCAAGGACGGCGCGAAGATGATCAACGCGGTGACCAACTCGGCCGTCCCGCACCTCACGATCAACATGGCGTCGTCGTTCGGAGCAGGCAACTACGGCATGTCCGGCCGGGCCTACGACCCGCGCTTCATGTTCGCCTGGCCCGGTGCCAAGCTCTCGGTGATGGGTGCGGCGCAGCTCGCCGGGGTGATGTCCATCGTCGGCCGGGCGTCGGCCGCCTCGGCGGGACGCTCGTTCGATGAAGAAACCGACCGGGCGCGCACCGCCGAGATCGAGGCCCAGATCGAAGCCGAATCGCACTCCTTCTTCGTCAGCGCGCGCCTGTACGACGACGGCATTATCGACCCCCGCGACACCCGGACCGTCCTGGGGCTGGCCCTGTCGGCGGTCCACTCGGGCCCCATCGCCGGCCGCCGCGGCTTCGGCGTCTTCCGGATGTGATGACGATGTCTCATGCCAGCTCCGGGCGCTTCGGGTCCCAGCCGCTGACCGGGCCGATCGGAAAGCTTCTGATCGCCAACCGCGGTGAGATCGCGGCCCGGATCATGCGGACCGCGCACGGTCTCGGCATCGCCACCGTGGCCGTCTACTCCGACCCGGACGCCGACGCCCCCTACGTCGGCCTCGCCGACGAGGCGGTCCGGCTGCCCGGAGCCGCGCCCGCCGACACCTACCTGCGCGGCGACCTCATCATCGCGGCTGCGGCCGCGACCCGCGCCGACGCCGTTCATCCCGGTTACGGGTTCCTGTCGGAGAACGAGGCGTTCGCCCGGGCCTGCGCCGCCGCCGGGCTCGTCTTCGTCGGCCCGGAACCGGGGACGATCGCCGCGATGGGCTCCAAGGTCGAGGCCAAGGCCCTGATGGCCGCCGCCGGCGTGCCCGTGCTGCCCGGCGTGACCATCGCCAGCACCGACGACCTCGACGACCTGGCCGCCGCGGCCGCAGGGATCGGATTCCCGCTGCTGGTCAAGGCGGCCTTCGGCGGCGGCGGACGCGGCATGCGGCTGGTCGCCGACCCGGCCGGGCTCGCCGAGGCCGTGCGGAGCGCACGCGGTGAGGCGGCCTCCGCGTTCGGCGACGGGACCGTATTCCTCGAGCGGTTCGTGGTCGACCCTCGCCACGTCGAGGTCCAGATCCTCGGCGATGCGGCGGGCCGTGTGGTCCACCTGTTCGAGCGCGAGTGTTCCATTCAGCGCCGCTATCAGAAGATCGTCGAGGAGTGCCCGTCACCGGCCGTCGGCGAAGAGCTCCGCGCCGCGCTGACCGCGGCGGCCGTGGCCGCGGGCCAGGCGATCGGATACATCGGCGCAGGCACCGTGGAGTTCGTGCTCGACCGGGACGGGTCGTTTTTCTTTCTGGAGGTCAACACCAGGCTGCAGGTCGAGCACCCGGTGACCGAGGAAGTCACCGGACTGGATCTCGTCGAGCTGCAGCTGCGCATCGCCGAAGGCGAGCCGCTGCCTCCGGCGGCCACCAGCGCGAGGATCAGCGGCCATGCCATCGAGGTCCGGCTATACGCCGAGGACGTCTGGGCCGGGTTCCTCCCGGTCACGGGTCCCTTGCATCGTTTCGAAATTCCGCAGGCGCCCGGCGTCCGGACCGACACCGGCTTCCGCGACGGGTCCGTGGTCAGCCCGCACTACGACGCGATGCTGGCCAAGGTGATCGCGCACGGCCGCACCCGCGCCGAGGCGGCCAAACGCCTGGCGCGCACCCTGGACCGCGCCCAGATCCACGGTGTCACCACCAACCGCGACCTGCTGGCGGCGATCCTGCGTGAGCCGGAGTTCCTGGACGGCCGGACCGATACCGGCTACCTCAGCCGCCACGAGCCAGCCGTCCTCACCGCGTCCCGCCCCGGGGCTGCCGCCTGGCACGCTCTGGTCGCGGCCCTGGCCCGGCAGGCGGTTCACCGGGCCGAGGCGCCGGTGCTGGCCACGCTGCCGTCCGGCTGGCGTAACGTCCGCTCCGCCCCGCAGCGCGTGACCTACACCGCCGACAGCCAGGAGTTCGCCGTCGCGTACCGCGTGACGGGTGGCCCCGCTTCCGGTGACACTGTCGAGGCCACCGTCAATGACGTGCCGCTGGGCGCCGCGCTGCTCCTGCGCGCGGCCGGCCCGGAGCTGGTTGACCTGGAAGTCGACGGCCTGCGCCGGGTATACCTGGTGCACCGGGTGGGTGCGCAGACGTACGTCGACGCGAGTAACGGGTCCAGTGCGCTGTCCGAGGTGCCGAGGTTCGGCCAGCCGGACAAGACGGCGCCCACCGGATCGCTGCTCGCCCCGATGCCCGGCCTGGTCCTGCGCGTCCTGGCCGACGTCGGCGCGACGGTCGCCGCGGGCCAGCCGCTGGTCGTGCTGGAGGCGATGAAGATGGAACAGACCGTCACCGCTCCCGCGGACGGCGTGGTGGCCGAACTTCGGGCCAAGGCGGGGGAGCAGGTCGCCGCGGGCCAGATCCTCGCGGTCGTGGACGCGCAAAGCCAGGAGCAGGGATGATCCCATGCCGGTAGACATGGCCGCGCTGGCCGATGACGTGGCCGCCGAGTCGGCCGTCACCCGCGCCCTGGTCGCCGGCCTCGACGAGGCCGGCTGGCACCTGGCTACGCCTGCGGCCGGGTGGGACATCGCCGACCAGATCAGCCACCTCGCCTACTTCGATGAGGTAACGGTCCAGTCCGCGGTCGCGCCTGACGTGTTCCTGGCCGCGCTGGCCGAGACCGAAGCGCCCGGCGGTGTTTCCCCGGACAAGATCGCCGCCCGATTCCGCGACCGCACCGGAGCCCAGCTGCTGGCCTGGTTCGACGTGGCCCGCGCGGAGCTGCTCGGCACCTTCAAAGACATCGATCCCGCGGCCCGGCTGCCGTGGTTCGGGCCTGCGATGAGCGCCGCCTCCTCGCTGACCGCCCGGCTCATGGAGACCTGGGCGCACACCCAGGACATCGCCGACACCCTCGGTGTCACCCGCGAGCCGACCGGCCGGCTGCGCCACGTCGCCCACATCGGCGTCGGGGCCCGCGCGTTCAGCTACGCCGTGCACGGGAAACCGGCGCCGTCCGCCCCGGTGCGCGTCGAGCTCATCGGGCCATCCGGCGCCACCTGGGCCTGGGGACCGGAAGACGCCGGCGACCGGGTCGCCGGCCCCGCCCTCGACTTCTGCCTGCTGGTCACCCAGCGGCGGCACCGTTATGACGTCGCCCTGGGCATTGAAGGCCCGGCTGCGACCGAGTGGATGGCGATCGCCCAGGCCTTCGCGGGAACCGCAGGCACCGGCCGGGCCCCTCTTCCGCCAGCACTGAGGAGACAGCACTGAGG
>Ga0302181_10001627_pt1 | contig 16575 bp, 14 predicted proteins | sample I_Palsa_E3_3_FD_198786 | JGI IMG/M metagenome (GOLD analysis project Ga0302181, IMG submission 198786) | Peat permafrost microbial communities from Stordalen Mire near Abisko, Sweden - I_Palsa_E3_3 | ecosystem: Environmental > Terrestrial > Soil > Palsa > Peat permafrost | place: Sweden...
TCCGTCGGCCTGACGACGACAAGCTCGTCGCAAGCGGACCGGTTCGGCTCCAGAACCTCGAGGCGAACTCATGAGCGGGCCCGCGGCCGTGGCACCCCATAGAGGTGTGTGGGCCGCCACTCACCAAGCGTGTCACCTCGAAGGGTTGATCAGGTACTTAGCGCCCGTCGCCTGGCTTGAGTAGACGGCGATCACATCAGGGCTGAGCGCCTCGGCGAGTGAGATCTCCCGCGCGTAGCTGGTCGCGAACGTCGTCGTCAACTCGCTCGCGACCCTCTGTCGTAGCCGGGCGGCGGCCTGCTCGCCGATCCGCTCCATCGCCGGGAACACCAGCCATCCGCCGACGCCCCACGCCATGCCATAGGTCCGGCTCAGCTCCGTCGGGCCGCGGTCGAGGCCGCCGTAGATATAGACCTGCTTGTGGACCGTCGAGCCATAGCGGCTGTAGGGGCCGCCGACGCTCACTGCCCGCTCCATCGCCGTCAGAATCTGGCTGGCGAGCGTGCCCCCGCCCGTCGCATCGAAGGCCAGCGTCGCCGAAGTCGCCGCAATCGCCTCCGTCAGGCTGTCCACGAACCCGGCGTCACTCGAGTCGCACACGTGCTCGGCGCCGGCAGCGCGCAGAAGTTCCACGTGCTCCCGCTTCCGGACGATGTTCACGAGCGGCACGTGATCGGTCAGACATAGACGATTGAGCATCTGCCCCACGTTCGACGCGGCCGCGGTGTGGACCAGGCCGCGATGGTTCTCCAGCCGCATCGTCTCGACCATCCCGAGCGCAGTCAGCGGGTTCACGAACGCCGACGCGCCATCGGCGGCCACGGTCCCGTCGGCGAGCGCGAGGCACTGCGGGACCGCCAAGGATCGGTACTGGCAGTACATCGACCCCCCGATCATCGCCACCACTCGCCCGACGAGCGCCTGCGCCGGCGCGGAGGACCCTGCCCGCACCACCGTACCGGCACCTTCGTTGCCGACCGGCAGCGACTGGCCAACGCGCCCGGCCAGCCCGGGCATCGCGGCGGCGGGGATCTCCGCAGTGAGGATCGGCCGCTCGGGCGCGCCGGCGGCCTCGAGTGTGCTCAGATCGGCTCCGGCAAGGAGCAGACCGAGGTCAGACGGATTGATCGGAGAGGCCTCGACCCGGACCAGTACCTCGTCTGGCCCGGGATCGGGCACCGGAACCTCTTCGAGCGACAGCTGCAAGCGGCCGTCCTCGCGGACGAGCGAGCGCAATTGCAGTCCGCTAAATGGCACGACGAATTCCGGGCTCATCGTTGCGGACTCTGGCACACGAACCAGGACACGTAGGCGGCCGTCAGCACCGCCGAACTCAGGTAGCTCACGCGCCGATCCCCCAACGCCACCGACCCGAATGCCATCCTTCAAACACGCCGCCGCCGACGGCGATTCCTCGGGGGCCCCTCGGAGCGTCCTCGTGCCGCTCAGCACTCGCGTCGCGTGCAGTCACGGGGTCCTCTGATCTCGTTCTCGCGCAAATCGGCTTCACGTGGGTGCCAGCGAACGTTGTCGTCGCCTCGGGTGGCGGTTCTCGAGACGTTCTGGGGGCCGAACGCCAGCGTGCCCAATCTCGCGGCAGGCCACATCACACAAACGTGCGATTCGGCTCGGATCATGGGCGGGTACGGTCGCCCGACCGAAGCGAAGAGGAGACACTATGACAAGCGCCCATGAGGTCAGGAAACAGCTAGCGGAGCCCGCGCGCCGCCTGCATCGTGACATTCCGGAGGTGATCGATTCGTTCGCCACGATGAGCCGGGCGGTCATGCAGGACGGGGCGCTGACCGCGAAGGTCAAGGAACTGATCGCCCTCGCCATTTCAGCGACCAAGCAGTGCGACGGATGTATCGCCGCGCACGCTCTTGGCGCGGCACGGCAGCAAGCGACCGAGCAGGAAGTCGCAGAAGCGCTCAGCGTCGTCGTGATGATGAACGGGGGGCCCGGCACGGTGTGGGCCCCACGGGCGCTTGCGGCCTACGGCGAATTCAACGAGAGCCCGGCGTAGCTTGTGCGCTTTTCGCTTGACCGCCGGACTGGACGCGTCACACCCGCCTGGCAACGAGTTCGTCCAGCCCGGCCGAGACGATCACCATCTGCACTTGGCGCCTTCCGTCAACAGGATGGACCCGATTCGTCGGCGAGGCCCCTGATGGTATGGGCGCTCATGAACTTGCTCGCTGGGATTCGGCGTTGCCGAGTGGTCGTGACGAGCGAGGCGCCGACGGCGTGACGCAGGACTGCCGTGGCGGGGATGCACGCGTAGTCCGGGCAGCGGCCACCGATCCGGTCGTTCTGGGCCCCCATCTCGATGTGTGCGGCACCCTGCGCTCCGATCTGCCGCCAGCCCAAACTTGACAAATGCCGAAGGAATTCGATCCGCGCCACCTTGTCGTTCGCGTTGCCGAGATCGGGGTTGTGATCGCCCTCGTCGCGCTCGCGATCAGCGCGCTCCCAGGACTCGGTCAGCTGCGCTCGCACCTGGAGCATGCCGACCCGGGGTGGGTCGCCGCGGCCGCAGCCGCAGAGGTGGGATCGTGCGCCGGCTATGTGCTCGTCTTCCGGTTCACGTTCTGCGCTCGGATGGCGTGGGGCCTCAGCAGCGAGATCGCACTCGCCGAGCAGGCCGCGAACTCGCTGCTTCCCGCCGGTGGCGCCGGCGGATTAGCGCTCGGCGCGTGGGCGCTGCACCAGGCCGGGATGCCGACCAATCACATCGGGCGGCGGACCGTCGCGTTCTTCGTGGTCACGAGCGCCGCCAACTTCCTTGGGGTAATCCTCGCCGGGATCGCGACCTTCTCAGGAGCGCTGCCCGGCAGCCGCTCGGTCCTGTTCGCGCTGATCCCAGCGCTGCTGGCCCTGCTCGCCACGCTGCTGGTCGCGGTCAGCCCGCACCTGCTGCGCCGACTCGGCTCTCCCCGGCCAACGGAAGATCGCGGCCGGGGTCACCGGATCGCCGAGCGCGTGCGCGGTCTGCTGACAGGTGTCGCCGACGGGGTGGACCAGGCGCTGGCGCTCCTGCACGCCGGAAGCTTCGGCGTGGTCGTCGGCTCGTTCTCCTATATGGCGTTTGACCTCGCAGCACTCGGCTGCGGGTTCGCCGCGACCAGCCACCTCCCGGCGATCGGCACGCTGCTGCTCGGCTACCTCGTCGGCCAGCTCGGCAACCTCATCCCGATACCCGGCGGTGTCGGCGGGACCGAGGCCGGCCTCGTCGGGATGTTCGCCATCTACGGCGTGGACGTGTCGCACGCGGCCGCGGCGGTCGTCGTCTACCGCCTGTTCGAACTCGCCGTGCCCGCCATCCTCGGGCTCCCCGCCTTCGTCCTGCTGCGTCGCCGGCTGCTGCGAGCCGACCATCCTGCAGCGATCTGCGCTCCGCTCGCATTTGAGCCAGTCGAGCTCGTCGCCCGGCAGTGAGGCGCGAATCGTCGAACCGGTCAGCCCTGCGCCGTGAGCACGGGATGGTTCGATGACCCGCCCTCGCGCGCGCAGCAGCGCGGCTCGGATACGGATGACCACCTCCCACGTTCTGCGGGTGGGGGCTTGCGGGCCAACTCAGGCCCAGCGTCCCAAGCGAGCCCTGGTGCCGACGATCCGTACCAGCAGGCACTCGACCAAGCCGTGGTGCCACCGGTCCGAGACGCCAGGCGACTGAGGCGTGTGGACGACGGCCTACATCCGTCCGTGACGACTCGCGCTTTGACTGACCAGCACATTGCCAGACCGTAAAGGTCGCCCGGTTTGCGGAAGGGGGCATGAGGCAGCTCGGAACATCCCTGACTGAGCACGGCGTGTGCCAGCTGCCGCCGCGTCTGCAGGAGGCGCGGCATCTGACCCCATGATCTACAGCGCACCCTTCGTCGGGTCGCCAGCCGGTAGGGCCGACATCGTCTGGATCTGCCATGGCTCGACCAGTGCCGGCTCGAGCACGCTCCGATACTCGGCTATCGCTCCTCCGGCCGCATGCGCTTTAAGCGAGGCGGCGGTGTGCCACTTCTCGATGAGCACAAACCCGTCCGGGGTTTCGTGTGCAGCGAACAGCTGAGCCCCGGGCTCCTCAGCGTGGACGCGGACGACTTGTCGCATCAACGCTGCTCGCACCTGGTCACGGCTGTCAGGCCGGACCTTCATCGACGCGACCACTACAACTTCGTTGGAGTCCGACATCTTCTCTCCTCTGGCTAGCTTGGGAATGGATGACGCTTCGGACTGCAGCTCGCCTCCCCGGCGATTGGCGGCCAGGTTCGGCCTCTGTCCCCCGGCGCGACCCTCGCTGCTCACGATCGGTACTTCGCCCGTAACGTGCGCGGCCACCCGAGCGCCGACGACTCGTCGACAACTGGTCCGCTCGCGCACGGCATCACGCTTCTGACTCGGAAGGGGCCGGCGCCCGGCCGCGGCGATCGCGACACAGGTGAGGACCGCGAACCCAACCGTCATTGATCTCCGCGTCCGCCGCCGTTGCCCATCTAGTTGAGGCTGCCGTTGAGGCTGCGATGCGACATCGCGCGAACACGCGATATCTACGTGACGGCGACAACGCAGGCGCGCCTCCCACACGCGCGAGGTCCCTCCGCGAGGTCGTGATCGAAGGATCATCGACTCTGATTGCCGAACCAGCATGGGAACGTAAAACCAGGACGGATGAACCAGCCTCACGCTCGACCCAACAATCGGCAGGCATATGAAGCCTTCGCTGGGCGGCTGACGGGGATTGTTGCCGCTCAAGTCTCCTGGCTCGTGTCGGCGACATGACGGCTGTCGCCAGCTGGGGTGTCCCGCGGACGCGCGTGGTCGCCTGGTATGACCCGGCAATCCTCGGGACGGCAGCATGAGGCTGCCGGGCCGCGACTTGCTCCAGGCGATCATCAACGGCGAGCTGCCGCCCTCGCCGATCATCAGCTTGCTCGGCGACGAGCTGCTGTCGGTCGCTGACGGCGAGCCCATCTTCGGGGTCTGGCCGGACGAGGCGTCCTACAACCCGGTCGGCATGGTGCACGGAGGGCTGCTGCGCACCATGCTCGACACCGCCGCCGGTGCGGCCGTTCACACGATGCTTCCTCCGGGCACCGGCTTCGGGACGATCGAGATCAAGGTCAGTTTCATCAGACCGCTCGCAGCAAGCGACGGCACGATCATCCTCCACGGTCATACTCTCCGCGTGGGCCGGAGCATCGCATTCGCCGAAGCGCATGCGCGCAACCGGTCCGTTGAGCTGGTCGGCCACGCCACCAGATCGATCGCCCTGACGCGACCCGCGAGCGCTGCGGACACCTTCGACACGACCATCCGCAACGATCGATCAGCAGGAGCCCGACATGAGTGACGCCTTTGTTCTCGGCGGCGTGCGCACGCCGGTTGGCCGCTACGCCGGCGCGCTGTCGCACATCCGCACCGATGATCTGCTGGGACAGACGATGCTGTGGGCCTGCGAGCGCGTCGGCGTTCCGGCCGATCGAATCGAGGACATCGCCGCTGGCTGCGTGAACGTGGCGCATGAGGGGATGGGCGACATCGCGCGCTGGGGCGCACTGGCGGCCGGCTTCCCCGACAGCGTCCCGGCCGCGACGGTCAACCGCTTCTGCGCCTCATCGGTGACGTGCACGATCCAGATCGCCCACGCGATCCGTGCCGGCGAGTTGGAAATCGGCCTCGCCGGCGGCGTCGAGTCGATGTCGCGCTCAGGCTGGGCATTCATGAAGGGCGAGGCGCCGTTCATGCCGCGCGGGCCGGTGTTCATGCTCGACACCATGTGGTCGGGCGCCGGCGGCCCGCCGAATCCGCGCCTACTCGCGCGGGACGCCTACATCGACATGATGCGGACGGCGCAGAACGTGGCCGACCGGTACTCGCTGTCGCGCGAGGAGATCGACGCGTTCGCGCTGCGCTCCCAGATGCACGCGGCCGCTGCCCGCGATTCGGGACGGCTCGCGCTCGAGATCCACCCCGTGGAGATCCGTGGGAGTCGCAAGCAGCCAGCCTGGAGTTTCGAGCACGACGAGTCGATCCGTGACGACACGACCGCCGAAAAGTTGGCTGCGCTCCCGCCACAGCCCAACACGGCGATCATGACGGCCGGGAACTCCTCGCCACTCAACGACGGAGCCAGCGCGATCGTCTTGGCTAGCCGCGAGGGAGCGAATGAGCTCGGCGTGGAGCCGCTCGCGCGTGTGGTGGCATCGGCGACGTATGCGCTCGATCCGCAGATCATGGGGATCGCCCCGGCGTGGGCGATCCCGAAGGCGATCCAGCGCGCCGGGCTGACACCGGCACAGATCGACGTGTGGGAGGTTCACGAGGCATACGCCTCGGTGGCTCTGGCGGTCCTGCGCGAGCTGCCCAACCAACTCGACGGGTTCAAGGTCCCAGACGAGAAGCTCAACCCCAACGGCGGCGCCGTCGCGATCGGACATCCCTTCGGTGCGTCGGGCACTCGGTACGTGCTCACGCTGGCCACCGAACTGCGTGAACGAGGCGCTCGCTACGGCGTGCTCGGAGTGTGCGCAGGCTCGGGCCAGGGAGTCGCGCTCGTCCTCGAAAACGCGCAGGCGTAAGCGCGAAGACCAGAGCCGTGACGGTCGTGGTTGGCACGATCTGCCGGTGCGCGAGAGCAGGATCTAGGCGTGGCCTCCGACCGGGGCAAACCGCTCCGCGAGAGATTGGAGCTAACCGTGGCCGCGCCTCTTCCACGACTCAGCTGCCGGCCACTGCTGCGCTGAGTGAGGCACCGGAGGTGCGAGCGGACGCGGCGATCTAAGGATTTCGGTCCAGGTTCGCAGGACTTCGTCCGGCGACGTAGATGAGCTGCATCGGCGGACGAGCACGCTGAATCGGACGCCACCGCGGTTGCTCGCAAGCTCGAGCGCTCAGGCACCCAACCCTGGCATCGGCGGAGTGCATCGCCGGTGCCGAGCGCTCCGTCCCAGCCCGCACCGACCGCGGCCAGGCCGACGCGATCACCGGTGCCGGTTGACCTTCAAACGGCCTTCGCAAGTGTGGCTGGCCACACCCCGGTTCTCGCGCTTGCACGCTCGTATCGACCGCCCAGCGGCACGAACCTGTGTGCATGGAACTCGCAACCCCAACTGAGCAATCGAAGGACCAGGCGCAGGTCGATCCGCTGCAGCGGCTGACAACTCCACTGAACGCGCCGGCATATCCCCGGCCGCCATATCACTTCGTCGATCGGGAATACATGCGCATCACCTACCGCACCGACGCTGATGCGTTGCGTGCGGTCGTCCCGCAGCCACTGGTCGTTCGCGACCCGGTGGTGCGATTCGAAGTTATCCGCATGCCAGACAGCACCGGGCTCGGCTCTTACCACGAGTCCGGCCAGATCGCGATCGTCGAGCACGACGGCGAGCTGGTCGACTACAACGTCGGCTTGTATGTCGACAACGTGCCCGCGATCGTCAGCGGTCGGGAGCTCGGCGGCTACCCGAAGAAGGCCGGCTCGCCGCATCTGTTCATCGACGCAGACACACTGGTCGCAACGCTTGACTACGGCTCCTTGCGAGTCGCCACAGCGACGATGGGTTACAAGCACAGCGCGCGCGACGCTGACGACGCCAGTGCCGAAATCTGTCTGCCGACGTACCAAGTCAAGATCGTTCGCAGCGACCACGGCGAGATCCGCGAGTGCGCTCTGGTCAGCACGACGGTCAGCGACATAACGGTCAAAGGCGCCTGGTCCGCGCCGGGACGCTTGCAGCTGTTCGCGCACGCGTTGGCGCCGCTCGCCGACCTTCCGGTGCTCGAAGTCGTCGCAGCAACCCACGTCCTCACCGACCTCACTCTCGGGCCTGTCGAGCAGGTCCACGACTATCTGGAGCACTGAACAATGGACACGGACTACAACAACGCCACCGTCGTCGGCGGTGGCGTCATCGGGATCTCTTGGGCCGCACTTTTCCTGGCGCATGGGCTGCACGTCACCATCACCGACCCGGAGCCTGGCATCGAACCGCTCGTGCGGGCCGGCCTGGCCGAGGTGGCCCCGACACTTTCCGCGCTCGGACTCCCCACGAGCGATCTGACGGACAGGACCGACGCCCTGCGCTTCGAGCCAGACCTAGCGCTGGCTGTGGCGGATGCGGATGTCGTGCAGGAGAACGGACCGGAACGAGCCGACCTCAAGCAGCAGCTGTGGGCCCAGATCGAGGACGCCGCCCCCCGCGACGCCCTGTTCGCAAGCTCCAGCTCAGGGATACCCGCAACAACGATCGCTGCCGGAATGCGCCAACCCGAGCGCCTGCTGATCGGCCACCCGTTCAACCCGCCCCACCTCGTTCCGCTGGTGGAGATCGTGCCCGGCGAGCGCACCTCCCCCGAGGTCGTCCGGCAAGCCGTCGACTTCTACCAGGCGATGGGCAAGCAACCGCAGGTGCTCAACAAGGAGATAGGCGGCTTCGTCGCCAACCGCCTGCAGTCGGCGCTGTTTCGCGAGGCCGTCCATCTCGTTGCCATCGGGGTCGTCACCGAGCAGGAGCTCGACGACATCGTCACCTCCTCGATCGGCATGCGGTGGGCGGTCGCGGGGCCGTTCCAGACCTTCCACCTCGGCGGTGGACCAGGTGGCCTCCCGGACTTCCTCGTGCACCTCGGCAAGCAGCTCGAGGCGAGCTGGTCCGGCCTCGGCTCGCCGACCTTCGACGACGCGACCGTCGCGCTACTGAGCGAACAGGCCGCCAACTTCGGCGGCACCGTCGAGGAACTCGCTGCTGAGCGTGACGCTAAAGAGATCGCCCTGATGCGCGCGCTCGACGAGCTCCCGAACCACGTCCAGAAAGAGAGCATCCGATGACCACCAGCTCAATCGCCCTGCCGCCCATCACAGGCCCGTTCCTGGAACCAGGTCCGCTACCGGGCGACTTCTACTCCTACGGCGAGCTGCTCTCGCCGGCGGAGGCGGAAGCGCTCGGGCGGCTCCGCGAGTTCATGCGCACCGAGGCCGCGCCGATCGTGGATGACTACTGGGCTCGCGCGGAGTTTCCATTTGAGCTGATCGACGGCTTTGCGCAGCTAGGGCTCAGCGCATGGTTCGATCCCGACTCACCGGAGCAGAAGCCAAGCAACCTCATGTCCGGGTTCACGGCGATGGAGCTCGCGCACGCGGACGCGTCGCTGGCGACGTTCTTCGGCGTGCACACCGGCTTGGGGGCGGGGACGATCAACGGGCTCGGGTCAGATGAGCAGCGTCGACGCTGGCTGCCCGCGATGAGCCGCATGGAGAAGATCGGTGCATTCGCGCTGACCGAGCCGCACGGCGGCTCCGACGTGGCCGGCGGCCTGGAGACGACCGCGCGCCGCGACGGGGACGAATGGGTGCTCAACGGCACAAAGCGCTGGATCGGCAACGCGACGTTCGCCGACCTCATCATCGTGTGGGCGCGCGACACCGAGACCAATCACGTCCTCGGGTTCGTCGTTGAAAAGGGCACGCCCGGCTTTACGGCGACCAAGATCGAGAACAAGATCGCGCTGCGGATCGTCCAGAACGCCGACATCGTGCTCGAGGACTGCCGCGTACCCGACGCCAACCGCCTCGAGAACGCGACGAACTTCAAGGCCACCTCGACGATCCTCCGGCAGACCCGGGCCGGTGTCGCCTGGGAGTCAGTCGGCGTGATGCTCGCGTCCTACGAGATCGCCCTCGCGTACGCGAAGGAGCGCGAGCAGTTCGGACGCCCGATCGGAAAGTTCCAGCTGATGCAGGACCTGCTCGTGAAGATGCTCGGCAACGCGACCGCCTCACTCGGGATGATGGTTCGCCTCGCCCAGCTCCAGGACGCCGGGGTCTTCCGCGACGAGCAGTCGGCGCTGGCCAAGGCGTACTGCACCGTCCGGATGCGTGAGGTGGTCCACTGGGCCCGCGAGCTGCTCGGCGGCAACGGCATCGTCCTCGACTACAACATCGGACGTTTCGTCGCCGACTCGGAAGCTCTTTACTCCTATGAGGGCACGCGGGAGATCAACACGATGGTCGTCGGGCGCGCAGTCACAGGCCTGAGCGCCTTCGTGTGAGGTGATATCCATGAACACCGAACCTGTCTTTGCTGGTCTCAAGGTCGTCGACGTCGCGAGCTATATCGCTGGGCCGGCCGCGGCAACCGTCCTGGGCGACCTGGGAGCGGACGTGATCAAGGTCGAGCCGCCCGGCCTCGGCGATCTACAGCGTTACCTCGGCAGAACACCACCGAATCCGCGTGCCGAGGCCAACTACGCCTGGCACATGACCAACCGCAACAAGCGCGGCATGGCCGTCGACCTGAAGTCACAGCGTGGTACCGAGGTGCTCGAACGACTCGTCGAATGGGCTGATGTGCTGATCACCAACTATCCCCACGGCACCAGAGAGAAGCTTCACCTCGGCTACGACGAGGTCGCCGCTTGGAACCCGCGAATCATCTACGCCGACATCACCGGCTTCGGGGACAACGGCCCGGACGCATCGCTTCCTGGCTTCGACATCACCGCCTACTGGGCGCGCAGCGGCCTTCTCGCGTCGACGCGAGACGCCGGAGCACCGCCGACGCTGCCCGTCCAGGGCAGCGGCGACTACTCGGCGGCGATGTGCGTGTACGCGGCAATCGTGACCGGCCTCTACCGGCGCGAGCGCACCGGAGAAGGGACCCACGTCACGACATCGCTGGTCGCAGCGGGGACGTGGGCGACGGCGACCCTGGTCGCGGGCGCCCTCGCCGGCGGCGAGTTCTTCGGGCTGCACGACCGCACCGCTCCACCCAACCCCCTGATCAACCCCTACCAATCCGCCGACGACCTGTGGTTCATGCTTGTCGCTTCGCCGCCGTACTGGCACGCACTCGCGAAGGCCGTCGGTCATGCAGAGCTGCTCGACGATCCGCGCTTCGTGGACGTGCACAACCTCGCTGCAGTCTCCTCCGAACTGACGGCGATCCTCGATGCCACGTTCCGTTCCATGCCGCTCGCGCACTGGAAGGAGGTGCTCGACGCCGCCCACATCACCTATGGGCTCGTTCAGACTCCAGAGGAGGCTGCGGCAGACGTCCAGCTCCGCGCCAACGATATCGTCGTGCCGATCGAAGACGCGGGGTTCGAGCTCACCGTGAGCAGCCCGCTGTCGGTCGGAGGGAGCACTAAGGTCGCTGCGAAGCGCGCCCCGGGCCACGGCGAGCACAACACCGCCGTTCTCGCCGAGCTCGGCTTCGACGCGGACGAGATCGACGCGCTGCTCGCCAGCGGCGCGATTGTGTCCAGCTCCGACCACCAGCCCGTGTCATGACGACCGAGGCGCAGACAACGACGACGGTCCTGTGTGCACGCTCCGACGGGGTCTTGACGATGACGATCAACCGTCCGGAGCAACGCAACGCCGTGAACCACGACGTCGCCGAACAGCTCGGCGCCGCACTGGAGATGCTCGATGCCGACCCGGAACTGTCCGCCGGCGTGCTGACGGGGGCCGGCGGAACGTTTTCGGCCGGCATGGACCTGAAAGCGTTCGCTCGCGGGGAGTTTCCGATTCTCCCCGGCCGCGGTTTCGGAGGGCTCACACGTGCGCGCGTGAAGAAGCCGCTCGTGGCCGCTGTCGAAGGATGGGCCGTGGGGGGCGGATTCGAACTTGCCCTCGCGTGCGACCTGATCGTCGCGGCCAAGGACGCCAGATTCGGCTTTCCGGAGGTGACGCGAGGCCTCGTCGCGAGCGAGGGTGGACTCGTGAGACTCCCGCGCCACCTGCCGTATCACATCGCCGTGAGGATGCTGCTCACAGGCGACCCGCTGCCCGCCGACCAAGCCGAGAAGTACGGCCTTGTCAATGAGCTAACGGAGCCCGGACAGGCCCTCAGTGCCGGCAATGGCCTCGCGCGCCGCGTCGCTCAGAACGCGCCGCTCGCGCTCGCCGCGGTCAAGGACGTCTTGCGCGAAACCCAGGTGTTGGACGATGATGACGCCTTCCGGCGCCAGGACGAGCTGATCGAGCACGTCACAAAGAGCGAGGACGCGCGCGAGGGCGCGACGGCGTTCGCCGAGAAGCGTGCCCCCAAGTGGGGGGGCCGATGAGCATCGGGGCGACAGCCGTGCGCCCGGGTGCGTCGCGGAGGCAGAAGTGTCAATCGCCGCGGCGACGGAGAGCGTCTGACCGATGAGTGAGGAGAAACATCGCGTGGTCATCATCGGGGCGGGGTTCGGCGGGTTGTTCGCGGCCCGCGCGCTGCGTCGCGCGCAGGTGGATGTCACAGTCGTGGACCGCACCAACCATCACCTCTTCCAGCCGCTGCTTTACCAGGTGGCCACCGGCGTTCTCTCTGAGGGCGACATCGCGCCGCCGATCCGTGACGTGATCCGACGGTTCAAGAACACGCGGGTGATACTCGGCGATGTCCAGCACATCGCGTTGCGGGAGCGGGAGGTTTGGGTTGACACGCTCGGCCGCCGCTCGCGGATCCCCTACGACAGTCTGATCGTGGCTGCCGGAGCCGGCCAGTCCTACTTCGGCCACGACGAGTTCGCGGTCCACGCCCCAGGAATGAAGACGATCGACGACGCGCTCGAGCTCCGAGGGCGGATCTTCGGTGCGTTTGAGATGGCCGAGCTCGACAGCGAGTTCGAGCGCCGAGACGAGTGGCTCACGTTCGCGGTGATCGGCGCAGGCCCGACGGGGGTGGAGCTCGCCGGCCAGATCGCTGAGCTGACGAGGCGCGCGCTCAAGCGCAACTACCGCAGCTTCAACCCGGAGACCTCCCGCATCATCCTGATCGATGCGGTCGACACCGTGCTGCCGCCATTTCCAAAACCGCTACAGCGCCGAGCGCGTCGGGACCTCGAGCGACTCGGCGTGGAGATGCGGCTCGGGACGCGCGTAACCGGAGTCGACCCAGAGGGGCTCGACCTCGAGAACCCAGACAGCACTAGCGGCCGGATCCAGGCGAGGACGAAGATCTGGGCCGCCGGAGTCCAGGCGTCTGCGCTCGGCGCGATCCTCGCCGAGCAGAGCGATGCCAAGCTCGACCGCGCCGGTCGGGTACCCGTCGAGCCCGATTGCTCGCTCCCCGGCTTCCCGGAAGTGTTCGTGGTCGGCGACATGATGCTCCTCGACGGGCTTCCCGGCGTCGCCGAGGTGGCGATGCAATCAGGCCGCCACGCGGCGAGGACGATCGTTCGCCGGATCAACAGTGCGGACGCGGCGCGACCGTTTCGCTATCGAGACCTCGGCACCGCGGCGACAATCGCCCGGTTCCGGGCGCTCGTCTACCGGGGCCGGTTGCACGCGGCCGGTCTCCCGGCCTGGGTCATATGGCTCGTCGTGCACCTTGCGTTCCTCGTGGGGTTCACGAATCGCATCGGCGTGGTGGCGAACTGGACCACTGCATTCCTCGGGCGCAACCGTCGCCAGCGCGCGATCACCAAGCAGCAGGTCTTCGCACGACAGCAACGCCTCGAGCAGCCCGAGGCGTCGCCGACCGCGCGCGCCACCTGACCGCCGGGACTGGCCACGAGCATTTGGACGATCTGCGCCTGGGTCACCTCACGCCTGCAGCGCAGCGTCGACAGTGACGCTCCTGCGAGAGCACGCCACCCCAATGGGCGGATGCGATCCGGGTCCGGCGCGCCGAGCTTGACCCCGATCTCCGATCAGATCCGCAACGCGTGCCGCAGTTGGTGATCGGCGGGAGAGAAGTTCGACGCGCAACTACGGCGAGGCCGCGGGTTGCGTTACAGATGACTCGACCGAGTGATTACGCAAAGACGGCGCGGTGGGAGACTGGCGCTCATGAACGGCCGGACAAGACCTCAGAGCGTCAAACGCTAGGAGCATCGTGGAACTTCGCCATCTCCGGGTCTTCGTCACGCTCGCCGAGGAGCTGCATTTCGGGCGTGCCGCGGCTCGTCTGCACCTGACCCAGCCCTCGGTGAGCGGTCAGCTGCGCCAGCTCGAAACCGACTTGGGCGTGCAGCTGATCCGCCGCAACGCGCGCCAGGTCTCGTTGACCGATGCCGGAACGGCGTTCCTGCGCGATGCCCAGCGGGTGCTCGATCAGGCCGCTGCCGCGGCTAGCGGAGTCCGACGGTTCCGCGACGACCCGCGAGCCAGCCTCCGGGTCGGCTATCTCCACGACGCGGTACCCGAACGTCTTCCGGTTGCGCTTCGGCGGACGGCGCACGACTTCCCGCGGACGCGAGTCGTCCCCAAAACCGGGGAGCCCAGGGGGCTGTTGGACGACCTCCGCGAAGACCTGCTCGATGTCGCAGTCGTGTCACTCCCGGCTTCGGTGTCCGGTCTACGCGTCGTGCGGGTGGGATTTCAGCGGGCGGTGGCCGCCGTCCCATCCAACCTCGATCGCGACGATGCATCGCCGCTTGAGCTGCTGGCGCAGCGGACGCTGTTGACGCTGCCTCGTCGTCGCAATCCAGCGTTCTACGACGCGCTCATCACGGGCTTGCAGTCGGCTGGTCTTCCGGGATCGTTGGTCGAGGTTGAAGCTGTTTCGGCCGAGTCGCTGCTAATGGAGGTCGCATGCGGAGCCGGATGCGCGCTTGTCCCCGAGTCCGTGACGCTGCGGACGCGCACGCCTGGCGTGACTTTCCGCCGCCTCACGGACGAGCCAGCCGTGGGATGCGCGATGGCGGCCGTGGTCTCGGACTCGCGGTCGGACCCCCGACTGACAGCGTTCGTCGGCATGCTCGCACAGCCATCTCGCGAGCGGCGCCTCGTGGCGGCGTGACGCAGTCGCGCCGACTCGCCCGCCGTCCGTCTGGCTAGCCGCGGCGCGCGCCGCGCGAGTCAGGCAGCCGCGCGCAGTGATTCCGAGCCTGGAAGTGCGCTAGGGGCGAGCTCAGCGTCCCAGGCGAGACGAGCAGCTGCTCGGCGATCTCGCGGTGCGACGGCCCCGGCGCTACCAAGGCCGCGACCTGCGGCTCCTGTGAGGGGCTGCGATCATCCGAGGAAGCCGGCGGCCATCGCGGGCGGCCCGGAGCTCGAGACGAGCTCGCTGTGCGCGGGCGGTCCGATGCGGGCGTATCGAGCCAAAGACCTGTCGTCGGGGTCCTCGCTCGAGGTCGGCGAATGATCCGGTCACCACCATTTCCGCTCCTGTGCCTGGTCCGTACCCCCGGTACGGTCAAGATCGGCGAGTTCCTTGTGATCCAGATCGGTCAGCGTGAAGTCGAAGATCTTCGCGTTCGCGGCGATGTGATCGCGATTGCGGGACGTGGCGAGCAGCGGGACCTGTTGCTCAATGCCCCAGCGCAGCAAGACCTGCGCGGGGGTGCGTCCGTGTCGCTCGGCGATGGTGGCAACGAGCTCGCTGGAAAGGTGGCTCCCGTGTCCGAGTGGGCTATAGGCCTCGAGCACGACATCCACCTGGCGGCATGCGTCGAGGAGGCGGGCACGGTGCTCGTAGGGGCTGAACTGGACCTGGTTGACCGCAGGAGCGGTCTCGGCGGACCGGAGGAGCGTCGTCAGCTCTGCGACGGAGAAGTTCGAGATGCCGATCGAGCGTGTGCGCCCGCTTGCGTGCGCTTGCTGCATTCCGGGCCATGCCCAGGTCGGGCCGCCCGCGGGCCAGTGGATGATGTAGAGGTCGACGTAGTCGAGGCCGAGGCGACGCAGGCTGTTCTCCAGCTCGACCGCGGGATCGGCGCCGGCGGCGGGATAGAACTTGGTCGTGACGAACACCTCGTCGCGCACGATTCCGCTATCGCGCAATGCCCGACCGACGCTCTCCTCGTTGCGGTACGCCTGGGCGGTGTCGATGTGTCGGTATCCGGCTTCGATCGCCCAGCGAACCGAGTTCTCGCATTCGGCTCCGTTGCTGAGCTCCCAGACTCCGAAGCCGAGCATCGGCATCCAGTTGCCGTCATACAGTCGATGGGCTCTGCCGTCGGCGGAGAGCTCACTCTTAGTCATTGGGACCTCCTTGGTGACGATCGTTAGTGGGTTTGCGCGAGCGCCCGATAAACGGAGAGGATCGCGCTCGAGCCCTCTCCCGCAGCGGCGGCGACGCGCTTCGTTGATGCGCGCCGGACGTCGCCGACCGCGAACACAGCCGGGACGCTCGTCTCGTGCGCGAATGGGCGGTGACCGAGCCGCGCCCCCGGTGATGAACGCCACCGAGCCATCACCGAGCTGCCCGCAGCGGGTGCGGCTCCCGGCCAGGTTGCAGTTGCCCTATGGAACGGGCTGAACATGCCTGCAAGTGTGCGCCTCCACATGCAAGCGCGCACCCCCCAGACGTGCGAATGCTTCCAGGTTCCGGCCAAGCCGTCCCCCCCTCGCAGAACGGCGCACCGGAGCTAACGCAGGATGGGGCTCTTGACCACTCGCTGATCGCTCTGGCGCTGACTCCGGGCAGATCGTCCGGATCACCCGTACGGGATGGCACATGCGTGGGATGACGCGCTCATGGTGTCGTGGCAGGTTCTTGACGCCGAAGACGAGCCTGAGCGCCCTGCGAGAGGTCACGTGCACCCAGCTTCAGGAGGAGGATCGTGAGCGTCACGCAACTCGATCACAGCCGGACCCGACGCCGAGTACCAGGACGGCGGGCAGCCGTACACGATGCCCCCCGA
>Ga0302181_10001629_pt1 | contig 16565 bp, 14 predicted proteins | sample I_Palsa_E3_3_FD_198786 | JGI IMG/M metagenome (GOLD analysis project Ga0302181, IMG submission 198786) | Peat permafrost microbial communities from Stordalen Mire near Abisko, Sweden - I_Palsa_E3_3 | ecosystem: Environmental > Terrestrial > Soil > Palsa > Peat permafrost | place: Sweden...
ATTACCGGCCATCATTGGCCTCCTAGGAGATAAGTGCGGGCACGGGTGCCCGCTGCGGGGCGCCTGGGACGAGACGCTTCCCGGACTGCGCCGGGCGAGTCGATCTGATCGTAGATCCGACCCTCGGATCTGTCAACGCTAGTATTGAAAATCTGATTGGCGCGGTCAGCGGCTGACCCCGGCTATCGCCCGGCTCCCCAGCGGATCAGCGGCAGCCGCCGACCGGGACCACGATCAACAGGTTCGTTGAAGGATCGGCGGATCAGCGCATCTCCTGCCCTCTGGCGGCACGAACGCCGCTGGCCTGCGGCGCGCCGGGTCGTCGACAACGCGGCGGCCGACGACCGTCGATGGAACCGCCACCGTCCCGAGCAGGCAGGCCGGCCGGCGAGTGGACCCACCTGGCGGCGCAGGGACGGTGGCGGCAGGCTGTTCCGCCGGCGGGAGGCTCGAGCAGCACTATTTATCAACGCATCTGTTGACACAACTCTCGCCCCTGGCTAGGGTGACGTGCATACCCTAATGCGCGCAGGTGTCGACGTTGGCAGCATGCGCTGGGACCCGTGAGCACTAGCGCACCCAGGAGTGAAAGCTCAGCTTCATGTGTGCGCGTCCAAGGAGGTCGTTCAGTGGCTGGACAGCAAGATTCCACCAACCAGTCGGCATTCTTCAACGATAATGCTTTGAAGCTCGGCGTCTTCTGCCTCAACGTCAGCGGCGGCATGATGCTTTCCGGCGCCGCGAAGCCCAAGCTGGAGTGGGACGAGAATGTATCCGTCGCCAAGGTAGCCGACCAGACTGGCTGGGAGTTCCTGCTCCCAATCGGCCGGTGGCGGGGACATGGCGGCAAGTACAATGCGAACGCTGAACAGTACGAGTGCTTTACCTGGGCAGCAGCGATCGCTGCATCTACGTCAAGGATTCACGTCTTTTCGACCTGCCACGTGCCGATCTTCCACCCGATGCTCGCGGCGAAAATGGGCGCGACTGTCGACAACATCAGCGGCGGACGATGGGGTCTGAACATTGTGTCCGGCTGGAACGCCGCCGAATTTGGCATGTTTGGGATCGAGCAGCTGCCGCACGACGATCGCTATCTGGCCGCAGGCGAGTGGCTCGATATTATGGAATCGCTCTGGGCCAAGCATGGCGAGCTCGACTACCAGGGCAAGATCTATAACATCAGCAAGGGATATCTTGAGCCGAAGCCGGTCCAGCAGCCAAGGCCCCTGGTCATCTCGGCTGGCATGTCGCGCGCCGGGCTAGACTTCGCCATCACGCGAGCCGACTACTGCTTCGTCGGCAGCGACAACTTTGACCTGCTCGAAGAAACGATGCGACGCTCCCAGGGCGTAGCTGCGGACCTGAACCGGGACCTCAATGCCCTGACCTTCTGCACCATTGTCGTCAAGGACACTGAAGCCGAGGCGAAGCGTTACTTCGAGTGGTACGTCGATGAGTGCGGTGACTTCGAGACCGCCCAGCGGCTAGTCAACAACATCATCGGCGGCGGGGCGAGGAGCCTGCCGCCTGAGGTCGTCGCGAAGCAGGCACGTGCGTTCATCGCCGGCTGGGGTGCGCTGCCACTGATCGGAACGGCCGAGCAGGTTGCCGACCAGCTCGCGCGGATCAGCAGTCTTGGCATCGCCGGCGTGACGATGGGGTGGCTCGACTACACGGAGGGAATCGACCGGTTCAATGCGGAGGTAATGCCGCTCCTTCGCCAGGCCGGTCTGCGGGCCGACAGTCCGGCGTAAGCCCGGCGTAAGCCGAAAGGGCCTGCTGACCACACGGTCAGCAGGCCCTCTGCTATCTGGGATCACTCACCCTCGGAGGGAATCACTCACCCTCGGAGGTGAGGGTGCGGCGCAACCGGAACTTCTGCACCTTGCCGCTCGGTGTCGTCGGCAGCTCGCTGACGAGACGGACCTGGCGAGGTACCTTGAACGACGCCAGCCGGGCCGCCGCGTGCTCGCGCAGTTCCGCCCCGGTGGCGACCGAACCCGGTCGGACCTGGGCCCAGGCGTAGCCGACCTGCCCAAGCCTTTCGTCCGGGACTCCGAGCGCCGCTGCCCGCAAGACGGCTGGGTGCGACTGGATCGCCGTCTCGACCTCGACCGGATCCACGAGTTCCCCGCCGACCCGGTAGCCGTCGCCGCGACGGCCGATGAACGTGATGTTGCCGGCACCGTCCATCGAGGCCAGGTCACCGGTACTGAACCAGCCATCCGGGTCGAGTGCCTCGGCAGTAGCCTGCGGCTGCTCGTGGTACTTCCACATAATCGAAGGTCCGCGCATCACCAGTACGCCTGGTGAGTCGCTGGGCAGCCGCTGGCCGGTCGTCTCATCGACGATCTTCGCCTGCACGATCCCCAGCGGGCGCCCCACGGTGCGCATGGCGATCTCCGGTGGATCGTCCAGGTTCGGCACCGCCGTCAGCGCCGCGGTCTCGGTCATACCGTAGGGATTCAGGCACACCGTTCCGAGCTTGGCGCGCACCTTCTGGCCGAGGTCATACGAAAGGGGTGCAAGGACGAATCGAAGCGAGCTGAAATCCGTCTGGTCGATCGCCGGGTCGTTGAGCTGGTCGATGTACGTCGTCGGGATGCCGTACATGATCGTCGCGCGCTCCGCTTGGATCAGCCGCAACGATCCGGCCGCGTCGAAACGCGCCATCAAGATGACCCGGGCGCCGGCCATGTTCATCAAGATCATGCCGGCGACCAGGGCGTAGATGTGGAAAAGCGGCAGGAAGAGCAGGAGTGCGTCGGTCTCCCGAATCTCCAGTCGATCGATGCCATCGAACAGCGTCGAGATGAAGCGATGGGTGTGCACGGCCCCCTTGGGCCGGCCGGTCGTTCCCGACGTGTACATCATGATCGCAGGGTCGGCGACCTCCAGGGAGGGAAGCCTGACGTCGTCCGGGGCGGCCTGGATAAGCCGCGCCCAAGAAAGGATGTCCTCCGCACCGCTGTCCTCAGCAGTGACCACGACCTTGAGCTGATCGCCGACCGCATCCCGCACCTGCCGGGCCACCGCTAGGTAATCGCGGTTCCGGTACGTGCCGCAGACGACCAGCACCGATGCTCCGGAGTGACCGACCTGATACTCCAGCTCCGCGGCGGAAAGTACCATGTTCAGGGGTACGACCACGGCGCCGGCATAGATAGCCCCGAAGAAGGCGACGGCGAAATCCATCCCGTTCGGCAGACAGATGGCTACCCGGTCGCCTTTCCGAATCCCAAGCCAGGCAAATCCGTTTGCCGCCTTGAGCGCTCGCAGCCGCAGGTCCGTGTAAATGCATCGATGATCGCCATCGACGATGGCGATCCGCTCGCCCCATTTCCTGGCTGCGGACTCCAGTACGTCCCCGATAGTGAGCGCCGCCTCGCCTGGGCGTGCGCTAGCCAGGGACTCGTTCGCGGTCATTAATGCGGGACCTCCGGAATATCCCCTGGCCCAGTGCGCACGTCGATGACCACGGGGCGGGTCGGTGAGTCGCAAGCCGCCACCGCGGCCGCGACGTCGGACACCGATTCGATCGTCAGTCCCTCGGCGCCCAATGACCGTGCCACCTCGGCGAAGTCTGGCCACTGGAACAGGGATAGATCAGGCCTGACCCCTTTGTTCACGAACTGGTCGTATTCGGCGCCGTAGCTTCCGTCGTTGCAGATGACGACGATGAGCGGCAGCCCGGCCCGAATGGCGGAGTGCAGTTCAGCCAGTCCGTTCATCATGAACCCGCCGTCCCCGGTCACCAGTATGGTGGGCTCGCCGGGCGCGACCGATGCCGCCCCGATGGCCGCACCCATGCCCAGGCCGACGGCGCCGAAGTCGGTGGTCAGCACTTCGGCGCGGTAGTCCGTGCTCCAGATGTACTTGAAGGCCTCGCCCTGGAAGCGGCCGCCGTCGTACACGACCGTACGGCGGTCCGGCAGGGCGCGGTTCACGGCGGCCAGGACGCCCGCGAGAGTTAGCTTCTCGCCGAGCGGCACGTCGAACGCGAGGTTGGACTGACTGACGTTCGCCGTCGCACGTTTCCTGAAGCCTGAAGGCGGAACCTCGGCGGCGTCCAGCATCTCGGTCAACTGCTGTGCCACGGTGGCCGCATCCCCCGCGACCGCTGTGGTCACCGGCACTTCGGGCCGGAACCTGGCCGGGTCGGTGTCGACGTGAACCACGTTCTTGCCCTGGATGAGCGAGTTCCGGACCGTGGTCCACGTGTTGAGGCTCGCCCCGAAGGCGACGATGCAGTCGCTCTCGCTGATCGCCAGCACGGCCGGCTCGGTTGACACGGTCCCGCAGACGCCGACGCAGCCCTCGGCCGCGCTGTAGAGGTTGCGCGCACGCAGCGTGGTGACGATCGGCGCGCCGATCCGCTCCGCGAACGCGAGAATGGCCTGACGCTGTTCCTTGCCGACCACGCCGCGGCCGGCCAGCACGAGCGGCCGATGAGCCGCCGCGATGACGCCGACGGCCTCCTCGATCACCTCTTCCGGCACCAGCGGGCGTTCTTCGCGACCCGGCCATGGATCGCCGCCGTCGTCGCCCGCCTCCGCCTCGACGACCTGCCACTGATATTCCGTCGGACAGTTCAGGACGTACGGACGGGACTCCGTGAGCGCTCGCCCCGCGGCGATCCGAACGGCCGGGGCGGCATCCTCCGGCCGTTCGACGAGGATATAACCAGCTCCGGTCGAACGGACGAATGGCTCTTGCTCCAGCGTCTGCTGGTTGAGTTTGTTGTTTGGTGCCGTGTCGCCGGTGATCAGGAGCAGTGGCGTGCCGGACCGTACCGCCTCGGTGAGCGCAGTCGCGGTATTCGTCAGGCCAGGCCCTTGCGTGACGGTCGCGACACCGAGTCGTCCCGCCCGGCAGGCGTACCCATGTGCCATCATGACCGCGCTCGCCTCGTGGACAGCTGACACGTAGGTGCCGTGCTGCCTTTCCGTGAACGAGTTGACCATGAATAGGTTCGCGTCTCCGATGAGGCCGAACATGGTGTCAGTGCCGGTCGCGGCCACTTCCCTGGCCATTACCTCGTGTACGAACATCGACCATTCCCTAACTCAGCGAGCGTTCCGGTGACCGTAGCGGGCCATGTGTTCAACATACATGTTGAACTTGATTCGCGTATAGGGGCGGCGGCTTACTCGGTCACCAGAGTTCAGGTTCACGTGCGAGCGCCCTGTGTGGCCGGCTCGGCCGCCTGCACGGGTCGGGGACGGTAGAACGTAGCTAGCATGCCAGCGGTCGCCGCCACGGCGACGCCGAGCGCGATGCCGCCGCCCGCCCAGCCGGTGACCGTGATCCCCGCGGCGTTGTCCAGCGACGCCCGGCCCGGGCCCAGCATCGCCAGCGCCAGACAGACCACCGAGAGCACCAGGACGTACTCATAGCCGTCCCTGAACACGAAAAAGCCGTTTCGCCGGTGCGCCAGCAGCCCGGCGACGAGCATCACCGAGATCACTGCCGCGCACGCCAGCGGCGTTCCCAGCCCGACGATGAGCAGAAACCCGGCGCCCAGCTCGGTCACCACGCTCATCCAGGCTTGCAGCACCCCGTACCGCAGGCCGAGGCCGCTGAACCAGCGGGCCGTCCCCGCGATCTTGCCGCCACCACGCCAGTGGTTATATCCGTGCATCATCATCGTGACGCCGACAGCCACGCGTATCAGCAGCAGTGCGGCGACAACAGGCGGATTTGCCATCTCACTCTCCCGCCAGCCGAGGCTCGACTCCGGCGTGCGCGAACGGCCCGGCCTCGAGCACCTCGTAGTCCTCGATGCTGGACTGGGAAGCGCGCGTCCAGTACTCGACGTTGCGGAATGGGGAGACGAACACGAGACGGCCGCGCGAATTACGGAAGTACGTGTTGGTGCCCAGGTGGGTCCACACGGTCAGTTCAGCCGTGCGGTCGACTAGGTCGTTGTACTCGTCAAAGACGTCCCTGCGCACCTCGATCGCCGCGGCTCCCGTCTGGAACATGTCGCCAAGCAGCCGGGCGATATAGCCCATCTGCACTTCCATGAAGTACATGAAGCTGCCGCTGCCGGGGAAGGAGTTGGGCCCGCCCACCATGAAGAAGTTGGGGAATCCAGGCACGCTGACGCCCAGGTAGGCCCGGGCGTCGTCGCCGTCCCAGGTATCGCGCAGGGTCACGCCGCCGCGCCCGACCACTTCCAGGGAGGACACGAACTGCGAGGCCTCGAACCCGGTCGCCCATACCAGCACGTCCACGTCATACGGGCTGCGAGATTCGGTGACCACTCCGGTCGAGGTGACCGACTCAACCGCCTCGGTCACCAGGGTCACATTCGGCTTGCACAACGCCTGGTACCAGCCGTTGTCGAGCAGAATCCGCTTGCCGTAGGGCGGGTAGGTGGGCAGTACCTGCTCGAACAGATCGGTTCGGTCACCGAGTTCATCCCGGATGTACTGCGTGAAGAATTCACGGTGACCGTCGTTGCGGGCATTGACGGCGCGCTCCGGGTGCGGCCACTCGGGGTCCTTCCGCAGCGAGTCCAGGATTTTGTCACCAAACTGCCAATACAGCTTGAGCCAGTACCATGCTCGGTAGATGGGGTACGTCCGCAGGAGGTATCGGACGTCCTCATCTATTGGCTGCAGGAATTTCTCGAACGGTGCCACCCACGGCGGCGTGCGCTGGAAGATGGTCAGCTGATCGACCTTATCGGCGATGGCCGGGACGATCTGCATCGCGCTGGCTCCGCTTCCGATCACCGCCACCCGCTTGCCGCTGACGTCGAGGTCGTCCGGCCATTCGGAGGTATGGAACGACGGCCCGTGGAAGCGGCCGAGTCCGGCCACGCGGGGCAGCTTCGGCTGATTGAGTATGCCCACCGCGGTCAGGACGGCGTTGAACGGCAGGACCTCAAGGGTTCCGTCGGCCGCGCGCAGCGTGACCAGCCAGCGGGCCGCCTCCTCGTCGTACTCGGCGCGCACGACCGCCGTCCTGAACCGCGTGTTCGGCCGCGCACCGACCAGCTCGAATGCTTTACCGAAGTAATCTTCGAGCGATTCTCTCAGTTCAAAGTGATATCCCCAGTCGTGCGGCGCGAACGAATAGGAGTACAGGTGGCTGGGCGTATCGACGCCCACCCCCGGATAACGGTTGTCCAGCCAGTTGCCGCCTGGTGCATCGTGCTTGTCGACCAGCAGGTACGACAAGCCCATCTCTTGCATGCGCTGGGCCGCAATAATGCCGGACACCCCGGCCCCGATGATGAGCACACGGTAGTCGCCTGGCACGCTGGCCGGGCGTGGGCTAGCGCTCTCCGCGGCTCCGACCCTCCGCCCGAACTCCTGGGAGAACATCAGCCCGTAACTGTGGTCGACGCTCTCCCCGACGCACACGCCCAGCATCGTGGCCATCTGCTCGGGCGTCGGCACGGCTATGGCCGGCGGCCGTCCCGCTCGCAAGTGATGAAAGGCCTGCGCGGCGGCGTACCTGATCTCAGCCTGGATGCTGTCCGGCAGGCCGCCGGAGTCATGGTCGCTCAGGCCCTTGGTCCGAGTCGGCTGGTAAGGCGGCTCCAGCCAGCGCTCGTCCCCGGTCACCTGGTAGATCACCATCAGCAGCGTCGGAATGTTGGCTGACTTGGTAATTTCCTCCAGTTCGTCTATCTGGAGGCTCTCGCAATTCGTGGCGTTCACTCGACTGACTCCCGTGGCGGTTCGCTGCATCATCCAATGAGGCGTTTGGCGCGCATGAAATCGACGGACGCCGCAACATTCCGGCCTCAGCGGGCAGATCATCCGGCGAGCGTCCGCGCTACGCCTTCACACGTGTCTGAGCCTAGGGAAAACTCAGGCCGTTGTCAACAAGCGTGTTGAAAAGATCCGTGGATCACACCGGAGGCGCGGACCGGACGATCGCGCCATGCTCGTCGTACCGGTAGATTCCCCGCCCGGACTTGCGTCCGAGCCGCCCGGCGGCGACCAGGTTTCGCAGGCCCACAGTCGGACGAAATCGCTCGCCAAGCGTGTCCGCCAGCGACTCAAGCGCCAGCAGGAATGTGTCATGCCCGTTGCGATCGCCGAGTTCCAGCGGTCCGATGGGGAAGTTGAGGCCGAGTCGCAGGGCGCGGTCGATGTCCTCGGCGGTGCCGACGCCCTCTTCGAGCATGCGCAGGCACTCCAGTCGCACGATGGCCGCGATGCGCGACGTCAAGAAGCCTGGACTGTCCTTCCGGCAGACCACGGTCTCCTTGCCCAGGCCCTCGGCGAAGGCCTGCGCGGCGGCGATGGTCGCGTCGCTGGTTTCCAGTCCAGCGACGATCTCCACCAGCCGCATCAGGACCGCGGGGTTGAAGAAGTGCATGCCGACGACACGGTCGCTGGCATCAGGCAGCGCGCTGCCGATCGCCGTGATGGACAGCTGGGAAGTGTTGGTGGCCAGCAGGGCCGTTGGTGACGCGACCCCCGCGGCCTCCGCGAGTATCGCCTGCTTGACCGGCAATCGCTCCACTACTGCCTCGATGACCAGGTCGGCGCCGTCCGCAGCCTCGATGACGGAGCTGCGGGGGTGCAGCCGCTGCAGCGCGCGCACGCGGTCAGGCTCTTCGAGCCTGCCCTTGGACACTAGCTTCTTAAGGCTCGCCTCGATCTGGAGGCGGCCGCGGGCGACCTGTTCGGAGTCGGCGTCGAAGAGGGCGACCTCGTGGCCGGCGGTCGCCGCCAGCTGTGCGATCCCGGAGCCCATGATCCCGGCGCCGATGACGGCCACTCGTGTTGACTGGGGTAGATATTTCACAGCGCCAGCGTAGCATTTCTGTCAACATCACCGTTGACTTACGAGCTGACCGGGGCTACTTTGTCCCCATGGAGACGACAGAGCTGATCGCCAACGGCTCCGAACCGGGCATCGTCCAGTTGATACTCAGCCGGCCGGCCCAACCGAACGCGTGGATGCCTTCTCACCAGACGGCGTTCTTCGCGGCACTCGACGATGCCGCAGCCAACCCGGAGCACGACGCCTGCGAACAGGCCACCAGCCCCTTCGCAGGCTAAGAGACCGGTTCATGCGCGGCGGTCGCCGCGGAAATGACAGGACAAGATTCATGAGTAATGAGGCTCCATATCCGCCGCTGCAGGGCAAGGTCGCGATCGTAAGCGGCGCCGGGCGCGGTATCGGTGAAGCGACTGCTCGTCGGCTCGTGGCCGACGGTGCGCAAGTCGTTATCGGGGATGTCCGTGACGACCTAGGCCGTTCCGTCGCGGAAGGCCTCGGACCTCATGCCGCGTACGTCCATCTCGATGTCGCGAATCAAGATGACTGGTGCCAGGCTGTCGAGTTCACGCGGGCCACCTTCGGTGACCCTAGCATCCTCGTCTGCAACGCCGGAATCATGCTCTCTAGTCCTTTCGAGAAGACGACACCAGACGACTTCCGCCGCGCATTCGAGACCAATGCCATTGGCGTACTGGTCGGCATACAGGCTGTGCTGGACCCGATGCGAGCGAACGGTGGCGGCTCCGTGGTCATTTTGTCCTCGGTCGCTGGGCTCGTGGGCATAGAGGGGCTGGCCGCGTACTGCACAAGCAAGGCGGCGAACACGATGATCGCCCGCTGCGCGGCCATCGAACTCAGCCAGTACAACATTCGCGTCAACTCGATTCATCCGGGAAAGGTCGATACGCCCATGAGCGGCAGTGCGGCAGTTACCGCCATAGGTTCGGCCAACGCGTCCGACCCGCCACCGCTAGGGCGTATCGCGGAGTCGGCGGACGTAGCCGCCCTGATTGCCTTCCTCGCGAGAGACGACGCGGCCTACATTACCGGTGGCCAATACGTTATCGATGGCGGTCGGCAAGCCGGTTACAAATACTCCAAGACCGTTACTCCGGTCTGAGTACCAAAGAGGGGAAGGCGACGATGCTTCTCAAGGCAGAGAATCTTGCGCTGCGTTATCCGAACGGGGCCCTCGGCATCGAGGACGTCTCGATCGAGATCGACGAAGGCCAGATCGTCGCGTTGATCGGCGCAAACGGTGCGGGGAAGACCACGACATGCCGGGCGTTGAGCGGCGTCCTCAAGTCCGAGGACACGAAGATCGTCCGCGGCAAGGTCCTCTTCGATGGCGTAGACGTGACGGGGTGGGAGCCGCATCGCCTCGTCAAGCTCGGTATCTCGGCGGTTCCCGAGCGCAATAAGGTCTTTCCTAACCTCAGCGTGCGTGAGCATTTCATCTCTGCCGGGATGCATCGGCCTCGCGCCGAGCGGGACAAGGTAATCGAATTCGGTCTGCAATTGTTCCCTAAGATTCGCGACCGCCAGGGGCAGAGCGCCGGCAAGCTTAGCGGGGGTGAGCAACAGATGGTCGCGATCATCCGTGCGCTGGTCAACCGCCCTAAGCTGCTTATCGTTGACGAGATGACACTCGGCCTGCACGCTAGCCTGCAGGTGCCCCTCTTCAGGGCCCTCGAAAGCATCGCTGCCGAGGGAACCGCATGCCTCGTCATTGACGAAAGCACTACTCATACCATGGCAACGGCGCAGTACTGCTATCTACTCGAAGGCGGTCGCACCACGAAAGGCGGCCGGTCCGCTGACTTCGCGAATAAGGACTTGCTCGGGATTGGGTACGTCGCCTAGGCGGCATCTCCAGTTACGGACCGCGGTATCGATACACCGCGGATGAATCGAGACATCTTGCGATCCCGGGCTATCCCTGTCCCAAAAAGGCCCAAAAAAAACCCAAGATAGATACCCGAAAGGAAAGATATGTCATGCGAGTACAACGAAGACATCGGCCAATTATAGGTGCTGGCCTTGCCGCGCTTTCGCTGCTGGCCCTCGCGGCCTGCGGTAACGGGGCCGCGACCGCGGCCGCGGACGGTTCGGGTAGCTCCGGATCGAGCGGCGGCGCCTATAATGTCGTGCTGATCTCGGATCTTTCCGGCGACTTTTCGAGCGTGTCGGCGCCCGGCGCCGCCGGCGCCGAGGTGGCCGTAGACAACATCAACGCTAGCGGCGGCGTCAACGGCAAGAAGCTGAATCTCCAGGTCCTCGATAGCCAGTCGAGCGCGAGCATGGCGCTTACCGCAGCCCAGAAAGCGATAGCGGAGAACCCCCTGGCCCTGATCATGCTCTCCGGGTCCGCGGGCGCATCGGCCATCACCTCGCTCGTGCAGTCTGCGCACGTGCCCTTCCTGAGCCCTGCTCTCAGCGACACCTCGGTCTACCCGGCGCAGCCGTATCTGTACCAGCCGAGCTTGACCGCCCAGCAGGATGCCCAGGCGATGTACGAGTTCGTGAAGCAGCATGAGAACGGATCCCTGTCCGGCAAGGTCATCGATATCGCAGCCATCAATTCGCCATATGTCGCCGTTATTGTCAAGGACGTCAGCACGCTGCTGAAGGGCAGCGGCGGCAAGGTCGCCAGCGTCGAGCAGTACGACCTGCCTCTCGCGTCCTTCGCAACGCAGGCCGACGCGATCGCACGCGACAAGCCCAACGTCGTCCTCACGCTTGGCTCGACGGACGACACCGTCGTAGTGTCGAAGGCGCTCACGGCCGCGGGTGTGGGAGCACTACAGGTCGGCATTCCCTCGGGAGCCGGACAGGACACCCTCCAGCAGATCGGCTCGGCCAATTACTATGGCATGACGGCCGACCCTTACCCGTCCGAGCTGCCTAACCTCCTCGCCATTGCGGGTTCCCATGGCCAGAAGACTGAAATGTCGGGCTCGATCTTCTCGATGTCCGGCTGGGTGACCGTATACATGCTCGCCGATGCCCTCAAGCAGTGCGGTGCCAGTTGCTCAAGCAGTTCGCTCAACAGCGCGCTGGAGCACGTTTCCAACTACACCGTTCCGGACGGTGTCTCGTACGGGCCGGTCTCGTTCAGTGGATCTGACCATGCCGCCGTAAGCACGGTCCGGTTCCGCAGCTACGACCCAGCCACACACCAGTTCACCGAGAGCAGCCCGATCAGTGTCGGGACCGGCTCAGGGAACGGCTAGCGGACAGACACCGAAGTTAAGGGTACGGACGTGAACGAAAATCACGAGTGGAATCCGGGCGGCACCCAACAGGACACGCTGCACGCCAGCGCGATCGAGGTCCGTACCCTAGGCGTTGCCTTTGGTGGTCTGCGGGCGTTGACCGACGTCTCGGCGTCGGTCAACGCCGACCACATTGTCGCGATCATCGGGCCAAACGGTGCCGGCAAGACCACGCTGCTGAACGCGATCTGCGGCCTCGTGCCCAAGGCCGGCGGCGAGGTCCGGCACTACGGTAAGGACGTAACGAACGCCCACCCAACCAAGATTGCCCAGTGCGGGGTGGGACGCAGCTTTCAGGATCCGAGGCTGATCGATTCGCTCAGTGTCCTGGAGAACGTCCTATGCGGCGCGCACGCGACAATCGGGTATTCCCTGGCGGATCAGGTCATCCATCGGCTCAAGGTTGGCAAGGCCGAACGCAAGGCTCGCGCGAATGCGAAAGAGCTGCTCGACCTGTTCAGTCTCGCCGACCTGGCCGACGTTGCGGCAGGGCGGCTCGCCTACGGCCCGCGCAAGATGGTCGACATTGCGCGCGCCACCATCTCCCGGCCAAGCGTTCTGCTGCTTGACGAGCCGTCCTCTGGACTCGGCCGAGCCGAACGCGCCCGTATCGAGAACATGCTGTTGATGATCAACAAGGAGTTCCAGATCCCGATGATGATCGTCGAGCATCACATGGACCTTGTTCGCGCGGTCGCCCACCGAGTGCTCGGCCTGGCCTCCGGCTCGGTGGCGCTGGATGGCCCGACCAGCGAAGTCCTCGCCTCTGAGCAGTTCAGGGCGACCATGACGGGCGAGGTGTCCGTGCGCGAGCAGAAGGTGGCGACCACAGATGTCTGAGTTGACGGCGGCGATCATCGGCGGCCTCTCGCTCGGCGCGGTGTACTCTCTCGTGACGCTGGGCATCGTCATCATCTTCCGCGCGACCGAGACGTTCAACTTCGCCCACGGCAGCTTCATGCTGTTGGCCGCGCTAATCCTAGGTCGGCTGCAGAGCCATTCAGGTCTCCCCTTCGAAGTCCTCGCGTTGATCAGCTTGGCCATCGTGGGCGCGCTCGGCGCGATGCTGTTCCGCTTTGTCTTGCGCTCCACGATCGGCCGACCGCATTTCGTCGCCGTCATCGCCACACTGGGGTTCGCTGCAGTTGCTGACGGCGTCATCGGCATCGTTTTCCCGGAAACGCAGTACACAATCACGATTCCGGGACTTTCGAATGGCTCAACGAGGATCTTCGGGGCAACATTCAGTGTCGCGTCGCTGGAGATCAGCGCATTCGCCGTCATCCTGACGGTCGCGCTCGTGCTCGTCTTTCGATTTACCTCACTGGGCGTTCGGATGCGAGCGGCCGGCCAGAATTCGTTGCTGGCCAGCCAGGGCGGCATCAACGTCCACCGGGTTTATATCGGATCGTGGGCCCTGGCGTGCGTGCTTGCGGGCGTCGCAGGCATCGCCTACGGCAGTGTGAACTCGGTCAACCAAGGAATCGAGAGCCTAGCTCTGCTCGCATTTCCCGCCGCACTACTCGGCGGCCTTGATAGTATTCCTGGTTCCCTCATCGGCGGCTTCGGTATTGGCCTAATTGGGGGTTTCGTCGCAGCCTACATTGGCGGAGAGTATGTCACAGTTGTCACCTATCTTGTCCTTCTCGTCGTCATGCTATTCCTGCCGCACGGCATCGCAGGTACGCGAAGCGTCAGGCGGGTTTAAGTCATGACTCGCGCGATAACGGGCACCAAGAGCGCCGCTCAGGCGCACGCCTTCGACTGGCGAAGCCTGATCAGGCAGAGGTACATTATCATCGTCATCGCTTTCATCGTGGTCGCCTTCGTCACGGCGGGCGGCTCATCGTACTCTATCTATATCGTCGACACGATTTTGCTAGCTGGAATCGGCGCCATGTCACTTGACTTGCTGATGGGAACCGGTGGCCAGGTTTCCATTGGGAATGTCGCGTTTCTCGCTGGTGGTGCCTTTGCGACGGTGTGGGCAGCTCGCGCCGGCGTACCCTTCCCGTTCGACGTGATCATCGGCGGGTTGGCATGTGCCGTGTTCGGTTTGATTGTGGGCTTGCCAGCCCTGCGAATACGCGGCATGTACCTGGCGCTAGCTACCCTCGCCGCCTTCTACCTGGCTGACTTCGTTGGGCAGCAGTACCAGAACGATACCGTCGGCGCGGCGGGTTTCTTCCTGAAGCCCGTATTCAGCGGTACTATCGCGCAGCAGTCGGCGAGTTGGGCTTGGCTGCTGCTTGCTGTGCTTGCCGGGACGATCATCCTTTTCTCGTGGCTGCGCAGCGGTCGCAGCGGGCGCGCCTGGCGCATGATCCGGGATCACGAGATCGCGGCGTCGATAATGGGCATTCCGGTATCGCGTTACAAACTCAGCCTGTTCGTGATCACCTCGGCTATCATCGGCATCCAGGGCGGATTGACAGCCCACTTTACCGAGTCGGTCACCTACGACAGCTTCACGCTCTCGCTGTCCATCTCGGTGATCGCAATGATCCTGATCGGTGGCCTCGACAGTCAGGCCGGCCCGTTGATCGGTGCCATTGTCATAACCACCTTGCCGATCTTCGTCCCCGACATCATCGGCAATTTTGTGGGTTCGGCAAACGCCAGCCAGGACGCCAGCAACTACTCCGAGGTCATCTACGGGGCGCTCATCATGATTTTCATGATCAAGGCCCCCAAGGGACTCGTCGGCCTCATCCAGACCACGGGCCGAAAAGTGCTCTCGCGATGGGACGGGTCACGTACTTCGCCCCTCACCGACCCGCTGGTGACCAAGGATATCCCGGTACCCAGCGGTACCCCGGACCCGTGAGACGAATGAGGCGGGCTCTGGGTCCAGGCGAGAAGGGCTCAGGCTTGGGCGACGGCATCGCCAGGGAAGGGGCACCAACCCCGGCGTCAGTCCACACGTAGGAAACGATCCGACAGGTTGGGTGCCCGCGAGCGGGTGACCTCCATCGACGAATGCGAGGCGGCATGGGACTGGATATCGGGAAGACGGTAGGTATCCTCAATCAGATCGTTGAAATAGAACTGGCTGGCGCGGTGCGCTACACGCAGTACTCGCTTATGGTCTTCGGGCACGGTCGGATTCCAATCCAGGCGTGGATGCGCGAGCAGGCCAACGAAGGCCTGCTACACGCCAGCGCTGCGGGTGAGGAGGTCACCACCCTGGGCGGCCGCCTGTCGCTGGGAATCGGCCCACTGGTGGGTGCCTATCACGCCACGGTGGATGAGATCTTGCAAGAACTGCTCACCTACGAAACCAGCGCCGTGGACTTGTACCGAGAGCTACTGAGCGTTGTCGAGGGCGAGAGTGTGGCGCTGGAAGAATACGCCCGGAGCATGGTTCGCGCCGAGGAGCTGCACATCGCCGAAGTGCAGAAAATGCTACGCAAACGTGGTGACGCCTGAAGCGGTCGTTCCGAAGGTGCAGGCACTCATGCGGGCTCGGATGTGTTCGGGCCCGCCGGGAGCAGGTGCGGCTGGCGGCGGCCGGGCCGCACTGGCCTCGAAGGGCGCCGGGGGCGCCCGGTGCAAGCGCCGCGCCCGCTCGGCGAGCGCGGCTTCCCGCTCGCGCTCAAGCTGGCGGCCACCAGGCGGTTCTCGGGCTCGGCCAGCTGATACTGGCGCCGCGCCCGGTCGCAGGCGAAGTCCGCGCGTTCCAGCCGCTGCCGCCAGATCCGGCCGGCCTCGACCCGGCGGGCCTCGGCCTGCCCGGCGGCGGTGACCGACAGCTCCAGCGCGGCCGGGGGCCAGCGCCGACAGCACCTAGACGACGACATGGTCATCCAGGAACCGCGCGGCCATCTGCTGGCAGCAGATAGAGCGCTCTACCGAGTGTTCACGAACCGGGAGATGGCATCGGCCGAGTTCGCGTACGCGGACAGGTGACGGGTGTAGTCCTGCTCGGTGCGATATGCCGTCTCCAGCGGCAGCGTGTCCGTGCGGACCACCGACGCCTTCGCCATGCGGATGGCGACCGGGTCCTTCGCCGCGATCACGCCGGCCAGCGCATGGGCCTCGGTCAAGAGGTCAGCACGGCTCACGACTGCCTCGACACCGCCGAGGCGATACATCTCAGCGGCCGGCACTCGCTCGCCCGTATAGAACATCCGCCGGGCCTTGGCCGGGCCGACCATCCACTGGGCAAAGGACGCCGCCCCCAAGACGCCGACGTCGATCTCCGCCAGGGCGAAGGTCGCGGACTCCGCCGCCAGGACGATGTCGCTCACCGCGGCCAAGGCTACGCCCGAGCCCACCGCCGGCCCGTTGACGGCGCAGATAACCGGCACCGCGCAGTGCCGGACGGCAAAGTACGCCTCCCTCCCCAGATACATCGGGTCGCCGACGTTGGCTGAGCCAGGCTCGGATCGTTCGACCTGGAGGTCGTGTATGTCGCGTCCGCCGCAAAAGGCTCGATCCCCGGCGCCGGTGAACACTACGACCGAGATGTCGTCCGTATCGCGGAAGCTGTCGAAGACCTGCTTTATCTCTCGGTAGGTCTCGCGGGACAGCGCG
>Ga0302181_10001632_pt1 | contig 16548 bp, 16 predicted proteins | sample I_Palsa_E3_3_FD_198786 | JGI IMG/M metagenome (GOLD analysis project Ga0302181, IMG submission 198786) | Peat permafrost microbial communities from Stordalen Mire near Abisko, Sweden - I_Palsa_E3_3 | ecosystem: Environmental > Terrestrial > Soil > Palsa > Peat permafrost | place: Sweden...
GTCCTCGCCGTCGAGGACGCGTACCCGGCGATCGGGCTCGAGCGTGCCCGTGCCCGAGAGGATCGTGACCCGGCGACCCTTCAACAGCCCCGACAGCCCCTTGAACAGCTTGTCCACCACGCCGTTCTTCCGGTCCTGGCTGACCGAGAACTCCAACGCGCGCTCGCCCACGTGGACGCCGAAGTCAGCGGCCGAGCCGACGGTGCGGTACACGGCGGCGGTCTCGAGGAACTCCTTGGCGGGGACGCATCCCCGATGCAGGCAAGTGCCGCCGACCTTGTCCCGCTCGACGATGGCCACCGAGAGCCCGGCTGCGGCTCCGTAGAGCGCCGTGGCGTACCCGCCGGGCCCGCCGCCAATGACGACGATGTCGAACTCGTCCTCTCCACTCATCGGCGTCCCTTCTCCCTCTCCACGAACCGCGCGACCGGTCCCCCCTTGCTTCCCCTTCCGCGCCATTGACCCTGCGACATTGAGCCTTCGCTGGCACACCATAGGGGTGGCCGGGACCAGACTACCGTTCACGTTCCCCCCGCCACTCCGGTTTCCGGGGCGCGCGCTACATCTCCAGACGGCGTTCGCCCACGCCCAGGTCGGCGGCCGTGGTGGCGAGCTCATCGACCCGGTCGTTCCAGCGGTCGCCCGAATGACCCTTGACCCATCGAAAGCTCACCCGGGCGTCGGACGCCACCGCCAGCTCGATCAGGGGCTCCCAGAGGTCCCTGTTGGCCACCGGCTTGTTCTGCGAGTTACGCCAGTTCCTCCGCTGCCATCCCTGCCACCAGCGGTCCTTGAAGCAGTTGACGACATAGGTCGAATCGCTCCTCACCTCAATGTCCGATTTCGTTCGCGCCGTCAAGAAGCGCAGCGCCTCGAGTGCCGCCGTGATCTCCATGCGCTGGTTGGTCGTGGCCGGATCGGCCCCGCTGGCGAACGGTCCATTCGGCACGGCCCACGCCCATCCGCCCGGGCCGGGATTCCCCCGGCAGGCCCCGTCGGTGTAGACGGTCACGGGAGCCTCCGGGTTGTCCATCCCTTATGTGTAACACCCCCCGCGCGCGGTCACGGGGGGTGGTGCGCGGCACGGTACCGTGGAGGCATGTTGTTCGACGGGATAAGCCACCAGGTACCCGATACCGACCCGGCCGAGACGCTGGAGTGGCTTGACTCGTTCGACGCCATCGTCGACGTCCGCGGCCGGGCCAGGGCGCGCTACCTGCTGATGAAGCTCTTGGAGCGGGCACGGACCAAGCAGGTGGACTTCCCGGCCGCCGTGTCGACCCCCTACGTCAACACCATCCCCGCCGACGCCGAGCCGTGGTTCCCGGGTGACGAGTACCAGGAGCGCCGGATACGGGCCTACATCCGCTGGAACGCCGCCGCCATGGTGGTGCGGGCCAACACCCGCACCGAGGGCATCGGCGGGCACCTCTCCACCTACGCCAGCTCCGCCGCGCTCTACGAGGTCGGGTTCAATCATTTCTTCCGCGGCAAGGGCGACGGAGGCCACGGCGACCAGGTCTTCATTCAAGGACATGCCTCGCCCGGCATCTACGCCCGGGCCTTCCTGGAGGGACGCCTGACCGAACAGCAGCTCGACAACTTCCGCCACGAGGTGGGCGGCGAGGGCCTGCCCAGCTATCCCCACCCGCGGTCCATGCCCGACTTCTGGGAGTACCCCACCGTGTCCATGGGGTTGGGACCCATCACGGCCATCTACCAGGCGCACATCAACCGCTACCTGAACCTCCGTCACCTCGTCGACACCAGCGCCAGCCGCGTGTGGTGCTTCGTCGGCGACGGCGAGATGGACGAGCCGGAGTCGATCGGCGCGCTGGGGGTGGCCGGCCGGGAACACCTCGACAACCTCATCTTCGTCGTCAACTGCAACCTGCAGCGGCTGGACGGACCGGTGCGCGGCAACGGGAAGATCATTCAAGAGCTCGAGGCCATGTACCGCGGGGCGGGCTGGAACGTCATAAAGGTCATCTGGGGCTCGCGCTGGGATGCGCTGCTCGCCCGGGACGTCGACGGTGTCCTGTTGGACCGCATGAACACCACGGTCGACGGCGAGTACCAGAAGCTGGCCGTGGAGTCCGGTGCCTACATCCGCGAGCACTTCTTCGGCCCCGACCCGCGGCTGCGCAAGCTGGTCGACGACCTGAGCGACGACGAGCTCGTCTCACTGCCCCGCGGGGGGCACGACTACCGCAAGCTCTACGCGGCCTACAAGCTGGCCACCGAGCAGCGCGGTGCACCCACCGTAATCCTGGCCAAGACCATCAAGGGGTGGACGCTCGGACCTGAGATCGAGTCGCGCAACGCCACCCATCAGATCAAGAAGATGACCCGCGCCCAACTCATGGCCCTGCGGGACCGGCTCTACCTGACCGACGACATCCCGGACTCGGCGCTCGAGGGCGACCCGCCGTACATCCGTCCACCCGAGGGATCCGACGCCATGGAGTACCTGCGGGCCCGTGGGCGGGTGCTGGCCGGACCGGTCCCCACCCGGGTGGTTCGCTCCGTCCGGGCCACCCTCCCCGACGACAAGGTCTTCGAGGAGTTCGCCTCCGGCTCGGGCCGGCAGTCGGTCTCGACCACCATGGCCTTCGCCCGACTGCTGCGCAACCTCGTGCGGGACCCCACGATCGGCTCCTTGGTGGCGCCGATCGTCTCCGACGAGGCCCGCACATTCGGCCTCGAGTCGATCATCGCCGAAGCCAAGATCTTCGCCCCCGAGGGACAGCACTACGTGCCGGTCGACGCCGACCTCCCCCTGCACTATGCCGAGAGCACCTCGGGGCAGATCCTCCAAGAGGGGATCACCGAGGCCGGTGCGCTGGCGTCGTTCACCGCGCTGGCCACCGCCTATGCCACCTGGGGGCACCCGATGCTCCCGGTGTTCCTCTTCTACTCCATGTTCGGGTTCCAGCGGGTGGGTGATCTGGCGTGGGCCCTGGGCGACATCCGGGGACGGGGCATCCTGGCCGGGTGCACGGCCGGGCGCACCACGCTGCAGGGCGAGGGCCTGCAGCACGACGACGGGCACTCGCCCCTCTTGGCCTCGTCCAACCCGGCCGCCGTGATTTACGACGCCTCGTTCGCCTACGAGGTGGCGGTGATCATGCAGGACGCCATCAATCGCATCCTCGGCCCGCATCCCGAGGACCGTTTCTGGTATCTCACCCTCTACAACGAGACCTACCCCATGCCGGCCCTTCCCGAAGGAGCGCGGGGCGAGGAGGTCCGCCGGGGCATCGTCGAGGGCATCTACCGGTTCTCGGACGGTCCGGACACCGGGAACGAGCTACGGGCGTCACTGTGTTTCTCCGGGCCGATGTGGAGCGTGGCCCAGCAGGCCCAGGAGCTGCTGGCCGAGCGCTGGGGGGTCTCGGCCGACACGTTTGCGGTCACCTCGTGGAGCAGCCTGCGGACCGATGCCCTGGAGGCCGAGCGCTGGAACCGGCTGCACCCCGCGGATGCGCCCCGGCGCGCCCTGATCACCGATGTGCTGGGCTCCGGTCCCCATCCCGTGGTGGCGATCACCGACTACATGCGCGCCATCCCCGACCAGGTCGCCCGGTTCATCGCCCGCCCCTACACCTCGTTGGGGACGGACGGCTTCGGGCGCTCGGACGCCCGCCAGGCCCTGAGGGAGTACTTCGAGGTCGATGCCGCCCATCTGGCGCTCGCGGTCCTGCACGAGCTGGCCCGGGCGGGTCGGCTGGAGCCCTCGGTCGTCCAGAGCGCCGTCGGTGAGCTCGGCATCGACGCCTCGCGGGTCGCCCCGTTCGTCATCTGACCCGCCGGCCACCAGGCGGCGGTCAGTGGGCGACCCAGGCGTCGGGATCCGCGGTCATCTTCTTCACGTGGGCCGGAAGGGTGCCGGCGATGACGTCGGCCAGGGTGACCTTCTCGAGAACGGACCGGAGGCTGGCCCGCACGGCCACCCACACCTGTTGGAGGTTCTCGGCCGCACCGCCATAGGTGGTCATCTCCGGCCGGTAGCCCCGGACCTCGGCCAGCGGTCCGTCCAGGGCCCGGATGACGTCGGCGATGGTGATCTGGTTAGCCGCGCGGGCCAGGCGATAGCCGCCCTCGGCGCCCCGCTGGCTGGCCACCACGCCGGCGCGGCGCAGATCGGCCAGGATGGCGCCGAGGAACCGGGGCGGAAGGCCCTGCTCGGCCGCCAGGTACTCGGCGGTCTGGGGCGCCCCTGCTGCCGCCAGAGCCAGGAGGGCGCGAATGCCGTAGTCGACCTTGGCCGGAATGTGCATGGTGCGATTCTGCCCCTCCGGCCGGCCATGGGCACGTTCATTGCATGCCAAGATTCCCTCATGGCGAAATCGGCACTCCACCTGACCGGTGACGAGGAGGCTGACGCTCTGCTCAGCAAGGACCCCCTGGCCCTCCTCATCGGGATGGTGCTCGACCAACAGATACCGATGGAGCGAGCATTCTGGGCCCCGGCAGAGCTGGCCCGACGGATGGGGGGCTCGCTCAATGCCGCCGAGATCGCCTCCATGGATCCCGAGCAATTCAGCGCGCTCTTCAAGGAACGGCCCGCGCTGCACCGCTTCCCCGGCTCCATGGCCGGTCGGGTCCAGGCCGTCTGCCGCATCGTGGTCGACGAGTACGGCGGGAAGGCCGGTGCCCTGTGGAGCAAGCTGCCCGACGGTAACGCGCTCATAGAGCGGCTCACGTCGCTGCCCGGCTTCGGCGAGCAGAAGGCCCGCATCTTCGCCGCCCTGCTCGGCAAGCAGCTCGGCGTGCAACCCGACGGGTGGCGCGCCGCCACCGCCCCGTTCGGCGAAGCGGGCTCGTACCTTTCCGTGGCGGACATCACCGATGCCGAGAGCCTGGACAAGGTGCGGGCGCACAAGCAGGCCGCCAAGGCCAAGGCGCGCGCCAAGGCGTGACGTCGCCCCGCGCCATCGCGGACCTCCACCTCTATCTCTGCACTGCCGACCGGCCCGATCTCGCCCACTTCCTGGCCGACGTCATCGCCGGCGGGGTGGACGTCGTGCAGCTGCGCGACAAGCGTCTGGAGGCCAGACCGCTCGTCGAGCGGGCTCGCCTCGCCCGCTCGGTCTGCGCCGACCACGGGGTGCCCTTCATCCTCAACGACCGACCCGACCTGGCCCTCGAGGCCGGTGCCGACGGCGTCCACGTGGGGCAGGACGACGCCCCGGCCGCACTCGCCCGGCGCATCCTCGGCCCGGAGGCGGTCATCGGCCTCTCGACCCATGGCCCGAGCGATCTGGCCGGTGCGACCGGTCAGTCGGCCGCGGTCCTCTCCTACCTCTCCGCCGGACCGGTCGAACCCACGCCGACCAAGCCGGGCCGTCCCGGTACCGGCCTGGACTACCTGCGGCTGGCCACCGAGCGGTCGCTCCTCCCGGTCTTCGTGACCGGGGGGGTCACTCCCGAGAGGGTCCCCGCCTTGGCGCGCTCCGGCGCCCGCCACTTCGTCGTCGTGCGCTACCTGACCGAGGCCGGGGAACCCCGACGGGCCGCCCGCACCCTGCGCGACGCCATCGACGAGGCGCTCAGCCGCGCAGGCCCGGGAGCTTGATCTCGCTCCAGCTGGCGCGCTCGGTGCCGCCCGGGTCGTGCTCGACCACCGGCTCGAGGCCCAAGAGCATGGTCGCCCGGGACTCGAGGGTGTACGGCGGCCAGGGGGGAAGGCCGTCGTGGCCGGGCGCGCCGGTATGGGCCAAGGCGCTGAGCGCCCCGCTCATCATGGAGGCCAGCGGCCCGGCGTGCGGTCCCTGGGACATGGGGGCCTTGTCGACGTTGTCGAAGAAGTACGGCATGTCGATGCCATGGGGGGAGCGCACGCGGCCCCGGGGATCCCTCGGGCCCCAGGTGAACAGGTGCATGTAGGTGGGCCGGCCGCCGCCCTCCACCTTGGCCTCGGCCAGCCGGATCTGGGGGATGCGGAACATGGCGTCGGTGCTGATGGCGATGAACGTCGACGTCGGGGTGTCGGCACCGTGCGCCGCCCCGTAGGCGGCCAACATGCGCTCGGCCCGGTCGCCCAGCATCAGCCGGAGCCGATGGAGCACGGCGTCGGCACTCAGGGTCCACAGCTCGTGGTCGTGGGCGAGGAAGCCCAGCGACTCGTCGCGGTTACAGCCGCTGAGCAGGGTGACCTCGCTGTTGAGGCCACCGGCGATGGCCTGCGCTGGATGCTCGGGGAGCGAGGGGCCGAGCACCGGGCTGAGGCCTCGCCGGCGCACCAGAGCGCTCCCCTCCCGCCCGGGTAGAGCGATCTCGGCGTCGATCAGCTGCTCGACGTCGACGGCCTGCAGCTTCTCCACGTCCTGGCCGACACCGACCAGCGCCAGCACAACCTCGGCGGTGCCCGCCGCGTGGTCGGGCTGCTGGGCGGCCAGCATCGAGCCGCTGACGGCCACGGCCTGGTGGAAGAGCCCTCGACCGGCCGGCATCGCCAGCAGGGTCGCCACCTTCGCGCCACCACCGGACTCACCGAAGACGGTGACGTTGCCGGGGTCGCCACCGAAGCCGGCGATGTTGGCGCGGATCCACTCCAGCGCGGCCACCACGTCGAGCATGCCGGCGTTGCCCGAGTCGGCGAACCGCTCGCTCACGAAGGACAGGTCGAGGAACCCGAGCAGCCCGACCCGGTGGTTGATGCCCACCACGACCACGTCGCCGTGCTGCGCCAGGTTGGTGAAGTCGTACAAGGGCCACGACGCCGACCCGGTGCCCCAACCGCCCCCGTGCAGCCAGACCAGGACGGGCAGGCCGGCAGACCGTCGCGCCGCAGGCGTCCATACGTTCAGCACGAGGCAGTCCTCGCCGGTGAGCGGCTCGGAGCTGCGCGTGCCCATCAGGCCGTCACTCTCCGCTGACACGGGGACGCCGAGCATCTGCTCGACCGTCATCTGCGGGCACGACGGCCCGTAGCGGATGCAGTCCCGGACACCGCGCCAGGACCGGGGCGGCCGGGGGGGCTGGAACCGGCCCTCGCCCGACGTGTCCCCTCCGTAGGGCACCCCCCTGAAGACCCGTACCCCGGCCTCTTCGAGGCCACGGACGGTCCCGCTGCTGGTTGCCACCTCGACGCCGCTCATTGCTGTCCCCGGTCGAGCAGCTCCCCCGTGTGCTCGCCCACCAACGGCGGCCGCCGGGTGATCGCCCAGGGCGACGCACGCATCGTGAAGGGAGCTCCGGGGTAGCGGACCTGGCGCGAGAGCTCGTCGTGCCGGACCTCCACCTGGAAGCCGCGCGCCACGAAGTGGGGGTTCTCGAAGGCCTCCTCCGGGGAGAACATGACCCCACATTGGAGGTCTCGCCGTTGCGCTCCCTCGAAGAACTCGAAGCCCGGGACGTTCTCTGCGATGTGGACCAGGACCGCCCCACCGGCGGCGAAGATGGCCAGGACCTCGGGGTCTCCGCTCTCCTTGGCGATGTCGATGCCGCCGCGCGCCACGGCACGCTCGAGGAGGTGCACGTCGGGGAAGCTCTCGCGCAGGTCGAGCTCGTCGAGCCACTCGAGCAGCGACCGGAAGTCCTTGGCCTCCAGGGGCGGGAACCCGGTCGTCACAAAGCGGCCATCCCCGGCCTCTGCCTGCACCGGCGGGGTGGGGGTGGGCCAGGCGAAGCGCCCGGTTTGACGCTGCACCGTCTCGCCTCGCACCGTCCACATGAAGGTGCCGGTCTCGGTGGTGACGTTGCAGGCCGCGAACGCGCTCACGTCGACATGTTGACCGACGCCCGTGGCGTCCCGATGGAGCAGGGCGGTCAAGGTGGCCATCGTCGCGTGGGTGCCGGTGATCTGCAGCGTCTGGTTGCCACGGCCACGCATCGGGGGACGAGCGTGGTCGTCGTAACCGCTCAGCCAGGCCAGACCCGACGCGGCGGCCATGGTCAGATCGGTCCAGGGTTCGCCGGAGTGCTCACTGGCCCGGCCATGGCTGGTCACCGACGTCCAGATCAGCTCGGGGCACTCGGCCCGCAACTCGGTATGGTCGAGCCCGAGCGCCGAGAGCCGCCCGGGCTTCTCGCCTTCGAGAACGATGTCCGCCCCGGCCACCAGACGGCGGAAGGCCTCGGCACCGTCGTCCGTCTCCAGGTCGACGACCGCGCTGCGTTTGGAGGTGTTGTAGTACCACCACCACAGGCTGCGATCGACCCCGGGCTCGTCGTCGACGAAGGGTCCGAGCGTGCGGGTGAAGTGCCCGCCCGGGGGCTCCACCACCGCGACGTCCGCCCCCAGGTCGGCCAGCGTCTTGGCGGCCCACGCGCCCCAGAAACTGGCCAACTCCACGACGCGCACCCCGTGCAGCGGACCGCTCACACCACACCCTCGACGGCCAGCGCAGCGAACTCGTCGTCGCTCAGGCCGAGCAGACCGCAGAACACCTCGCGGTTGTGCTCGCCCAGGAGTGGAGCGCCCCGCGTGATGCTCCAGTCCGTCTCGGAGAAGTGGGCGGGCACCCCGTCGACGCGCCGGTCGCCGATCACGGCGTGGTGGGCCGTGGGGAACATCCCCCACGCCGCGTTGTCCGCATCATGGTCGATGCGGTCCTCCGACATGGCGACCGTCGACGACGGCACACCCGCGGCACGGAGCCTGCGGGCAACCTCGTCCCCGCCGCGCCGGGAGGTCCATCCGGAGACCAGGTGGTCGAGCTCCGTCTGTCGCGCCATCCGGCCGGACACCGTGGCGAAGCGGGCGTCGCCGGCCCACGGCTCTCCACACACCTCACCGAGTGTCACCCAGTCATGGTCGTCCCGACAGGCGATGGCGACCCAGCGGTCGTCCACCTCCGTCGGGTAGATGCCGTGCGGTGCCATCGCCGGCTGGTCGCTGTGATTGGAGTCGGGCATGCCGGCGCGGCGCAGCGGTCGGGAGTTCACCGTGTAGTCCAACAGGTCCGGTCCGGTCAGGCCCAGACCCGCATCGGTGCAGGACATGTCCACCCACTGGCCCTCCCCCGTCCGGTTGCGATGGGCCACGGCGGCCAGGATGGCGACGGCCATGATGTTGGCCCCCATGTGATCCATGTAGGAGAAGCCCCACGCGGCGGGAGGAGGGTCCGCCGCCCCGACGCCGAACGACAGTCCGCACACGGCCTGGACCACCTGGCCGAATGTCTTGAAGTGCGAGTAGGGACCGACATGGCCGAACCCACAGTTGGAGACGTAGACGATGTCGGGCCGTATCGCCCGCAGCTCGTCGTAGGAGAAGCCGAGCTTGGTCATCACCCCGGCAGCGAAGTTCTCCGTGACGACGTCGGAGACCGCCACCAGGCGCCGGAGCAGGTCGCGGCCGGACTCCAGACGCAGGTTCAAGGTGACGCCCATCTTCTCGACGTTGTGGTTGTTGAACGCGCCGCCGAGCTCAATCCCTCGGCGGTCGTCGACGTGGGGCGTCGCACCCCGGAGTATGTCCCATCGACCCTGGCGGACGGGGTCTTCGACCCGGATCACCCGGGCGCCCAACGCCGCGAGATAACGGGTCGAGCCCGCCCCGGCGAGCTGGCCGGTCAGGTCGCAGATCGTCAGGTGGCTCAGCGCGCGCGACTCACCCATCGGACCACTGCGGGGTGCGATTCTCGAGGAACGCCCTGGGGCCCTCGATGGCATCGTCGGTGGCGAAGACCCCCCTGCCGTAGGCGAGCTCGATGTCGTACGCCTCGCGCACGCCGACTTTGAGGCCGTGCATGACGCTGAGCTTCGTCGCCCTCACCGCCGCGGGCGAGTTCGAGGCGATCATCTCGGCCATCGCCATGGCACTGTCGACGAGGAGCGGCTTGTCCACCACCCGATTTATCACCCCGATCCGCAGCGCCTCCTCCGCGGAGAAGTAGCGGCCGGTGAGGAGAATCTCCATGGCGGGCGCGAAGGGGATCTGTCGCGGGAGCCGCACAGAACTTCCTCCCCCCGAGAAGAGTCCGCGGCGGACCTCGGGGAGACCGAAGATCGCGTCGGGACTGGCGAGGCGGATGTCGGTCGCCAGCAACATCTCCATCCCGCTGGCCACGCACGGGCCATTCACGGCGGCCACGATCGGCTTGGGGAAGTCGACGTTGCGCAAGACGGCAAATTCCCCGTCTCCCACCGGCCCCTCCCCGCTGTTCGGGCGCGACCCGTCGTCACCCAGAGTCGCCCTGGCGTTCTGCGTCACCTGGGGGATCAGCTCCTTGAGATCGGAGCCGGCGCAGTAGGAGTCTCCGACGCCGGTGACCACGGCAACCCGCACTGACGCCGTCGCTTCTATGGTTCTCCAGGCCTGGGCCAGCTGGGCGTAGCCCTCGCCGTTCAATGCGCCCATGCGCTCGGGCCGATCGATGGTGATCAGTCCGATATGACCGCGTTGCTCGTAGTGCACAGTCACCGTCACGTCCCCTTCTTGGCCCGACGGGGTCACCGCCGTCCGCGTCATCGCCGACTCCGATGGCGCCACACCGCACGGGGCGACCACAGGGAAGCGCTCCCGATCTCCCTCCCCCACCGCCCCTGGAACCCTCCGATGGATCGCTCAGATGACCGACGGCACGACGCTAGGCAGGGCCGCGCCTCTTGTCAACAAATCGGTGCACCGCGGGACCGGCCGTACCTCGAGCGGGCCATCATGAAGATGGCGCCGTGAACGATCAGTCCGCGCCGGCGGGTCGTCCGGCCGGGTCGAGGAGATCCTTGAGATTGACCACCACGGCTTCCTGGGTGCTTCTCGCCAGTACGACCACGGCCGGTCGTTGGGGGTCGGGGTTCTCCTCACGGTGGGGAACGTAGGGCGGCACGTAGACATAGTCACCCGGACCGGTCTCGATGCGGGTCTCCGTGCCGTCTTCGAGAAAGACGAAGACCGGGTTTCCCGACACCACGTAGATCCCGGTCTCCGATCCCCCGTGGTGGTGGTCGGCAGACCGGGTCCCCGGCGACACATGGGTCTCCCCCATCCAGATCTTCGAGGACCCCCCCATCCGGCCGGAGATGGCCTCTCGCCGGCGCATCCCGGTCGTCTGGGCGGTGTCCTCGCTCAGCTCGTCGGAGCTCGTGTGGTGCAGGGGACGGTGCCAGGCTTCGGTCCCGTCGTGGGTCGGGTCAGTGCGGGCGAAGCTCACCGAGCGTCACTTCCCGGGCCTAGGCCGTCCACGGGCCGACCCCGCCGACACGAACCGGCGTGATGCGTAGCACGAAGCCACCGGGTGGGTCGTCCATCGGCGGGAACCGCACGTCGGGCCCGAGGTAGATATGCGCGAGCCGCTGCAACAGCGCCGGCGCACCGCCCTCGGTCACCCGGGCGGACCCGTCGATCACCAGGTATTCGGCGAGCCCCTGCGGGTTGACCCCGCCGGTCTCCATCGAGAGCGTCACTCTCGGATCGCGTCCGACGTTGCGCAACTTCTTCCAGGAACCGAGGTGGCCCGAGACGATGTCGTCACCCTCCAGCCCCACCCAGACAACGGTCACGTGCGGGCTGCCGTCCTCGTTCAGGGTGACCAGGTGTGCGAGGTGGCCCGCTTCCAGGGCGGCGCGGACGTCATCGGTAAGAGTCGACATTTCGGTTCTCCTCCTCGAGGTGGAGGTGGGCTGTCGGGACCGTGCGCCCTCACGGACAACCGTACACGGGGGACATGCCCGAACGTGTCAGAGTTGCGTCATGAACGACGACACGCCGGACTACCTCGCCATCATGCGGTTGCAGCGCTCGTACGCCGACATCGCCACCCGGGCGGCCTGGAACGAGGTGGCCTCGCTGGCCACTCCCGACGCCAGCTTCTCGTTCGATACGCATTCGGGCAAGGTCTTCGAGATGAAGGGGCCGGTGGCCTTCGGCGAATTCGGCGCCAGCATGACCGGGAGTTTCACGTTCTACGAGTACATCCCCTTGAACTTCGTGGTGACGATCGGCTCGGACGGAACGGCCGAGGGCCGGTCCTACTCGCTGGAGGTGGCCGAGGACGGCGATACGGGTGACTGGGTCGAGTTCTACGGCGTCTATCGGGACGAGTACAAGCTGTTCGAGGGCTCATGGCGGTTCTCCCTCCGCCACTATCGGACCTTCGGGCGCCGGACCGGCGGGCGCCTCGAGGCGTTCGCGTTGGAGGATCGTCCCCGGTAGGACTGCACCGTTCCCCTCAGCTCGTCGTGCACGCTTTCGTGTAGATGGCCGAGGGCACCAGGTGGTCGGAGCACGCCGTGGCCCGGTCGGCCACGGTCCAATCTGACCCGACGGCTTGTAGGACCAGGACCGCCTCGAAGGAGTTGGTGGTGCCCACGACGACGTCGGCGTAGGCCCAGGACCCCGAGCAGCCGTACCCACTCACCGATTTGACGGGACCGACGCTCGGCGTTCCCTTCGCCCCGGCCGTTATGGCGGACCGCGTGCAGCCGGCGACAGCGGCCCTCGCCGAGGAGGTCGTGGACCCGGTCGACGCCGAGGGGCTGCTCGAGCAACCCGCCAGGGCCAGGGCGCCGATAGCCACGGCAACCAAGAGTCCCCTGCGCACGTCCAGCATGACCGCTCCTCCCGTTCGGAGTCCTTTGCGGGCCGAAATCTACTCCCCGCCCGTGTGGGTCGACCACTGCTCGGGTACCTTGTGCAGGTCGAACAAGCTCGGGGCTCCGTGATGCTTTCTCTCTCTACCGCCAAGAATCGGAGCAGTGGGCTCCGAGCACAGGCTCGTTCGGGGAGAGGCCGCGCCCGTTCGTTGGCCGTCGTCGGCGTGACCGTGCCCTTGGTGGTACTTGCCGCCTGCGGTTCATCCGGACCGGCGGCGGTGAAGGCCCAGCGGACGGCGCGGGCCACCTCGACGACCGCAACGACGTCGACGACCGTCCCTCCGCCTTCGGTCGCTCCACGAACGTCTCCCGCCCCGACCACGACCGCTACCCCGAAGACCACTACCCCGGCGACCGCTGCCCCGTCCACCAGCTCCGCCCCGACGACGACGTTGCCGCCGCTGGCCTCGGCGGGGGCAGGGTTCGTCGCCGGGCACGTGACCGCAGTGGGGGACTCGGTGATGCTCGACTACCAGACAGATCTCCAGCAGGATGTCCCCGGAGTCGATGTCCAGGCCGCGGTCAGCCGGCAGTGGAGCGCAGGCGAGGAGGTCCTCCAGCAGTTGCGGGCTGAAGGGCAACTCGGCTCGGTGGTCGTGGTCGCGCTCGGCACCAATGGACCGATCACCGACGCCGACTTCGACGCCATGATGTCGATCCTTGCGGGAGCGTCACGCGTCGTGTTCGTCAACATCGTGGTCGACAAACCCTGGCAGGATCCCAATGACCAAGTGCTCAGCAGCGGGGTGGCCCGATACCCCAACACCGTCCTGGCGAACTGGTACGCACTGGAGTCCCAAAACCCCGACTGGGTCTATTCGGACGGCACCCACCTTCCCATCGGAGGACCGGGCGCGCAGGCGCTGGCCGCCCTCATCGCCTCCGAGGTCTGACGGGTCGCAGACCGCCTACGATCCTTCGCCACCCGACGCGGTGCAGGCGCGCGGGTCCCAGGGTTGCAGTGCCTGGACGGTTGGATTGGGTGGGGCAAGTGCCGCGCTCCCGATCGGTGCGGTGGTGGTCGTGCTGGGCGCCGCCGTGCTCGACGCCGTGCTCGACGTCGGGCTGGCCGGAGGAGCGGCCGGCGGATGCACCGTGACGTCGGTGCCGGTCACCACGGACACCTGTGAGCCGGCCGGCACCTGGGAGGGGTCGTAGGCGAGGATCACCGCCCCCGACAGCGAGTCGGCCACCGACTGGGCCGCCGCCAACTCGCTGGCGCTCACCGCCGAGTAGGCCACGACGGTCTCGGCCTGGCGACCGACGGGCGTCGTGGTGTCGACGGTCCCGACGTGGAATCCGAGGGCCTGGAGGCTGTCGGCCGTGTCGGCCCCCTCGCTGTACACCCCGCTCCCGTTCATCACCGACACGGTCACTGACGACGGCGGGGGGAGCGCTCCCCCCGAGAAGGTGTCGTCGTTGGCGGCCAAACCCAGGAACTGGTCGATCGCCTGGTGGTCCTGGGGCTCGGCGGTGAACTCGACGTCTCCGTAGTTGCTGCCCTTGTAGTAGTAGGACCCGGCCTGGTCGGCGGAGACGGGAAGGGTGAGCTCGGGGACGTCCGCGACGTCGACCGAGTGGAAGGTGAGCACCAGGTCCAGCATGTCGGTGGCCGAAAAGCCCGAGTCGACCTCGAGCTGCCCGACGACGGAGGAGACGACGTCTTGGTCGGTCAGGGGATCCCCGAGACCGCGGGCCTTGACCGCGGCGGCCAGGACGCGGAGGAACTCGTGGTCACGGCGGATCCGGGCGAGGTCGCTCAGCGCCTCCTGCGGCCAGGTGTCCGCGGCGTCGCTGGTGACCCCGGGGCCCTTGTACTGGAGGTGGCGAGCACGAACCACCTGGAGTGCCTGGGTGCCGTTGAGATCGATGCAGCCGGTCGTTCGGATGTCCAGCCCCGAGTACGCGTCGAACACCTCCTCGGGAAAGTACATCTTGACGCCGCCGAGGGCGTTCACCACATTGATGAAACTGTCGAAGTTGAGCTCCACGTAGTGCTGGATCGGGATCCCGAAGTCCTCTTCCACGGCGTCGACCAGCTGCGTGGGGCCCTCGTAGAGAGCGGCGTCGATCTTGTACGCCCCTTCCTTGCGCGCGTTGGGTACGAAGAGGTCGCGGGGGATGGAGAGGATCGACACCGAGTGGGTGGACTGGTCGACATGAAGGATCATCACGACGTCGCTGTTCACCCCGGTGACCCCCTGCGAACAGAGGCCGAAGGCCTTGCTCTGCACCGCCAGGGCGCAGCGCGACGTGGAACCGACCATCAGGATGTTCTCGGTGCCGACGTCGATTCCCTTGGTGGGAGCTTGGCGAAGACCCTTCACCACGACGCGGTGGATCTTGTGATTCAGGTACCACGCGTCGCCGGCAACGGCGCCTACCACCAGCACGATGACGAGGCCCAGGATGCCGAGTGCCCACTTGAGCCTGCGCCGACGCCGGGGCTTGGCGTGTGTGGCCTTTCGTCGTTGGCGCGATGCTCTACGGGATCCGGCGTCCCCGGCCTCTGCGACCTGCTCGTCACCTCCCGGTAGGTCATCCTCCTGTGGCGTCCCGCTGCTTCCGTTTTCCGTCATCGTTCTCCATGATGCGAAGCTTCACTGGCCGCCAACGGCATGACGCTACAGAAATCCCCCATCCGGGAGTAATTGCGGCGATCGTTATGCGGTGAACATGTGCAGGGTCATGCCGCACCGGCTGCAGAACACGACGTCGAACGTGCGTGACTTCTTGGGGCTGTCGCGGTCTTCGGCGGCGACGCTCATGGTACGAAAGCGTGCCGTTTCGCCCAGACCGGCATGGCAGCGCGGGCACCGGGGCTCGGGGCTCGTCTGCGGTCTGGCCCAGGGGCCCGCAGAGGGGTACGCCACGTGCTCATGGTGCTCGTGCCCCGAGATGAGCCTCACCACCTCGCGGCGCACCCTGCCGAGGTCGGCGCCGAGTCCGACCAGGACGGTGGCCGCCACGCCTTCGCCTTCGCGGACCAACCCGAGAAGGATGTGCTCGGTCCCGATGTGGCTGTGGCCCAGCTGCAGCGCCTCACGCAGGGAGAGCTCGAGGACCTTCTTGGCCCGCGGGGTGAAGGGCGGCGACCCGCTCGGTGCGGTGCCGGCCATGCCGATCGTCTCCTCTACCTTCCGGCGTACGGCTTCCGGCGTGATGCCGAGCGTGGTGAGCGCCTGGGCGGCCAGGCCATCGGCCTCGCCGATCAGGCCGAGGAGGATGTGCTCGGTCCCGATGAAGCTGTGGTTGAGGAGCCGCGCCTCTTCCTGCGCCAGTACCAACACCCTCCGCGCCCGGTCGGTGAAGCGCTCGAACACGCCCTGAACGCTACCGACTATCTGCGCCCACGCCTCAGCGCCGGCGCTCCAGCCAGCCGACCAGGATGGCCACCACCCGGGGATCGGCCCGGAGCCAGTGTCCCGCACCCAGGACCACCCGCAGGTCGGCTGGTCCGGTCGCCGCGTCGGACAGCGCCCGAGCGTCGTCCACCGGGATGTCCGGATCGTCGGCGCCATGGACCACGAGCAGCGGGCGCCCCTTCAACTGCTCTGCGTCCTCCACGGGATGGAGGTCCGAGATCTCCTTGGCCCATGCCGCCGGGGAAGAGGGAAAGCCCGCGCTACGGATCACCCCGGAGCGGATACACCGCTCGACCAGCGCCTCCGGGTCCCCCGCCAGAACGTCAAGGTGGACCGGCGTGCCCAGGCAGGCCACCCCGGCCACCCGGTCATCGCCGGCGGCCAGGTGGAGGGAGAGGACCCCGCCGAACCCGAACCCGACCAGCCAGCGGCGCGCGTCGTCGGCGATCTCCGCCTCCATCAGGACCCGTACGTCGTCCAACCATCCCTGGGCCGAGAAGTCCCCGCCGGACTTCCCCGCACCGCGCAGGAGGCCCACGACGACTCGCTGGCCGGTCTCGCGCGTGAGCCGATCGGCCAACGAGGGATAGGTCTGGCCCACGTCGCTGGCCGAGCCGCTGGCTCGGGGCAGATCATGGCA
>Ga0302181_10001633_pt1 | contig 16544 bp, 11 predicted proteins | sample I_Palsa_E3_3_FD_198786 | JGI IMG/M metagenome (GOLD analysis project Ga0302181, IMG submission 198786) | Peat permafrost microbial communities from Stordalen Mire near Abisko, Sweden - I_Palsa_E3_3 | ecosystem: Environmental > Terrestrial > Soil > Palsa > Peat permafrost | place: Sweden...
GGCGTGCGCGTCGAAGTGGATCAGCGACACCCGGCCCCAGCCGACGTGCCGGGCCACCCCGGTGGCGTCGGGCAAGGTGACGGTGTGGTCGCCGCCCAGGATGACGGGTATCGCGCCCGCCGACGCCACCGCGAGCACGGCGGCCTCGAGCCGCCGCAGCGATTCCTCGGTATCCCCCGGCGGCATCAGCACGTCGCCGGCGTCCGCCACGCGCAGCTCGGCCAGCGGGTCCACGCCCAGCGCGAGGTGCGGCCGGGATCCGTCGTGCGGCAGGTAGTCGGTGGACCGGATGGCCTGCGGGCCGAACCTGGCGCCCGACCGGTACGAGGCGCCGCTGTCGAACGGCGCGCCGATGAACACGACGTCAAGCCCGTCGAGCGCCTCGAGTTCGGCTCGCGGCACCCCGAGGAATGTCACGTCAGGCCCGAACATGCCACGGACCATGCCGTCCGCACTTTCCAGATCGTCCGCCATGACGACGCCTCCGCCTCGCTAGTCCCGGACTGACCGCTGCCCTCGAACGATAACAGCGGCCGCCCGGTCCCCTCAGCGGAGCCGGGCCAGATCGCCCGCTACCGCCTGAACCACCCCACCGGCCCCCGTTCCCGCCCCAGCGGCCCCCGTTCCCGTCCCAGGCAGCCACCGGGTCAGCCACGCTCCGAGCCAGCCAGGCAGCCACCAGTTGGCCCGGCCGAGCAGTTCCATCACCGCCGGCACCAGCACCAGCCGCACCACGGTCGCGTCGATGAGCACGGCGGCGGCCAGGCCCAGGCCGATCTGCTTGACCGAGACGTCCGGGGTGAGCACGAAGGAACCGAACACCACCACCATGATCGCGGCGGCGGCCGAGATCACCCGCGCGGTGGCGGCCAGCCCGCGCCCGACCGCGAGCGTGTTGTCACCGGACCGGTCGTACTCCTCCCGGATCTTGGACAGCAGGAAAACCTCGTAGTCCATGGACAGGCCGAACAGGATCACGAACAGGAACACCGGCACCCACGTCGTCACCGGCATCTTCTCCGGGAAGCCGAACGCGTGCCCGCCCCAGCCCCACTGCGTCACCGCGGTCAGCACCCCGTAGGCCGCGGACACGGACAGCAAGTTCATCGCCGCCGCCTTGACCGCGATGACCACCGAACGGAACACCACCAGCAGCAGCACCATGGACAGCGCGACGACCACCCCGATGAGCCACGGCAGCCGCGCGCCGATCAGGTTGGTGAACGCCACGTTGGCCGCGTTCGGCCCGGTGACGTAGACGGTCAGCCCAGGCTCGGCCCGCTCGAACCGCGGCAGCACCGTGTCCTGCAGCCGGTTGACCAGCGCGTCGGTGGCCGCGTCCTGCTCCCCGGTGTCCGGGTAGGCGATGAGCATGGCCGCCTGCCCGTCCCGGCTGAGGACCGGCGCCGTCACGTCCGCCACCCCGGCCGTCCCGGCGATCACACCGCGCAGCGACCCCAGCGCCTGCCCATCCGACGGCGTCACCTTGGCCGCGACGATAAGCGGCGCGTCGAACCCCGGCCCGAACCCCCGCGCCATCGTCGCGTAGCTGGCGTACCCCATCGTCCCCCGGGCCTGCGCCGACTCATCCGGCATGGACAGCTTCATGACCAGCGCGGGCGCCGCCAGCACCAGGATAAACACCACCGCCGCCACGACCGCCAGCACCGGGTGCCGCTGCACTACCCCCGCCCATCGCTGCGCCGCCGGCAGTTTCTTTTGGGCGGAACGAAGCCGCCCGCGTGCCCCCGCCCCCCTTTCAAGCCGCCCCGCCCGCCGCCGCCCGAACAGCCTGTCCCCGAGGAAGCTGTTCAGCCGCGACGGCCGGGCCAGCCGCAGGCCGGTGTACCCGAGCAGCGCGGGCAGCAGCGTGAGCGAGGCGAGCACGGTCATGGCCACGGTGGCCGCCGCCGCGATCGCGACGCCGTTCAGCAGCGCCTGGCGCAGCACCAGCAGCCCGAGCATGCCGATGACCACGGTTGTGCCCGCGGTGAGCACGGCCCGCCCGGCGGTCTGCATCGCGGTGACCACCGCGTCCTGGGGCGGCGCCCCCTCGTCCAGTTCCGCCCGGAACCGCGTCACGATGAACAGCGCGTAGTCCACGCCGACCCCCAGGCCGATCATGGCGGCGACGATGGGGGAAAACGAGGGCGCCGGGAAGACGTGCCCGAGCAGCGCGATCAACGCCAGCCCGGAGCCGATGCCCAGCACCGCGGTCGCGATCGGCAGCCCCATCGCCAGCAGCGACCCGAACGCGATCAGCAGCACGATCGCGGCCGCTCCGACGCCGATCCCGTTGGACGGACCGCCGTACGGTGTCTCCGCCAGGTCCACGGCATCGCCGCCCAGGCTGAATGTCACCCCGTGCCCGCTCGCCACCGTGGCGTCGTGCATCAACCCGGTGGCTTCGCCGCCGGAGATGCCGGCCGTCGGCACGCCGAACTGGACGCTGGCGTACGCGATGTGCCCGTCCGCCGACAGCTGGCCCGGCGTGGTGTACGGATCGGTCACGCTGGTCACCCCCGGCGCCGCCCGGAACGGCTCAAGCGCCCGGTCGACCCGCGCCCTGACCGCCGGAGACGTCACCTCCGCCTGCGACCGGATGGCCAGCGTCAGCGTGTCCCCCGACTGCCGCGCGAAATGCTCGTTCAGCAGCGTCTGCCCCGGATCGCTCCCGGTGAAGTCGTTCTGCGCCGCCGCCCCGAACCGCATCCACAGCGTGACCAGACATGCCACTCCCACCACCCAAGCCAGCACCGTCACTCCCCGGTACCGGTAACATGCACTCCCCGTCTTTCCCAACACCTTCGTCTCCCACCGCCAGAGAACTACTAATGAGCTCTCCCACCCTCCCGCCGCCCCGCCCCCACCGCGTCCTTCCCACGAAGACACTTCCCCCGCCCCACCTACTCCCCCCGTAGTACGCCCCCTTCCTGCCGTCGGCGGTTTAGCCCTTGGTGAGGCCGTATTCGTAGGCGAACACGACCAGCTGCGCCCGGTCGCGAGCGCTCAGCTTGATCATCGCCCGGCTGACGTGGGTCTTCGCGGTGAGCGGGCTGATCACGAGCTGCCGGGCGATCTCGTCGTTGGACAACCCCGCCGCGACCAGTGCGACGACTTCGCGCTCGCGTTCGGTCAGGGCCGCGAGCCCCGGACGGGTCGGGCCGACCGGACGAGTCGAGCCGATCGGACGGGTGGAGGTGACCGGGGGAGTGGGCGCGGGAACGAGCCCGGCCGCGTCAGTCCTGCCGGTGCGGCCGTCGGTGAACGCGGAGATGACGGCCCTGGTCACGCTGGGGGAGAGCAGCGCGTCGCCGCGGGCGACGACGCGGACGGCCTGCAGCAGTTCCGCTGGCTCGACGTCCTTGACCAGGAATCCGCTGGCTCCGGCGCGCAGCGCCGCGAACACCGTCTCCTCGTCGTCGAACGTGGTCAGCACGACGACCTTGGTGGCGGTGAGATCAGGGTCGCGGGCGATCAGGCGGGTGGCCGTGACCCCGTCGACCTCCGGCATATGCAGGTCCATCAGGACCACGTCGGGGGCGTGCTCACGTGCTAGCGCCACCGCCACCCCGCCGTTCCCGGCCTCGCCGACCACCACGATGTCGCCCGCCGACTCGAGCAGCAGCCGGAACCCCGCGCGGACCAGCACCTGATCGTCGGCGAGCAATACCCGGATCACGAGGACTCCCGCCGGGCGGCCGGTGCGCCGGCGGCACCGCGAGCCGGAGCATTCCCGGCCGCGCCCGCCGCGCCCGCCGCGCCCGCCGCGGTGGGCAGCGTAGCCTTCACCCGGAATCCGCCGCCGAGCAGCGGTCCGGCGGTCAGCTCGCCACCGACCGAGGCGGCCCGCTCCCGCATGCCGCTAATCCCGTTGCCGCGCACCACGTCCACGCCGTCCGCCGTCCCGCCGCCGGTGGTCGTGCTGCCGTCATCGGTGACGGTGATGATCAGGCTGTCCGGCTGGTAACGCAGGCACACGTGGGCTGCGGCGCGCGGGCCCGCGTGCCGCAGCACGTTGGTCAGCGACTCCTGCAAGATCCGGTACGCCGAGTGGTCTGCTTCGGTGGACAGCGGGGCCTGGGCTCCCTCGACGTCGACCGTCACCCGCGCCCCGGCCGCGGTGACTGCCTCGCGCAGGGCATCGAGCCGGTCCAGCCCCATGGCACCGCCAGCACCGCCAGCACCGCCAGCACCGCCAGCATTGCCAGTACCGCCAGCGCTCCCCGGCGTCTCCTGATCAGACCCTCTAAGCTGCCCGAGCACCGAACGCATCTCCATCAGCGCACCCTTACTCGTATCCCTGATCGCGGTGAGCGCGGCGCGCAGGATGTCGGCGTCAGGCCGTGGTCGCGAGGTGGTGGCCGGGGAGCTTGAGGCCGGATCGTTCCGGATAAAGGGTGTGACCGCCGGGTCGGCGGCGAGCAGGACATGCAGCGCGGAGCCGGCCTGCACCGCGATCGTCGCCATGCCGTGCGCCACCGTGTCGTGCAGTTCGCGGGCGATGCGCAGCCGTTCCTCCGCGACCGCCCGGCCGGCCTCGGCGGTCCGTTCCTCCTGCGCCAGCCGGAGCCGCCTGGCCGTTTCCGCTGTCAGAGCCCGGCGGCTGCGCACCACCTCGCCGAGCAGGACGGCGAGCGCGAGGATCACGATCTGGGACAGGAATTCCGCCGACAGGGCGGCTATTCCTTGCCTGACGCTCACCTCCACCACGAACAACCCGATGACCATGAAGACCGCGGGGATGGCGATGGCCAGGGCCAGGTACCCCACCACCGCCGCGTCGTACAGCGGCACGAAGAACAGCGGGGCGGGGGAGATGTTCCTGCGGGCGAAGATGTAGTAGAAGAACATCACCACCGCGCTGGCGATCAGCACCTGGAGCGGCCATCGGTGCCGGAACAGGATCGGCACCGCCAGCAGCGCGCCGAACAGGTACGCCCAGGCATTCAGCGGGACCGCACCGGGGCCGCCGCCGGTGACGACGTTGACCTCGATAGCCACGATCACCAGCGCGACGACACCCACGTCAAAAAGCCGAATGCCGAACGGGCCTTCCCTCACCCCCCAGCCAGGCAACGTGCGTCCCGTGGCGGTCACGACGACAGGGTCCTCACGCCGTCACGCTATGCGATGACGGCCCGGAGCGGAATGCCGCCCGCGGCGCCAGCGAAGGCCGCCAGCAAAATGCCCCGACCAAATGCCCGGCCAAAATGCCCGGCCAAAATAACCCCGGCAAAATAACCGGAGTAGATTTCGAGGTTTGCCCGGATCGCGTCAACCGGCGCGGCGGGCTCCGCGTCTGACCTAATGAGGCTCGGCGCAAGCGGGACGCCGAGCCTCTCTGCGTGCCGGGAAAACGGCCCGGAGCCTGTCCGGACCTGCGCGGCCTGGCCGGAACCGGCCCGGAGCCGGGTAAGGTTTGGCCCCGTGGACAGGCACGTGAGCGGGCGCCGTGGATAACATCGACACGCGCATCATCGTCGCGCTGGTCAGGGACGCCAGGGCCAGTTACGCCGTCATCGGTAACGAGGTCGGGCTGTCCGCTCCCGCGGTGAAGCGGCGGGTCGACCGGCTCAGGGCGGCCGGCGCGATCACGGGCTTCTCCGCCCGGGTGGATCCGGTCGCGATGGGCTGGACGACCGAGGCGTACGTGGAGCTGTTCTGCGGTGGCCGCACCTCTCCGGAGGAGATCGCGGTCGGGGTGCGGCGGTACCCCGAGGTGGTGGACGCGTGTACGGTGACGGGCGAGGCAGACGCCCTGATCCACATCCGGGCCGCCGATGTCAGGCACTTCGAGGACGTGATGGAGCGCATCCGCGCCGAACCGTTCGTGGTCAGGACCCGGAGCGTAATCGTGCTGTCGCGGCTGGTCGACCGGGCCGACGCGCTGGTGCCGTTGCGCGGAGCCTGATCATGCTGGTTCTGCCCATTTCGGCCGTGCTGAACAGCTACAGTCGTGCACATGTCGGAGTTCGAGCCAGATCCGAGTGCCAGTACCGGACGTTTCCGCGCCTTTGTCGAGCGCGGGGATGAAGACGCTCCTGCGCCGCGGCGGACCGCCGTCTCTCCTGTCGTATGGATCATCGCGGTTGTGGTGCTCATCGCGATCGTCCTGGTGATCGTGGGCCTAGCCTAGGACGGCGCGTCGTTAGCCGACGGTAATCCCGCGTCCCAGGTCTAGCCAGGTGCTGGTGACATCCTGTTGCTATGACTACCGAGCCTGCGAGTAGCGGCGCCGCGGAGCACGAGGATCATGAGGAGCAGCACCGGCTGACCGCCGTCCAAGGGCTGGCCGCGCTGTCCCTTGACGCGCTTTCCTCGGTCGCCTACGGTCCCGAGGCCATCCTGGTCGTGCTGGTCGCGGCCGGCGCCACCGCGCTGCACTACTCGATCCTGATAACCGGCGCGATCGTCGTCCTGCTCGCCGTGCTCGTGGTGTCCTACCGCCAGGTGATCGCGGCGTTTCCCAATGGCGGCGGCGCGTACGCCGTTTCCAAGGCGCATCTGGGCACCCAGGCCAGCCTGGTCGCCGCCGCGTCGCTGATCGTCGACTACGTGCTGAACGCGGCCGTCGGCGTGTCGGCCGGCATCGAGGCTCTGTATTCTGCCTTCCCCGCGCTCTACGGGGCCAGGGTCTGGCTGTGCCTGGCCGTGCTCGCCCTCATCACCGGGCTGAACCTGTGGGGCGTGGCGGAGTCCGCGAAGGTGTTCACGGTCCCGACGCTGCTGTTCATCTTGTCGATGGTCGCGGTGATCGCCGGCGGCCTGATCCGGGCCAGTCCCGCGGTCGCGCTCAACCATCATCTCGGCTCATCCACCGAGACGGTCGGCATCCTGCTGCTGCTTAAGGCGTTCGCCTCCGGCTGCTCGGCCTTGACCGGAGTGGAGGCGATCGCGAACGCGGTGCCGGAGTTCCGCACGCCGCGGGCGCGCCGTGCGCAGCACACAGAGGTAGGGCTCGGCGTCCTGCTCGGCGTCATGCTGGTCGGCCTGGGGATTCTGATCCGCAAGTTCCACGTGGTGCCGCACTCCAACGTCACCGTGCTCGCCCAGCTCACCGAGGCGTCACTCGGTCACAACATCGTCTTCTACGCGATCGGGCTCATCACCACGGTGCTGCTCGCGCTGGCCGCCAATACCTCGTTCGGCGGCCTGCCGGTGCTGGCTTCCCTGCTGGCCAAGGACAATTTCCTGCCGCACATGTTCGGGCTGCGCGCGGACCGGCAGGTGCACCGCACCGGCGTCGTCGTGCTGGCTGTCCTGGCCGCCGCCCTGCTGGTGGCCTCCAATGGCAGCACCCAGGCGCTGATTCCGCTGTTCGCCGTCGGGGTGTTCGTCGGGTTCACGCTTTCCCAGCTCGGCATGGTCAGGCACTGGCGGGCGGCCCGGACCCGTGGCTGGAAGAGCCGGGCCATCATCAACGGCTTCGGGGCCTTGCTGACCGCGCTGACCACGATCATCGAACTGGTCAGCAAGTTCACCGAGGGCGCCTGGCTCATCGTGCTCATCATCCCGGGCCTGGTGCTGCTGTTCGGCCGGGTGCACCGCACCTACGACCGGATCGGCGCGCTGCTCGGGCTGGGCCAGACGCCGAAGCCGCCGGCCAGGCAGGCCTCACTCGTCGTCGTTCCGGTGACGGGATTGTCGCGGCTCACGACCGAGGGCATCTCCACGGCGCTGTCGCTCAGCGATGACGTGGTCGCGGTCACCGTGGTCTTCGCCGACCCCGACGAGGAGGCCGCCGACGTCTCGTTCCGCCAGCGCTGGGAGGACTGGCACCCGAACGTCCCGCTGGTCACGCTGCATAGCGTGCACCGCTCGATCGCCAAGCCGATCGTGAAGTACCTCTGCCAGCTTGAGGCTGACGATAAATACCACCGCCTGGTGGTGCTTATCCCCGAGGTGCAGCCCAAGAAGTTCTGGTATTACCTGCTGTTCAACCAGCGTGGCGTGATCCTCGACCGGGCCATCAGACGGGGCACGGGCAACGTGGTGCTGTGCCGGCTCCGCTACCGGCTCGAACAACTCGTCTCCGACGCCGCTGCTCCGGCCGCTGCTCCAGACGCTGAGCAGGCCGGTTCGCCGACCGTGGTTCCGCCCGGCCCGCCGCCTTAGATGACGATTTGAGTAATACGGGGTCAGGGTGGTGATCGGCGGATGGCAAGATGACAGCCATGAGAAACGTCACGGTCATGGCGATCGCTGGTGATGCGTGTGTACGCTGATCTGCCGGTGGCTGTGGTGACTGGTGGTAACCGCGGTGTCGGCCGTGAGGTGTGCCGCCAGCTGGCCCTGCTCGGTTTCGCGGTGGTGCTCGGCTCCCGGGATCTGCGGAAAGGGGAGCTGGCCGCGAAGGAGCTTGATCCGGAGGGTAACCGGATCGTCGCATGCCAGCTCGAGGTGGACAACTCCGACAGCGTTACCTCGATGGCCGAGTGGGTGAAGGGCCGGTTCGGCCGCACCGATGTACTCGTGAACAACGCCTCGACCATGTACGACCGGTGGGCGACGGCGAGCAACGCCGACCTTGGCACGGTCGCGGAGGCGATTGACGTCAACCTGTTCGGTCCCTGGCGGGTGATTCACGCGCTGCTGCCGCTGCTGCGCTCCAGCATGCGACCGAGGATCGTGAACGTGAGCAGCGAGGGTGGCTCGATCGCCGTGATGACCGGCGGCTCGCCCGCTTACGGCGTTTCCAAGGCCGGCCTGAATGCGCTCACCCGCCTGCTCGCCGCGGAACTAGCCAGGGACGGCATCCTGGTCAACGCGGTCTGCCCGGGCTGGCCCGCCAGCGAAGCTCGCCCTGACGGCCGGTCACTGGCCCAGGCCGCGGCCAGCGTCATCTGGGGGGTCACGATTCCGAACGGCGGACCCACCGGCACCCTTACCCGCGACGGCCAGCCTTTCCCCTGGTAGAGCCGGCTCCCTGCCACGCTGTCGGCAGGACGCGCTGTTGCCAGGACGCGCTGTGGTCAGGACGCGCTGTGGTCAGGACGCGCTGTGGTCAGGACGCGCTGTGGTCAGGAAGCCCTGGGTCAGGAGTGTCGGCCTCGGGGCTGGGCTGATAGCGGTAGCCCATACCGGGTTCGGTGATCAGCCAGCGCGGCCGGGCCGAGTCAGGTTCGAGTTTGCGGCGCAGCTGCGCCATGTACAGGCGCAGGTTGCCCGTCGCGTCGGCGTATCCAGGACCCCACACCTCGGTCAGGAGCTGGTTGCGGGTGAGCAGCTTGCCCGGATTGCGGAGCAGCACCTCGAGCAGATGCCATTCGGTCGGGGTGAGCCTGATGTCTTCCTGGGGCGGCGCGGAACCGGCGTCGGCACCGTCCTCCGCCGGAACCGCGGGCTGCCGGGTGACACGCTTGGCGGCCAGGTCGACGATCACGTGACCGAGCTGGATCCTGGGCAGGTTCTCCGCGGTTCCGGTGCGCCTGACAGCGGCGCGCATGCGGGCGAGCAGTTCCTCCACTCCGAACGGCTTGGTCACGTAGTCGTCCGCACCCGCGTCGAGCGCCTCGACCTTGTCGGTGCTGTCGGCTCGCCCGGACAGCACGATGATGGGCACCTTGGTCCAGCCGCGGAGTCCCTGAATGACCTGGACACCGTCCAGGTCGGGCAGCCCGAGGTCAAGGATCACCAGGTCGGGCGGATACCGGCTCGCCACCTGGAGCGCCTCGCTTCCGGTGGCCGCGACATGGACCTCGTAATCGCGGACCCTCAGGTTGATCCGCAGCGCCCGCAGGATCTGGGGTTCGTCGTCGACGACCAAGACCCTGGTCATGGCTCGTTTCCCCCCGTCGATTCACGCTCCCGGTGGCCTGGCTCGCGCTGACAGTCCGGTTCCGAGACGACCGGTACCGATACCGTCATGGTGAGGCCCCCGCCGGGCGTGTCCTCCGCGGTGAGCGTACCGCCCATCGCCTCGGTCAATCCGAGTGACAAGGCGAGCCCGAGTCCAACTCCGGTCGTGTTGTCGGTGTCCCCCAGCCGCTGGAACGGCACGAACATCCGGTCCCTGTCCTTCTCGGGTATGCCCGGGCCGCGGTCCACGACGCGCAGCTCAACCCGGTCGCCCAGCGCGCTGGCGGTCAGCATGGGCGGCGTGGAGGGCGGGGAATAGCGGAGCGCGTTTTCCGTCAGGTTCACGATCACGCGTTCGAGTATCGCCGGGTCGACGTTGATCTCAGGCAGGGATTCCGGTATGTCGACCGTGATACCGCGGGCCGCGGGGTCCAGGTTGTCAAGCGCCCGGGACACGATCTCTTCCAGGGCCGCCGGGCGCGGGAACAAGGACAGGGCGCCGGCCTGCAGCCTGCTCATGTCCAGCAGGTTGTCGACGAGGTGAGCTAGCTGGTCGAGCGACTCGTCCGCGGTGGCGAGCAGCTCGTCGTGGTCCTCGGCCGCCCAGTTCACGTCCGCCGAGCGCAGGCTGGTCACGGCCGCCTTCGCGGACGCCAGCGGCGTCCGCAGGTCGTGACTGACCGCCGCGAGCAGCGCGGTCCGCATCCGGTCGGCGGCCGCGATCGGCTTGGCCGCCTGGGCCTCGGCGGCCAGCCGCTGCTGATCGAGGGCGACCGCCGCGTAGGAGGCGAACGCACCAAGCACCCGGCGGTCAGTGGCCGGAAGCGACCGGCCGCGCAGCGCCAGCGACAGGGTGTCGGCCACCGGCACCTCGACGTCAGCTTCCTCCGGCCGGGTGACGGCCGGTTCGCCGCGGCTGGCGACGACGTGCCAGCTTCCCGACATGCCCCTGCTCTCGCCCGCGGTGCCGCCCGCGGGCTGCTGGTCGTCAAGTGAGGTGCGCTCGAGCAGCGTGACCGAATCCATGCCGAACGCTTCCTTGGCCCGGTCGAGCAGCGCGCTGAGCCCTTGCTGGCCGCGCAGCACGCTGCCGGCCGTGGTGGTCAGCAGCTCAGATTCGGCGTTGGCCCGGGCCGCCTGCTTGGTCCGCCGGGCCGCCGTGTCGACCACCGAGCTGACCAGCAGCGCGACGATGACAAAGACGCCGAGCGCGAGCGCGTTGTTCGCCTGCGAGATCGTGAACTGGTGGATAGGCGGGGTGAAGTAATAGTTGAGCAGCAGCGAGCCGACGATGGCGGCGAGCACGGCGGGGGCGAATCCGCCGACCAGGGCGACCAGGATCACCGCGACCAGGATCGTCAGCACGTCGCTGGTGAGGTTGAGGGCGCTGCGCAGGCTCGTCAGCGCCACGGTCAGCACCGGGGGAAGCGCGGCGGCCAGCACGTATCCGACGAGCTTGCGGCGCAGGGTGAGCGCCCCGCGCGGCCGGGGCAGCCCCCGCCCCCGGCCCATCTGCCCATGGGTAACGATATGCACGTCGATGTCACCGGAACCCTTGATGGTCCTGGAACCGATGCCGGGGCCGGTGAGCATGACGGCCAGCCACGACCGGCGGCTTGCGCCGAGCACGAGTTGGGTGGCGTTCTCCGCACGGGCGAAGGTGAGCAGGGCCTCCGGGATGTTGTCGCCGATCACCTGGTGATAGCTGCCGCCCACGGACTCGGCCAGCCGCCGCTGGCTGGCCAGCGCGGCCGGATCCGCGCCGGTCAGGCCGTCGGACTTGGTGACGTGCACCGCCAGCAGGTCGCCGCCGGAGGAGCGGGCGGCGATTCTCGCGGCTCGCCTGATCAGGGTCCGGCCTTCTGGGCCGCCGGTAAGCGCGACCACCACCCGCTCCCTGGCTTCCCAGGCGCCTTTGATCTGGTGTTCGGTGCGGTATCGCTGCAGCCCTTCGTCGACCTTGTCGGCCAGCCAGAGCAGCGCGAGCTCGCGCAGCGCGGAGAGGTTCCCTGAGCGGAAGTAGTTGGTGAGAGCGGCGTCGATCTTCTCCGGCGGGTAGATGTTGCCGTGCGCCATCCGCCGGCGCAGCGCTTCCGGGGTCATGTCGACCATCTCGACCTGGTCGGCTGCCCGCACGATCGCGTCGGGGACCGTTTCCCGCTGAGGTACGCCGGTGATCTTCTCGACCACGTCGTTGAGGGACTCCAGGTGCTGGATGTTGACCGCGGAGATCACGTCGATCCCGGCGTCGAGCAATTCCTCAACGTCCTGCCAGCGCTTCTCGTTGCGGGAGCCCGGGACGTTCGTGTGCGCGAACTCGTCCACTAGGGCGATCTCCGGCCGCCGGGCGAGCACGGCGGCCAGGTCCATCTCCTCGAAGGTCGACCCGCGGTACTCCAGCCGGGCCCGGGGGACGGTTTCGAGGCCGTCAAGCAGCGCGCTAGTCTGCGGGCGCCCGTGGGCCTCGGCGAACCCCACCACCACGTCGGCGCCGCGTTCGGCGCGGCGGTGCCCCTCACCGAGCAGTGCGTAGGTCTTGCCGACCCCGGCCGCCGAGCCAAGATAAATCCGCAGATGCCCGCGTCCGGGCCGGCCCCCGGACCCGAGCCCGTCGCCAGACTCGGCCAGGCGCGCAGAGTCCGGACCGCCGCCAGACTCGACCGCGCGGCCAGATACGGCGCGTCCGTGCGAGTCCGGGTCTTGCCCGTCCGGCCCGCCTGTCCCCGTCCGGCCGTCGCTATCAGCCATTTCCGGCCCGTTTCCTTGTCCGCATGCCTAGCCCGCCTCTTCCTCGGCGGCTGATCTTCATTGTGGAGCACGCCGCGCGGGTCCGGAATTCCGCATGTCGCGGTTCGCCAGTCTTGAGATCACGATGGCGCGTAATTGGTGGCAAAGGGGACATTATTAACAACATCCATGCGCCCACCGCCGAAATCAACACACCCCGGACACGCCGCCGCAGCTCTCAGCCGGCTGAGCCGGTATCCCGGGAGTCTTTTAGCGGCTGATGGAAGCCCGGGAGCTGAAGAACGCGCTGGATGGACGCTGCCAGAGGAACACCACCGCGCCGCAGGCGATCAGCCAGCCGATGATGTCAAGCAGCTTGGCCAGCCCGATGCCCGGATGGGAATTGCCGATTAGGGCGATGGTGCTGAGCGTGTGGATGGCGAATAGCACCGTGCCGGTGACCCGGGCCCAGTTTCTCCCGTTCTTGCAGGCCCGGGCGATCCAGAGCCAGACCGCGATCTCGATCAGGGACACCAGTACGACCAGGACCGCCACCGCACCCAAGCCGGTATGGGCCGGGGTACCGACGGCAGGATGATTGAGGACAGACCTGACGACCGCCGCGAGGCCGATCGCGTAGATCAGCGTGAAAACGGCCCCCGCGTACATCAGCCTGACCGCGGTGACCATGGTGCCTGGTAGTTGATAGATCGGTCCGCGCGATCCTAGCTGATACGGCTGCGCGTAGCCCATCGAGCCGCCGCCCGCCGGAGGTCCGCCGTTGGCCGGAGACCCGCCCCTACCGCCAGGCCCGCCGTCGACGGGCAGGTAGCCACGTGGCGCCGCAGGCTGGGCCTGCGGTGCTTGCGACGCGCGCGATGGCTGAGCGCCGCTGTAGCCCTGTGGCTGGGGATAGCTCTGAGGACTGGAATACCCCTGCGACGGCGGGAAATCCTCCGGCCCGGAGCCCGCCTGAAGCTCGACGTTGCCCGCCGGGTTGCCACCGCCTGCCGAGCCCGCAGCGTCCGCCGAGCCGAAGCCGGTGTGCGAACCCGGTCCGGCGTACGGCCAGCGGGACCCGGGGTCAGGAGAGGGCGAGGGTGGTGGCGGCTGCTGTGGCGGCCTCTGCGGTCCCTTGCTCCGTCCCGGATCCGATGGCGTGGTCGGCGGATGTACCGCCGTGGCCCAGGAAAACCCCCGGGCTTCGGCGGCGTTGCCGCTCGCGCTCGTCTCCCGCTCGATCCTGGCCTGATAGGCGCCGATGATCCCGGCCACCGAGCGAGGCCAGAAGGCCACTGCGGAGGGCCCGGTCGCGTGCCCCCCGCCGGCGATCGCGGTAGCTAGCGTCCGCAGCGCGGGCCGGGCGGAGGGGTCTTTCGCCAGGCAGGCGGAGACGATCTCGCGTAGCTCCGGCGGTACCGCTTCCAGGGCGGGCTCGCCGTAGACGACCCGGTACAGGACGGCAGCCGCGGTCCCGGAGCCGAACGGGCCTGCGCCGGTGGCCGCGTAGGCGATCACGCACCCGAGTGCGAATACGTCGCTCGCAGGCCCGGCGGCCTTGCCTTCCGCCTGCTCAGGTGACATATAGCCGGGCGTGCCGAACACCACCCCGGCCGCCGTCAGCGCGGTCCCGTCGGCGGCGCGGGAGATCCCGAAGTCGATGACCCGGGGGCCGTCGGTGGCCAGCAGCACGTTGGCGGGCTTGAGGTCGCGGTGCACGACCTGGCAGGCGTGTATCGCCTGCAGGGCCTCGACCAGGCCGGCCAGCAGCGGCCACAGGGCTAGCTCGGGCAGCGGCCCGTGCTCGGTCACGACCTGGTCCAGGGAGGGGCCGGGCACGAACGCGGTGGCCAGCCACGGCGGACGCTCGTTCAGCCCGCTGGACACGACCGGCGCGGTGTAGATGCCGCTGACGGCCCGCGCCGCGGCTACCTCCTGACCGAACCTGCGCAGGAATTCGGCGTCGCGGGCCAGGTCGGGATGCACGACCTTGATCGCCACCGCCCGGCCGCCGGGCGAAAGCCCCAGGTAGACCCGGCCCATACCGCCGGAGCCGAGCTGGGCTCGCAGCCGGTACTCGCCGATCACGCGCGGGTCGTCCACGGCCAGCGCCTTCATCTCCGCCCCCTCGCCCGCACCAGATCAAGCACCAGATCACGTCAATCCGACCACGGCAGGTTCTCGCGGTCTGCCTGGGCCACCTGGGTTAGTCCCGCGCTTCACATTTTGCGGCATATTCGGTGGGCAGCGTACCGCCGATGCGCCGGAATGTTGCCAAGCTGTTGAAAGCGTGGCCAGTCAGGGCTGGTAACGATAGCCCATGCCGGGTTCGGTGAGCAGATAGCGGGGCCGGGCCGGGTTGTCTTCCAGCTTGCGGCGCAGCCGCGCCATGTGGAAGCGGAGATAGCTGGTGCGCTGCTGGAATCCGGCCCCCCAGACGTCGGTCAGCAGCTGCGCCGAGCCGACGAGCTGGCCGGGCCGGTCCAGCAGGATGGTCAGGATGCGCCATTCGGTGGGCGTGAGCCGCAGCGTCCCCTCCGAACCACCCGAACCGCCGTCAGCACCGCCCGGACCGCCGTCACTACCCTCGCGCCTGACCTGGTGTGCGGTGAGGTCAACGAGCCACTGGCCGATGATGACCTGGCGCGGCTGGTCCTGGCCGAGCCCGCTCTCGTCGCGGCGCAGCGCGGCGCGCAGCCGGGCCAGCAGCTCGGCCATCGCGAACGGCTTGGTCACGTAGTCGTCGGCGCCGACGTCCAGGGCGCCGATTTTGTCGCCGGGGCTGGTCCGGCCGGAAAGCACGATGATGGGTGCCTTATACCACCGGCGCAGCTCGACGATGACTGCGGTGCCGTCGATGTCGGGCAGGCCGAGGTCCAGGATGATCGCGTCCGGCGGGTGGCTGGCGGCCGCGGCCAGCGCCGCCCGGCCCGTGCGCGCGGTCAGCACGCTGTAGTGCCTGGCCCGCAGGTTGATGTCGAGCGCGCGGACCAGCTCGAGCTGGTCTTCGACGATGAGGATCTCACTCGAGCGAACCGGGCCAACCGGGCGAACCGGGCGGGCCGGGAGGCCCGGGCGGCCAGCAATCGCCGGGTGAACCGGGTCCTGGGGTCCTGGCTGGGCCGGGATTTCCCCGGCCGGGACCTCGGGCCCCGGCCGGGGGTCTCCCGGCCGGGGCCCTGAGGCGAGCTCAGCCATCGCTGGTTCAGCTGCCGGACTTCGCCGGCAGCTGGTCGAGCGCGATGTTCAGCGTGAGCACGTCCACCCGCGGTTCGCCGAGGAAGCCGAGCGTCCTGCCCTGGGTGAACTTGGCGACGAGGGCGCGGACTTCGGCCACCGGCAGGTGCCGGGCCGCGGCCACCCGGTCGACCTGGATGGCGGCGTTCGCAGGCGAGATGTCCGGGTCGAGCCCCGAACCCGACGCCGTCACCGCGTCTGCCGGTATCGAAGAGACCGGCACGTGGTCGAACGCGGAGATCGCCTTCTGCGCCGCCGCGATGTTAGCGATCTCGGTTGGGTTGGTCGGGCCTAGGTTCGAGGCCGCGGAGTACAGCGGGTCGCAGCCGAAGTCGTTCTTCTCGCCGCTGACGACCGCGTCCGACGGCCGCGGCTGGAAGTACTGCGGCAGCGGGTTGCCCTTGGCGTCCACGAACTCCTGGCAGAGCAGGCTGGAGCCCACCACGTGGCCGTTGTAGGACACCAGCGAGCCGTTGGCCTGGTTGTGGAAGGCCAGCTGAGAGACGCCCAGCATGACCAGCGGGTAGATGAACCCGCAGACCACGGTGAACACCAGCAGCATGCGGAACCCCGCGATGTGCTGCCTGACGATAACGGGAAGGCGGTTCATGCCGGTCACTTTCCAAATCCGGGAATGAGCTGGACGATCAGGTCGATGGCCCAGATCCCGATGAACGGGATGATGAGCCCGCCGATGCCGTAGATCACCAGGTTCCGGCGCAGCATCGACTGCGCGGAGGCCGGCCGGTACCGCACGCCGCGCAGCGCCAGCGGGATCA
>Ga0302181_10001635_pt1 | contig 16542 bp, 22 predicted proteins | sample I_Palsa_E3_3_FD_198786 | JGI IMG/M metagenome (GOLD analysis project Ga0302181, IMG submission 198786) | Peat permafrost microbial communities from Stordalen Mire near Abisko, Sweden - I_Palsa_E3_3 | ecosystem: Environmental > Terrestrial > Soil > Palsa > Peat permafrost | place: Sweden...
GCTAGCCAGAACCATGAACCAGGACCGGGGCGTTCGACGTCCGAGGCAGCATTCAACGAGATCAAGAAGGACGTTGCCCAGCGCAACGAGCAGGCTCACAAGGAGGCCCGGAAGCTTCGCCACGAGAAGGACCGGCGAGAGGTTCTCCTGCGGCGCCAGCGCGACCTCCGCTAGCGCCACACGATCAGGGTCCGAGCGGGCGCTCATCGACGGTCCTGATGACCTCGCCGGAGGCCGAGCGCCAGATCGCGGTGATCGGCCAGCCCCGCTGAAACAGGGTTGGAACGGGGATTACGAACACGTCGCCGACGACGTCACCGGTCGCGCTGAACGGCGGTAGCCGGCGCCTGCCGTGACGGGTAGCCGGGAACTGGAGGGTGACGGTCGCGACGCCTGAGGGGACGATCCCGTCCATCACGATCGGGCTGGGCGGATTGCCGCCACCGCCACCGCCACCGCCGAGGATCCCGGTCCGCTGGACTACGACTTCGACACGGTCAGCAAGCACACCCCCGACCCTTCCTTCGTGAACACGCCGACGCCGGAATAACAGCTACTGCGCGTCCATGACGATGGTCTCGCTGAAGCCGCGACCGTCGACTTGCCAGGCGTAGCAACCAGCCGACTTGATCCATGTGGGGTCCGGCACGGTCCGGTAGCCGGATCCCGTGAGGGTCCTGACCAGGCGTCCGGTTACCGGGTCGCGTGGGTACCCAACCCTCCAGTTCGTATAGAACGTATTGTTGGTTGGGCCGGCGGGGACGACCAGCGGTCCGGAGCCGGGTACCTGGCCGGATGCTCCGGACTGGACCGCGATCGACCCCTTCGCTCCGAGGCGTGCCGCGCGAACGACGAACGGCCCGTTGTAACTGGGCATCGCGAACCACAATGTGAAGAGGCCGAACCATCCTGACGCGCCACGAGCGCCAAGCTCGACACGCCCACCGGACTCGGGCATCAGGACCCGGATCGGACCGCGGCCGAGGGCGAAGCCGCCGAAGTAGGAGTACTGAACCGTCGAACCCGACGACACCGGGCACCGCCCATCTGACCCGAGCGACGGGAAGTGCAGGGGTCGCGCGAGTAGCGAATCGGAGCGCGGGGCAGGACCGCTGCTTTGAGCGACGAGGTAGCTCCCGAGGACCGCGGCGGCGACGCCGATCACGGCCAGCCGCCGGCGGCGCTGACGCCGTCGTGCTTCGCGGATCAGCAGCTCGGGCTCGACCTCCTCCGGGCTGGCCACTGGATCGGGAGCGAGCGTCGTCACTCCGTGGACCCTTGGACATTGCGAGTCATTGGTACTATTATGACTAGCACAATGTTCTCAGTCAAGGTCAACCGCGCCGACCCCGCACTTCTGCACGACCAGGTCGCAGCGGACATCCGCCGGGCGATCGCGCGGGGAGAGGCCCTGCCAGGTGAGCGCCTGCCCCCAGCCCGAGACCTCGCAGCGGTCCTCGGGGTGAACATCAACACCGTGCTCAGGGCGCTGCGCCAGCTACGCGACGAGGGGCTCCTCGAGTTCCGCCGCGGCCGCGGCATCCACGTAGCCGGCGGCGCGGCGCCAAAGAGCGTGGTGCTCGCCAAGGCTCAGGAGCTGATTGCGCTCGCGCGACGAGAGGGCTACCGCAAGGACGAGTTGCTCAAGCTGATCGACGATCTCGCATAAGCGAACCGACCCTATGGCACTGCGCGCGCCTGTCTTAGCGTCGCCAACCGCTGTGATTCCGCTCGCCGACGAACTCGCGCGCGATCGCGGCTGCGGACCGGGCTGCCGGCTCGGTGTTAGCCGTCTGGGCTCCCGGTTACATTCCTCGCCGTGGCGGCGGCCATCTTCGGGCTGATCGGGGTGCTGGTTGGCGGAGTGCTCAACTTCGTCACGACGATGTATCTGCAGGGCCGGCACGACCGGTCCGCCCTCCGGTCGATTGCCCGGCTCGCCTACGACGACTGCCTGCACTTTCAGAGCACGCTGGTCCGGGCGCTCGCGGAGGAGGACTGGTGGATCGAGGGGGAGGCGATCAACCCACAGGTCGGCGACGGCGACCGCAAGATCATGCTAGGGGAGCTCGGCGACGCGCCCTCACAAGACGTCGCGGCGGCGATCGGCTGGGCGAAATACCTCACCCTCAGGCGCGCGCACTCCACGGCCGGTCCGACTCCGGCCGAGTTTCAGATGATGCAGGACACGTTCTGCCGGCTTGACGTCGCCCGCTGGCTGACAAGGTCAAGAAGACGCGCGGCGCCGGCACCTCGACCGGCGACGTAATCAACGGGGTCATCGGGGTCTTCGACACGCTCGAGCAGACAGCTCAGCAGGAGGTCGACGCGCCCGCGCCGCAGGGTTTGGACCCAGCTGCAGCCGCGGTCCGCCTCCATCAGGCCACGGCTAAGCGCGACGTCCATGCGGCGGCGGCCGCGGCGGCGAGCAGCGTCCGCGGCGCCGCCACCGAGATCGCCCATCAGGGGTCCGCCGTCCCGGGGTCCGGAGCGTCGAGTGTCACCCTCCGCACGTCGCTGCTGTTGGTGCTCGCGGCCGTCGTACTCCTGGGCGCGCTCGCGCTCGCGCTGGCCATCTCGACCGGCGCGCTGCACGCGGTCAAGTGCCCGCTCGCCCATAACGGCAAGACCCAGGCCTGCGATACCAACCTGCTCAACATCGGGACCGTGGTGCTGTCGCTGGCCTCGGCGGCCGGGGGCACGCTGCTCGGCCTGTTCGCAACGCCGGACGGGAAGCCGAGCGCGGCGGGCACCGTGTCCGCGGCGGCGAAGTAGCTCCGGCACCCACGCACCGCCGCCAGGCGGTTCCGCATTCACAGGAACCTATCTGGTCCTTCTCAGGCAATTCTCAGCGTCGGCGCGCATCGTGGGACACGCCGATGACCCACGATCACAGAAACAGGAAGGGATCAGTCCATGTTCTCCCGGAGACTCTCCAGGTCCATCGCCGTCGGCGCTGCGACCATCGCGATCGGGGGCGGTGCCTATGGCATCGTCAGCGCAACCGCCAGCACCACAACATCGGCGTCAACTGGCCACACCACGTCTTCGTCAACCGAGACTTCAAGGTCGTCGGCGCCGATTAGCGACCACCCGCGCTAACCGTGGCGGAACAGGCGAACGGGCGATGCGAACACCCCAGTACGGTGCGAGGCCGGTCCTGCCTCGGCGAGCTGCTCGAGGACCGACTTGGTGAGATCCTGCTCCGAGCTGGCCTCCTTGACCGTCTCGACCACCAGCTCGGCCTGATCTCGACTGATACCTGCGCGCTGCGCAGCCTCGGAAATCAGTTCGGAATGCTCCATGACGAGAATTGTACTCCCGGGTCCGCGGGCGCTGGCGCGGCCGCTCGTGCTCGCTTCGGCGCCCCCGACTCTCGTTGCTGCGGCTCTCGTCACTGCGGCTCGCGCGCTACTGGGCCGAGGCGACTCGCGTGAGCATCGCCGGCGCGACCGTCCTCGACCCCGGCCAGATGACCGAGAACCGGGCCGAGCGCAGCGGCCAGTCGGCGGGCCGGGCTCGGGCGTGGGCGCTGAAGCGCGCGTCACGCAGTCGCGCTGTGAGCGACATCCGCTCGCTTCGCCGGCCGTGGACGAGGACGACCACGCGCACGGCGCCACGCGCGCTGGGCCTCAACTCACCAGCGACGATGATGCCGACTTTGCTCACGTGCGCAGTCGTGATGCGGAGGGCCGCGGAGGCGCGCGTCACGGGCTTCGCCTTCGGTTGGGTCGCGATCACGGCCGCGACCGCGAGACCGGCGAGCTCGATCAGAAATCCGACGGCGGCGATGGTGAGCAGTGCCTGGAGTCTCGCTACCGCCTTGTCGTTGAGCTTTCGGGTATCGATCAAGCCGAGCGCGGCCTCGAGGTCAAAGGCCTGCGCGTTATCGACCAGCCCCGGCTTACGCGCAACCTCGGACAGCTCCGCGGGGTCCGCGCCGGCCACCTCAACGCCCACCAACACGGCGATTCCGGCTCCGAGAACGACCAGCAGGCCAAGGATTCCAAGCCCAGCGAACAGCAACCGAGGAAACTGGCGGTGGCTGATGTCCCCGAGCGCGGGCTTGAGCAGAAGCGCCGCCGCACCCGCCGCGGCGCCGAGCGGTCCCATGCTGTTCGTGATCTGGTTCGCGCGCGCCTGCTGGCCGGCAAGCTCTGCAACAGCGGCGTCGTAGATACGCTCGGCCGGAGATGGCATCGTCGCCGGAAAACAGTAGTCGGCGAGCAGGATGGTTCAGCGGCCAAAACCCGCGCTGAGGACTCAAATGATCTGCACGGGCGTCCCCAGCGGTAGCGTCCGCGCCAGCCAGTCGGCGACGCCGTCGCTCAGGTGTACGCAGCCGTTGCTCGTGCTCTGGCCGATCGTCGCCGGCTCATTCGTCCCGTGCAACGCGACCTGGGCATCGCCCGTTCCGAAGGTCGTGAGCACATTCGAGTACGCCGAGAGTCCGAACGCGAAGGTCCCGTATGGCCCGGTGGCCGGGACCATCCGCAGTTCCTCGAGGACATAGAACAATCCGTGCGGCGTCGGCGTCGCGGACTTCCCGATCCCGACGGTCACGTGCATCACCGCCCGACCGGCCCGCAGCGTGGTCAGCCGGTGGGCCGCCGTGTCGACGACCACCCGGTAGGGATCGAGCGTCACCCCGACAGTCGCCGAGCGCACCCAGGCCGTTGAGTGGTTGGGCCGGACCGGCAGGTAGACCTCGAGCCAGCCCGGAATCGCGCGCTTGACGAGGAAGACCTGGGTGATCCCGAACTGGTCGTGCGTCGGGAACTCCCGCTCGGCCGTAGCAGCGTTCGGCGAGCGGTAGACCGAGACGGGGCGGCCCATCGCCCACGCCACCGCGCTGGTGCCTCGGGTCAGACGGTCGAGCTTGGTCGCGAGCGCGCGGGCGGCGGCAGAAGCGAGCGCCCGCTTCGCGCTCGCCGTACTCGTCGAGCCCGCCACCGTGAGCCACGAGCGTGCCGCGGCGGCCGATTCCGGACGGGACGCGCCCGGCTGCGAGACCGCGATCAGCCCCGCTGACGCGTAGCGGAAATTCGCCTCCGCCACCGTGTGGTGCGAGCTACCGCAGCCGGCCACGACGAACGCAGAGAGGATCGCCGCCACCGAGGCATACCGTCGCCAGCAGAGCATCAGCTGCAGATGATGGCAACATCGCCCGCGTGCGAGCACCGGTCGATCACATCCAGTCCCCACCTTTCCCCAGGAAACTGCCGTGGTTCAACGTCGGGGAGAGAGTCGACGAGGAGGAGACGCCGTTGCTGATTGAGTTCTGGGACTTCTGCCGGGTGAATTCGATCCGCACCCTGCCCTACATGCGAGCCTGGCATGAGCGCTACGAGCCCTCCGGCCTGCGCGTGGTCGGCGTCCACACGGCCGGCTTCCCGCCATCCGAGGATCCCGACGCGGTGCGAGCGGCGGTCGAGCGCCTCGCGGTCCCGTATCCGGTCGTGGTCGACCTCGACCACCAGATCTGGGATCTCTACGGCAACCTCGGATGGCCCGCCCGCTACCTGTGGAACCGGGAGGGCTTCCTGTTCGACTACCACTACGGCGAGGGAGCCTACGCGGACACCGAGCTCGCGATCCAGGAGCTGCTCGGGGCGGATCGGCGCGAGCCGGTAGCGCCGATCCGTCCCGAGGACTCCACCGACGCCGAGCTGGCACCGCAGAGCGAGGATGTCGTCGGCCCGTACTCCGGCCCCTACGAGGCCGGCGGCGTGTGGGCGGTACTCGACGGCCGCGGCACGGTGACGGCCAACGGCCGCACGATCGAGGTCACGCACCCCGGCTGCTACCCCCTGATCGAGCATCCGCGCCACACCGTCGGCGTGCTCGAGCTGGCGGTTGGTGACGGCGTGACGTGCTACGCGGTGTGCTTCACCCCGGGGGCGATCTGAGGGCGAGACGGAGTGCTTCACCCCGGGAGCGATCTGAGGACGAGAACGTGTGTTTCACCCCGGGGGGAGATCTGAGGACGATGCCTGTCCCTCGGCGACCGGCTCGAGTTCCGCGCGTCCCCGGTACCCGAGCAGCCGCCGCAGCTCGGGGGGCCCCTCGTCCCCCAGCACCACGCACGTGCCCGGCCAGTACGGGCTCTCGTTCGGCACCTCGCCGACGAACGGGCGGTCGTAGACCCAGCTCCCGGCATTCATCATCCGGCCCCCGGCCACCGTGGCCCAGTCCGCAAGGTCATCGCCGGGGAACGGCCCGGCACGGTGGGTGTGGCCGAAGATCACGTGGGGGGCGCTGACCCCGAGGCCGGCGAGCACCTGCGCGGTCGCCCGCAGGCCGGCCTGGGAAAGCGCCGGCATCGACACGTCGCTCTGGAGCGGGCCGAGCCCGGCCAGGTTCAGGCCCCCGACCACCGCTGGGAAGGCGGCCACCATCGCCCGCCGCCGCAGTGAGCGTCCCCGGCTGCGGCCGGTCAGCGAGCGCCACGCGCGGGACGACGCGCGCTGGGAGCCGGCGATGTTCGCGCCGCTGGTCTGCGCGATCGCGTGGATCCACGCGTACAGCGGCGCCAGCGTCGCCTCGTAGTCCTCGGCGCGCGCGGGACCACCGGGCGGCTCGCCGAGCACCCGCGCCATCGCGCCGGCTCCCAGGCGCTCGAACATGGGGATCTTCGTATGGCGCGCCGAGTAGTGGCCGTGCGTCGCGTACACGTCTCCGCGCAGCCACACGCCCGGGTAGGCGGCGCGCAGGGTGGCCGGTCCCAGCCAGCGCGCGATCGCCGCCAGCGGCTCCCCCGCGCGCCAGTCGACGGCGGACTCGAGCCCGAGCGGCGGCGGCTCGCCGCGGCGGGCCCGGCGCTCGAGCCAGCCCGCGAGAAGATGGTGATCGTGATTGCCGGGAACGATCACGACCTCCCGGCCGGCACCGAGCGCGCCGCCCAGCTCGGCTAAGAACGCCCGGCCCGTCGCCAGCGGCTCGCGCAGCGGCGCATGGCGCAGCTCGAGCACGTCCCCGAGCAGCACGACGCGGTCGATGTCGGCGAGCGCGCCGAGCAGCGGCGCCCGCAGCTCCGGCCGTCGCAGTAGGTCGGTCCGCCCCTGCGTACCGAGGTGAAGGTCTGAGATGACGAGGGTGCGCAGTAGCCCGGAAGCGGCGGGTCAGGAGCCAGCCGCGAGCGCATCGCGGATGGTTTTGGGAAGCATGAAGCGTACGTCCTCCCGAATTACCTCGAGCTCCTGAATGTCCTCCGTCCCCCGGGCGCGGAAGAAGCTGATCAGCCGTTGCACGAGCTCCTCCGGCGCGCTCGCGCCCGAGGTTATCCCGATCGTATGGGCGCCGGTCAGCCATTCCTCGCATACCTGGCCCTCGTGGTCGATCAGGTACGACTCGGCGCCGTACTCGCGCGCCACCTCGACGAGACGGTTCGAGTTCGACGAGTTGCGCGAGCCAATCACGAGCACCAGGTCGCACACCCGCGCCAGCTGCTTGACCGCAGCCTGGCGGTTCGTGGTCGCGTAGCAGATGTCGTCCGTGCGCGGGCCGACGATATGGGGGAAACGCTCGAGCAACCGGTTGATCACAGCTTGTGTCTCATCCACCGACAGGGTGGTCTGTGAGATATAGGCGATCCTCGTGGGGTCGGGCACTTCAAGCGTGTCGACCTCGTCCTCGTTCTGGACCAGGACGATGTTGTCGGGCACCTCCCCCATCGTTCCCTCGACCTCCTCGTGCCCGGCGTGCCCGATCAAGACGATGGTGTATCCCTCGGCGGCGAACTTGTTCGCTTCCCGGTGGACCTTGGTCACGAGCGGACAGGTGGCATCGATCGTCGAGAGGCGGCGGGCGGCGGCGTTCTCATGCACGGAGGGAGCGACGCCGTGGGCGGAGAAGACCACCGTCGAGCCCTCCGGAACCTCGCTCTCGGACTCCACGAAAATCGCCCCGCGCTCGCGAAGCTGCTGGACGACGTGCTTATTGTGGACGATCTCCTTGCGGACGTAGACCGGCACGCCATACAGCTCGAGCGCACGCTCGACCGTCTGCACCGCGCGGTCAACGCCGGCGCAGTAGCCCCGGGGGGTGGCGAGCAGGATCTTGTCGGGGAAGGAGAGCATGCCTGACAGTGTAGGCGTCCAACGGGTGAGCCGCGACTATTCGGAGCGCCGGCGAGAGCCCGTGCTCCTGTCCAGCACCCAGACGTCGACGAGTTCTTCTCGGGCGGGGTGCTCGACCTGACGCTCGAGGGTCATCCCGAGCTTCCTCGCCACCCGCTGAGAGCGGTGATTCGCCGGATGGATGATCGAGATCAGCTGGGGGAGCTCGAGCCGCGTGAACGCATCCTCGGCCGCGGCCTGGGCGCCTTCGGTCGCCAGCCCGCGGCCCCACGCGCGCGAAGCCAGGCGCCAGCCGATCTCTGGCCGTGCCGCGACCTCGGGCAGGAATGTCGGATAGGCGAGGCCGACGAACCCGAGCAGCTGGCCACGGAAGTCGAGCTCGCGCCCCTCGACGGCCCACCAGCCGAAGCCGTGCTCCTCCCAGTGCCCGCGGGCGCGATCGAGGAACCCGTCGGCCGCACCGGGGTCGACCGGCCGGTTGAGCATCCGCGCCACCTCGGGATCATTGTTGATCGCCGCCATCGGGCCTGCGTCATCTGCACGCCACCGGCGCAGCACCAGTCGCGGCGTGGTCAGCTCCAGCGAGGTCACGGTCCGCCATCGTACGAATTCGGGGGGGTGCACGGGCGGATAAAGCCTGGTTTGGCCACCACCGGCAGGGCCCGTGCTGAATAACCGCGCACCTTCATCGGTTATTCAGCACGCGCCCCCGCGTCGTCGAGCAGACGGTTGATGCGCTTGACGATCGCGCGATCAGTCGTTCGCGGTAACCGAGTCCAGCAGCTCGGCGAACCGCCGCCGGGCGTCCTCGCGGCGGGTCGGTATGTGCTCGCCCGGAACCCCGTCGTCCGGGGCCTCGTATCCGCGCAGCACCTGGCGCGCGACCGACGCCCGATGGACCTCGTCGGGGCCGTCGTAGAAGCGCGCCGCGCGCGCGTAGCGGTACATCGCCTCGAGCGGCAGGTCGGTCGAGTAGCCGAGCGCGCCGTGGGCCTGAAGCGCGCGGTCGACCACGTCGTGCAGGACCTGGGCGCCGTAGAACTTGATCAGGGCGATCTCCTTGCGGGCGGCGAGGACGCCCTCGGCGTCCATCTTCCACGCCGCGTGCAGGGTCATCAGCCGGGCCGCCTGCATCTGCGCCGCCGAGTCGGCGATCCAATTCTGGATCGTCTCCTTCTCGGCCAGGACCGAGCCGTGGGCGTAGCGGTAGAGCGAGCGCTCGCAGAGCATGTCGAATGCGCGCTGAGCGACGCCGAGCCAACGCATGCAATGGTGGATGCGACCTGGATACAGGCGCTGCTGCGAGATCAGGAATCCCGCGCCCTGGGCCCCCAGCAATGCGTCGGCGGGGACCCGCACGTCCTGGTAGAGGATTTCGGCGTGATTTCCGTAACGCTCGAAGCTCGGCCACGGGTGCTCCATCGTCGAGATGTCGCGGACGATCGTCACTCCCGGGGTGTCGGCGTCGACGATGAACATCGATGCCCGCTGGTGGGGCCGGGCCTCGGGATTGGTCACCGCCATCACGATCAGGAAGTCGGCGATCGAGCCGTTGGTGGAGAACCACTTGTGTCCGTTGATCACCCACTGCTCGCCGTCTCGGACGGCCGTCGTACGCAGCAGCGTGGGATCGGAGCCGGCGGTGTCGGGCTCGGTCATGCTGAACGCGGACTTCAGGTCGCCCGCGAGCAGAGGGTGCAGGTAGCGATCCTTCTGCTCGGGCGTCCCGGCCAGCGCGATGATCTCGGAGTTACCCGAATCGGGCGCCGCGTTGCCGAACACCAGCGGGGCGATCGGGGTGGTCCCGAGGATCTCGTGCATCAGCCCGAGCTTGACCTGCCCGAAGCCCTGGCCGCCGAGCTCGGGGTCGAGGTGAGCGGCCCACAGTCCCGACTGCTTGACCTGGTCCTGCAGCGGCGCGATCGCGCGTAGCAAGCCCTCCCAGCCGAGCTCGTCGAGCAGGGTCTCGAGCGGCCAGATCTCGTCGCGAACAAAGCCGCGCATCCAGTCGAGCTTGTCCTGAAATTCGGGCTCGGTTGAGAAGTCCCAGGCCATAGCCGCAGCGTACAGGCCGGGTGTCCCCGGCCAACCGCGCACATGGCTAATCTTGAAGCTCGTTCACCGGCAGCTATGGAGACGTCATGGCGCAGGAACATCTCGACCGACTGACGTCAATCGACGCATCGTTCCTCCACCAGGAGGGGCCGGAGTCGCACATGCACATCGGTGCGTTGCTGCTCTTCGAAGGCCCGCCGCCGGAGTTCGCCGACGTGCTCGATCACATCCGCGGACGCCTGCACCTGGTCCCTCGCTACCGGCAGAAGCTGGCGACGCCGCCGCTCGACACCGGACGGCCGCTGTGGATCGACGACCCGTCCTTCAACCTCGAGTACCACGTCCGTCACGCGGCGCTGCCATCTCCCGGTAGCGAGGAGCAGCTGCTTCAGCTCGCGGCGCGGATCGCCTCCCAGCAGCTCGACCGCGCGAAGCCCCTGTGGGAGTGCTGGCTGGTCGAGGGCCTGGCCGACGCGCGCTTCGCGCTGATGTTCAAGACCCACCATTCCCTCGTCGACGGCATCTCGGGAGTCGATCTGGCCACGGTGCTGTTCGACCTCACCCCTGACGGGCCACCGCCACCGGAGCAGGAGCTGGAACCGTGGCAGGCGGCGCCCGAGCCGTCCCCGGCGGCGCTCGTGGTCGCGGGCGTGCGAGGTTTCGTCACCACCACAGCCGAGATCGCCGCGCGGGCGGTCGCCGCCGCCTCCCAACCCACGCGCACGCTGTCGGCCGTCCGCGACGTCGCCGAAGGTATCGGCGAGATCGTCTGGGCCGGGCTGAACCCGGCGCCCGAGACGCCACTCAATGTCGACATCGGACCGTACCGGCGCTACGCCGTCGTCCGCCAGGAGCTGTCGGACTACAAGCTGGTCAAGGACGCGCTCAGCGGCACGGTCAACGACGTCGTGCTGACCGTGGTGTCGGGAGCCCTCGCCCGCTGGCTGCGCTCGCGCGGGGTGCGCACCGAGGGTCTCGAGCTCCGCGCCCTCGTGCCCGTCTCGATCCGCACCGGCGACGACAAGGGCGAGCTGGGCAACCGCCTCACGGTGATGCGCGGCCCCCTGCCGGTTTACATCGACGATCCGGTCGCGCGGCTGCGCGTCGTCAAGCGCGCGATGGACGGCCTCAAGGACTCCAAGCAGGCCGTCGGCGCGGCCACGCTCGCGAGCGTCAACAACCTCGCCCCGCCGACCGTGCTCGCCCAGGCGTCGCGCCTGAACTTCTCGACGCGGCTGTTCAACCTGCTGGTGACCAACGTGCCGGGGCCGCAGGTTCCCCTCTACGTGCTCGGCCGGCGGTTGGAGGATCTGTTCCCTGTTGCCTTCCTGCCCCGCAACCACGCCCTGGCGATCGCGATCATGTCCTACAACGGCGGGATCGACTACGGACTGCTCGGCGACTACGACGCTCTCCCCGACATCGACGTGATCGCGGAAGGGATCGACGCCGTCCTCGCCGAGCTGCTGTTGGCGGCCCGCGGCCGGAAGCCGTCGCCCACGCGCCGCCGGACAGAGCGAACCACGGAACCTGAAGTCGAGCACGCGGGGATCGGGGTCCTCCCCACCTCCTCCTCGCGCGCCAAGCACGGACCCGCCGCCGACATGCGCGCCAAGCGCACGAACGGACGCGCGAGCCAGCGCAACGGTCCGCCGGTCCGCGGCGGCGCGGCCGACGCCTGAGCGATACGACGCGACGCGGCGCGGCCAACGCCTACCTGGCGCGGCGTAGCGCGCCACGGCTTGCCGTGGCCGGGCCCGACCAGGTACGGTGTCGCGAACGATGGACGACGACTTCCTGGAACCGGTTCAGCCGGGCGAGACCGCCTACCGGCTCGACCTCACCGCGGCGCAGCTGAAGATCGTGCACACCGCGCTCAAGGGACTATTCGACGATCTCGGCCACGACGAGGCCGACGTCAAGGATGTCGTCGCCTCCGTGCTGGCCAAGCTTCCCGACGAGCACTCGATCCGCGCGATCGATCTGAACCGCGAGCTCGCCTCGGGCGACGAAGCCGCGTAGTCGCCAGTCCGCCACATTCCGGCGCATCCTGCCAACCTCGGCTGCGAAGGCGTGTTCTCCTAGATGGGTGGGGTGCCTCGGCGTCACCGGACCCCCACCCCCTCCGCCCTAGTCTCGGCCGGGGAAGCCGCCGCCCCCTGAGCGGCTCTCCGGCGGGCGGATCTAACCGGGCGGGTCCGATGGATCGGGCCCGCCCGGTACATTTTGCATAGCTCGAGCTCAGAAGCCGAGTGCGAACTTGGCGTCTTCGCTCATCAGCTCGGGCGACCACGGCGGCGAGAAGACCATCGTCGGGGTTACCTCCTCGACGCCCCCGAGCTCACCGACAAACTCCTCGATCTGCTCTGAGACCTGAGGGCCGATCGGGCATCCGGGACTGGTCAAGGTGAACGTCACGTTGACCGAACCGCCGTCCACGGCGACATCGTAGATCAGGCCGAGTTCGACGAAGTCCAGCCCGAGCTCGGGATCGATCACGTCGCGCAGCGCTTCGGTTACCTCTTCAACAGAAACCATGCCGGCCAGTCTACCGTCCCCGTCCGCCCGCCCTCGGGCAGGCCAGCTCTACTGCAGGTAGCGCTCCACCGTATCGGCGTCGCGGGTCTCCGCCTGATCGGGATCGGTTCCGGCGTCACGCAACGCGCGGCGCTGGCGCAGCAGGTCCCAGCAGCGGTCGAGCTCGACCTCCACGGAGCGCAGTCGCTCGCGGTCGCGCTCGAGCGCGTCGGCGTCGGCGTTCTCGACCTGCTCGCGGGTGCGCAGCTCGTGCTCTTCGCTAACGAGCCGCTCGATCCGGTCGGTGATGGTCTCGTCGCTCATGTCCGAAGCCTACGCCTCGGGCTCGCGATCCGCTCAGGTGGGCTCGCCCCACTGGCCATCGCCATGGTCGCGCGAGCGCTCATCCGGGATGGCCTGCGCTTCGTCCGGGGCGAACCCGGCCTGCTTCAGCATCCGGCGCAGATCGACGAGAAGCTGTACGTCGACGTCCTTGCCGTGAGGGACCGGCAAGAGCTCGGTCTCGGGTCCGAGCGTGACCTTGAGCTTGCCGTTGTGCTCCTCGGTCACGGTGCCGATGTTCTCGAGCAGCGAGAGCACCTGACGCCACTCGACGTTGCGGTTGGCGGGATGGCTGAAGATCTGCTCGAGGGTGTCGCGGTGATGGTTATTGAGGTGGGGCATGGCTACGCTCCTTCCGAGGCTCCCATCCTAGAGCCCGGGGGGCGCAGACCAGGTGACTCGAGCCGCTCGACCACCAGCCGGCCCAGCAACGGGGCAAACTTGAACAGGGCGGGTCCGGTCACGCCGAGTACGCCCTTGTGTTCTGGCATATCCCATCCGTCGTGCGCGAGCGCCTCCTCGACGGCATCCGCGCGGGTCGGATACTCGCACGCGATCACCCGTTCGGCGACCGGGTATACGCCGGGGACTGCCTTGGCCACGATGGCGAGTACGCGCCGGTACGCGTCGCGCACGTGCGCGTCCTCGGTGACTGCGGCGGGCGTCGCATCGCTGAGACCGACCGAGTAGTGGTCGGGCCCGTCCATGACCGCATAGAACGGCTCGCATAGCGCCTCGTCTCGGTGAATCCAGCACGGCGCCCCAGACTCCAGCGGCTCGCGCAGCGCGAACGAGAACCGCACCGAGCGCAGCCGCCGAGGCTCGGCCAAGCCCAGCAGCCGGTAGGTGTCAGGGCCGGCGCACACCACCACCCGCTCGGCGTCGATGCGCCCACCGCCGGTCAGCGTCACGCCCTCGCTGTCGACGCTCGCGGCCTCCCCCAGCTCGAGGTCAAGTCCCGTCTGCAGGAAGCGGACCGTGTCCTCGGCGTGGATCGACGCGCCCGTCGGCTCGAAGAACCACCTGTCCATGACGACGGCCAGCGGATGGCAGGCGCCGCTCAGGGGACGAAGCCCGCCGTAGGGCTCCAGGTGGGTGGCGCGGTCAGATACCTCACCGTTACGCGATGGCCCGCGCGCGAGAGCTCATAGCCCGCAGCGAGCCCGATCACCCCGGCGCCGACGATGAGTACATCCCGCGTCACGACCAGGAAACCCTACCGGCGTTCCGCCAGTGCGCGGTCCGGCATCGCGATCAGGCGCCGGTAGCCAGTGCGCGGTCCAGCATCGCGATCAGGCGCCGGTAGGTCTCCTCGAGCGAGATCGGCATCCCGAAGCCTCCGTCGTTCTCCAGCGCGACGAATCCATGCAGCGCCGAGCGCGCGACCCGGACGGCGTGGATCGCCTCCTCGCCCTCCAGTCCATATCCCCGCAGCACCGCCGCGAACACCTCGACCAGGCGGGCGGCGGCCGCGCCCGCCTCGCTCTCGGGTTCCTCGGGCGGGCGCTGCATCGCGGTGTAGACGCCGGGGTGGGCGTGGGCGAACTGCCGATAGGCGTCGGCCACGGCCTGCAGCGCGTCCCGTCCCGCCCGCCCGGCCGCGGCCTCCGACAGGACCACGGTCATCTGCGCGATGCCGTGGGCGCCGATCCGGGCGCGCAGATCGTCCAGCCCGTCGACGTGCTCGTACAGCGACGGAGCGCGGACGCCGAGCCGGCCGGCGAGCCGTGCCAGCGTGAGCTTGTCCAGCCCTTCGCTGTCGGCCAGCTGTGCGGCGGCAGCGACCACCGCAGCGGAATCGAGTCCGGCGCGGGGCATCAGTGCGCGGCGCGAGCGGCGTCCATAGTCCGCGCGGCGCGGGCCATGGCGGCGTCCATCGCCGCCCCCGGGTTGCGCACCGCCGCCCCGTGGCCTACCACCAGCAGCGTCGGGTCGAGCGCGCGCAGCGCCCGCGCTGACTCCAGGTCCTGCTGCTTGTCATGGGTGGCCATCGCGGCCAGTGGGAACCGCCAATAGAAATGGTTGGACACGGCGGTCGATCCGAACGTGGTGAACACGTCGCCGGCGATCAACGAGCGGTCACGGGTGTCCAGGAACGAGACATGCCCCGGCGTGTGGCCGGGACTCGGGATCACCTCGAGGCTTCCCACCCGATCCCCGGGCTGGAGGCGCACGTCCGGGACGGTCTTCAGCTTCGGCCAACTGCCGGGCAGCTTGCCCTCCACGACCTTCTCGCCGGCGTGGATGCGGGCGTCGATCTCGGGCATGAGCACCGTCGCTCTGTTGCCGAGCGTCGACTTCAGCTCGTCCAGCGAGCCGACGTGATCACCGTGCCCGTGGGTGAGCGCGATCCGCTTGATCTCCCCATCTACTTCCCGGGCCGCCCCGATCAGGGCCCCGCCGGTCCGCGGCATCGTGGTGTCGACCAGCGTGAACCCGTCGTCCTCGCGCACCAGGTAGGCGTTGACGAATCCGAAGCGAGTGAGCTGGATCAGGTTGTCGGTGATGGTCTTGGTCTTCATCGTGATTGCCTCCGGTTCGAATTCCTAGTGTACGTAGGAATTTACCTAATCCTCATAGGTTTGTCAAGTGGTCGCTGCTTCCTCGGTTACGGTGGGGACGTGCTGAAGCGGGCAGCAGGCCATCGATCAGCCGGACCGCGAGCCTGCTCGCCCGCCTCCATGCCGAGGTGAGCAACCGGGCGCGACTCCTCTCCAGTCGGCTCACGCGGGCCAAGCCGGCCTGGGCTGCGGAAGGGAACGGGCTTGCCAGCTATGACAGCCCGACGCCTACCGCCCTAGCCCGCGACGGCGTCGTCTCGATCTCCCTCGGCGGGCGCAGCCTCTCGATGACCCCCGACGGTGCCCACGACCTGCGCCGGGGCTCGGCCACGGGGCGCTGGAGTGGAGCGGGCTACGGCGTCGAGCCGACGGCCCTCGGCTGCGCCCTGAGCTTGTCGCTCTCACGCCTCACGGCGCGCCGGTCGTTCACCTGCCACGAACACGTTCGAGCCCAAGTTCCCGTTCGTCGACGTGACCACGGCCCTGGACGACGGTCCGGGCCTGTAGATTCCGCCCGTGACCGTGGACGCGTCCGTGACCGCGGCGTCACCGCGGCCCGGCCGCTCGTCAGCACCAGGCGCGGTGGGCGAGCGCTGGGAACGTTGGGCGCTACCGGCGATCCTGGCCGTCGCGGCGCTGAACTTCTTCTGGCAGCTCGGCTCCTCGAGCTACTACGTCGACGAGGTGCTCAGCATCGAGCACGCCCTCCCCTCCCTCGGCAACGTGCTCAGCGCCGTTCGCACGGGCGAGACGACGCCGTGGACGTTCTTCGTGTTCCTGCACGAGTGGCTGTACCGCACCGGGTCACAGGCCGAATGGGTCACACGCCTTCCTTCGGCGGTCGCCGGCGTGGCGCTCGTCGCCGCCGTTTACTGGATGGCCGGGGCGTTCCTCGACCGGCGCCCGGCGCTGTTGGCGGCGGCCCTTTGTGCCCTGAGCCCGCTCGTCCTCGAGTACGCCCAGCAGGTCAGGATGTACGTGTTCCTGAT
>Ga0302181_10001636_pt1 | contig 16538 bp, 19 predicted proteins | sample I_Palsa_E3_3_FD_198786 | JGI IMG/M metagenome (GOLD analysis project Ga0302181, IMG submission 198786) | Peat permafrost microbial communities from Stordalen Mire near Abisko, Sweden - I_Palsa_E3_3 | ecosystem: Environmental > Terrestrial > Soil > Palsa > Peat permafrost | place: Sweden...
GGCGCGATACGGCCCGTAGGAGGCACTGACGCAGTCGAGCACCAGGACGTCTCCGGCGTCGCCGGCGTGGGCGGGTGCGCTCACGGGGGCCCCGTCCGACCCAGGTAGGCCTCGCGCACGGAGGCGTCGGCCATCACCTGGTCGAACGTCCCTTCGGCCAGCATGGCCCCCAGGTCCATCACGACGGTCCGGTCGACCACCTCGCCGACCATGGAGAGGTCGTGCTCGACCAGCAGTACGGCCGTGCCGCGCTCGCGCTGCACGGTTCGGAGCACCGCCGCCATCTCCGCGGTCTCGTGGATGTCCAGGCCCGAGGACGGCTCGTCCGCCAGCAGGATCTTCGGCTCGGCCGCCAACGCCCGGGCCAGTTCCACCAGGCGGCAGTGCCCCAGGCCGAGCGCGTTCACCGGTGTGTCGGCCAGGGAGGTGATCCCCACGAGCTCCAGTAGGGCGTCGACGTTCTCCCTCTCGGACGAGGACACGCCACTCATGTTGAGCAGATCCTTCCAGAGGCGGCCTTCGCCCCGACGCGCCCGCTCGGCCACCAGCAGGTGCTCGCGCACGCTCATATCGGTGAACACCTCGACCCGTTGGTACGTGCGACCGATGCCGAGGCGCGCCCGCCGATAGGTCGGGAGCGCAGACAGCGAGTGGCCCTCGAACGAGATCTCACCGCGATCATGACGCAGCTGACCACAGACGCAGTTGAAGAGCGTCGTCTTGCCGGCTCCGTTCGGTCCGACCAGTCCCACGCTCTGGCCGGCGTTGACGTCGAAGCTGACGTCGCGGACCGCGTCGACCCCGCCGAAGGACTTCGACACGCCACGCAGGGAGAGCAGCGCCGTCTCAGCCATGGGCACGCGACGTCGAGAGCGGTGCGTCGGGAACGTCGGCATCCCGGCTGAACAGCTGACGCTCGAGCCAGAGGGTCGAACGACGCTTCTGGAACTCGAGCACGCCCTCGGGATGCTTGGCGTACTGCAGCGCCCCGAACGCGAAGAGGACGATCACCAGGCTGCCTCCTCCGAGTCGGGACGGCAGGTAGGTGAGGACCTGCGTGACCACGAAGAAACCGATCCCGGCCTGAATCGCCCCTTCGACGGTGCCCACTCCGGTCGTCACCACCAACACGACGAAGATGAGCGAGTAGCTGTAGCTCCACGCGGTCGGGCTGGCCACCTGTTCCTGAATGGTCACCACCACACCGCCCACACCCGCGATGGCGCCGGCCAGCGCGAAGACGACGATGCGCTGCCACGTGACGTTGACACCGAGCCCCGCGGCCGCCATCTCACTTCCGCGCATGGCGGCCAGGTTCCTCCCGACGGTGCCCTTGCGGACCTGGAGCACCACCAGCACACAGGCCGTCAACACCACGATGCTCAGGATGAACAGCGCATGCCCGTCGAAGTTGAAGAAGGCACTGGTGCCGAGCCATTTGGCCGGCACGCTCAGTCCCTGGGCACCCCCGGTGAGCGACACCGAATTGAAGAAGGAGCTGTCAAAAAGGAGGGCGGCGGCCAGTGTCATCAGGGCCAGGCCCAGACCACGCAGCCGCAGGGAGAGCAGAGCGAGCACGACGGCCACCCCGGCCGCCAACCCGGCGCCCACCAGGCCGCCCAGGAGCAGGTTGAGTCCCAGATGGATGGCGAGCTGTGCCGCCGTGAACGCCCCCACGCCGGCCAACGTCGCCTGGCAGAGCGAGAGCTGGCCGGCCATCCCGGTGATCAGGGTGATGGACAGGAGCACGGTGGAGAGGGCGAGGCCGCTGTTGAAGACGACCTCCCAGGTCTTGGGCATCCAGGTCAGCATGGAGACGCAGAAGCCGGCGAGGAGCACCCACCACGAGATCCGGATGATCCTGTCCATCTGCGGCGCTCTCGATGCGGCCGCCGTCGGCAGGGGCGGCGGGTCGATGGTGGCCAGAGGGTCCCGGCTGAGGTCGAGCGACCGCATGCCGGGCAGGATGAGCAGGGCGGCGACCAGGGCCAGGAACGGGAGCGCCGGGACCACCGCGGAGTTGAGCAGGCTCGCCGGGGGCAGGTACCCCTGCAGGACGGTGGTCACGACGCCGATGAGCACGGCCACGCCGGTGGCGACGGGGATCGACCGCAGGAGACCCCAGGCGGCGGCGGCGATGGCGGCCACGGTCAGCGTGGCGTAGTCCTCGGACTGGAACACACCGAAATTGGGGGCCAGCAGCACACCGGCCAAGCCGGCCATGAAACTGGAAATGGCCCAGGCCACGGCCACCACGCCTCCGGCGTTGACCCCGTCGAGCTGGACCAGCCGGCGGCTCTCCACCGCGCCGCGCATCTGCAGGCCGAGGCTCGTGCCGCGCAGCAGGATGGTCAAGGCCGCGAGGACAACCACGGTGACGCTGACCGTCGACAGGTAGATGCCGTTGATCGGAGTGCCGGCCACCCTGAAGTACACGACATTCGGATTGAAGAAGGGGAAGATGGTGGCGGTGGCGTCCAGATTCTGCGCACCGAAGATGACCGTCATGAGCGAGGGGATGCCGACGAACAGACACAGACTGCACACCAACTTCGCCATGGTGTTCGAGTTCGGTATGTGCCGGAAGAGGAGACGGTCGAAGGCCAGGCCGACCAGCGGCGACAGCACGACCACAGAGAGCAAGAAGGCCGAGAATCCGGACCAGTGGTCGTTCTGCGTGAGGACGGTGAAGACGAACGCCGCGGCGAACGCCTGAGCCCCGAAGGCGAAGTTGAAGACCCCGGTGGCCTGATAGGTCAGGACGAGCCCGACCGCCACGATGGCATAGGTGCATCCATAGGGGACTCCGGGGAGGGCGAACCCGAAGAACTGCTCCATTCCCGACTGCTACGTGTCCCGCACGACGCCGCGCGACGTCAGGCGCTCGGGGTCCCGGGCGGCAGTGGGAACACGGGGCCGCTGCGGGCGCTGGCGGATTCGAAACAGTTGAAGACGTTCTCCCCCTTGTTCAAGGCCGGCACGAACGTGCTACCCGTAGCCCGAATGTAGGCCACGCAGTAGGGAGGGCCGGTTCCCGTATGGTCGACGGCCCAATTCACGGGCGCGATCAGCCCGTTGGCCGTGAAGGCGGTCAGCTTGTTGGTCTGCGCGATGACATTGGCCTGGGTCAGGTTCTGGCCAGCCAGTTTCACCCCCTCGACGAACAGGGCGGCGGACTCCCACCCTTGGATGGCCACCTCGTCCTCCACGTACTTGGGCTCGTATCGGCGCATCTCGGTGAGGTACAACTTGAGACCCGGGTACTCCGAGACGGGCGCGGTGAACGGCACATGGGCGGTGCCGAAGTACACCCCTTGCATCAAGCTCTCGTTCTGGCGGAGCGTGGACTGGTCGTTCCCGCTGAGCCACAGCTGGGTCACATGCAGTCCGTACTGCTGAATCGCCCGCGCCAGGTTGATGTTGCCCCCGACGTCGAGGCAACTGAGGACGAAATCGGAACCGGCCTCTTTCATGCGCTGGACGTCGGTGGCGACGGTCGAACCCGGGTATTCGATGTTGAGGTCGACGTAGCTGACCTTGTACCCGGCGGAGGTCAGTCCCGCCGAGGCGGCCCGGCAGGCGTCGGCCGAAGATGGGACGCCGTAGGCCAGGATGGCCACCGAGTTCGAGTGGGTGCGTTTGACCACGTAGGCCGAGTCGGCGGCCTCGGAGGGGTAGTAGATGACCGACCCACCCGCGGCGAAGAGATTCTTCGGCCCGGCCCAGTTCCCGGTTACGTCATAGCCGTAGGTGGGGGTCCCCGCCTCGACGAAGTAGTTGGGCGTGAAGAACGCGGAGGCCACGCCGGTCACCGCGAACACGTGGTCCTGATTGATCAGCGTGCTGGCCAACTGGTTGAACGTAGGACCGCTGCCGCCGTCGTCCAGGGCGTACCGATAGTCGATCTTCCGGCCGTTCACTCCCCCCACGGAGTTGATGTAGTCGAAGTAGGCCTTCTCCCCGTATATGAGCGAGGAGAAGTTCGAGGCGATGGGTCCGGTCTGGGTGGAGATGGTGCCCACGGTGATGGAGTGTGACGTCACGCCCGGTGCACCGGCGGTGGGGGCGGTGCTCGCACCGGCCGGCCCAGCTGCACCCAGAACTCCGGCGGCCAGTGCCGCTGCGGCCACGATGACCGAGGAACGACACCACGTTCGGCATCTCATCCCCCCATTTCTCGTCCGCATGGTGCGTCCCCTCATCCGGCTCGTTGCGTCCCCCTGCCGGTCACCCCAGCGCGTCGTGCCTTCACGCTAGTCACTCCCGGACGCAGAACCCCGGCACCCGCTTGGGCCCGGGATCCCTCAGAGAAGCGGCACGTCGATCTCGAGTCCCTTGCCGGCCAGGTCGACGCGGGCGTTGTCGTGGCCGTAGCGGAGGCCCTGCAGGTTGAAGAGCCGGACCTCGGCGGCACGGACAGGATAGGGACCCCAGTGCCACGTTCCCCGGTGGAGCACCAGGGGATCGAGGGGTTCGAGGAGAAAGGCACAGACGGACTCGACGTCGACGGGCGCGGAGAACCGCACGTGACCGGGCGCGACGACGATGACGGCGGGCACGTCGAGGGACATCAGTGCCTGTGTATGGGTGTCGTGGCGGAAGAGCATCTCGCAGCGAAGCCCGGCAGCCGACTCGGGGACCTCGGCGCGGGAGTGGCCCATGACGTTGAGGTGGACGTCGTTCCACGCGAAGGAGAGCCGGTGGTCTCCGTCGCGGGGGTCGGTGTCGGCCACCGGCAACCAGCCGAACGGCGCCCAGGCCTCCGCTGACAGAGGCTCGGGACGGACCTGTCGTCGTGCTGTGGACACGAGTTCCCCTTTCGTTCACCCGTCAGACTGTTCGCCCGTCAGACTGTTCGCCGGTCAAGCTGCAACGCAGGTGCGGCGGACCTAACCTGACACGGCAGGGAGTCTAGGAACGGAAGGACGGATCCGGCATGGACGTGCGCAGCATTGAGGGGAAGGCTCCGGTCGTCGAGCATAACGGGACCGTCCCGGTGTGGTGGATGATCGAATCCCGAGAGTTCAAGGACGCCACCGAGGGGGGCTACCTCGAGCTGGTCAACGAGTTCGAGGTGCCGGGCGGCGGGCTGGTCGATCCGCACTCCCATCCGACGCATGAGTTCTACTACGTGACGACCGGGCGCGGCATCATGAGCATCGACGGTGAGGAGCGCGATGTCGCCCAGGGCGACCTCGTCTACATTCCGCCGGACAAGGTGCACTCACTGCGCCCGGTGAGCGACCACGCCCCCATCCACTGCTTCTGCTTCGCCATCGGCGTCAAGGGCTCGGCCGCCGTCAACTACACCACGCACTGAGTGGCACGGGTTCTGGTCACCGGTCGCCTGCTCCCCGGCGGTACCGACCCGCTGCGGACGGCCGGCCACGACATCGTCACCGGCGGTGACGGTGTCCCGCTGTCGCCGGACGAACTGGTGCACATGGCGCCCGAGTTTGACGGCATCGTCTGCCATCTCACCGATCGCATCGACTCCGAGATGCTCCGCTCCGGGCGGTCGGGCCGGTTGCGGGTGGTCGCCAACGTGGCGGTGGGGTATGACAACATTGACGTGACCACTGCTCACGAGTTGGGTATCGCCGTCTGCAACACCCCCGGCGTTCTCGATGCGACGACCGCCGACCTCGCCTTCCTCCTCATCCTGGCAGCCACCCGGGGCAGTTCCGGAGCCGAAGACGATCTCCGACACGGTCGCTGGGGCGGCTTCGGGCTCACGTCGCATCTGGCTCACGATGTGCACGGGGCCACCCTCGGACTGGTGGGCTACGGTCGTATCGGCAGGGCCGTGGCGCAACGAGCGGTCGGCTTCGACATGGAGGTTCTCCATACCACGCGTTCGGACACCCGCCTCCCGGGCTTCATTCCCGACCTGGGGGAACTACTGGCGCGTTCGGACATCGTGAGTCTCCATGTGCCGCTCACCGACTCCACCCGCCATCTGATCGGCGCGGCGGAGCTGGCGCGGATGAAGCCGACCGGGGTCATCGTCAACACCGCACGCGGTGCGGTGATCGACGAGAACGCGCTCGCCGACGCCTTGGACGACGGCCGGATTTACGGCGCGGGCCTCGATGTCTTCGACGGCGAGCCCGCGGTGAACCCACGGCTGCTCGCCGCACCACGCGCCACGCTCCTCCCCCATATCGGCAGCGCCACGGTGGGGACACGCACGAGTATGGCTCGCCTGGCCAGTCAGGGCGTCTGCGATGTGCTGGAGGGCCGGACGCCCCCCAACCTGGTGTGACTCATCCGGTCAGCCAGGAACACCACTCGTCGACGCCCTCGCCCGTGCGCGCGCTCGCCTGGATCACCCGCGCACGTGGGTTCACCGCCTTGAGGTTGGAGAGGAAGCTCCCGAGGTCAAAGTCGAGATGGGGCAAAAGATCGATCTTGTTGACCACGACGACCTCGGCGGCCCGGAACATTATCGGGTATTTGAACGGCTTTTCTTCGCCTTCGGTGACGGCATAGACCATCGCCTTGGCGTGCTCTCCCACCCGGAATTCGGCCGGACAGACGAGGTTGCCGACGTTCTCGATGACGACCAGATCGAGGTCGTCGAGCGGGAGCCTGCTCAGGCCGGCGCGCACCATCACGGCGTCGAGGTGGCACTCACCACCGAATCCGGCGCTGGTGTTCACGACGGTCATGGCTCTCGCACCCGCCCCTTCGAGCTCATCGGCATCGAGACTGGTGGCTATGTCGCCTTCGAGGACTCCGATCCTCATGGTGCTCCCGAGCTCCGTCAGCGTGCGTTTGAGCAGTGTCGTCTTGCCGGCACCCGGCGACGACATGAGGTTCACGGCGCGTACCCCGGCATTCGCCAAGGCCAGGCTGTTGGCGTCGGCGACCCGATCGTTCTCGGCGAGCAGGTTCTCGAGAACGTCGATCCGCACGCTCCCCGTGTCGGTGTAGCCGCTGTGATCACCGACCTCGTGTCCGTGCTCGTGGCGATGCTCGGTTCCGTCCGCGTGAAGGTGAACTCGTCCCATCGCTACGCCTCCGTGACCTCCATTGATACCACGAGGAGCTCGTCGCCGCTCAGCAGATCCACCTCGAAGCTGTCGCAGGCCCCGCACATGAGTATCGGCATGGCCAACGTGGTCTTCGCCTTGCAGTCTCGACACTCGACCCGAGCGGGGATCTGCTCAATCACCAGCTCACATCCCTTGAGATCGCTGGAGTCGGTCAGGAGCTCCCAGCTGAACTGCAGCGCGTCGGGAACCACCTGGCGGAGATGCCCGACCCTGACGGTCACCCGAGTGGCGGTGCGGCCGTCGGCCCGCTTGATCGCCGTCGCGAGAATGGCGTCGCAAAGTGAGAGCTCATGCACCACGTGCCCCTTTCGCCCGGAGCCTACCGCCACCCTGTCGAGGTGCTGCCCTGACTGCTCGTCGGGCGCCCCGGTGAAGGGCGGCGCGAGCGCCGAGGTCAGGAGCCTACGCTGGGCTGGCGCGTACGAGAGAGGTCGTCACCACTCTTGCTATCGGGACCGGGGGCCGGGGATGGACGCAAGCGGAGGGTCACGACGAGAAGTGTCGGCCGACTCGGCCGCGGCGGCGGTGCTCGCAGCGATCATTGAGCTGTCCGATGACGCCATCTTCACCTGCGACGACACGGGAACCGTCATCAGCTGGAGCGCCAGTGCGGAACGCCTCTTCGGTCGCTCGGCCGACGAGGCACGCGGTGGGCCCCTTCACCTGTTGTTCCCCGGGCATCTCTGTGACGAGGTGCAGGGGGTCGTCGCCAACGTCCTCAAGGGTGACCGCATCCGGCATTTCGAGACAGAGATCCTGCGCCCTGACGGGATGCCCTTGCCCGTCTCCCTGTCCCTGTCCGCCCTCCTCGACGTGCGGGGAGTGGCGGTCGGCGCCGTGGCCATCGCCCGGGACGTCACCGAGCAGCACCTGGCGCAGGCGGCCCTGGCCGAAGTCGATGCCCGGATGGAGGAGGGCGAGGCGTTGGCGCACATCGGAAGCTGGCTGTGGGATCTGAGAACCGGGGTGGTCCAGTGGAGCACGGAGTTCCACCGGATCCACGGCGTCGACCCTCTCGACTTCGATGGGACCTTCGAGTCGCACCTCGGGCTGATCCATCCCGACGATCGTGAGGTCGTGCGTGCGGCCATGGTGCAGTCCGTCGAGTCGGGTCGCACCTACAACGCCGAGTACCGGGTGATACGCCCGGACCGTCACGTCCGTCGGATGCAGGTGCGGGCTCAGCCGACCTTCGGCTCCACGGGGAAGGCGGTCGGGCTGAGGGGGATCGGACGGGACGTCACGGCATTGCCCGCCTCGCCCGACGAAGGCGAGGCACCCATCGACTGATGCTCGCTCAACCCTCTTCTTCGAGTTCGGCCTCGGCGTGGAGGCTCACGCGCACGTCGGGAAAGATGCGCAACATGAGCACGGTGGGAGACGAAAGAGCGAAGTCCCGGATGTCGAAGACCTGCTCCCCGGCGATGACCAGGTGCCGATCCGAGAGCGCATCGATGCTGACCGTGCCCTCGGCCATCCGGGTCACGCCGTGAAAGGTCAGCTCGCCCGCCAGCCGGTACCGGGTGCCGGGCCCGGTCGGTGCGCACTCGCGCAGGTCGACGGTGGCCGTCGGGAACCGTCGAGCGTCTATCCGGCGCAGCAGTTCGGCGTCGTAGAGCTGGTTGCCGGAGTTGAGACAGGAGACGTCGATGGTGATGCGGCCGGATGGTGGCTCATCGGTACGCAGCGCGCCGCCCACGACGGCGGCGTGCACCGTCCCCGAGACGCCCAAGGTGCCAAAACTGAGGGGCCCTACGGTGGACCGCACGTCGATGAGCACGGCCGATCTCTCCGGATTGAGCCGGAATCTCCGGGTCCTCGGCGCCTCATCGACCCGGGCGACCTCCGCATCGGCTCCATCGGCCTGATGAGCCTTCCCCTCCCAGGCCGGGTCCACCGGAACCGGCCGACGCCGGCCACCGGAGGTGGAGCACACCGGGGACCACCCCGCACCCAGGGCGGTGGACCATCCCCCTTCGACCTCGGCCAGCACGGCGTCGATCGTCCCGGTCGCCTGGTAACGGCGGAGCGCCAGGCCCAGGTAGTCGTGCTCCTCCTTGATCACCCCCATCCACACCCGCAACACCCGCTCGCCCAGTGCGGTCACCGAGTAGACGCGACGCGACGGGCCCGCCGTCGGGTTCTGTGACGAGGCCCGCACGAGGCCGTCGGTCTCGAGCTGGGCCAAGGCGCGATAGACCGCCGGTCGATCGACGTGACCGAAGCGGAACTCCTCGAGCCGGGGCACCAGTCCGTATCCGTAGCCGGTCTGCTCCGAGAGCAGGAGCAGGATCGCCGGCAGGATGAACCGGCGAGGGGGCGCCAGTTCGAACCGTGACGCCCCTTCTTCGGCGGCAATCGGGGTGCGGTCGTCCATGAGCGATTTCATCCTTGCGCCGCCCATTGGAGGTGTCAACAGCGAGCGTGCCGGGTAGGTAGCCGCCGATGATGCAAAAGACACTCATTTACATGCTGGGTGTTCTCTTGTATCACTGCTGTCAGCCGCACAACTCGGCGCGGCCACTAGTTGGGGGAAGGTACCGTGACGGTAACCGAAGCCTCGCCTGACGAGGCAGTCGTCCACGTACTGTGGATCAATGCAGGGCTCAGCTGTGACGGCGACTCTGTCGCTCTGACGGCAGCCACCCAGCCGAGCATCGAGGAGATCGCGCTGGGTGCCCTGCCCGGGCTCCCCAAGATCGCCGTGCACTGGCCTCTCATCGACTTCGAATGCGGTCCCGTCGGCGGGGCCGATGACTTCCTCGAGTGGTTCTTCAAGGCCGATCGGGGCGAGCTCGACCCGTTCGTGCTGGTTGTCGAGGGGTCGATCCCCAACGAGGCGATCAAGAAGGAGGGGTACTGGTGCGGCTTCGGCAACAACCCGGACACAGACCAGCCGATGACCACCAGTGAGTGGCTCGACCGCCTCGCCCCCAAGGCCTTGGTCGTGCTGTGCGCCGGGACCTGTGCCTGCTACGGCGGGATCCACGCCATGGCCGGTAACCCCACTGGCGCCATGGGCGTCCCCGACTACCTGGGCTGGAACTGGACCTCGAAGGCGGGCATCCCGATCGTCTGCGTCCCGGGCTGTCCCACCCATCCCGACAACCTCTCCGAAACGATCCTCTACCTGCTCTACCAGGCGACCGGCCAGGCGCCGATGATCCCGCTGGACGACGCGCTCCGTCCGCAGTGGCTGTTCGGCGCCACGGTACACGAGGGCTGCGACCGTGCCGGCTACTACGAGCAGGGGGACTTCGCCACCGAGTACGGCTCACCCAAGTGCATCGTCAAACTTGGATGCTGGGGTCCGGTGGTCAAGTGCAACGTCCCCAAGCGGGGGTGGATCAACGGCGTCGGCGGCTGCCCCAATGTCGGCGGCATCTGCATCGGCTGCACCATGCCGGGCTTCCCCGACAAGTTCATGCCCTTCATGGACGAACCGCCCGGAGCACGGGTATCGACCCTGGCCAGCGGACTCTACGGCAACGCCGTCCGAGGGCTGCGCAAGATCACCGCCCACACGCTCGACGACGAGCCGAAGTGGCGGACTCCGGGCAGCGACCTGTCGACCGGCTACAAGAAGATCTGGAGGTAGGACGATGGCGATCAAGAATTTCACGGAGGACGAAAACGGTCTGGTCGAAATGGCGTGGGACCCGATCACCCGGATCGTGGGGAGCCTGGGGATCTACACGAAGATCGACTTCGGCAAGGGCAAGGTGGCGGAGTGCCACAGCACCTCGTCGATCTTCCGGGGCTACTCCATCTTCATGAAGGGAAAGGATCCGCGCGACGCCCACTTCATCACCAGCCGCATCTGCGGGATCTGCGGCGACAATCACGCCACCTGCTCGTGCTACGCGCAGAACATGACCTACGGCGTGAAACCTCCGGCGCTGGGAGAACAGATCGTCAACCTGGGCGAAGCGGCCGAGTTCATGTTCGACCACAACATCTTCCAGGAGAACCTGGTCGGGGTCGACTTCTGCGAGAAGATGGTGGCCGAGACCAATCCGGGTGTGCTCGAGCAGGCCAACCGTACCGAGGCACCCCATGCAGCGGAACACGGCTACAAGACGATCGGCGACATCATGCGCTCGCTCAACCCGTTCTCGGGTGAGTTCTACCGCGAGGCGCTCCAGGTCAGCCGGTACACGAGGGAGATGTTCTGCCTCATGGAGGGCCGCCACGTCCACCCCTCGACGCTGTACCCGGGCGGGGTGGGAACGACGGCGACCATCCAACTGTTCACCGACTACTACACCCGGCTGATGCGGTACGTGGAGTTCATGAAGCGGGTCGTGCCCATGCACGACGACCTCTTCGACTTCTTCTACGAGGCCCTGCCGGGCTACGAAGAAGTGGGCCGCCGACGCATCCTTCTCAACTGCTGGGGCGCCTTCCAGGACCCCGAAGTCTGCAACTTCGACTACCGGGACATGACCACTTGGGGCCGCGCCATGGGCGTCACGCCGGGCGTGGTCGTCGACGGCAAGCTGGTCACCAACGACCTCGTGGAGATCAACCTGGGTATCCGGATACTGCTCGGGCACTCCTTCTACGACGACTGGGAAGACCAGCCGATGTTCGTCACCCGGGACCCGCTGGGCAACCCGGTCGACCGGCGCCATCCGTGGAACCAGCACACCAACCCCCAGCCCCAGAAGCGCGACTTCGACGGCAACTACAGCTGGGTGATGTCGCCTCGTTGGTTCGACGGCACGGATCACCTGGCGCTCGACACGGGGGGCGGGCCCCTGGCCCGGCTGTGGTCGACGGCGCTCTCGGGTCTGGTGAACACCGACCACCTGAGGGCGACCGGCACCAGCGTGCAGATCCATCTGCCGAAGACCGCCCTCAAGGGCCCGGTCGACCTCGAGTGGAAGGTTCCCCAGTGGTCGAACACCATCGAGCGGGACCGGGCGCGGACCTACTTCCAGGCCTACGCCGCCGCGGCTGCGCTCGACTTCATCGAACTGGCGCTCAAGGACGTCCGCGCCGGGAACACCAAGACGTGGGAGCCTTTCGAGGTACCCGACGAAGGGATCGGGTGCGGATTCACCGAAGCGGTTCGCGGCGTGCTCTCCCACCACATGGTGGTCAAGGGCGGGAAGATCGCCAACTACCACCCGTACCCGCCGACGCCGTGGAACGCCAACCCGCGGGACGTCTACGGCACGCCGGGCCCCTATGAGGACGCCGTGATCGACACGCCGATCTTCGAAGAGAACAGCCGGGAGAACTTCAAGGGGATCGACATCATGAGGGCGGTGCGAAGCTTCGATCCGTGCCTGCCCTGCGGGGTGCACATGTACCTCGGCAAGGGCAAGGTGCTGAAGAAGATGCACTCCCCCACCCAGGTGGCAAACGCCGACGACCTGGCCTGCTGAGCGCGGGGCGAGATGCCTGAACCACAGAACCTCCGGGCGGTGGGCGATCGGATCGAACAGGCACTCGACGAGCTGCAGTCGGCCGCCGACGCCCGCACCGTCAACCTGGCCGAGGAACTCCTTCGCCTGGTCTCCGAGCTCTACGGCGCGGGATTCGCCCGTGCCGTAGAACTGGCCCGCCAGCAGGCGCCCGGCCTGATCACCGCCTTCTGCGAGGATGAGCTGTTGGCCAGCCTCCTCCTGGTGCACGGACTGCACCCCGAGTCCCTCGACAACCGGGTGGAAGCAGCGCTGGTCTCGGTCCGGCCGTTCCTGGCCCAACACGGTGGCGACGTCGAGCTGCTCGGAATCGACGACGAGCTGGGCGCCGTCAAGCTCCGCCTCCTCGGGAGCTGCGACGGCTGCCCCTCGTCGGCCAGCACACTGCGGGGTGCCGTCGAGGTGGCCATCGTCGAGGCCGCCCCTGAGATCCTGCGGATCGTCATGGAGGAGCCGACCACCCCGCCGGTGAGCGTCCCCGTCTCGCTGGGGGCCAAGCCCATGTACGACGAGTGTCCGGCCGAGGTGGCGGCGGGGTGACCGATCCACTGGCCGTGCTGCAGCGGATACGGGAGAGCCAGCCGCGCGACCTGCCGCGCCCCGGGGAGGCCTGTGAGCTGTGCGCGGAGCCCATCTCCGACGACCACGGGCACCTCGTGGACCGGCAGGCGCGCACGCTCATGTGCGCCTGCCGGGGCTGCTATCTCCTCTTCACCTCGGAAGGCGCCGGCGGCACCCACTTCAGATCGGTCCCCGACCGCTTCCTGGCGTTCCCCGACTTCGAGCTCTCCGCGGTGCAGTGGGACAGCCTGCAGATACCGGTCAGCGTGGCCTTCTTCTTCATCAACTCCTCGTTGGGACGGGTCGCCGCCTTCTACCCGGGCCCGGCCGGAGCCACCGAGTCGGAGCTGCCCCTCGACACCTGGGCCGAGGTGACCGCGGCCAACCCCGAGCTCGCAACCCTCCAACCCGACGTGGAGGCGTTCCTCGTCCGCACCAAGGCCCATGGGACGGGAACCGAGTGCTACATCGTGCCCATCGACGCCTGTTACGAACTGGTGGGCCACCTTCGACGTCTGTGGCGCGGCTTTGACGGTGGAACGGAAGCCCGCGCAAGGCTGGACGAGTTCTTCGACGACATCGAGGCCAGGGCGCGATGACCACGCTGTCGTTCGTGGTGGTGGGCTCCCGGGCGGAACCCCACGCCGCCGTGCCCACCCTCGCGCTGCGGCTGAGGGTCGAGGAGGCCGACGGTCGGAGCGTGCACGCCCTGGCGTTGCGTTGCCAGATCCGGATCGAGCCCCAACGCCGGCGCTACACGAGCGACGAAGTGGTGCGCCTCTACGAACTGTTCGGCGAGACGCCGCAGTGGGGCGACTCTCTCCGGCCCTTCCTCTGGACCCACGTCTCCACCACGGTCGGGAAGTTCGACGGCGCCACCGAATTCGACCTGCCCGTGGAGTGCACCTACGACTTCGACGTCGCCGGCGCCAAGTACCTCCACGCCCTGGCCGACGGGGACGTCCCCCTGCTCCTGCTGTTCTCCGGCACCGTCTTCACCCAGGGCGCCTCGGGGTTCTCGGCCGAGCCGCTCTCGTGGTCGCTCGAGGCCTCCCACAAGATGCCCGTCGCCGTGTGGCGGTCCATGATGGACCTCTACTACCCCAACAGCGGCTGGATCCGCCTCCGGCGCGACACGCTCGACGACCTGCAGCGCTTCCGGGCCCACCGGGGCCTGCCCACCTGGGACCAGGCCCTCGAGCACCTGCTGAAGGAAGCGGGCGGGGACGGGCCGTGAGCACCCGGACCGCCGACCGCTTCGAGACCGCCCGCGCCGTGGCCGACGCGGTGCTCTACGAGGGGTACGTCCTGTACCCCTACCGGGCCTCGTCCCGTAAGAACCAGGCGAGGTTCCAATGGGGCGTGCTCACCCCGCGGAGCTTCAGCCACGCCGACGGGTCCGAGCGCTGGTCGATGCGCACCGAGTGCCTGGTTGACCCGGGCGGTTCCCCGACGCTCTCGGTGCGGATCCGCTGCCTCCAGGCACAGCACCGTCGCGTCGAGGCGACGACCGAGGTCGGGAGCGGCGGCCGGTCAGGGGAGGCGACCGCATTCGCCCACACGGGGCTTCTCGAGGTCGAGGGCGTGCGCCACGCCGACTGGGATGAGGCCGTCGACCGGGTCGTCGACGTCACACCTCTCGCCCTGGGGGCCCTCGAGGGATCCGACCACGTCGAGGAGTTCTCCTTTGCGGGTGGCGCGGACTCCGAGCTGGTCCGAGCCGACGACGGCATGGTCACCGGACGGTTCGTGCGGCAACGGGAGGCGGTGACCGGGCTGGTGCGCATCGCCGTCGGTCGACCCATCGCCTCACTGCCCTACCTCAAGGTCGCCGTGACCGTCGAGAACGCAACGGCGGTGACGGCCCTCGGACTGCACCGTGACGACGCCCTCGGGCACAGCCTCATCGCGGTGCACACGATGCTGGCCATCGACGACGGGAGGTTCGTGTCCCTGCTCGATCCTCCCGATCGCGCCGCTCGGGCCGCGGCCTGCTGCCACAGTGACGGTACCCACCCGGTGCTCATCGGGGAGGACGACGTGGTGCTGTCCTCTCCCATCATCCTCTACGACCACCCCGAAGTGGCAGCGCAGAGCCCGGGGGATCTGTACGACTCCCTGGAGATCGACGAGATCCTCGCCCTGCGGGTGATGACCTTGACCGACGAGGAGAAGTCCGAGGCTCGGGGCACCGACCCCCGGGCGGCCGCCATCATCGATCGGTGTGACGAAATGTCGGCCGAGACGTTGGGCATGCTGCACGGGCAGATGCGGCCGGTCGAACAGCCGTCCGGCACCGCGTCCTCCGGCGATCCGTCGGCCGTGCCCTGGTGGGATCCCGAGGTCGACGCCTCGTTCGACCCCTGGACCGAGACCGTCTGGATCGGCGGCACCGCGGTCACCAAGGGCAGCACCGTCCGGCTGAGGCCTTCCCACAGGGCGGACGCGCAGGACATCTTCCTGGCCGGCCTGACCGCGACCGTCGCCGGGGTGTTCACCAGTGTCGACGGAGACCAGCACGTCGCGGTCACGATCGATGACGATCCCGCCACCGAAGAGCTGGCGTGGCAGGGCCGGTACCTCTTCTTCCATCCCGACGAGGTGGAGCCTCCGAGAGGAGGGGGGCAGCACCCATGAGCAACGGCGTGTTGGTGGCCGGCATCGGCAACGTCTTTCAGACCGACGACGCCTTCGGCGTGGAGGTGGCCAACCGTCTCTCCGAGCGGCCCCTCCCCCGCGGGGCGCGGGTCGAGGACTTCGGGATCCGCGGGGTGCATCTGGCCTACGAGCTACTGGGAGGGTACGACGGACTTGTCATCGTCGACGCCCTCGCCATGGGAGAGCCTCCGGGAACCCTCGCCATCATGGAGCCGGAACTGGACGGGACGAGCGCGAGCGGTGACGACGTGCTCGAGGTGGTGGACGCCCACACCATGAATCCCGACGTTGTGCTCGGAACCCTGCGTCACCTGGGTGGGTCCGTCGAGAGGATCTTCATCATCGGTTGCCAGCCCGCCAACCTGCAGGACGGCATGGGGCTGTCCCCCGCGGTGGCTGCAGCCGTCGATGACGCGGCAGAGATCTGTCGTCAGCTCGTATCCGAACTACTCGCACCTCGTGAAAAGGGGGCTTACCCATGATCCGTCGCTTCATCGCCTCTGTCCTGCTCGCCGCCGTCGCCGGGCTGGTGATCAAGTCCCTCCCCGACATCGCCCGGTACCTCAAGATGAGGGAGATGTAGATGGACATCGTCGGCTACGTCTTTCTAGGGTTCATCGCGCTCGGAGTATTGATCGGCCTCGTCCTGTTCGTCGTCGCCCTACCCGACCTAGCGCGCTACCTCAGGATAAGGAAGATGTAGGCGAGTGGCCCGGTACCTCATCGCTCCCGAACGGTCTCACGTGTGGATAGATGCCCGTTCGAACGTGCACCCCATCCACTCCAGCACCGACGGCCTGGAGGGTTTCGTCGACCTTGCACTGTCGCC
>Ga0302181_10001645_pt1 | contig 16476 bp, 11 predicted proteins | sample I_Palsa_E3_3_FD_198786 | JGI IMG/M metagenome (GOLD analysis project Ga0302181, IMG submission 198786) | Peat permafrost microbial communities from Stordalen Mire near Abisko, Sweden - I_Palsa_E3_3 | ecosystem: Environmental > Terrestrial > Soil > Palsa > Peat permafrost | place: Sweden...
ATTGCACCCTCCCGGCCGAAAGGCGCGGCAGCACCTTGCGCCAAAGGACCGGGCTTACCTCATAGCCGTAGAGCCGGTCCAGGATCCGCCTAGTCTCCTGAGCGTCCACCAAGCGGCGGTCGAGGTCGCGCCAGTTGTCCACGGCCCGCTGGATGGCGTCGCGAGTTATCTCGTGGAACACCATGCGCTTTACCGGCACACGCGGGTTGAGGACCTCGAGGAGGTGCCACGCGATCGACTCTCCTTCGCGGTCCTCGTCTGTCGCCAGGTACAGCTCGCTCGCATCCTTCAAGAGCGCCTTCAACTTGGTGACCCGGTCCTTCTTACCCGGGACTACCACATACAGCGGCTTGAAACCGTTGTCGACGTCAACCCCCAGCCGTGCCCAGGGTTCCCCCTTGAACGATGCCGGGATTTCATCGGCATCGCTTGGCAGGTCACGGATGTGACCTACGGAGGACTCCACCATGTACCCGCTCCCGAGGAAGCCGGCAATCGTCTTCGCTTTTGCGGGGGACTCGACGATGACTAGCGGCTTGGGCATTTTATCCCTTGCCTCGGCTCTGCAACGGAGGCCGCGGCGCGCTTACCGCCTCGGCCGGTGCGGCCGTCGCGCCAACCACCTCTGGGCTACCGACCGCCTCGGGCCCCACGGCCGGCGAACCTACTGCCGGGCCGCTGACGGTGCCGGTGGGACCGGACAAGCTGGCCACCTTACGCTTGGAGAACGCTATGCCACCAAGTATTACCAGCAAGGCGACCCCGGCGACCGCGTAGCGCTCTGCAGTGTCGTGCTGGGTGGTGATGACGGCCGGCAAAATAAGCAAGCTCACGAGGTTCATGACCTTCATCAACGGGTTGAGGGCGGGGCCGGCGGTGTCCTTGAACGGGTCCCCCACGGTGTCGCCGATGACGGCGGCCTTGAACGAATCTGACCCCTTCCCTCCGTAGTGGCCGTCCTCGATGTACTTCTTGGCGTTGTCCCAGGCGCCGCCGGTATTTGAGAGGAAGTTGGCCATCAGCTGTGCGGTCAGGATGGCGGCGGCCAGGAACGCCCCGAGGGCCAGGTAGCCGATGCCGAAGCCGACGACCACCGGCATGAGCACGGCAAGCAAAGCCGGGGTCGCCAGCTCACGCAAAGAAGCTTGCGTGCAGATGTCCACGACACGGCCGTACTCGGGCTTCTCTTCATAGGTCATGATGCCGGGGTGTTCCCTGAACTGCTTGCGCACCTCTTCCACGACCGTGCCGGCGGAGCGGCCGACGGCGCGGATCAAGAACGCCGAGGCGAGGAACGCTATCGACCCCCCGATTAGCATGCCGATGAACGTCTTTGGGTTGGCGACGTTTATCTCTGTTGCGACCTGCTGGAACAATTGGTTCCCCGTCGCGTGGATGTTCAACTGCTCGCCGATCGTCTGGATGAACGCCGCGAACAGGGCCACAGCAGCTATCACGGCTGACCCGATAGCGACGCCCTTGGTTATCGCCTTGGTTGTGTTACCGACCGCGTCGAGGCTCACCATTATCTTTTGCGGCTCGCCTTCGAACTCGCCGCTCATTTCTGCGATGCCGGCCGCATTGTCGGAAACCGGGCCGAAGGTGTCCTGGGAAACGACGATCCCCGTCGTCGACAGGAGGCCTATCCCGATCAGGGACACCAGGTACAAAGACAGCTGGATGTTGCCGTTGCCGAGGCCCACCGCCACCGCCAGGGCGAGGATGATAGCCAGGATTGCTGCCACTGACGACTCGAGGCCGATACCGATGCCGGCCAGGACTGTCGTGGCGGGGCCGGTCTGGGTCGCCTCGGCGATCTCGGCAACAGGCGACGTCTCGGTCGAGGTGTAGTACTCGGTGACCTTCGACAGCACCTGGCCGAGGACCACACCGGCGAATACTGCCCAGAATACCTTTAGGTCGTGGACGTAGAACTGGGACACAAAAAAGGTCCCGACTACGGTGAGGACTGCGGCGAGGAAAAAGCCCCTGTTGATAGGCGCCATCGCGGTGCGGTCCCGGGGCGTCGCCCGGATCACGAAAATACCGACGATCGACGCGAGGATCCCTATCCCCATCACGATCAAAGGGAAAGTGATCCCTAGAGCGGGCAACTTGTGGATGCTGGTAAATCCGAAGTTCCCGAGGATCAGGCTCGCGACAAGGATGACGCCGTAGGACTCGAACAGGTCGGCTGCCATCCCGGCACAGTCGCCGACATTGTCGCCGACGTTGTCGGCGATCGTGGCCGCATTGCGCGGGTCGTCTTCGGGGATCCCCGCTTCGACCTTGCCCACCAGGTCGCCCCCGACGTCGGCTGCTTTGGTGAAAATGCCGCCGCCGACACGCATGAACAGGGCCAGGAGCGAGCCTCCGAAGCCGAAGCCGATGAGGATCGCGGTCGCCGAGTGCTGGGCCAGCATGACGATGACGGTCGCGCCGAGGAGGCCGAAACCCACCACGAACAGGCCGGTGACGCCGCCCGTACGGATGGCCACCTTGAGCGCTGCGGGCAGCGACCCTGAACGGGCGCCGGCTGCGGTGCGCACGTTACCGCGCACCGCTGTGCTCATCCCGATGAACCCGGTAAGGCCGGAAAAACTCGCGCCCACAAGGAACGCAAGGGTGCGGAAGATGCCCGAGGGCACGAAACCGAGCACTGTGTGGTGGGTTTGCGTGTCGACGACCTTGGTGGAAGTGACGAACACGAAAACGGCGACGGGCACCACGATCACGGCGATCGTCTTGTACTGGCGCTTCAGGTAGGCCAAGGCGCCCTCCTGGATCGCGCGCGCGATCTCGCGCATGGCGGGTGTTCCTTCGTCAGCAGCCAGGACCTTGCGCATCAGTATCAGCGCCGTCACAAGCGATACGAGCGAACAGGCCAGTGCGAAAAAGAGCCAGGCCCACTCGGCCCCCCTCAAATGGAACGCCAGGTAGCCACCAGAACCTGTGCTGGCGACGACGTAGTGCATCAGAACCTCTCCTTTATGTCCTTTATGGTCCCACCCGGACGTGCCGGGAGCGCATACGGACGCTGCGGCAGCATCGTCCTATCTGTCCGGACCGGAAGTCGGCAAACGAACAGGGACTGAGCGCCAGGCCCTCGCGCGGGGACCAGTCCCATGTCACCGAGGAAGTCCACCATAGCCGGGCTCACCGAGCTCGACAATGCGAACGCAGCTCTTTGCCCTGGTTCGAGGTCGTAAAGCACCGCCAAGGGGGGCCTCACTCGGCGTCTGGTAAGCCGGGGAGCTGGGAGACGTCAATGTAGATAGTGGCCGTGTCGTCCCCGTTCACGGGGCCGCCGAAGACCGTCATCCGCACCGAAGTGCCACTATCCGTTCGGACGAAGCTGGCCGAGTCGACCAGGGTCTTGATGAGCGGGATCCCGAGGCCTCGCTCGAAATTGAGCCGCTCCGGGTCGGTGACGGGTGGGGGGAACGACAGCTTTTCGGGGTCGAAGCCCGGGCCACTGTCCTCGATGGTCACCTCGAGGCGGTCGGGCGACTCCCAGATCTCGATGTGTACCGGGGCGTTCGGCCTAATGGACCTGTTGGCCTCGATCGCGTTGGTGCACGCCTCAGACACGGCGAGCTTCAGGTCGTCGATGCGTTCGTCAGCCAGCGCCCGCCGCGCGGATGCCACCGACGCGACAACGAGCCGGACGATCGCAATGAACTCGGGGCTGGACGGTATGTCCAGCTCCAGCACCAAAGCGCGCTGCATAACTGGAGCTGGCAACGCAGGGACTACTCAGCGACGGCTTCGTCGACCGTGCCGTAGATCGAAAAGACCTTGGTCAGGCCTGTGATCTCGAAGACCTTCAGGATCCTCTGGTGGGTGCAGACAAGCGTGAGGTCCCCGTCGTGGCTGCGCAGCCGCTTCAGGCCGCCGACCAGCACGCCCAGGCCCGTCGAGTCAAGGAAGTCCACGCCTTCCAGGTCCACCACGATCTGGTGCTTGCCCTGGCTTACCAGCTCGACCAGCTTCTCCCGCAGCCGAGGGGCCGTATAGACGTCGACCTCCCCTTTCACCGCCAGGACCGTATAGGGTCGCCGGCTGTCGTCTACCTCGAGACCGAGTTCCATCGACCGAGATCCTCCCTGTCCTGCTTATCTAGCTGAGGCCCAACTAGCTAAGCCCTACCAATGACCTGGCCACCGTAGCAGCTTGGGCTGGTGAACTGCCTATCTTCTACCCATACCGGTGCCGAGGTCGCGCTGGCGGTCGGAGTCTTCGTGAAGGGCGCAAACCATGCGGGCCACATTGACGGCGTGGTCACCCAGCCGTTCATAGAAGCGTGCGACCAGAGCAAGCTCCATAGCAACCGACGACGGTGCACCGGACGCGGCGACCTCGCTCACAAGCACCGTCTGCAGCTCGTCCATCTCTTCGTCGCGCTGTGCTAGCTCGTCGGCCGCCCTTCCTTCCTTGTCGTACCAGCAGTCGGCGGCCTTGCGCCACATCGTCATGCCGACCTTGCCCATCCGGTCGATCAAGCCCCTAGCGCGCGGCGTCAGCTCGGCCCCGAGGCCGTAGGCGGCACGCCGTGCGATGTGCTCGGCAAGCTCGTGGCTGCGCTCCAGCTCGGGCACGACCCGCAGCGCGGTGAGGAGGAAGCGCAGGTCCTTCTTGTCGCGCGCCTCCAGTGCCACTGCCCGGTTAACCAGGCGTTCGACATCGTGGTAGACGTTGTCAACCAGCTCGTCGCGGCCGGACAACACGTCCGCTACATGTTTGTCACCAGACAGAAGTGCGTCCGTCGCAGCGGCAAGCGCTTCGACTACCAATGCGAAGAGCTGGAACATCTTGCCGTCGATCTGCTCGAGGTCGGGGTTCGGCCGCCCCCGCTCGTCGCGCACTCTCTGATGGTAGTCCGACCACTCCCCGTACAACCTCGCCGGCGGTGGCAGACTGCCGGTATAGAGCCCCAGGGAGATACGGGCGATATTGAGCCCGAGGCAGGTACAGGAAAAAACGGCAAGGCGCGGGCGGCTGCTTTTTTCGACCTGGACAAGACCGTCATTGCCAAAGCGTCGCTGATCGCCTTTTCTCGCCCGTTCTACCGCGAAGGGCTGGTCACTCGCCGCATCCTGGCTAAAGGCATCTGGGGGCAGGCGCTCTTCTTGCGCTTCGGGGCGCGCCCGGAGGCTCTCGAACGGCTGCGCCTACGGATGTTGGCCCTCACCGAGGGCTGGGAGCAAGAGCGCGTCAAGCGCATAGTGGCCGACACCTTGAACCAAGTGGTCGGGCCGATCACGTACAAAGAAGCTGTCGAGCTGATAGCGAAGCACAAGGACGAGGGCCGCCCGGTTTACATCGTGTCGGCTGCCCCCGAAGAGATAGTCGAACCCTTGGCCCGCTACCTCGGGGCCGAGGAGGCCATCGCCAGCCAGGCTGCGGTAAGCGCAGGCCGGTACACCGGTCAGTTGCTCAACTACACCTACGGGCCGCAAAAGGCGGCGACCATCCGCCTGATCGCCGAGCGTGACAACCTTGACCTGACCGAGAGCTGGGCCTACAGCGACTCCGCCACGGACCTACCGATGCTCGAAGCCGTTGGCCACCCCGTGGTGGTCAACCCTGACCGCGCTCTAAGGCGGATAGCCCAGATGCGCGGCTGGCCGGTGCTGCGGTTCTCAGAGGTGATGGTGGTGACCCCGGAGGGGCACCGCCCGCTGCGCGCCGGACTACTGGGTGCGGGGAGTGCCATCGTGTTGCTCGGGCTGCTCTTGGGCGTAGCGCTCATCGCCAGACGTCGCTCAAGCGCGGCGCCACTGGAAGTCTGAGAGAAAACAGGACCTTGCCGAGGCCGTTGCAGACCTCGGCCGGCCCTCAGTTATGCAGCCCGCAGTTTCTTCGCGGCGAGGAAGCCGACGCCGACGATGAGGGCGAGGAACAGCAGCTTTTTGAACATGCTCCCCACCGTAGTGCCCTGAGGGGCTTAGCGCCAGCTTCAAGGGGCTTAGCGCCACCTTCTCTGGCAACTCCGTCTCAGCGGCCTGAGGGCGTGAGGTCCACATAAGGGGACGGCCCATCGGCCAGCAAACGGCTCAGCAGCGTCTCTGGTGGCAGCGGCTTTCCCCAGAAATGGCCCTGCCCCATGTCACAACCGAGGCTCCGCAACAGCCTGAGCTGCTCCGCGGTTTCGACTCCCTCAGCAACGGTCTGCAGGCCGAAGGAATGCGCGAGCCTTACGACAGCATCGACGATCGTGGCGTCTTCAGGGTTGTCGACCAGGCCCGCCACGAAGCTGCGGTCGATTTTCAACATGTCAAGCGGGTAGCGCCGCAGGTAGAGGAGCGAGGAGTACCCCGTCCCGAAGTCATCGACCGCCAGGCGCACCCCGAGCGAACGGAGAGCCGCCAACTTGTTCGCGGCCCCGGTCCGCTCGTCCATCAGCACGGTCTCGGTGATCTCCAATATGAGAGCGTCGTGGGACAGCCCGGTGCGATCGATGATCGTGGTCATCCGTTCGACCGCGTCCTTGGCGCGCAGCTGAGCGCTCGAGATGTTGACCGAGACCTGGAGCTCGCTGAGGGACGGGTAGTCGTCGCGCCACTGGGCCACCTGGTGGCAGGCCATCTCGAGCACACTGTCGCCCAATGGCACGATGAGGCCCGTTTCCTCGGCGAGGGGGACGAACTCCATAGGCAACGCCACCCGGCCCGAAGGATGGGCCCAGCGCACAAGCGCTTCGACCTTGTCGAGACGGCCGGTCAGGTCGACGACGGGTTGGTAGTAAAGGCAAAGCTCATCTCGCTCCAGGGCACGGCGCAGCTCCGACTCGGTCTCGAGGTGAGCGATGGACCGGCGGCGGATCTCAGCGTCGAAGACCTCGGCGTGCCCACCACCGTGCTCCTTGGCACGGTGCATCGCCGTGCCGGCGTCGCGCACCAAGGTTTCCGCGCTGGTGGACGCATCCTTGGCGAGCGAGATGCCCACCGACGCTGAGGCGTAAACCTCCCGGCCAGGTGGGCCGTCGAGCACGAACGGAGTGGCAAAAATGCCCTCGATCCGCAGAGCCAGGGCCATCGCCTCGCGCTCGCCCTCGAGGGCCTCGCAGAGCACCACGAACTCGTCGGCACCGAAGCGCGCGATCGTGTCGGCCGGCCTCAGGACATAACGGATCCGCTGGGACAGCTCGACGAGGAAATCGTCGCCCGAGCTATGGCCGAGGCTGTCGTTCACGTGTTTGAAGCGGTCGACGTCTATGAACAGCACTGCCAGCAACCCAGCGACCCGGCTGAGCCGGCGGACCGCCCCGGAGAGCCGGTCGATCAGCAACGCACGGTTGGGCAGCCCCGTGAGCGGGTCGAAAAGGGCGTTGCGGATGAGCTGGCTCTCGTAGGCCTTGCGCTCGGAAAGGTCACGGACGAAGAGGCGCCAAAATGGCAGGCCGTCGTCTTCTACACGGACCGCAGAAATTTCTGCAGGGAAATGGCGGCCGTCGCGCGTGTAGACCTCCACCTCTCTGCGCACCTTTGCGCCATCGGGCCCCGCCGTTCCAGGCGCCCCATCCGCCCTATCGGAGAACATCTCGGAAAGAACGGTCCTGTCGCCGTTGCAGATCCGCTCGACGAGGCTCTGGCCGATGATCTCGTCACGGAACCAGCCGAACATCGCTTCTGCAGCGGGGTTCCAGTCGGTGACGACGCCCGGCTCGTCCGCCCCGATGAAAGCGTCCTGCGACGCCTCCAGGGTCCGCGAGAGGATCCTCTCGGCGCGCAGCCGGGCGGCCACCTCCATCCTGGCTCCCGTCACATCCGCCGTGGTGCCACTAACCCGCAGCGCCTGCCCCGAGGGCTCGTGCTCGGCGCGCGCCCGGGTGTGCGCCCAGCGGACGGAACCGGAATCGTCCCGCAGGCGGTACTCCACGTCCAGTACCTCGCCCGGCTGGGCGAGGCAGTCCTGTAATGCCTGGCTCACCAGCTCACGGTCGGCGCCGAAAACCCGCTCGCCGAACACGGGGCTGTCCGCCGGCCCGCTCGCCGGAAGCGACGCCGGGATATCCAGCCCTAACAGGTCCGCATGGAAGGAACTGAAAGACCCCTGTGCCCCGAGGCGCAGTTCCCATGCCATCATCCCCGCAGTCTCCAACGCCAGCTCGACGCGGTCGCGCTGGGCCGCCAGTTCGGCGCGCTGGGCACGCGGCTCGGTGACATCGGTCGTAGTCCCCACGAAGCGGGCCACCCTGCCTTCGTCGTCGCTGACAGCCCTGCCCTTCAGGTGCACCCACCGGACAGCGCCTAGGGTCGTCCCGGTCCGCAGCTCCACGTCGACCTCGCCACAACCGTGCGAACGGATCGCCCTTATCGTCGGCAGCAGCCCTCGGTCGTCGTGATAAAAGGTCCTTACGAAATGCCCGTAAGTCATCTTCTGTTCGTGGAACTGGGCCTCGCCAGGTGAGCGCGCCTGGACGGTGAGGAACCCCGACACCACGTCCAGCTCCCAGACCGACATCCCCGAAGCCTCGATTGCCATCTCGAGGCGGTTGCGCTGGCGGTCGAGCTCGCTGCTCGCCAGGTACTGGGCAGTCAGATCCTCCAGCTCACCGAAAATAACCCGCGCCTTGCCAGCCGCGTCCCTGATGGCACCCAGGCTCACTCTGACCCGGAGCACCCCTCCGTCGGGGCCACGGTAACGCCTCATACCGCTGTAAGTCCGTGCCTGGCCCAAAAGGAACGGCCCGAGCTCATCAGCTGGCAACGCTGGGTCGGCTGAGAAACTGCTTATTGTCTGGCCCACTATTTTTTCGGGTGCCCGGCCAAGCAGGCGGCAAAGGGCCGCGTTCACCTCGAGGACCTTGCCCTCCAGGTCGCAGGTGTACTTCGCCGCGGGGCTGTCCTCGAAGAGCCAAAAATAGCGTTCCGCAACTTCGGCGAGCGCCCCCTCGGCACCGCCACCGCCCTCGCGTTCGGGCGGTGCGCCATTGGGAACTGGGCCCGTTGCGGGAGGCGTCCGGCCTTTGTTCGGCACGCGGGTGTTAGGCACGCGGGTGTTAGGCACGGGGGGCCAACCCCTCGCCGACCAGCAGGCGTTCCACTTCGCTCGAGGCCTGTGCAGCACGGCCGACCGCGTCTGGCTCACTCGCACTGTCCAGCAACTCGACCAGCAATGCGGTCCCTCGCTCCCAATCGGCGATCACGTCGTCGGTTGCAAAGCCGAGCGCCCTCGCCACGGGCCGGTCGCTCGCATCGTTGCAGCAACCTTGCCAAGAACGGTAAGCCACGACCGTCCGCGGCAGGATGACCCTGCAATACCCGGCCAATCGCTCGGGCCCGCCATCCAGGCAAGAGAGAGCCTTCATCGCTTGGGCTGCTCCATCTGAGAAAGGCTTCAACAAATCGGCCGCACCTGCGCCGGTAGCCACGAGTCGCGCCGGCAAGCGGTCCTGCAAAAGCTGTGCCCGCCAAGCGTGGTGCTGGCTGCAGGCGTCGAAGTAAACCTTGGCGGAGGGGTGCGGCGTCGAGCGCACCCAGCCCCCGACGACCTCGTACAGGGACGCCTCGGCCCACGCCCAGGCCCCCGCCAGGGCAGCAGACTCCCCTATGGACAGGGGCAGCCCCGCATGGCCCGGCTTGGCGAAGTGCGTCGTTGAGGAAGATCCCATGAGCTTCAGCGGTAGCCGTTGGTTATGGGCATCCGGCGGTCCCGTCCGAAGGCCTTGGGCGTCACCCTCACCCCTAAGGGGCTCTGGCGGCGCTTGTACTCGGCGAGGTCCACCAGGCGCACGACCCGCTCGACGAGCTCTGGGGAAAAGCCGGCTTCGACCAGCTCGCTGGCAGTGAGGTCACCCTCGACATACGCCTCGAGTACAGGGTCGAGCAGCTCGTAGGGGGGCAGGTTGTCCGTATCGAGCTGTCCCGGGCGCAGTTCGGCCGTCGGCGGTTTTTCGAGCACGCTCTGTGGGATTACCTCGCCCCTCGTATTTCGCCACCTGCAAAGCCGGTAAACGAGGGTTTTCGGGACGTCTTTGATGACAGCAAACCCGCCCGCCGTATCCCCGTAAAGGGTCGAATATCCAACCGCGAGCTCGCTCTTGTTGCCGGTCGTAAGGACCAGCCAGCCAAACTTATTCGACAGCCCCATGAGAACCACCCCCCTCAACCGGCTTTGGATGTTCTCTTCGGCCAGACCGGCAGTGACGCCGGCGAACGTGCCCGCCAACATTGAGAGCATAGCGGTGTGGGCGGGCTCGATTGAGATTGCCCGATAATCAATTCCGAGCCTCTCGGCAAGTTCGGCAGCGTCTTCGTTGGAAGGTCCGCTCGTGTAGCGCGACGGCAGCGAAACCCCGTGAACGGATCCCGCTCCAAGGGCGTCCGTTGCGATGGTCGCCACGAGAGACGAGTCGACTCCTCCTGAGAGGCCTATGACCACGTCGCTGAAACCGTTCTTGCGGACGTAGTCGGCGGTGCCCAGGACGAGCGCCCTGTAGATCTCTTCCTCTCGGCCCAAAGGCTCCGAATGAGGAGGTTCGATGCGGGGCGTGGAGATTGTCTGGCGCGGCGCAGTGCTAACCGTCACTTCGGGCAACGGCGCGGCGCGGTGCCTACCTCGCGGGTCGAGCAGCCTCTTGCGGTATGTCGGCCGCACCTCCACGTCAAAAATTGACACCGACTCCTCGAACTGCGGCAGAGCCGCAACCACGCGGCCTTCGGCATCAAAAACCATGGACGCGCCGTCGAAAACGAGCTCGTCTTGGCCACCCACCATGTTCACGTAGACAAGGGCGCACGAAGCATCGGCTGCCCTGGTCGCCAGCATCCGCTGCCGCTCACCAAGGCGGGCGGCATAGTAGGGCGACGCATTGATATTGATGATCAGTTCGGCCCCGGACGCGGCCTGGGCGCTAACCGGGCCGGTCGGGTCCCAGGCGTCCTCGCAGACCGAGACCCCGATGCGGACACCGCCAATGTTGTAGAGGTTTTCGGCGCCGTCACCAGGCAGGAAGTAGCGTTGCTCGTCGAACACGGAGTAATTGGGCAAGTTGACCTTGTGGTAGACGCCTCTGATCTCGCCTCCGGCACAGACAGCTGCCGAGTTATAAAGATCGAGCCCCTCGTCGACAAATCCGACGATGGCTGCACACCGCTCAGTAGCTTGGGCCACCTTGGCAAGAGCAACCTGGTTGTCCGCGACGAACCCCGGTTTCAGCAGCAGGTCTTCGGGTGGGTAACCCGTAATGGCCAGCTCGGGGAAAACCGCCAGGTCAGCACCGGCGTCTTCGGCGCGCCCGAGGGCGCCGACCACGCGCTCGACATTGCCGGGGAGGTCGCCGACCACCGTGTCAAGCTGGCAGAGGGCGACGCGCAACCAGGTCATAGGTTCCGAGCGTAGGCCCATGCCGGCCTACCGCGAAGCATTGGCGTCCGAACTGGTGGCTTCGGCCGATCCAGTCCAGGCAGAGCTGGGGCTGGCGCGCCTAGCTGATGCTTCACCCGAGTCCATGGAGCGCTTACGCGCAGGCGGCCCGCTGCTGCGAACCGTCGTGACCGTCATGGCGGCAAGCCCCTTTCTCACCCGTACCACCACGACCGACCCGATGGCGTTGGACGTGCTGTCGGCCCTCGACCGCCCCGTCGAGCCAATGGAGCCTCTATCGCGATGGAAGGACCTGGAGGTGCTGCGCATCGCGGCGCTCGACCTCTCGGGCGAAACCCCCCTCGAGACCGTTGGCGCCTCGCTGGCCGACCTCGCCGACGCTCTGCTCGGTGCGGCCACGGCGACCAGCTGCCTTGCGGCCGACCTGGCGGTAATCGCGATGGGCAAGCTGGGAGCCCGCGAGCTCAACTACGGGAGCGACATCGACGTCGTCCTGGTCGGCAGCGGTGACCCCCAGCCGCTGGTCAACCTCGTGCGCCAGGCCTGGCGTACCGACCTCGCGCTCCGCCCAGAAGGCCGCTCCGGCCCGCTCGTGCGCACCCTCGCCTCCTATGTGGCCTATTGGGACCGTTGGGCACAGACCTGGGAGTTCCAGGCCCTGCTCAAGGCCAGGCCGGCCGCCGGGGACCCCCAGCTCGGGCGGGCCTTCGCTGAACAGGCCGCGATACGTGTGTGGGGCCGCCCCCTCGGTGCCGACGACCTGCGAGCGCTGCGAGCAATGAAGGCCCGCGCCGAGCACGAGGTGGCACTCCAGGGCCTTTCTCAGCGCGAAATAAAGCTGGGCCGAGGCGGCATCCGCGACATCGAGTTCGCGGTGCAACTTCTCCAGCTCGTGCACGGTCGCGACGACGCCACGCTGAGGGCGCCAGCGACGCTGACCGCTCTCGAGGCTTTGGCCGCCGGTGGGTACGTCGCCCGACCTGACGCAGAAGGCCTTGCGGGGTCCTACAGGTTCATGCGTGCGGTCGAGCACCGGCTCCAGCTCGTAGAGGACCGTCAGGTCCATGCTTTGCCCTCCAGCGGCCCGTCGCGAGCTCACCTGGCTCGCGTGCTCGGCTATCGCGACGGGCCGAGCGCCACGGCCCTCGCGCTGTTCGAAACCGACCTGGCCCGCCACCAGGCGACCGCCCGGTCGATCCACGAGCGGCTCTTTTTCCGCCCGCTGCTGGAGGTATTCAGCGCACCGCCGGCAGAGGCGGGCCTTGGGACTGACCGCCTGGTCAGCGAGCGCCTGGCAGCGTTCGGCTTCTCGGACGCCAGGCGCACGCGCGCCGCAGTCCTCGAACTGACTCAGGGGTTCTCCAGGACGTCGCGCCTGATGCACCAGCTAGTGCCGCTGCTGTTGGACTGGCTCTCCGAGTCGCCCGACCCAGACCTCGGGCTCCTCGGCTTGCGCCGCCTGGCAACGGGCCCCCACCGCAGGGCGCAGCTCAATGCTTTGTTCCGGGAGTCCCCCGAGGCGGCCAGGCACCTGTGCCTGCTCCTCGGGACCAGCCCGCTCTTCGCCGGCGGTTACGAAAGGCACCCCGACCAGCTCGCCCTGCTTGAAAGCGGCCCTCCCCTGCTGCCCGACAGGGAGGACCTCGAACGCCGCGCCGCCGAGGGCATGGCCTGGCGGCTCCGGTCGGAGTGGTGGCGGGGCCTGGCGAGCTTGCAGCGTGGCGAGCTCCTGCGGGCGCAAGCGCGCGACGTCCTGGGGTTGGCCGAACTGCCAGAGACCGAGCGGTCGCTCACCCGCCTGGCAGAGTCCGTGCTGGAAGTCGCCCTGTCCGTGCTGTCCGGGGCGCGCGCCCGAGGCCTCACGCGGGCGGAGGGCGTAGCCGTGGTTGCGATGGGCCGTTTCGGTGGGGCAGAGCTCGCGTATTCGAGCGACCTCGACGTCCTGCTTGTTTTCGACGACAACAAGGTGAGCCCCAAGGACGCCGAGTCTCTCGCCGAGGCGCTCCTCAAGTTGATGAACGGCGAGACGCCGGTCCAGCGGCTCTACGAGCTGGATCTTTCACTGCGGCCCGAAGGCCGCCAGGGCCCGCTTGCTCGCAGCCTGAACGCCTTCGAGAGCTACTACGGCCGCTGGGCTCTCGTCTGGGAACGCCAGGCTCTCACCCGTGCGCGCTTCGTCGCCGGTGACCCCGCCGTCGGCGCACGCTTCGGCGAGCTTGCGCAACGTTTCCTCTGGAGCGCCCCGCTGTCTGACGCCGAGGTCCGCGAAATCCGCCTAATGAAGGCACGTGTGGAGCGTGAACGGGTGCCGGCGGGCGAAGACCCGGAATTCCACCTCAAGCTCGGCCCTGGGTCGCTCTCCGACGTCGAGTGGACCGTCCAGCTCCTGCAGCTTCGTAGCGGCGTAAGGGCCGCGGGGACCCTCGATGCCGTGGGTGCTCTCGCCGAGGCGGGCGCCCTGAACGCCAGCGACGCCCAGGTGCTGGCAGAGGCCTACAGGTTTTGCGAGGAGGCTCGTAACCGGCTCTACCTGGTGCGCGGCAGGCCCGGCGACTCGCTGCCACCGCCAGGCCATCACCTGACGACCCTGGCACGCAGCCTCGGCATGACCGCCCCCGAGCTACGCGAGCAGTACCGCCGGCTCACCCGGCGCGCCCGGCGTGTAACCGAGCGCGTCTTCTACGGCAGCCACTAAGCCCGTCGTCGGCAAGGGCCGGCACCGCACATGTGACCGGCAAGGGCCGAGACCGCACGTCTAGGGACGGCCCTGCCTAACAGAACAGGTCCGTCCCTCAGCCGCACGGTTCGACCCTAGGCCATTAGCGCGTTCAGACAATTGGCGTGATTGGATAGGGTGATGTTGCCATGGGACGCTGAGCTTGCCGGCCGTCTGGACCGCCGCACCATCACCTCCGAGCTTCTGGTGGACAACCCCTTGGGGGACCCGCACGAACGACCCATTTGGGTGTATGCCCCCCCGGGCTATGACACCGGGCCAGACGTGAGGTACCCCGCCGTTTACATGCTCCAGGGCTACACGGGCCACTTGTCCATGTGGGCCAACCGATCTCCGTTCAAGCAGCCTTTTTTGGAGATGGCCGACGCTGTGTTCGCCGAGGGCCGGGCTCCCGGGTGCGTGGTGGTCTACGTCGATGCGTGGACACGCTACGGCGGTTCGCAGTTCGTCGACTCGACGGGGACTGGCAAGTACCACTCGTACCTGTGCCAGGAGGTAGTGCCTTGGGTGGATGAGCATTACCGCACCATCGCGGACCGGGAGTCTCGCGGCATTGCCGGCAAGTCGTCAGGTGGTTTCGGCGCCATGATCACAGCGATGCTGCGGCCAGACCTGTTCGGGGCGTTGGCCACCCATTCCGGGGACAACCTCTACGAGCTGTGCTACATCCCTATGTTCGCCAAGGGCGCTCGCGCTCTGCGCCAGTACGACCACGACATCATGAAGTGGTGGGAGGATTTCTCCTCCCGGCCGCCGTTTTCCAAGGATGCTGACGTCACCCTGCTGATGCTTCTGGGAGTGTCGGCCTGTTTCTCGGCCGCCGAGGACGGCACCGCGGAATTGCCGTTCGACCCCGTGTCCGGTGTGTTGCGCCCCGAGCAATGGCAGCGGTGGCTGGACTGGGACCCCGTTCGCATGGTGCCGCAATACGCGGAGGCGGTGCGCTCGCTGCGGGCGGTGTGGGTCGACGCCGGGACGCGGGACGAGGCGTACTTGGACCTCGGCGCTGAGGCGTTCCGGGCCGAGGTGACCAAGGCGGGCCTTCCTGAGGACCGCCTCCACTTCGAGCTTTTCGAAGCCGGCCATTCGGGTATCGAGTACCGCTACCCACTTTCACTGGCCTGGCTGTCGGAGCGCCTGGCGCATTGAACCGTCGGGCAGCCCTTAAGTGTCGGGCAAGGGCCGGCACCGCACGTCTGGGGACGGACCTGCCTAACAGAACAGCTCCATCCCTCAGCCGCACGGGCGCCCTAGGTCCTTCCTCTGCTTGCTAAACAAGATGGCGACCACCCGAAGCTCGGTGAGCCCTCACCTGCTGCTGCGGGTGGCTGTCTTGTCCGTGATCTTCCACACACCGTCGATACGGAGACGGAGCAGCGAGTGGAAATCAAGGAAGCCGCCCGACTTATCGGGTTCCAAGTCCCAGCTGAGATGGGCACTGGCAGCATCGCCCACCAGGGTGACCGAGATGATCCGGCCACGACGCCCCAGCTGGGCGGCGAGGCCCATCCCTCCGAGCAGTCCCGTACCTCACGGAGCAAAGTTCCCCAGTAAGTTCCCCAGTATTTTGGGGCGGTTTTGGTCACCGAACAGATGTACGATGTAGAGGTGGGTGGAGCCGGCAGCATCAAAGAACTGGCGGCTGCAATCAGTTGTTTGCAAGTCGCACCCGTGGCGAAAGACGTCGAGGAACTGCTGGCACAGCGTGACCGCCTCGATGCAAAGATCTCAGGGATCTTGCGGGTGTTCGAGGCCGAGCTTGGTTGGGCCGAGGACGGTTCGCTGTCGCTCACGGCGTGGCTGGCCGCACACGGCAGGCGCTCGCGGAAAGAGGCGCACCGCGAGGCTGTAACGGCCAAGCGGCTTGCGCAGCTTCCCGTTACGGCTGCTGCTTGGGCAGAGGGGGCACTTTCTTCGTCCCAGGTCGGCGCCGTGGTGGCAAACGTCTCGGCCGAGCGTGCCAGCCTTTATGCCGCCCACGAGGACGAGCTGACCCCGGTGCTGGCCACTTTGTCGGTCAGCGACACTGCCGCTGCGATGCGGTCCTGGCGCCTCCATGCTGAGGCAATTGAAGATGGCGCCGAACCAGCTTCGCGTCCCTCGGAGCTTCATCTCTCCGAGACCCTGGACGGCAGGCGAGAGCTCTTCGGGCCCCTTTCAGCCGAAGACTCTGCGGTGGTCGAAGCAGCTATTGCAGCTGCCTCGCGCGACTTCGACCCGACCGAGCTGCCCCTGCCGAGCGCCGCGGAAAGGCGGGCCGCTGCGCTCGTCGACGTTTGCCGGTGGTTCTTGGACAACTGCACCTCGGTTTCATCAGGCAGCCGCAACAGGCCGCACGTGTCGGTGGTTGTCGGCCTGAAAGAGCTCGCTAGCGGAGGGCCAGGACGACTGGTCAATGGGACGCCCCT
>Ga0302181_10001649_pt1 | contig 16458 bp, 13 predicted proteins | sample I_Palsa_E3_3_FD_198786 | JGI IMG/M metagenome (GOLD analysis project Ga0302181, IMG submission 198786) | Peat permafrost microbial communities from Stordalen Mire near Abisko, Sweden - I_Palsa_E3_3 | ecosystem: Environmental > Terrestrial > Soil > Palsa > Peat permafrost | place: Sweden...
TAACCTCACTACATGAGGGACATGGCATGAGGGTTATCCAGAAGTTTCGGCCGGATCCGTCGAGCGAATCGCGTCCCGGTCGTCACGACCCCGAGGCGGCGACGCAGGGACACGCAATGGTGGGTGCAGTTGGTGGGGCCATCGTGGTCAACACCGACGTGGCGCTCGCTCGGTCCAGGCGCCGCGACCAACGCCTTCGCCGTGTACTTGCCGCGTTGTGTCTCGTTCTGGCGTGGCTGGTCTTCCGTACGGCTACGGGGCGCGGGCTCTTCCCCTCCATCCCCTTCCCGTCGTCACTCGACCCGTACATTCCCGAGATCGTCATCATCGGTCTTCTCGGCGTCGTGATGCTCGCACCACTCATCGGGGCCAGCCGCTCACCCCACGTGCTGATCCGCCCCGGTGAGACCGAGGTCGGGCTGGACGATGTCGTCGGGATCGACGGGATCAAGGCTGAGGTCATCCGAACGGTCAATCTGTTCCTGGCCCATCAGATGTTCCGCGACTCCATGGGTGGCTCGTCTCGCCGCGGCCTCTTGTTCGAGGGACCTCCGGGAACAGGGAAGACCTTCGTGGCCAAGGCAATGGCCAAGGAGGCGGGGGTGCCATTCCTCTTCGTGTCGGCGTCGGCGTTCCAATCGATGTACTTCGGGGCGACGAACCGCAAGATCCGCTCCTTCTTCAAATCCTTGCGCAAGTACGCCCGCAAGGAAGGCGGGGCCATCGGTTTCATCGAGGAGATTGACGCCATAGGTGCTTCGCGCCGTTCCGGCACAAGCGAAGGCGCCACCGGCGTGGTGAACGAGCTCTTGGTGCAATTGCAGTCCTTCGACACCCCGTCGCGGGGGCAGAAGTGGCTCAACGCGTGGATTGCCATTCTCAACAAGTACTTGCCGGTTGACCACCAGCTCCGCAAGCGCACCGTGGTGCCGGCGAACGTTCTGGTGGTGGGTGCGACGAACCGCAAGGACGACCTCGATGCCGCCTTGCTGCGGCCGGGACGCTTCGACCGTTCGATCTACTTCGGCCTTCCCGGCCGTTCGGCTCGCTCCGAGATCGTGGCGTACTACATGGGCAAGAAAACGCACGACGATGAGCTGGATACGAGCGACGCCGTGGATCGCCTCGCCGGCATGACGTCCGGGTACTCGCCCGCCGCTTTGGAGCGCCTGCTGGACGAGGCGCTGATCATCGCGCTGACGCACGGCCGGACGGCCATGAGCATGGCCGATGTGGCCGAGGCCAAGATGCTCGTCGAACTCGGCGTGACCGACCCTTCGATCTACACGTCGGAGGACCGCGTGCGGGTGGCCACGCACGAAGCGGGCCATGCGACCGTCGCCTACTTCCTCGGGCGCAGCCGCCAGCTCGATGTCCTCTCGATCGTCAAGCGGCGCGATTCGCTCGGGCTGCTCCAACACTCCGACAGCGAGGAGCGCTTCACGCAACGCCGCGACGAGATGAACTCCCTGCTGCAGATCTGCCTGGGTGGACTGGTCGCCGAAGAGCACTGGTTCGACGAGGTGTCGACGGGACCGGCGGGAGACCTCGTCACCGCCACGACCATCGGGGCGCAGATGATCGGTGCCTGCGGTATGGGTGACTCGCTCATCTCGATCGCCGCCGCCGGTACGGGCCTCTTCAGCGGTGGACTGGTCGACAAGGTTCTGGCCGACACGCAGGCTCGAGCGGAGCTCGACGCGCTACTGCAGTCGTCGCGCGACACGGCCCGGTCGATCGTGACGGAGCACAGCGCCGTCGTCGAGGCGCTGCGCGATTCCCTCTTGCAGCGCGATGAACTGGTGGGCAGCGAAATCACCGATGTCATCACCGGGTGCCTGCAGCAGCTCGCCGAATCACGCTGAAGGGTGCGCTGACGCCGTCATGACGCCGCGGGCGCCTACGACGGTGGGCGGCCGCCTCCCAGGATCTTGATGATCCACCGGCCCAATCCTCCGAGCGGGCGTGCCCGCTCAGCCCGGCGTGCTTCAGCTTCGTGCTCACTCGTCAGCGGGCCCCCGAGGCGCCAGAACAAGCCGCTGCGCGGGTAGGGCACGTACGGAGGCACCGGCGGAAGCTTGTGCTTCGGCTTGCGGCCCCTTCGGCCTGACGTCCCCACTACGAAGCCGCTCCTTCGGTGGCCGGGCTCAACCGAGGGCGTAACACCGACTACGGCTGAAGGTGGGCGACGTCGTTGAAGCCACGGAGGATCCATTTCTCGGGCGTCAGCACCAGGCGGGCGATGGCGGTGTTGTCAGACATCAAGAAGGCGAATGGCCTCGACCCGGTCGCCTGGGCCAGGGCCTCGGCGATGGCTGCGCCATGGGAGAAGGCCACGACGCGCCCGTCGGGATGCGCCAGCGCGATCCGGTCGATGGCAGTGCGGATCCGGCTGGTGAACTCCACCGGCGACTCGGCACCGGGAACCACGTCCCAGCGTTCCTCGGCCAGCATCCGCACCGCCACCGGATCGGCGTCGACCACCTTCTGGCGGAACAAGCCGCCTTCCCACTCACCGAGGCGTACCTCCCGCAGACCTGCTTCGACGACCGGCTCGAGGCCGGTCAGCCGGACCAGCGGGGCCGCGGTCTCCACCGTCCGCCGCAGGGTGGTGACGTAGAGCGCATCCGGCTTCTCGAGGGCGAGTCGGGCCCCCACCAGTTCGGCCTGCTCCCGCCCGATGTCCGACAGCGGTGGATTGCCGTGGCCGTCGAGAAGCTCGAAGTCCTCGCCCTCGACGGCATCGGCCGAGGCGCCGTGGCGCACCAGGAGCAACTCGGTCGAACCGGGAGGTCCTTGGTACGGCACTTGACTGAACCGCCGGGGGGTGGGCATGCCGGCTGAGTGTAAGAGAACGCGACGACCCCCGCAGACAGGTTCGGCTCAATGCAGCTCGGGCGGGCCCTCATCGTCCTCGACGACCTCGGCGTCGATGATGGTCGGGTCGTCCGGCGGATGCTGCGGCGCCGGACCGGGCGTGAAGCCCGGCCCTCCGGCCCGAAACGTCGTGAAGAAGGCGCCCGCACCGCCAGGCCCGGTCCCGAAGTTGACCTGCAGCCGTTGCCCGGCCCCGGGGCCGAGTGCGTCCCACAGGGGGAGGGACCGGCGATGGATCACATAGTTCTGCACGCCGTACGTCACGGCGAGGTAGAGCAGGAAGCTGGAGGCCTCCAGATTGCCGGCACCGACGTACTTCGCCCCGGCGCCGCTGACGAAGTGCAGCCCCAAGGAGAGCACCCACAGTCCCATCGTGAGCCAGGTCCCCTGGCGGAAGACCCAGTTGTTCGATGTCCAGATCCTCACGGTCGTGCCCCGGATGGCACCGAGGGCCAACGCGCCGACGGCGAGCGTGGCGAGGACGAACAGGTAGTCGCCGCTCGTGATGTGATGGTGCGTGTTGGTGTAGCTGAGCAGAATGATCAGGCCGATGACGCCGAGGACGACTGGGAAGCGCAGGCTCAGGACCCGCGGCACGGCGCGGATCCGGCGCTGCCGGCTGAGGATGTAGGCAGCGACGAGGACGTCGAGGGCAATGGTGAAAAACATCGATTACCACCTTACGGGCGCACGTTCGCCGAACGGCCCTCGCCCGTGTCCGGCTCGTCTTCCGTCGTGTCGCCCGTCGGCCCGTCAGCCTGCGAGGAGCGGTCCGATCTCGGCGCCGAACGCCGCCGTCTGCTGGCAGTACTCCTCGACCGAGCGGGCCATGAAACGAACCTGGAGATGGTTGACCCCCATGGAGACCAGCTCGCGTAGCGAGGAGGCGATCTCGTCGACGCTGCCCTGGAGCACGTACGCGGGGAGATCCCAGTCCGGTGCTCCGGTGGCGAGATGGATGGGCTCGACGATGGTGCCGATGTCGAGCGGTGCGCCACCCCGCAGCTCCTCGCGCAAGGCGCGCAGCCGGGCGATCTGCTCGGGGAGATCGCGGCGCCGAGTCCCTTGGGGCAGCCATCCGTCGCCGTAGGCCGCAGTGCGGCGGATGGCGGCGGGGGACGAGCCGCCGATCCAGATGGGGGGTCGCGGCTGGCGCACCGGACGCGGCGCGATGCCCATCCCGCTGGCCGGGAAGCGCGGGCCCGGGAGCTCGGGGAACTCGGACGTGAAGGCGCGGGCCAGGGCCGAGACCGCCTCGTCGGTGTGCCGCCCCCGCTGGGCGAACCCGCCCGTGAGGAGCTCGTACTCCTCGGGCACGTGCCCGGCGCCGACGCCGACGATGAGCCGTCCGCCCGAGAGGAGGTCGAGTGTGGCCAGCTCCTTGGCGGCGCGCAGCGGATGGCGCTGGGCGAGGATCAGGACATGGGAGAGCAGGTGGGTGCGCGTCGTGAGCGCAGCCAGCCAGCCCAGCGTGGCAGTGGTGTCGTACCAGATGGTTCCCATGGCGTCGGCCAGCCGGGTGGGGATGGCGGTGTGGTCGCAGACACCGATGTAGAAGAACCCGGACTCGTCCGCCACCTGCGCGATGCGCCCCAGCTCGGCCGGTCCGGCGTGCTTCTCCCACTCGGCGACGTAGAGCGTCGATTGCGACTGGATCGGGAGCTGCATGCCGTAGACGACCTGCCCGTCGGGGACGGTCCGGACGACGTCGGCGGGCAGGAGATCAGGGTCGGTCATGGCCGCGGAGCGAGAACGAGGGCGCGGATGGATCAGGCGTCGAAGTCGAGACCGAAGAGCTTGATGGCGTTCCCGCGCACGATCTTGCGCCGCTGGGCGTCGGTGAGTCCCGCCATCTGCTCTTCTGCGATCTGTCGGGTGCGGGGCCACGTCGAGTCAGAATGCGGGTAATCGGACTCGTAGGTGATGTTGTCCTCGCCGATCTCGTCGACGGACTTGAGGCCGTGGGCGTCATCGAAGAAGCAGCCCCACACGTGGTCCTTGAAATACGACGACGGCTTCTCGGGCACGATGTCCGCCACGCCGCCCCAGCCGCGGTTGTCCTCCCATACCCGGTCCGCCCTCTCCAAGATGTAGGGGATCCAGCCGATCTGTCCTTCCGAGTACGCCACCTTGAGCTGGGGGAAGCGCACGAAGGAGCCGCTGAAGAGGAAGTCGACCAACGAGAATGTGGCGTTGGTGTGGGTGAGCGTGGAGCCGACGGCGGGAGGGGCGTCGGCCGAGGTGGACGGCATCTTCGAGGAAGAACCGATGTGCATGTTCACGATGGTCTGGGTCTCGGCGCATACACGGAAGAACGGATCCCAGTAGTGCGACGGATCGTGCACGCTGGGCAGACCGAGGAAGGGCGGAATCTCGCTGAAGCACACCGCCCGCACGCCTCTCTCGGCGTTGCGGAGCACCTCGGTCGCGGCCAGCTCGGCGTCCCACAGGGGGATCAGGCAGAGGGGGATCAGACGCCCGCCGCTGTCCCCGCACCATTCTTCGACCATCCAGTCGTTGTAGGCCTGCACGCAGAGCAGGGCCAGCTCCTTGTCGCTCGCCTCGGTGAAGGTCTGGCCGCAGAAACGGGGGAAGGTCGGGAAGCACAACGCCGCCTCGATGTGGTTGGCGTCCATGTCCTCCAGCCGGGGCTTGACCTCATAGGAGCCCGGCCGCATGTCCTCGTACATCACTCCGCGCATAGTGACGTCTTCACGAGGCACCCCGACGGCAGAGTCCACGCGCAGGAGGGGCCGCTTCAGGTTCTCGTAGTACCACCAGTCCGTCGGGTTGCCCTCTGATCCCGGCTTCACGGTGAGCTGCCCCCCGATGAACGTGATCTCTCCCATGGGGGCGCGGACGATCCGTGGTCCGACTTCCGCATATTTGGAGGGGAGACGGTCCTGCCACACATTGGGGGGCTCGACCACGTGGTCGTCCACCGAGATGATCAACGGCAGCGGCTCTGGCATGGAATCGAGCGTAGCCGGGACCTGACGGACCGTCAGGTCCGCCGTCCCGGCCTCAGTAATGCATCGCCACGCCGCCGTTCGGGCTCAGCAGCTGCCCGGTGACGTAGCTCGATGCGTCTGAGGCCAGATACAGGACGCAGTACCCGATGTCCGACGTCAGGCCCACCCGCCGGAGCGGCGCGAACTTGGCCATCGGCGCCAGGACGGCCGCTTTGGCCTCTTCGTCGATAGACCCGTCGGCCTTGGTGTAGTAGCGGGCCGTCATATTGGTCGGGACGAAGCCCGGCGCGATCGTGTTGACCCGCACGCCGCGCCGCCCGACCTCGACCGCCATCGACTGGGTGAGCTGGGCCACCCCGGCCTTGCAGATGGCATAGGGGCCGATACCGGGCGAGGGCGCGAGCACGGCCGCCGAGGCCATGTTGATGATGCTGCCCGTGCCCTGTTCCACCATCACCTTCCCGGCGGCCTGGCATCCGTACAGGGCGCCCTTGAGATTGACCGAGAGGATGCGATCGAATTCGTCGGGGTCCAGATCGATGATGGAGCTGTCGATCATGATGCCGGCGATGTTGCACATGATGTGCAACGCGCCCCGCGTCTCCACGATCCGCTCGACGACGCCGGCTATGGCCCCGCGCCCGGACACGTCCACCTGTGCGGCCTCCGCGTCACCGCCGGCGTCGATGATCCCCCGTGCCGTCTCCTCCGCTCCGGCCCCGTTGACGTCGGCGCACACCACGATGGCCCCCGCCCCGGCCAGTACCTCGGCCGTGGTGCGGCCGATGCCGCTGCCGGCGCCGGTGACCAGGGCCACCCGACCGGTCAGGTCGAAGGCATTGCGCACGCTCTCAGTCGTTTCCACGGCCGCACTTTAGGCAGTAACGCCCTCCACGGCGAGCAGGGCCCGCTTCATGGGGAGGCCGCCCCCGTACCCGCCGATGCCGTTGCCGGCCAGGACGCGGTGGCACGGCACGATGATGGGGATGGGGTTCTTCCCGTTGGCCTGCCCGACGGCACGGGGCCCCCTCGGCCGTCCGACCCGGCGGGCGAGCTCGCCGTAGCTGATCGTCTCGCCATAGGGAATCCGTGCGAGCTCGGCCCAGACTTCCCGCTGGAACACGGTGCCGTCGAGTTCCATGGTGACACTGAACTCGGTGCGTTCCCCGGCGAAGTACTCCTCCAGTTGCGTCGCCGCGTCCTTCAGCACCGGTGGCGCGTCGTGCCCGCTCCCGCTCGCGGCACCCCGCACACGTTTCGGGTCGGTCGGCAACCAGATGCCGATCAGCACATCCCCGTCGCTCTCGAGTACGAGACGACCTACCGGTGTGTCCAGGGGCATCGTGTACGTGGGGGTTGTCATGCGGCATCACGTCCTCTCAGAGATTTCCTGCTCGACGGTTTCTCGTCCGGTGTTTTGGTGTTCAACGGTGCGTGCGCTTCGGGGAGTGCCCACAGCTGGACCATGGCGTAGCTGCGCCAGGGGCGCCAGCCCTCGCTCACCATGGTGAGATGGGCGGGGTCGTCGGCATGGCCGAGGGCCTGGGCCGCCCGCCGAATCCCGAGATCGGTGGGCATGAAGGCGTCCGGATCGCGCAGGGCCCGCATGGCGACGTACTCGGCGGTCCATGGCCCGATCCCGGGCAGCGCCACCAACGAGGAGCGGAGCTCCGACGGGTCTGCACCGGGGTCGATCACCACGGTGCCGCCCTGGACCGCTTCGGCCAACGCGATCAGGGCGCGCCGACGGTTGCCCGGCATGGAGAACGTGGCGGGATCGCACTCCGCCAGGTCGATGAGCGCAGCCGGAGTGGGGAACAGGTGCGTGATGCCACCCTGCGCCGCAGGGAGTGCTTCTCCGGCGGCTGCGACGAGCCGCCCGGCGATGGTGCGGGCGCCCAGCACCGAGACCTGTTGCCCGATGACGGCGCGCACGGCCAACTCGAACCCGTCGGTGGCGCCGGGGACACGGCGGCCCGGCTGCGCGCGCACCAGGGGGCCGATCAGTGGGTCGGAGCGGAGAGCCTCGTGGACGGCAACGGGATCGGCATCGAGGTCGAGCAACTGGCGGCACCGCGAGACGGCCGTTGTCAGGTCGCGCAGATCCGATAGATGCAGTTCCCCCTCTACGAACATCGGTCCTTCGTCACCGAGGTCCGTTGCCGTGAGCGCGACCACGGCGTGGCCGTGGGGGAGGCGGAGGCTGCGGCGGTAGGTGGGACCCTCGAGTGCCTCGATGCCCGGCACGGCGCGCCTGCCGAGGAATCCGAGCACCGAGGCGGGACTGAAGGGGCGCCGGCACGGGAGCCGCAGGCGGATCCCCTGCGTCGCACCATCGGGCGCGCTCTCGCTGCGACGACGGGCCGCCGATTTGGACACGCGCGATCGGAGCCCGCGCGGGGTGTCGGCGAAGATCTGCCGCACGGTCTCGTTGCACTGGCGGACGCTGGAGAATCCGGCGGCGAAGGCCACGTGCGCGATCGGCAGTGTCGTTGTCTCGAGCAGAAGGCGCGCCGTCTGGCTGCGCTGGGCTCGCGCAATGGCCAGCGGCCCGGTCCCCACCTCGGCGGTGATGACGCGATTGAGTTGGCGGACGCTGTAGCCGAGGCGGCGGGCGAGCCCCCCCACCCCTTCCCGGTCGACGGTGCCGTCCCGGATGAGTCGCATGGCCCGTGCCACCACGTCGGCCCGCATGTTCCATTCGGGCGAGCCCGGGGTGGCGTCGGGCCGGCACCGAAGGCAGGCGCGGAACCCGGCCTGCTGCGCCGCCGCAGCCGAGGCGTAGAAGCGCACGTTCTCCCGCTTGGGGGTGCGGGCCGGACAGCTGGGGCGGCAATAGATCCCGGTGGAGGTGACGCCGATGAAGAACACGCCGTCAAAGCGGGCATCCTTGCTGTGTGCCGCTTGGTAGCAGCGCTCCGGGTCTTCGATCACGCCCTGCATCGTGTCACGCCTCACGGCCCATTACTGGCGGAAATCGGACATCAGCGCCAGCGGTGCTCTAGGCTCACGTCAGGTGGTCTGGGGGCCGGTACCAGCTGCGCTGCGTCGTCCCGCCTCGCCGCCCGACTCCGCCGTAGGGCACGGGGAATCCTCTCGTTGGCGGAACAGGTCGACGAAGCCCGCACCAACGGCGGCGACGGCGAGGAGCAGGGTGCCCAAGGCGTCTACCGTCCGATTGGCTGGGTGAAGAGCGACGAAGAAGGCGGCTGCGGCACACCACGCAAGCGACTTGTGGGGCGAGCGGCGCGCCACGAGATCGACCATGAAGAAGAGGACGCTGGTACCGAGGAGGTAGTAGGCAAAGATCACCGATTCGAATACCAAGCGGCTACCCATGCACGCCAGGGCAAGAGCCAGCAGCACGGGTGGCCGACTCAACGAGGTCCCGAAGCGCCGAATGGCCCAGAGGCTGACAACGACGGCGAACGCCACAGGTGCGTCGCGGGCAACTGCCGACGCCACGGTCCCCGTCACGCCAAGGAGCGTCAGCACGGTCGAACCTGCGACGGCCCCCCCGGCGCTGAACCCGCTCAAATTCTCGAGTGTGGCCCGAGGGGCGGCGATGAGAAACGGAAGGATTCCCGCACCGAACACGGCAGCAGCCGCCACCGCCATGCGCAGGCGGGAGCGACCATCCGGGGCCGCCGCGAGGGCGGGCAGGAGTAGGAGAACCGCGAACTGCTTGGTGAGGCAGGCCACCCCGAACAACACGCCGCTCAAGACCCATCGGCGTCGGAGCACCTGGGCCAGGCCGGCTAAGGAGAGGCCCAGGCTGACGATGTCCTGGGGGTGGTAGAGCTGGACGATGGCGCTGCTCGCCGAAGGCAGGATGGCCAGGAAGGCCAGGAGTCCTGCCTGAGCACCGAGCGTGTCTACCCCTGCCGCGCGCAGCAGGGCCATGCTCCCCAGCGCCAGAACCAGCCAGGCCAGGAGTCCGAGGACTCCCTGGGCCCGGTACCACGGCGGCAGCGTTGGTCCACGGCGCCCATCGGGCAATCGCTGCCCGGACCCGCATTCCGCCACATCGGACGCAAATGAGGGACTGGCGCGGCTGGTGGGCACCGGTCGCAGAACGGCGGCACGGGTGGGCGTGGTGCACCATGTCGGAGAGCCCACCAGCGAAGGGAACGCGGCGACCAGGGGAGCGACCAGCAAGGCATACCCCGGGGGATTGGGAAGGGAGTCGTTGGCCGCGGCGGCATGGAGCTGGCCACTCGAGAGGTCAGAGGTGACGGTTGTCAATGGGGTGGTGTCACCGCCCCGCGGGGGGCCCTGGCGGGCGATGATGATCCCCACGTAGCAGCCGGCGGCGGCGATCAGCAGCAACACGCCCAGGAATCTCTGCCGGGCCGCCCGGGGAGGGGGCGTCACGCCCAACCGGTCGGTGCTGCCACGCCGCCGGCAATCGCGGTCCGCTCGCGCCCGTGTCCGATCAGGTCACCCTACCCAGAGAAGAGCGGAACCAGCAGTACGCCAGGAGCTCCGTCGCGCGCCGCCCGCGTGGCTTACCGTGCAAGGCTGTCCGCCTTGGAGACCCCGTGCCCATGATCGTTGCCCAGTCCGGCGTCGGACATGTACCCGCCTGAGGCGCCGGCCGGCACGACAACAGTGCCGGGCCACGTCTCCGGGGACCACGACCTCGGCCCGGTAATCGGGGGCACCACGGATGCAGGCATGGGGCGAGCAGCTGCCCCTGCCGCCATCGCGGTCGGGATGATTGCTGCTTCGGTGTACCAGCGGGGAGCGTTCTACCCTCTCGATGCCTTTGGCGTGGTGGTCGTCTCTCTGATCCTCGTGGTGGTCGCCTTGCGCAGAGAGCGGGACACGGTCGCCGTCGTGAGCGCTCTGGTGCTGGGCGGGCTGGCTGCGTGGTGGCTCAGCCGCGCTGTCAGTGAGCGGGGCGCCGTCGACTTCCTTCCCTTCGGAGCATCACTGCTCGGCTTCCTGGCTGCGTTCCTGGTCAGTCGCCGCCTGGCACGCGACGACGCACCCCGTGTCGCCATGGCCGTGGTGGCGATCGGAGCGCTCAGCGCAGCCGGAGGGTTGGCCGGCGTGCTGGGGCACTGGCATGCGCTGGCCCAGCAGTCGGGTCACTACTGGGAAGTGGCGACCACGCTTACCTATCCGGCCGCGGCCGCAGTGCTGTTCATGATCACGCTGTTGATCGCGGTCGGCCTCGATGTACGCAACAGGCTGGTTCGTGCGGCGATGTGTATCTGCCTGGCCGGCCTGATCGGGACACAGATGCATTGGGACCTTTTGGCATTGGCGGCCGGCACGCTGGTGATAACACCTCGCCGTTGGTTGGTTGCCGTGTGGCCGCTAGTCATGGGGCTGCTGGCGGGCCTGGTCGTGGTGGCCTCGGGCGCCGGCCGCATTGCGCCCTGGCTGGCCGGAGCGATTCTCATCGTCATCGTGTCGATAGCAACACTCACCAGAAGTCCCGTGCCCGACGCCGACGCCGACGCCCACCCAGGCACTGACACCGACGCAGATGTCGATTCGGACTCGGGCCCCGTTGCGCGTGCCGCCCTCCGTCGGTGGTTGCCCGCGACGGGAATCGCCGCGGTGGTGTGCGGCATTGTCCTGCTGATGGTGCTGGCACCGTTTGGTCACGGGCCGCGCCAAGCGGTCGGGCAGAGCCAGACGCAGGCTTGGTCGGCCTCGGCCGACGCGTGGCGCACGTCGGTGCTGTCCGGCGTCGGACCGCCACGGATCGCCACGTCCAGCCAACCCGTCGCTACGTACCCGGGATTCGCGGCAGATGGCTATCTGGCGGTGACCGCGGACGGCGGATTGGTGGGCATCGTCCTGCTCGTGGCCGCCGGCGCGACGATTGCGGGCAGCTTCAAACGGCGCGATCCGATTTCGTCGTGTGCCGCGGGCGCCGCCATCGCCTTCGCGGTGGCCGGTGCGATCGACTTCGACTGGCAACTTCCCGCGCTGGGTCTCCTGGGTGGATGTGTGGCCGGGCTGGCATCGCAACCACGGATCAGCGCAGTGGGATTCGTGGACCTGCCTTCTCGGCGCGGCTGGCGCCAGCTCCCGAAAGCAAGTGTCCTGTGGACGGTGGTCGTGGTCACCGTCGTAGCGACCCAGGTCGTGGTGGGTTCCGTCCACACGGCAGGTGGGCAGACGGGAGGTGGGGTCACACGAAGCCCGACGGCGAGTGCGGCACCACCACCTTCTGCGAGTCCTGATGCGCCCGGCCGAACGATCCTCTCTGGGCCGTGGGACGCCACCGACCCCTACATGCTCACCATTGGCGATCATTACTTCCTCTACACCAGCGAGGGTGAGACGTTCATGAACGTCCCGCTCAGGATCGCTTCGAGGCTCGGTCATTGGGGAGCGGCGATTGACGTGCTCCCACAGCTCCCAGGGTGGGCGCAAGGCGGCCTCACGTGGGCACCCGACGTGCACAAGGTGTCCGGTGGATGGGCGCTGTACTTCACCTCTTTGCTCCGCGGGGTGACTCCGTTCACCCACTGCATCGGCTCTGCATTCTCCTCATCCCCAGAGGGCCCCTTCGTCGCCAGTCCTCACCCGTTCATCTGTCAGCGCGACCACCGCGGATCCATCGACGCCCGTGTCGTGGCGTTGGGCAACCGTCTCGTGATGCTCTGGAAGTCTGACGACAATGCCAATCCTTCCGTCCCGGGTCCCGACCAAGGCGGGTATACGGGGATCTTCGCCCAGAACCTGAGCGCCAACGGTAAGACGCTGCTCGGATCGCCCGTCAAGATCCTCTCCCCGTCCGAGCCGTGGGAAGGAACGATCGTCGAATCGCCCGACATGATCGAGGCGTGGGGGACGTACTGGTTGTTCTTCTCCGGCAACTGGTACAACTCGCCGTCCTACGCCATCGGGGTTGCAGCATGCGACAGCCCGCTCGGGCCGTGTGCAGATTCGAACCCCACTCCATTCCTCGGGTCCAACCTGCAAGGCGTCGGTCCGGGCGAATCGTCGCTCTTCGAAGACGGGAGCGCGGTGTACTTGCTCTACAACCCGTTCAAAGCCAACGATCCTGGCCCGGTCGTGCCCCGACCGGTGTCGATGGCCCGGGTCGGATTCGCCCCCGACGGGCCGTATCTAGCCGGATCTTGAGAACGCGCTACATGGTCAACATCGCTACATGGTCAACATATAGCGCGGCCTCAGGGGGTACTCTCGGAAAAACCGACAAGTCTGCTCCGTGCAGATCGGGGGTAACACCATGCGGTGGAAGCGCCATGCGCGTTTGGGAGTGATCGTTGCGGCCAGTTTCGTGCTGCTTGTAACGGTCCTTCCTCAACTGGCCTCTGGCTTCGGCCTCGGTACGCTGACCAACCGATTGGAGAACGCAGTCATCTCGTGCTCCGGCAGCTCGGGTAGCTCAGGGAGTAGCCCCGGGAGCTCGGGCATCGTATTCAACGCCGGCTCTGCCAGCTCCGGCAGCTCCGGCAGCTCTGCCAGCTCCGGCAGTTCGGGCAGCTCAGGGAGTTCCGGTAGCTCGAGCCAGTGCGCGCCACCATCGCCGGGGACCGTGACCGGCACCGTCAGCGTCACCGGCGCCCCCACGGGCTTCACTCCTGGATACGAGGGAGTCGGTGCGTGCCCCTCTGCCGATACGACTGCGGACTCGTGCACCGATCCTTCCCCGGTCTATGCCCTCGCCAGTAACGGGACATATTCGCTTTCGCTCGCGCCCGGCTCGTGGCGCGTTACCGGGTTCTACGAGATCAATGCGTTCGGGGGGGCCTTCCTCGGTGCCACACAGACGGTGATGATCACGTCCGGGGCAACGACGAAATTGGACGTCACTGTCCCGTACACGGCGTCGGCCACGCTCAAGGGAACCGTCACCCTGACAGGGCTGCCGGCTGGCGACACTGTGCAGCAGCTCTCGGTGTTGATTTGCCCGTCCTTTGACCCCTACAGCGGAACCGGACCGTCCATCGCCTGCGTGGACGGTTACAGCCAGTCGCCGGCGTCGGGTACGACATCAGCGCCCTACCAAGTGACTGGGCTGCCGCCCGGTTCGTGGACCGTCTACCCGAGTTACTGCACGGAATACGGGTGCGAAACCAACACCAAGGCCGGAAAAGCCGTCACGCTTGTCGCCGGCGGCACCAGCACCGTGAACGTGACGACCCCCTTCGTCGTGCCGAACCAGGGGTTGCTGACGCCATCGGTCTCCGTTACCGGTGCTCCGAAGGGCTTCTCCGACACGCTCGCCGTGAAGGCCTGCCCCCAGAGCGGCACGAACTGCCAGACCATCTACGAGACACCGGGCTTTGCGCCCAACTTGCTGCTGGCCACCGGAGCGTGGACCCTCACCGGCTACTACCTGGCGTCGCCCTTTGACAACGCCGTCCCGGGCCCGAGCAAGACGGTGACGATAGTGGGGGGCCGCAATACCAGCGTGACGCTGTCCGTGCCCTACCGGGTGCCCGGCACTGCCGCCGGCAGCATCGCCGTGATCGGCATCCCAAAGACCGTCTCGATCCTCGACTACACGCTGGTGGCCTGTCCGGCCTCGTCCCCATTGACAGCGAGCGGGCCGTCGCTCGAGTGCGCGAGTGAGTACTCGGGTGCGAGCGGCTACGGATACGGGGCCGCCGATCGCAATGAGAGTTTTGCCGCCGCCGGGACCAATGCCGCCAATGCCGCCTTGCGTCCCCCCTCCGGCGTCGTCGGCGTCGCCACAGCTCCTTACAACGTGTACCAGGTGACATCGCTGACGCCCGGCAAGTGGCTCTTGTACCCCGGCTATCAGACCGTGTTCGGCTCGTTCTCGGTCAGTGCAGGGACACCGATCACGATCACCGCCGGCAAGACGGTCACGCACACGTTGTCGGTCCCGTATCAGAAGCCCGCCGAAGGGGCCGTGGACGGCACGGTGCACGCGATCGGGGCGCCCGCCAATGGGTTCCAGTCGGGAGTCCAGGCTTGTTCGGCCGCACCGACTACGGCGGCGCCGTGCCCGGGCGAAGAACAGGCGTACAGCCAGACGGATGGCACGTACCAGCTGGTGCTGCCCGCAGGGACGTGGTGGGTTTCTGGTTTCATCTACGAGAACGGGATCGAGAGCCAGACCGAGAAGACGTCAGCGCCGCGCCAAGTGACCGTGGTTGCCGGCGCCACCCTGACCGAGAACTTCACGGTACTCGGGAGCTGAGCCGCCTCACCCCTTCGAGCGGTGGGGGCGCCGGGCCTGCGCCAACACCAACTGACGGTGGGTGGCGGCATTGCCCCAGGCGGCAGAAAGGGCCCACGTCCGCTTCATGAAGAAATGGAGATCGCACTCCCAGGTGTAGCCGATGGCTCCGTGCACCTGCAGCGCCACGCGGGCGGCGAGGTCGGCGGCATCCGATGCCATGGCCTTCGCCATGGAGGCATCGTGGGAGACGGTCGGCTGCGCCGTGGCCAAGGACCACGCGGCGCGGTAGGTGGCCGGTCGGGCGAATTCGAGCTTGACCCTGGCGTTGGCGAGCAGGTGCTTGACCGCCTGAAAGCTGCCGATCGGCTTGCCGAACTGATGGCGGTCCTTGGCGTAGTCAGCGGCCAGGGTGATCATGCGATCGGCCAGCCCGACAAGAAACGCGGCCGATCCCGCTGCGCCGCGATCGGCCATGAGGCTGATGCTGGCTTCGGCGGCCACGCCATAGGCCAACAACGTGTCGGACGACAGCGGCCAGTGCACGGTGGACAGGTCGCGAGCCGCATCGAGCGTGGGCGTCGTATGCACCGCGCAGACAGCAGCGGGAACAGCATGGAGCTGCCAACCCGAATCGGGATCACGGCACGCCATGAGGTACACCGCGGCATCGCGCGCCCCGACCACGCGCTCGGTGCGCAGCATCCCGTCGGCTGCCACCGTGGTGGGTGACGACGGTCCGGCCACACCGATGTCGATGCCCCCGACCGCCACCGGTGCGTTCCCTGTCAAGAGGGCGCCGAGAGCGGTGGCGGCGGACGCAGCGGGCAGCAGTGCGGCCAACATCGGCGCGGCCAGGCCCGCCGTCTCGAGCAGCGGCTCGGGCAGGGCGGCCCACCCGGCCTCCTCCAGGACACCGACCAGGTCCACATCGTTCAGGCCGAGGCCATCCGCCGATTCGGGCACGAGGAGCCCCGGTGCGCCGAGAGCCGCAAACGCGTTCCATCGGTCGTGGGCCAAGGCGGCCCTCCGTTCCGCGTTGGCCTCGTAGAAGTCCCGCAGTGCCGAGGTCGGGCAGGCGCGTCCGAGCGTCTGCCGTACGGCTTGTCGCAGTTCGGTCTGCTCGTCGCTGAAGCTGAAGTCCACGCTCAGCCTCTCGGAAGTCCCAAAAGCCGCTCGGCGACGACGTTGCGTTGGATCTCGTTGGTCCCGGCGTAGATCGGCCCGGCCAGTGCGAAGAGATAGCCGTCCAGCCAGGCCCCCGGCGAGCCCGCTTCGAGGAGCTCGGCCCGGGGTCCCAACAGTGCCAGCGCGGTCTCGTGAATCGCCACATCGGTCTCCGACCAGAAGATCTTGTTGCAGCTGGCCTCGGGGCCCACCGCGTGTCCGCGGGCGACCTTGGTGGCGGTCCAGTAGGTGTGGAGCTTGTAGGCCTCGGCATCGATATAGGCGCGCGCCACCGCGTCG